>Ga0180432_10003361_pt1 | contig 22889 bp, 16 predicted proteins | sample SS_ome_10_FD_132414 | JGI IMG/M metagenome (GOLD analysis project Ga0180432, IMG submission 132414) | Hypersaline lake sediment archaeal communities from the Salton Sea, California, USA - SS_1_MS_2 metaG | ecosystem: Environmental > Aquatic > Non-marine Saline and Alkaline > Hypersaline >...
CCCACCTGTACGCCATGGGGCACCGGCTCGTCGTTGGCGTTGGGCGTGCCGGGCTCGCGTTTGATCTGGTAGAGCAGGTCCTCGAAGTTGACCCGCGAGCGTTTGAAGCCGGTGGTGTTGACGTTGGCCAGGTTGTTGGCCACCACGTCGAGCTTGGCGTCCTGGGCCTTCATGCCCGAAGCGGCGGAATGGAGTGCCATGGTGGCCATCTACGCAGACTCCTATCCCATGCGGCCCACGCGGGAGACCGCCTGGCCCATCGTGGTGTCCTGCATCGAGATCATGTTGGCGTTGAGCTGGAAGGCGCGGCTGGCGTCGATCAGGCCGGTCAGGGAGGCGATGGGATCGACGGTGCTGCGCTCGACGGTGCCGGCCAGCAGGGTGCTGTTGCGGGCCGGCTGGGCCCCGCCGGCGGTGGCCTCGAAGAGGTTGGCGCCGACCTTCCGCAGGGTGTTGCGGTCACTGAATTCGTGGAGGCCGATGGTGCCGGCCACGGCGTCGCCCTGGCGGACCGTGCCGTCGGCCGCCACCCGGGGCGGCTCGCCGTTGGGCAGCAGCGTGATGGGGGCCCCGGCCTGATCCAGGACCCGGGCCCGCCCACCGCCGGCCACCAGGACCAGCTCGTTGCGGCTGTTGGTGGTGAAGCGGCCGTCCCGCGTGTAGCGGACGGCGTCACCATCCCGGACCGCGAGGAACCCGTCGCCGTGGACCGCCACATCCAGCGGATTGCCGGTGGGCGTCAGGGCGCCGGTGGTGAAATCGTGGTAGGTGGGGGCGACGAACGTGCCGCCGGAGAGATTGTCCAACAGCAGGTTGCGGAACTTGAGGCCGTCCGCCCCACCGCTCAGGCTCTCTACCGCGCGTTCACGCAGCACGGTCAGGTCGCCCTTGAACCCGACGGTGCCGACGTTGGCGAGGTTGTTGGCCAGGGTGTTCTGGCGGTACTGGTTCGCCTGCATCCCGGCGGCCGAGAGCCAGAGCCCGTAGGTCATTGGTCGTCCCCATCGATCGTCCAGCGCGGGGCAGCAGTGGCCGGGAGCGGTGCGGACGCGGCGTGCTCCGCCAGGTGGACGGCCACGGCCCGGCTGGCCAGGGCCAGAACTCGTCTGCCCAGGGCGGCCCAATCTGCGCCGGGCGTCTCGGCCGGGTGGCTGATCGTGCTGTCGGGGTTCATCTTCACGCTGAGCCTCATCTCCGCGGGTCGCGGCGTTTCCGTTCCGTTGCCCCCCAGATTGACAGCCCCTGTGCCATCCCCCTCGCCGGGGCCGTCAGCAACGGCGGCGCCTGCGGCCAAACAGACCGCAACTCCATTTCAAAAAAACACTTACAGATCACGGCAATTTGGGAGGTTTTTTCGAAGGGCGGCGTGGCTTCCTGGAGGAAAGGCGCAAGAGCTGCAGGCGGACCGCAACTACTGCCGACCGGCGAGATCCGCCACCAGGCGGCGGAAGGCCTCACCGCGCTGCTCGTAGTTGACGAACCGATCGTAGCTCGGGGCCCCGGGAGACAGGACGACGACATCACCCGCTCGAGCGGCGCGGTGGGCCTGTTTCACCGCTTGGGCCAGATCCGCCGCCCGGGTCACAGCCGGGCCGCCAACGGCCGGGCGGGCGGCCAGCTCACCGGCCAGCCGCTCACCCGAGCCCCCGGTGCAGACCAGGGCCCGACAGCCGGCGCCCAGGGCGCCGAGCAGCGGCCGCAGGTCCTCGCCACGATCCTGCCCCCCCACGATCAGCACCACGGGCCGGTCGAACGCGGCCAGCGCGGTGGCCACGCCAGCGGGGGTGGTCGACTTGGAGTCGTTGTAGTAGTCCGCGCCGGCCACGCGGAGCACGTGCTCCAGGCGGTGCGGCAGGCCGCCGAAGCCCGCCATCCGCTTCCGGGCCAGGGCGTCGGTCACCCCCAGCAACCGAGCGACGGTCGCGGCGCAAGCTGCGTTCTCCTGGTTGTGCCGGCCCGGCAGACGCAGCGCGTAAGGCTCACCCGGCGGCTCGACCCGGACCAGGGTGGCCGCGGTCTGCCGGGTGACGGCCCCGACCTGTCGTGCCAGAGTATTGTCACCTGGCCCCACGACCGCCGGGCAGCCCGCCCGCTGGAAGCGGAACAGGTTCAGCTTGGCGTCCAGGTAGGCGTCGAAATCGCCGTGGCGATCCAGGTGGTTGGGCCGGAGGTTGGTGATCAGGGCCAGCTCGGGGCTGGTCGCGATCAGGGGCGTGGCCTCGAGCTGGAAGCTGGAGAGCTCCAGCACCACCAGGTCCCCGGGGCTCATCCGCGGCAACTCCTCCAGCAGGCTGCGGCCCAGGTTGCCCCCCAGCCACACGCGGCCGTCGCCGTCCGCCGCCCCCCCGAGGGCCTCGTGCAGCAGGGCGCAGGTGGTGCTCTTGCCGGTGGTGCCGGTGACGCCGATGACCCTGGCGGGACACGACTGCAGAAACAGGTTGATCTCCGTGGTCCAGGGGATGCGGCGCTGCCGGACGCGGGCGAAGAAGTCGCTGCGCCGGCGATCGACGGCCGGGTTGACCACGACCAGTTCCACGCCGTCGAGGTCGGCCTCGCGGTGTTGCCCGAGCGAGAGCTTCACCTCGCAGTCACCCAGGCGGGCGAGAGGCCCGGCCAGCGCCGAGCGGTCGGCGAGGTCCGTGACCGTGACCCGGGCCCCCTGGGCACAGAGCCAGCGGGTGACGCCGATCCCGCCGCCGAACCGGCCGAGGCCCATCACCAGCACGCTGCGGTCGCGTAGACGGGTTGCGTTCATGGAGCGGATGTCATGGTCCCGGCGTGGCCCGCGAGTCCGGGGGCAGCAGTGCCGGTCGACCGGAACCGGACGCCCCCGGGGCACCCATCAGGACGGTCCCCGCCGGGCATCCGGAGGACCGCGCGAACTGAAGTTCGCGGCTCGACGAGTTGCCGGGGGTGCGAATCACTGCACTACGAGGGCAGCTGCCCCGCCGGAGCCTGCGGCTGGGGCACGACCTCCTGGAGCGCCCTGACGAAATCGCGGCAGGCGTGCTGGACACACTTCTCCCACTCGGAGGTGTACTTCTCGATGTAGCGCATGTCCTCGTAGGCGAAGATCACGCTGCGTGAGGCGGTGACCAGGGCGCCGGTGCCGTCGGCCTTGAAGCAGGGTTGCACCTGCTCGGCGGTGCGGCCCTGAGCCCCGAAGCCGGGCACCAGGAAGATGCAGTTGGGCATCAGGGCCCGCAGCTTGACCGTGGAGGCTTCGTCCCGCGGAGAGACCACCGCCCCCAGGCTGCTGTAGCCCTCGGCCCCCATCAGCCCGTCGTCGCCCGCCCACTCGTTGACCAGCACACCCACCCGCTCCGACAGCTTCATGCCGCCTTCCAGGGTCAGGCCCTGGATCTCCCCGGCGGACTCGTTGCTGGTCTGGACCAGAGCGAAGACCCCCTTGTCCTGCTGGCGGGCCACGTCCAGAAAGCACTTCAGCCCGTCGATGCCGAAGTAGGGGTTGACGGTGACGGCATCCGGGGTCTGGAGCTCCTCCACGTTCACGAAGTCCGGGCGGGAGAGGTGGGCGCGGGCATAGAAGCCGCTGGTGTGGCCGATGTCACCGCGTTTGACGTCACCGATGACCACCAGGCCCGCGGCGGCGGCCTCCTGGATCACGTCGAAGTAGACCTCGACACCCTCCCAGTAGTAACGCTCGAAGAAGGCGGAGTTGATCTTCACGGCCGGAACCAGCGGGGCCACGATGCGAATGATCTGCACGCAGAACTCCCGCACCGCGTCCAGGGCGGACTCCACGTCGGTGGCGTCGTTCATCTCCCGCTGCTCGGCGATGTCGGCTGGCAGCCGCTCGTAGACCGGATCGATCCCCACGCAGGCAGGGACACCCTTCTCGCGAATGGCCGCCATCAGGCGGTCGGCAAAATGTGTTGACACGCGTTCCCTTTCGGCAAGGCGTCGCATCCGCGCACAGCGCCCGGGCCGCAGGCGGACCTGGGGGCGCATGGTAGCGGTTGGCTCCACCTTTGCAAGGGAGGCCGGCGTGCATTCGCCGCTCCGGACGCGACCGCGCCCGGCGGCGCCGACAGACACGGCTCGTGGCGGGTGGCCCCAGAGGTGCGCTGTTCGCCCTCCGCTCGGCGCTGCCCACCGCCCGGCGGCCGCCGCACCGATCCGCCGCCAACCCGGGCCGAAGCGCTACTCACGCACCTCGACATGCACAAAGGGGGCGTCGACCCGCAGGGAATCGCCGGATGCCGAGCCCCCGTCGATCCGGACCGACACGCCGTTGGAGTTCAGCCTGACGGTGCCGGCGGGAAACCGGACGTTGAACCTGCAGCCGGCCGAGGCCGAGACCAGCGCGGCGGCGGCCGCGGCGCTCAGCCACACCCGGCAGGAAGTCTGTCGCCTGGGACTCATTGCCTTGCTCCGCTCCTTGGGGGCCGGGAGGCCCCTGCGCCCGGAAGCATCCGCGGGACCCAGGTGTCCGGTCGAGGCAGGACCAGCGAAAGCCCCCGGGGCCCAAAGGGACCCCGGGGGCTGCAATACGCGCCGCAACGAACCTCTCGCCGGATTACTGGTTGCCGAACGACTGGCCCTGCCACTCGAAGTGGGAGGTCAGCCCGCCGCGCAACGGCTTCTTGCGCTTCTTCCTGGGGGTCGCCTGCGCCTGCTGGGCCTGCAGATCGGCCATCGAGCCCTCCGCGGTGGCCTTCATGGACAGCGAGATCCGCCGGTGGTCCAGATCCACCCCCAGGACCCGCACCTCGACCTCCTGGCCGGGCTGGACCACGTCCTCGCATCGCCGCACCCGCTGGTCGGAAAGCTCGGAGATGTGCACCAGCCCCTCGACGCCGGCGGCCAGCTCCACGAAGGCGCCGAACTCGGCACACTTGGTGACCCGGCCGTTGATCATCCCGCCCGCCGGGAAACGCTCCTCGGCGCCGTCCCAGGGGTCGGGCTCGACCTGCTTGAGGCTCAGGGCCATACGCCGCCGGGGGGGGCCCTCCACGCGAATGACCACCGCCTGAGTCATCTGGCCCGTTTCCAGAACGTCGGAGGCCTTGTTCACGCGGGACCAGCTCATCTCGCTCAGCGGGATCAGCCCCTCGATCCCCTCCTCCACCTCCACGAAGGCCCCGAACTTCTCCAGCCGCAGCACGCGCACGTTCACCGACGTGCCCGCGGAGTACCGGGTCTCCGCCTCGCTCCACGGGTCGGGCCGGGCCTGCTTGAGACCCAGGGAGATGCGGCTCCGCTCGCGGTCCACCTTGAGGACCTTGACCTCCACCTGCATCCCGGAGTGCACCACGTCGCTGACCTTCTCCACCTGGCGGTAGCTCAGGTCGCTGATGTGGATGAGCCCGTCCACGCCGCCGAGGTCCACAAAGGCGCCGAAATCGGTGAGGTTGCCCACCACGCCGGTGCGGAGCTGGCCGGGCTCGAGCTCCTCCCAGATCTTCTCCTTCCGCTCGGCACGCTCCTTCTCGATCACCCGCCGGCGGCTGAGCAGCAGGTTGCGGCTGCGGCGCTGAATCTCCATCACCTCGCAGTGCACCACCTGCCCGATGAAGGTGGAGATATCCTTGACGTGGAACAGATCCACCTGAGAGGCGGGCATGAAACCGCGGATGCCCTTGATGTCGACCTCCAGCCCGCCCTTGTTCATGCCGGTGATGCGGCCCTCGACCACGCTGCCCACCGAGATGTTCTCCCAGCGGGCCTCCTGGATGGCGCCGTCCCGCGAGGCGATCAGGCAGCCGGAGTCGGGGTCGTAACGCTCGACGACCACCTCCACCTCATGGCCCACCTCCAGGACGTCGTCCGGGCGAAACTGCGAGCGGGAGACCACCGCCTGGGATTTGCCGCCCAGATCAATGAACACGTCCTCGTCGTAGATGGCCAGGATCTTGCCACGTCGGCGGGAGGAGGACGCGTCGGACCCCTGGGCGGGCGGGGGCGTCGAGCCGCTCAGCTCGGCCAGGTCCTCCGGGCTCATCTGCGACATGGCGGCCTCGACCTCCTTCATGAGGTCGTCGTCGGCCGGACCGCCGGGACTGGAATGCTCGTTCATCTTTCGACCCCTACTTCCGCGAACCCGCAGTCGTGACGTTCCGGGAGATGTAGCAGGTTGCTCCGGCCCGTGTGCCAGTGTGCTGTCATGTTGATCTGGCGCCCGCGGTCAGTTGTGCCACAACCTGCGGTGGTGTGCGGGGTTCCCGTTGAGTGAAACAAACGTTACCAAGCTGCTATTCTGTTTACCCCATCGAGGCGGCGAAGTCAAGGAGAGCACGAAAAGCCGCCTTCTGGCGGTAAACCGCCATCCGCTCCGGTGACGCAGCAGCACGACCCCAGCCTGTTCATCCCGGCCGCAAGCCCGGGCTGAATACCGGCCCGGCAGAACGGAATTCCGGCGCCAGGCGGTTATTCTCGGCCCTGCCCCGCCGACCCCGGCCCGCCGGGCGGCTTCACCCGCGGCGGCGGATTTCGCCCAACCGGCTTCGGCAGCCGGGCGGCGACTAGGCGTCCGGCTTGCCGGGCTCGACCGGAGGTGCGTACGGCACGGCCCGCACGGAACGCAGGGGCAGGCGGTACACCGCGATCAGGAAGACCGCCCCGAGGACGACCATGCCGCAGCTCACCGCCTGCGAGATGGTGAGCCCGGCCGTGTCGTGCGGGTTGTCCACGCGGATGATCTCCAGCACCACGCGGGTGATGGGATAGAGCAGCAGCATCACCCCGAACACGATCCCGTGGCGTTTTCGCCGGTAGAACAACTCGGAGAGCAGCAGCGACAGCAGAAAGGCGTTGACCAGGGCGTAGAGCTGGGCGGGATGCACCGGCAGGGTGCGATGCTGCCCGGCGAGGTCAGCCAGTTCCGTCCGGGTCATGAGTCGGCCGGGATCCTCGCCGGAGGGGTACCGCTGGTCCTCGAATACCGTGAAGTGCTTCGTCTTGGCCTTGTCCCACGCCTGGCGGGCGGTCTGGGCCTCCTTCTCGGCGGCCTGCAGTTCCGGCGCGGAGAGCTTCTGCTGGCGAGCCTGCTTCAGCGCTTCGGCCGCATCGCGGTAGCGGCGCTGGAGGAGTTCGATCTCCTCCGGAGACGCCTTGAGCGAGTCGGCGAAGACCAGGAAGGGCGTGGCCGGCTTGGTGGGATCCTCGAAGATCAGTTCGGCCGGCACGCTGACCTGCCGGTTCTCCCACTGGCGGATGAACGCCGGGCTGCCGTACGGGAAGGTCACCGCCCAGGGCAGGGCCGGCTTCATCTCGCCCTGCACCTCCTGGACACACGGCCCGCCCCAGCAGCAGCCGTTGAGAAAGCAGCCCGCCCGCCCGAAGGCCAGCCCCAGCATGGCCGCGGGGGCCACGATGTCCAGGTACAGGCGCAGGGAGGGCTTGCGGGTCGGCCGGGCCTTGAGGTCGTCACCGACCCCGTGGAAGCGGGCGAACACGGCCAGGTACAGCACCACGCCCACGATGGACCCCACCAGCCCGCCGTAGTACTCCAGCCCGCCGGCGCTGATGTTCAGCGCCGCCCACAGGGGGTTGGCGGTCTCGGCGAAGTTGCTCTTCCAGTAGTGCACCACGTAGAAGATCCGGGCCCCGCCGACGCCGCAGAGGAGCGAAACGAAGCCCATGTTGAGCACCAGGTCGGGGTCGGCCTTGACGCGCATGGCCCGCCGCATGGCGAACCAGATGGAGATGAGGAAGCCGGCCATGAGCATGAAGCCGTAGCTCTTGATGCTCCAGCCCAGGCCGGGGATTTTCCAGAGTTCCGGGTGCATGGTTTGCGATCTCGTCTCGGCGACGCCGGGCCCGCCCCGCGGAGCAGGCCGGCGCCGCGGGGCCACATCCTAGCCGGCGCCGGGGTCGATCGCCAGGTTGTCGATCAACCGGCACGACCCCAACCGTACCGCGAGGCAGAGCCGTGCCCGGCACTCCACCCGCTCCACGTCCTTCAGCGTCAGCGGATCGACGATCCGCACATAGTCGATCTCCACGGGGCCCGAAGCCCGGATGCGGTGTTCCACACCGCGGATGAGCTCGGCGGCGTCGGTCCGGCCGGCGCGGACCTGCCCGGCCGCGGCGCAGAGGGCCGCGTGCAACACGGGCGCCTGCCGCCGCTGCTCCGGAGTGAGATACTGGTTTCGGCTGGACATGGCCAGGCCGTCGGGCTCGCGCACCGTCGGGCAGAGCACCACCTCCACCGGCATGTTCAGATCCCGCGTCATCCGCCGGATCACGACCGCCTGCTGAAAGTCCTTCTCGCCGAAGAAGGCCCGGTCCGGGGCGACGATCCCGAACAGCTTGGCCACCACGGTGGTCACGCCGTCGAAGTGCCCCGGCCGGAAGGCACCACAGAGCCGGTCCGTCAGGCCCGAAACGCGGACCGTGGTGAGCCCCGGGGAGGGGTACATTTCCGCCACCTCGGGGGCGAAGACCAGGTCCACGCCGTCCTGCTCGCAGGCCGCCCGGTCGGCTTCCCAGGTGCGGGGGTACTCCTGGAAATCCTCCTGGGGACCGAACTGCGTCGGGTTCACGAAAACGCTGACCGCGACGAAGTCGGATTGCCGCCGGGCCTCCCCCACCAGGGAGCGATGCCCGGCGTGCAGCGCCCCCATGGTCGGAACGAAGCCGATGACGCAGCCCCGGGCGCGGGCCTGGCTCACGGCGGCTCTCGTCTCCCCTGTGGTCCGCGTAACCAGCACCGTACTTCCTCCGCGGGTCGCTCCGACGGCCGGGATCCAGACCGGGCAGCGGTTCACCCGCCGGTGCGGCCTCGGCGCGTTTCCCAGGCGAAACGCGGACATCAGAATCCAAACCAGGGGAAAACGCAATCGGCCGCCGGCGCCCGCCTGGACCGCAGCCCGGCCCCGGCGTCAGGGCCTCGCGGGGGCGGTCCACCCCGCCGCCGGGAGCCCCGCTCCCCGCGGCGGGACAGCCTGCCCCCCTCTTGACGATCCGGGCCTTCTGTGCCATTCTTTTGCGTTGGTTGCGCCGCTAGCTCAATTGGATAGAGCATCGGTCTACGGAACCGAAGGTTAGAGGTTCGAATCCTCTGCGGCGTAGTGCGGCTTGAACGGAGCAGACCGCTCCCCGGGGCGCCTGCCGGGCAGCGGTGTGACCGCCCGAGGATGGTGGAAGGAAGCGGCCGTCCGGGGCATTTCGCGTTTTATGGACTTGTCCGCTCCCAGCGATGCCAGTCCTCGCGTGCGGCCGGCACACCGAGCACACCGCGGCTGCGGCTGCTCGGTGACACCTGCCCGTCGGCTCCTCGGCTCCCCGCCGATCCGATCCCCCGTTTGTACCCTCCGCTGTTCGCCGCACAACGCCGGGCGCCGGTTCGCGACGCGGGGGGGCGGTACGACGGTCCCCACGGCCGTCCCGGCCTCGCGGGCCAAGAATCTCGACAGGAGGTTGCAACATGCAGCTCCGCAGTGACCGGTGCCGGGACGGCAGTGACTTCGCACCGGCCGCCATGGACGGCCGTGCGCCGGGCCGCGCCACGAAAGCACCCGCTGGCAGCACCGTCCGACCAGCGGGAATCATGCCCTGCCTGCTGATCCTGGCGGCGCTCTGGACCCTGAGCGCTGCGGCTGCCGGCACAACCTCCGAGCGGGCGCCGGACAGGCGACTGGTGATCGGCACCGAGCTGGGGTACCCGCCCTATTCCTTTCTAGACGAGAACGGCCAGCCCGCCGGCTACAACGTGGAGCTCACCCACGCCGTCGCCCGGGCCATGAACGCGGACGTCGAGGTGCGCATCGGGCCCTGGAACGAGATCCGCCAGGCCCTGGAGCAAGGCCGGATCGAGGCCATCTCCGGCATGTTCTACTCGAGCGAGCGCGACAAGCTGGTGGACTTCTCGCCGCCCTACACCGTGGTCCACCACGCCATCTTCGTGCGCCGGGACGGGCCCGCCATCGAGACGGAGGAGGACCTGCGCGGCAAGGACATCATCGTCATGCGCGGCGACATCATGCACGACTACGTGCTGGAGGAGGGCCTGTGCCCCCGACCCGTGCTGGCGGACACGCAGGCCGACGCCCTGCGGCTGCTGGCCTCCGGGGCCCACGACTGCGCCCTGGTCGCCCAGCTCCCGGGGCTGCACTGGCTGAAGGAGCTGAGCCTGTCCAGCCTGGTGACCGTCGGCCCGCTCCTGCGCCCTTCGGAATACAGCTTCGCCGTGGCCGAAGGCGACTCGGCCCTGCTGGCCCGCCTGGCCGAGGCCCTGGCCATCGTCCGGCACACGGGCCGGCACAAGGAAATCTACGACAAGTGGCTGGGCACTCTCGAGCCACGCGGTGTCACCCTGGGCACCGTTCTGAAGTACGTCGCCGCGGCGACCGTTCCCCTGGTGCTGCTCCTGGCGGTCTTCGTGGTCTGGTCGCGCACGCTGAGACGGCAGGTCGCCCGGCACACCGCAGCCCTGCGCCAGAGCGAGGAGCGTTACCGGAACTTCGTGGCCAACGCGACCGAGGGCATCTACCGCATCGACCTGGCCGCCCGCGTTCCGCTGGATGTGGCGGACGAGGAGCTGGTCAGCGCCGTCTCCAGGCACGGCGTGGTGGGTGAGGTCAATGAAGCCCTGGCCCGGATGTACGGGCTCCGCCCGGGGGACATGGTCGGCCGGCCGGTCAGGGATTTCGCCCCGGCATACGGCCAGAGAGCGCTGCTGGCCGTTCGGAGCCCGCAGCACCAGGCCAGCAACATCGAGACCCGCGATGTGGGCGAGGGAGGCCGGATCCTCCACCTGTCCGAGAGCTACAGCGCCGTGGTTCAGGGCGGGGTGCTGGTGCGCCTCTGGGGCATGCAGCGGGACATCACCGAGAGCAGGCACGCCGCGGACACCCTGCAGGCCAGCGAGGAGACCCTCCGGGCCATCTTCGAGCAGGCCGCCGTGGGCGTGGCCCAGATCGTCTCCCGGAGCGGCGAGTTCGTGCGGATCAACCAGCGGTACGCCGACATCGTGGGCTACACCATCGAGGAGATGCAGCGGCTCACCTTCCAGGAGATCACCCATCCGGACGACCTGTCCGCGGACCTGGACAACATGCGGCGTCTGCTCGACGGAGAGATCCGGGAGTTCTCCCTGGAGAAGCGATACCGGCACAAGAACGGCTCGATCGTCTGGGTGAGCCTGACCGTGTCGCCGATGTGGCAGCCCGGCGACGCGCCGCACCATCACATCGCCGTGGTGCAGGACATCACCGAACGGAAGCGGGCGGAGCAGGCCCTGCGTGAAGCCCAGCAGCGCTACCGGGAGGTGTTCGAGGGCAGCCGCGACGGCTTCGTCATGCTGGACCCGGCCGGGCGGATCGTGGACGCGAACCGGGCCTACTGCGACATGCTGGGGTACTCGCTGGAGGAGCTGCGGGCGATGCAGAGCTTCTACGAGATCACTCCGCAGCGCTGGCAGGACTGGGAAGCGGAGGAGATCTGGAACAAACGCCTGCTGACGCAGGGCTACTCCGGTGTCTACGAGAAGGAGTACCTGCACAAGGACGGCCACGCGTTCCCGATCGAGGTGCAGGCCTACGCCGTCCTCGGCGAGGAGGGCGGGCCGCGTTACCTGTGGGGAGTGGTCCGGGACATCACCCAGCGCAAGCGGGCGGAGGCGGAGCGGCGGGCGCTCGAGGACCAGCTCCGGCAGTCGCAGAAGCTGGAGGCCGTGGGGCAGCTCGCCGGGGGCGTGGCCCACGATTTCAACAACATCCTGACCGCGATTCTGGGCAACGTGGAGCTGAGCATCGCCGACCTGCGACAGGCCATGGGGCCGGACCACGAAACGGTCCGATCCATGGAGGAGATCGAGGAAGCCGCCCAACGGGCCTCGACCCTGACCCGGCAACTGCTCACCTTCAGCCGGCGGGACGTCGTGCGGCCGGAGACCCTCAGCCTGAACAGCATTCTGGCAGACCTGGACAAGATGCTGCGGCGGTTGATCACCGAGAACATCACCTTCGAGACGGTGACCGACCCGGACCTCGGATCGGTGCGGGCGGACGCCGGCCAGCTCGAGCAGGTGATCGTCAACCTGGTGGTCAACGCCGTCCACGCCATGCCCGACGGCGGGCGGGTCACGGTGGAGACCCGGAACGTCACCATCGACGAGGAATACACCCGCAACCACGCCGAGGCCCAGCCGGGCCCCCATGTGCTGCTGGCGGTCAGCGACACCGGGCACGGCATGGATGCCCCGACGCTGGAGCGGATCTTCGAGCCGTTCTTCACCACCAAGCCCATGGACCGGGGCACCGGGCTGGGCCTGGCCACCGTGCACGGCATCGTCAAGCAGTCCGGTGGCCACATCATGGCCTACAGTGAGCCCGGGCGGGGCACGACGTTCAAGGTCTACCTGCCCACGGTGGAGGCGGCGCCCGCCGCCGGGCTGCACGGTCCGCAGCCGGTCGGCCCGCTGAGCGGCGAGGAGACCATCCTGCTGTGCGAGGACGACCGTCTGGTACGCGAGTTGATCGGGTTGTCGCTGCAGACGGCGGGCTACACGGTGCTCACCGCGGCCGACGGCCGGCAGGGCCTGGAGGCGGCCCGCAGCCAGCCCGGGCCCATCCACCTGCTGATCACCGATGTGATCATGCCGGACATGAACGGGCACACCCTGTCCCAACGGCTGCTGGAGACCCGCCCGGGGTTGCCGACCCTGTTCATCTCGGGCTACACCTCCAACGTGATCGCCCACCACGGGGTGCTGGACGAGGGGGTGGAGTTCCTGGAGAAGCCCTTCACCCGGCAGATCCTGCTCCACCGAATCCGGGCCATACTCGACCGGAGCCCGACCGGGACCCGGCTGTCTGCGGACCGGGCGGAGGAAGCGGACAAGACCTGAAGCAGGGGCGAACCGATCAGTCCCGAGAGCAAGCGCCCGGACATCCCGGGGGGTGGTTAAACGGATGACATCCGGTGGCCGGCGCTGTAGGCTGCACTGCGTGTTGGGAGGTGCCTGTGCCAGTGCCTGAGCACAACGCCCCGGGCGGGGCCCGACCCCATCGAGCTTGCGGACCGAGGACCGGCGGGCGGTGCCCCCCGGTTGGAGGGCCTGGTCATGGTCATTCACCTCGACCGCTCCGGCACGATCGACGGACTCAGGGCCGCCATTGAGACGGTGGCGGGCACCGCCGGCGTGCACGGCCTGTTCATCCTGGGTGCCGACGCCAACGGGTTCACACCCCGGAACCTGGACCCGGTGCTCCAGGCTGTCCCCCTGCCGCTCTTCGGCGGCATCTTCTCCAGCATCCTGCACGACCAGGAGGTCCTGGAAACCGGCACCCTCGTGGCCGGTCTCCGCAGCGAGCCGCGGGTGAGCGTGGTCTCCGGTTTGAGCGGGAACCTGCCGGACTTCGACGACGTGCTGGACGACGCCCTGGCCGACGTCGGCGACTTCCGCACCATGATCGTGCTCGTCGACGGCACTGCGACCCGGGTGAATACGCTGCTGGCCTCGCTGTTCAACGTCTTCGGACTGGCGTGCAGCTACTGCGGCGGGGGCGCCGGTTCGCTGAGCCTGGACCGCCGGCCGTGCCTGCTGACGGGCGCGGGATTGATCCAGGACGCCGCCCTGGCCGTGACGCTGCCCGCCGCCTGCGGGGTGGGCGTCAAACACGGCATGCGCTCGGTGAGCGGGCCGCACAAGATCACCGAGGCGGTCGGCAACACCATCGTCTCGCTGGATTGGCAGCCGGCCTACGCCCTGTTCAAGGGCGTAATCGAATCGCAGGAGGCCGGCCGCCACCAGGCGCCGGAGGTCTTCCCCGTCGACCGGCACTACGCCGTCGCCGTCAACCGGCTGGACGCCGAGAAGGTCGTACGCGAGCCGACCCGCGTCGGGGAGAACGATTCGCTCCGCTTTACCTGCGAGATGGTCGAGGGGGAGTTCGTGGACGTGGTCCGGGCCTCGCAGGATTCCACCATCGAGGCGGCCCGGCAGGCGCTGCTCATGGCGGACGAGGCCTACGACGGCGAAGAACCGCCGCAGACCATCCTGTGCTTCACCTGCTCGGCGCGGCGGAAGTTCCTGGGCCCGGCGTTCGTCGAGGAGGTCCGGGCGGCCCGCCGGGCCGACAGGCCCCTGATCGGAGCCTGCACCATCGGCGGCGAGATCGCCAATTCCGGCCGGGACTACCTCGACTACCTGAACCGGACCTGCGTGGTGGGAGCGTTCGAGGAATGATGACCTCCGTAGCCGAACAGACGCAGATTCTCTACGAAATCGCGATGGACATCGGGGTCGGATTCGACCTGCGGGCGATGCTCAAGCGCTGCCTGCACACCATGCTGCGGAAGCTGAACTGCTCCGCCGGCGTGGTTCTGGCGACCCGGCGGGACCAGGGGCCGCCCCGTTACGAGGAGGTCTTCTCGGTGCCGCGTAACCTGCACCGCCACGGCGCGTACCGGTCGGTGCTGGCCCGGATCTCTGCGGGGGAGGCCCTGCCGCCTGCCGGCGGGCCGCCGGCTGCGCTGCCGGCCGACCCGACCCACGGGGCCGGGGCTCACTTCCACCTCCTGGACCTGCCCGGCTACGGCCTGCTGGTTCTGCTGAAGGGCGAAGGCAGGCTGCCACCGGATTTCGTCAAGTCCTTGCAGCCCCTGTGCCGCAAGCTGGCCGACGCCTGCCGGGCCTGCGCAACCCAGCAGGAGCTGGAGCGGACCAAGGAGGACCTCCGCATCACGCTCGACTCCATCGGCGACGCGGTCATCGCCACCGACACGTCCGGCCGGATCGTGCGGATGAACCCCGTGGCCGAGGAACTCACCGGCTGGCCGGCCGAGCAGGCCAGAGGCAGGAAGTTGGACGAGGTCTTCCGCATCTGCAACGCCCAAACGGGAGAGAGGGCGGCAGACCCGGTGGGCAGGGTTCTGGCCACCGGGCGCGTGGTGGGTCTGGCGAACCACACCCGGCTGATCTCCCGCGACGGCCGCGAATGCGACATCGCCGACTCGGGCGCTCCCATTCAGGGCGGCGACGGAAGCCTGACCGGGGTCGTCCTCGTCTTTCGCGACGTCACCGACGAATACCGTACACAGCAGACCCTCCGGCACAACGAGCGCTTCCTCGAAGACGTGTTCGAAGCCATCCAGGACGGCATCAGCGTGCTGGACCGCGAACTCAACGTGGTGCGAACCAATCACTGGATGGAACGGATGTACGACAACGAGGCGCCGCTACGGGGCAAGAAATGCTACGCGGCCTACCAGCGGCGCGACGCCCCCTGCCCCTGGTGTCCGACAGTCAAGGCCATGGAGACGGGCCTGCCCCAGACCGCCGAGGTCCCCTACCCCGACGCAGAGGCGGCTACCGGCTGGCTGGAACTGACCGCCTTCCCCCTGCGCAACGAGGAAGGCGAGCTGCAGGGCGCGATCGAGTACGTCAAGGATATCAGCGAGTCCAAACGCGCCGCCCAGGCCCTCCACGAATCGGAGGCCCGCTACCGGGCCGTGTTCGAAGCCGCCGGGGATGCCATCTTCGTGGCCACCGGCGAGGTCTTCCTGGACTGCAACCGCAGGGCGCTGGAGATGTTCGCGTGCAGCCGGGAGCACATCCTGGGCCACTCACCCCTGAAGTTCTCCCCGCCCGTGCAACCCGACGGGAGCGTTTCGGCCGAGAAGGCCGGGGAGAGAATCCGCGCCGCACTGGACGGTGATCCGCAGCTCTTCCAGTGGCAACACTGCCGGCTGGACGGCACCCCCTTTGATGCCGAGGTGAGCCTCAACCGGGTGGAGCTCTCCACCGGGGCCCATATCCTGGCGGTGGTGCGCGACATCAGCGAGCGGAAACGGGCGGAAGAAGCATTGCAGCAGAGCGAGCAGCGGCTGCGCATCCTGTTCGAGCGGGCAGCCGACGCCATCTACGTGAGCGACAGCGAGGGACGGCTGTTGCAGGTCAATGCCCAGGCTTGCCGAGCGACGGGGTACCGTGAGGAGGAGCTGCGGGGACTCGGCATCGGTGATGTCAACACGGGGATGACGACGCCAGAGGAGCTGCATGCCCTGGTGGAGAGGCTGGCGCCGGGGCACCCCGTCACCCTGGAGTCGCGGCACCGGCGCAAGAACGGCTCGACCTTCCCCGTGGAGATGACCGTGGCCCTGCTGGAGACTGCGGAGGGGCCGCAACTGATCGGGATCGCTCGCGACATCACCGAGCGGCAGCGGGCCCGCCAGGAACTGGAACGATCCAAGACCTTCCTGGAGACACTGCTCGAACAGCTCCCGGTGGGGATGCAGGCGGCGAAACCGCCCCACTGTCGCCTCTTCCTGGCCAACCGGGAGGCCGAGCGGATCACCGGCCTGCCACGCCGGAAGATGTTCGAGATCGACGCCGAGCATCTGGAGCAGCTCGCCTGGGAGATGTACCATCCCGACGGGACGCCGTGGCCGGTAGAGGAGTTGCCGCTGCCCAAGGCGGTGTTGCAGGGCCTGGAAACGCACAACGCGGAGATGCTGCTGCGGGGGGTGGACGGCGTCGAGCGCACCATCCTGTGCAACGCCGCCCCGGTGCGTGATCCGGACGGTGCCGTCATCAGCGGCGTGGTCTCCTTCCTCGACATCAGCGAGCGGAAGCGGGCCGAGGAGCAACAGCGGAAGCTGGAAGCCCAACTCCGCCAGTCGCAGAAGATGGAGGCCGTGGGCCAGTTGGCCGGAGGCGTGGCCCACGACTTCAACAACATCCTGACCACCATCCTGGGCAACGTGGAGCTGAGCATCGACGACATCCGCCGCGAGCTGGGTCCGGCGCACGGCGTGCTGAAGTCGCTGGAGGAGGTCGAGGAAGCCACCCAGCGGGCTTCGGCACTCACGCGACAACTGCTGACCTTCAGCCGCCGCGACGTGGTCAAGCCGGAGGTGCTGGATCTGAACCGCGTGCTGGCGGGGGTGGACAAGATGCTCCGGCGGCTGATCACCGAGAACATCACCCTGGAGACGCAGACCGAGCCGCAGCTCCGGCCGGTGCAGGGGGACGTGGGCCAGGTCGAGCAGGTCATCGTCAACCTGGTCGTCAACGCCGTCCAGGCCATGCCCGACGGCGGGCGGCTGACCCTCGAAACCCGGAACGTGAGCCTGGACGAGGGCTACACCCGGACGCACGCCGAGGCCTGCGCGGGGCCCCACGTGCTCCTGGCGGTGAGCGACACCGGGCACGGCATGGACGCCGCCACGTGTGAGCGGATCTTCGAGCCGTTCTTCACGACCAAGGTGAAGGGCCAGGGTACCGGGCTGGGCCTGGCCACCGTGCACGGCATCGTCAAGCGGGCCGAGGGCCACATCGTGGTCTCCAGCGAGCCAGGCCGGGGCACGACCTTCCGGATCTACCTGCCGGCCACGGACGCGCAGCCCGTCGAGCAGGAAACGACCCCCGAGAAACAAGCCTCTCATCAGGGCCAGGAAACCATCCTGCTCTGCGAGGACGACCGCGTGGTGCGGGAACTCATCGGGCTGTCGCTGCGGAGCGCCGGCTACGCGGTGCTGACGGCGGCCAACGGCCGGGAGGGCCTGGAGGCGGCGCAGCACCACCCCGGCCCCATCGACCTGCTGATTACCGACGTCATCATGCCGGACCTGAACGGGCGGGTGGTGTCCGACCGCTTGCAGGCGAGTCGTCCCGGCCTGCCGACCCTGTTCATCTCGGGTTACCCGTCCGACGTGATCGCCCACCACGGGGTGCTGGACGAAGGGGTCGAGTTCCTGGAGAAGCCCTTCACCCGGCAGGACCTGCTCGCCCGGATTCGCGAAGTGCTCTGCAAGTCCCGGAAAGGGGCCTGATCTTCCGGGCAGGGGTCTTGGGGGAAGGCTCGCCGTCCCGGGCGGGCCCCGGGCACCGAGGGGTGAACTTCCCGGCGCGGGCCGTGGCCGGGCCACCTGGAGCCAGCCTATAATCATTGGTTCGGGCGAACGGCCGAGACGGCGTCAATCGAACCTGCAGGACCGGGGTGGGTCCTGACGAGCGAGCAGGCCTGGGGGATTCGCTATGCGGCCGACAGATCGTTTGGGTACCGTTCTGCTGCGGGGCACTGTCTTTGGCAGCCGGCTTACCCCGCTGGCCGACCTGGTCGGCAACCGCCTGGGCCAGATACTGGTCCGCGGCGCGGTCTTCGTCGGCGGTCCGCTGGGTCTGGCCCCCGCGCCAAGCAGGATGAGCCCCCCGGCTCGCCACCCCGACTGACGCCGCAACAGCCACTACAGCGTCGGCGCCGGCGGGAAAGGCCGGGGCTTCCACGGTCCCGGGCCGGCCGGGGCCGCCTCAGGCGATGTGCTTCTTGTAGGCCTTCACGTCCATGAGACCCTCGACCGCATCCAGGTCGGTGGTCTGGATCTTGAACATCCAGCCGTCGTCGAAGGCGTCCTCGTTGATCAGGCCGGGGTTGTCGTTGAGGGCCTCGTTGACCTCCACGATCTTGCCCGGCACCGCGCAGTAGACCTCGCTGTAGGCCTTCACCGACTCGACCCCCGCGCAGGGCGCGTCGGGCCCGACCTCCGCCCCGACCTCGGGCAGCTCGACATAGGTGATGTCGGTCAGCTCATCGGCGGCGTACTGGGTGATGCCGACGGTGACCGTCTCGCCCTCGACAAGGAACCATTCGTGCGTGGGAGAATACCTGCGATCGGTGGGAACGCTCATGACTGCCCCTGTGGTTGCTGCTGGTCCAGCTCTGCGGAACCGGTCGGGCGGAACCACCCGCCGCGGCCGCGCGAAACCGCCTACTTCCCGGCCGGCTTGGGTCGCTTGTAGAACGGCAAGGGGATGACCTTTGCCGCGGCCCGGGTTTTGCCGAAATCGATCAACAGTCCGTTGCCCTCGCCGGCGTGCTCGACGGCCACGGACGCCATGGCAATGTTCTTGCCCAGAGTGGTGCTCATGGTACCGCTGGTGACCTCGCCGACCCTGGCGTCGCCCGCCAGGACGGGCGTGTGGGTCCGGGCGATCCGCCGACCCTCGAGCTCCAGGCCCACCAGGGTGACTTTCAGGCCGTCCTGCTCGAGCTTCCGCATGGCCTCGGCGCCGATGAAGTCCTTGGTCAGGTCAACGCACCAGGCCTGCCCGGCGCTGAGCGAGTCGACGTGCTCGCCGAGCTCCTGGCCGTACAGCGGCATGGCCGCCTCCAGCCGCAGCGTGTCCCGGGCCCCCAGCCCGGCCGGCTTGATGTCCTCCCGGGGCTTCTCCGGCGTGCCCAGCAACGGCGGCATCAACATCGGGACCACCCCCGCGGGAACGACCACCTCGTAACCGTCCTCGCCCGTATACCCGCTGCGGAACACGGCGTACTCGACCCCCATGGCCGACCCGTGCGTGAAGCGGTACCGCTTCAAGCCGGTCAGGTCGATGGGGACCACCTCCCGGGCCAGTTCCAGCGTCCGGGGCCCCTGGATGGCCACCATGGCCGTCTCCAGGGTCGTGTCCTCGATCCGCACCTGGCGACCGGCGGCGTGCTTCCCGAGCCAGCCCAGGATCTTCTCGCGGTTGGCCGCGTTGCAGACCACCAGCCAGTCGTCCTCCGCGTACCGCGAGGCGATCACGTCGTCCAGGATACCACCGTCCTCCCGGCAGACGTGCGAATAACGGCACTGGCCGTCCACCGTACCCGCGATCTTGCGGGTGCAGAGGTGCTCGAGGAACGGCTCGGTCTCCCGGCCCTTCACCCGGATCCGGCCCATATGGGAGACGTCGAACACCGAGCAACTGGTGCGGGTGTGGGCGTGTTCCTCGATGATGCCGCGATAGAGCACCGGCATGTTCCAGCCGGCAAAATCGACCATGCGGGCGCCAAACTGAAGATGAACGTCGTGCAGTGGAGATCGGTTCACGTTGGTGTCCTCTACCGTGAGTCTGCCCCTTCCGGACACCCGGTCGGCACAAGAGGGGCTAGCCTAGGGCTGCCCGGCAGGCGTGTCAACCGACTCCGGCGGTCAGCCCGACCGCGCCCGGCGCGAAGTGACAGGCCAGCTGCAAAAGTGCCAGTGCGTACAGGCCGGCCATCACGTCGTCGCCGACCACGCCCCAGCCGCCCGGCCAGCGGCGCTCGATCCGGTTGGCCGGAAACACCTTGGCGATGTCGATGGCCCGCTCCAGGAAGAAGCCCAGCGCCACCAACTGCCAGGTGAAGGGCACCGCGGTCATGGCCACCAGGAAGCCGACGATCTCGTCGAGGACCAGCTTGCGGCTGTCCTTCTCGCCGAGGATGCGATCGCCTGCGTCGTGGACGACGACCGCCGCCGCGGTCAGCGCCGCGGTGACCGCCAGGTACGCCGCCAGGGGCAGGGTATGCAGGGCCCAGAGCAGCGGGATGCCCGCGACGGCCACGGTCACCGTCCCCGAAGCCGGGGCGTACCCCAGCGGGCCGACCGAACCGATCAGCAACAGGATCCGCTGACCGGGGGTCCGCCCCTGAGCCCCGCCGGCAGGTTCCTCTTCAGCACACACCGCACACCTCCACCACCGCCCGGGCGGGCAACGACACCGTCCCCGGGGCCGCCGCCGGGCGGGGCGGCTTCCTCCTAGCCGAGCCCGCCGCGATGGTCAAGCAGACCGGCGGTCCCGTCCCCACGCCGGGTGGCTTTTGCGGTTGTTCGTCGCGCCCCGGGTTGTTAACGTTCCCTGATTCGTAGGAGCGAGAGCCACACATGGGAGAGACAGCTCGTCGCCTCGCTCTCCGGGGACAGCGCCTGCGTGTCCGTCTGAGCAAACTGCTGTCCGCGGTGGGCTTCAAGGACGAGTACTTCCTGATCGTCGTGTCGATCGCGATCGGAGGTGCGACGGGCATGGGTGCGCACCTGTTCTTCTCGCTGATCGAGCTGGCCCGGGACCACTGCTTCGGCGCCACCGGCCACGGCGGCCTGTTCGGCGGGCACGGCTTCCTGCTCATCGTGCTGCCGGCGGCGGGGGCCCTGCTGGTCGGCATGATCACCCATTACTTCGCCCGCGAGGCCCGGGGCCACGGCGTCCCGGAGGTGATGGACGCCCTCTACCGCCGGGCGGTGAGGTGCGCCCGCGGGTGGCGATCGCCAAGGCGGTGGCCAGCGCCTGCACCATCGGGTCGGGCGGCTCGGCGGGGACCGAGGGGCCCATCATCCAGATCGGGGCGGCCATCGGCAGCACCTTCGGGCAGCTCCTGCACGTCAGCCGCCGACAGATGAGCGTGCTGGTGGCCTGCGGCGTGGCCGGCGGCATCTCCGCGATCTTCAACGCCCCCATCGCCGGCGTCCTGTTCGCCCTGGAAATCTTCCTCAAGGACTTCTCGCTCCGCACCTTCTCGCCGGTGGTCTTCGCCAGCGTGCTCAGCGGATCGGTGAGCCACGCCTTCGACCGCTACGATCGCGGGATCTTCGAGATCTCCACGCTCGAACACTACGCCTACAAGTTCGACGGCTCCGAGCTGCCCTTCTACCTGGTGCTGGGGGTGGTCTGCGCGGGGGTGTCCGTGCTGTTCATCCGCTCCCTGTACTTCACCGAGGACGTCTGCGACCGGATCCGGCTGCCGGGCCAGGTCAAGCCGTTGCTGGGGGCGATCCTGCTGGGGCTGACGGGGGTGGCCTACTGCGTGTTGACCGGCGAGTACATCGCCCCGCCGTTCTACGGCAACGGCTACCCGGTGATCCAGCAGGCCATCGGTCACGGGCTGTACACGCTGAGCACCTCCGTGCTGCTGGTGGTCTGCGGCCTGAAGATCCTGGCCACCTGCTTCACCCTGGGCTTCGGCGGCTCGGGCGGCATCTTCGCCCCGTCGCTGCTGATGGGGGCGGCGGTGGGCGGGGCGTTCGGGCTGGGCCTGGAGTCGCTGGGGCTGGTGGACGAGGCGAGCGTGACGGCCTACGCCCTGGTCGGCATGGCCGCCCTGGTCGCCGGCACCACCCATGCCCCCCTGACCGCCATCGTCATCCTCTACGAACTCACCCGCCAGCCGCTGGTCATCCTCCCGGTGATGTTCGCCGCCATCGTGGCCACCATCGGGGCCCAACTGCTCACCCGCGACAGCATCTACACCCTCAAGCTCCGCCGCCGCGGCGTTCGCCTGGGCACCCTCGCCGACCTGACCATCCTCAAACGGATCACCGTCAGCGAGGTCCGCTACCAGGCCGCTCCCATCGTCGAACTGCACGACCCCCTGCAGAAACTCCTGGACCTGGCCGCCGAGACCGACGCCGCCAACTTCGTCGTGGTCGGCGAGCAGGGCGAGTACCAGGGACTGGTCGTGGCTGACGACATCAAGACGGCCCTGCTCCAGCCCGAGGCCGTGCCCCTGCTGCTGGTGGATGAACTCCTCCGCGCCGGCGTACCCACCGTCAACCGCGATGAATCGCTCGATTCCGTGCTGGACAAGTTCGCCCGGGCCCAGGTGCCCGCCCTCGCCGTCACCTCCACCTCCGACAGCGGCAACATCCAGGGCATGATCACCCACCAGGCCATCATCGCCCGCTACCAGCACGAGCTCGATCAGCAGGCGGGCTGAACCGCCCCCTCAGGGCACGGGGCGCCAGCCCGGTGACAGGACCTGGTAAGGTGCCCGCGGTATCGCTCCCGCGAACCCGCCCGGGCGAACCGAAGCTCGAGTTGAAAAAGGGGACAGGATCCTCGCAATGCGGCGGCTGCGCTGCCGTGAGGGGGCTGCCGCTCGCAGCCAGTCCCCTTTCTCTGCGGGCTGCCAGCCGGGGTGCTCCCGAACCACTCCCCTACGCCTCCCGGGAAACCCACTCGGTGATGCGTTCGACGCCGTGCAGGACACGGCCGCACCATTCGCGGGTGAAGTACTCCGGCAGCTTCTCGTGCAACGGGATGCCCTCGCTGGCCGCCAGGGCCCGGGCACCGTCGAAGTCAACGTACGCCAGGCGGGCGGTCAGGTCTTCCTGCGGGCGGGCGAACGCCGAACCGGGGAGAATGGCCACGCCGGCCTCGTCCAGCAGGCGAGCGCACAGCG
>Ga0180432_10003364_pt1 | contig 22872 bp, 41 predicted proteins | sample SS_ome_10_FD_132414 | JGI IMG/M metagenome (GOLD analysis project Ga0180432, IMG submission 132414) | Hypersaline lake sediment archaeal communities from the Salton Sea, California, USA - SS_1_MS_2 metaG | ecosystem: Environmental > Aquatic > Non-marine Saline and Alkaline > Hypersaline >...
GGCAAGTGATGTTAATTTTAGCAGCGTAGAAGCAGATGATTATTACCTCAAAGGCTCAACAAATTATACAGCATGGATAGAGACACAGATCGACACAGCGATAAATACAGTACCTAAACATGATCAAGATCTTAACACCACAGATGATGCTACGTTTGAAAACGTCACAGCGTCAAACACACTCACACTAAACGGAGTATCGATAACAGGATGGGATGAAGTCTCAGCAATTGGGGCTAGCCTTAATAAAACTGGGTGGGATGTATATTGCTGGAGATCTGGAGCAACTTACTATTACCTATGCTCTAACGGGACTCTATTATCTAGTTCTGATTTCGCTGATAGATGGAACGCCATAATGGTTGAAAACAGTTACGAGATCAACACGTACCTTGAACCTGGAACTTATGTTATTTCAGATGATTTATACTTTGAAGGAACAGGTGGCTTGCTCACAAGGACCCCGTTCTTTTGGGGAGCTGGACAAGGAGAAACCATCCTCGATGTGGATGCGGGTGTAACCTGTTTCACGCTTAAAACTGGGGCTAGCCCAAACATCGGGCATCTTGAGATCGCTTTAGCCACCACAGGAGGCGTAGCCTATGGAATATACGGAGATCCAACAGGTGGAGCTGCAGCATATACTGAATGTGGTGGTATGTACGCGGATCTTCATGATATAAAGATTACTGGAGGCGTATCCGGTGGCTGGGGTGTTTACCTGATTAACAGTGAATGGTGTAGAATCGGGGCTTTCAGAATCGCGGGAAGCTCAGGGTTTAACGGTATGTTGTTCGTTAATCTGGCTACAGCTGATTATAGTTACTGTGAAAATGAGTTTTATGGGTTAACAACAATCACCCAGATAGGGGATAACACTATTGGAATGATGTTTAAAGGAGCAAGTCATGATCAGTCATGTAACCAGATGCAAGGTGTGGGCTACTTCTGGATTAGACGCAGTACCGCAGGAGCATATACAAACACCACAGGGCTGCGAATGAAGTATTGTGACTTCTTCCAACTCGGGAGATTTCACTTCGAGAAACAAGATTGCTTCGTGAATATCAGTTATAGTTATGGTGGTGTGATAGAGGGAGGAAAAGCCACTCACCAAGCCAATGTAGTTGGGAACACTCTATTTGATCTTAGCGGGGGAGGAAACTATAATCTACTATTCCAACACTTCCACATATTCAGTGGGACACTGAATAGCGTAGAGTGGGTGAAGGATACCCGAGACAGCGCAACCAGTTACAACGCTTTCTACGATATTACACTGCACTGCATCAACCCTGGGGTGATAACGCAGACGGTGACAGGCACCACCAGCTTAGAGCTGATCCGAAGTTTTGGAAGTGGAACAGTACCCTAGTATGGTAAGATTGTCTAGGGCCTATATTTGATGATATAAAAATTGGGGATTAATTAGATGGAATATATATTACCAAGCACCATCTAGAACGTATTACATAGGTGCGATCATACCCACCCTCTGTAAAGTGAAGAGTCATAGGCTCCTTACCAGGGTTCCGATAACAGTATGGTTCATTGTACTCCCAAGATCTACCATTCCAGTAATGCGTTTTTGCGTTATCCACATAAGATACCGTCATTTTCCACCGGATTAACTCAGGTACTTCTGGATCGGTCCAATCCTCCGTAAATATATGTATCCCACCTTGATTGTAGCTTCTTAGGTAGGGGAAAGATGCTGAACCAGTGTTTTCATATCCATACGTAACAGTTACATCAATGTGTTTATGCAAGGGTACCCCCCAACTCCACTCCCACCCTGAGGCGATAACGCAGGTAAACACGCCATCCTCAAGCACAGGATACAAGGCCTTTAATTCAGTGACCGCGTTTTGCTTGAGCTGTTCATCGGTTAGTAGGGACCACGGGGCAGCTTGTGCTGCCGGGATTGATGCTAATAACATCGTTGCTATTAGTGTTAGATAAATTATCTTCTTACGCATGATTGTTATTAGCTATTATAGAGTATAAAAACTTATACCATCCAGCAGATGATACTAAAAACGGACACTATTTGTGAGCCTCGATCCAGAGATATTCAGCATCTCGTTTCTTTTTCATGTAACCTCCCTTTACCAGCATATCTACGAGTGGTTGAGGGCTCATCATAAATTGATGAATCAAATTATTTTGGTCAACTCTTTCAGTCCATCCGATGTAATCTCCGGGTGCTAGTTCCTTACCACAGTATAAGCATACACCGAAAAGCGGTAAGTGACATCTACCAAGGACTTTACATAGGAATTGATGATAGAGATCCCACGGGATTAGTGCAATATCTTCGAGGCGTTCTTTCCAGTTCATTCCTGTTTTACTCTCCTTTTCTGGATTGATTCTTTGAGATCGTCCCGCAGCTCAGTGTATTTTATCCCGTAATCGACTTTATGAAGAGGGCTCTTAATCAATTTCTCCCCGAGATAGTATAGTTCACTAAGAGAATCCAGGGCCTGTTTCTCAATGTTATTCATCCTCTTGCCCTCCGTCTTTTAGGTCACCTAAATATGCTTTGAGATTAATTTTTAGAACATTATCCTTTTCCTCAACCTCTGCTAAATAGCGTTCCCATTTTCCCATGAACCCAGATTTAACGTGAACTTGTTTCTCCATTCCTACGAACCCTCATCTTTATGGACCAATAACTCGAAGCTTTTCACCAAGTCGATAAGCCGTTTTAGCTCTCTTTGGTGCTTGCTTGGTGGATCTCTTAGGGCTATCTGGTTAAAATTAAATGTGTTAAACTCCGTTAGGAAATCTTCTACTATTTGCTTTAAACATGCATCATTCATTTTGAGTCCTCTTACATTTGCTAAAACTGGTTGTGTATTGCAATAGTCTACTGCAAATACCATCTAACAATACGAATTGCAATACCTATTCACCTGTCCGTTTACTTTGCTTTCTTCTGGATTCTGGGTGTTGAAGCCATAACCAATCTTCCATGTTTCCAAGTTCTCTATTATCCATCAAGAAACGTAATGCCATATCTCCGCGCCAAGGATTATTCCCTTCTGGGTTGAAGATTTTGTGTAATGGTGGGCTGTCATGTTGACAATAGTTAGCATGATCACAGTTGGTGATACAATCAAGAAGATTGCCATAAGGATGTTCTATACACCAAAAACCAGGGGTATCTCCACTATTGCCGAATTGTTTAAGAATTATCTCTATCTCTTTGGCTATGTTTTTATGATGTGTTTCATATCGTCTTGGATGCACCATTTCAGCTTGTCCTCTTTTTGGTTTCGTCTTGGGTCCGTGAAGTATCTGATAATCTGGATACCTGGTATAGTTTATGGGGTGGACCCTCATCGTTTTCTTCTATACCCACAAAAGACAACACCCCTTCTTTTACCAGCCTTTTGAGCTTGGGGTGATTAATACGGATGAGGTTACAGATCTTACTACTTGGTGTAGGATGGGTTATCTTAGTCCTTGTTTCAGTAACCACTTTACCCCAAGATCGCCTCAATCTTTTTCCCTCCTTAAAGCGGCGCAATCTTGGGACCGTTGATATTCTTTACCAAATAGGAATGCTTGTGCTATTGCTTGACCTACATTAACTGCTTTTTCTTTTGAGTGAGAAAATATTTCTTCAAATTGCTGATATAAATAATACAAATCAGTCTCAACGTCAAGCCCAGCATTAACTAGATTAATCTTGGTGTTGTAAATCTCGTCAAGGATTTTCTGTTTTCCTACTCGTTTGTATGGGCTTCTTATGACCGTTCACCACCGTTATCAATGGACATAGCCAAATTTTCATGCCACCAAAGCATAGCTGCATAATTCCCAAGATTAGCCATATAATCCTCTCTTCCAGGGTCATTTTGCATATCTTCAAATTGAACACAAGCACGATCAAGAAGATAGGCTATAGAGCATTTTTTCCAAGAATCTCCTTTTTCTTGATAATTGATAGCCATAAGTTCTACCATTTTCTCAAAGAAGGGTTGAAACTCCTTGTGTATCTTTTCTCTTGCTTGCCTCAGTTCATAGGTTTCAAATACTAAATCCATCTTGTTTACCTCTTTTCCTGATTGATAATGGCCGTGTTTTGTTCAAGACGGTAGGCAATTTTTCCCATTAAGCCGAGAAGTGCAAGGGTTACACCCATTAAGATTACATCAAAATCTGAGGAGTGAACACCGTTTTTTACCCACATAATGCCTCCTAATAGGATCACAAAATATCCAATCTTCAAGACAAGATTCGCTTGTTGATGTGTGTTCATTGTGTGGCCCTCCTTTCCGTGTATATTCTGGATACCCAATCCATGAAATGTTCAATCCAGATGAGCCCTATAGCTGCTAAGAAAGCCCATTCATACCATTCCATCAACATTATTCCGACCTCTCTTCATGGGTAAAAATGGAACTTCCTGATTCTTCATATTTCTTCTTTACGTTTTCTAGTCTTTTCAAATATGTTTGTAAATCTAATGTTCTATCCCCCATCCCATAAACAGCGGTCTCACCAAAAGGATCATCTGAAATACCTTCTAAAGTTAGATTTACGTTCAGTCCTGAAGAGTTTGGAAATGCGTTTGTTCTCAATTTATTTGATAGTTCTTCAGCATATTCCTCAAGAACCAAAGCCGCAAAACAACCAGCCATTTTAATTCTATTCTCAACGGTTAATAATTTTTGGGTGTTTTCCTCAAGTTGATAAATGAGTTCTTCTTTTGTTAGTTGATTATCTATATAGGTTCTAATTAATTTTAATTCGTTTTTGACTTGATCGATTTTTGTTGCGTTACTCTGTGTTTTATTATTTAAAGGACTTAAATCTATATTTGTTTTAGGAATTTGAGGTATAAAGTTTTTTACATTAGATAAGATTAAATCTTCTAAATATAATAATGCGGTTCTTTGGCTTGAATCAAGTTCATTTAATGCTTTTTTAAATTTAGATCTATCGGTTATGCTTATTCCTCCTGTGTCCTCTTGCCAGATGTTTTTCTGGTCCACAACATAGCGCAAAGATTAGCAATATCTACTAATTGTGACTCTGTATTTTCATCAAAAGAGAATTGATCCCATGCCCACCATAGTAATGTTTCAAGTTCTCCAATAGGCATTGTTTTCCAAGTCTCTCTCTTTTCAGGATAGTGCCTTGCGTATTCTTTTTGCATAGCTGCTTGGAATTGTTCCAAGTCTTGATATGCTACGTCTAAATAATCGGGCTTCATCATTTTTCACTTGTCCTAAGTTTTGCCTCCTCTACGGTTGAGGCGGTGCGTTCTACCTCTTCTTTTTCATGGGAAAATCTATCACAACGGAAACACAGCCATCCCACGGGTAGCTGTACGCCTTCTATGCCGCCACAATACGGGCATTTGGTTATAGTAAGGGTTTTAACAAGTCGATCCACACCCACGATAACCGAGTTATCTGGTACATTTTTAGTGATTACGCTGGATGCTCCTATTACGCAGTTATCCCCGATCTCTACACCGGGAAGTATCGTGGCGTTACACCCGATCCAACAGTTAGACCCTATTTTTATGGGTGTGCCTTCATAGCCTTGATACCTGTAGGGTACTCCGTTTGGGTTGTGTCTATGGTTTTGGCTGAGTATGTTTACTCGCCAAGAGATCATGGTGTGATCCCCGATGGTTACACCGTATCTTGCCCTGATTACTGTATCATGGTTTATGTTTACGTTTCGCCCGGTTTTCATGTTTTGGGGGTGGGTGATGATTACGCCTTGTCGTATGAGTGTGTGGTTTCCGAAAAACGGTTTATAGTGTTTGGCTCTTGCTAGTATGCCTATTTGTGTGGGTAAGAGTCGTAGGAGGCATAAATAGAGTTGCTTTATTCTACGATTCATTTATCCTTCCTCCACTTGATCAGGATTTCAGCTAGTTTGATTACCCCCAGGAGTAGAATTATCGCTACCGCGAAGGTGGCACCGCCACAGATGATAAACGAAAAAGTGTACCAAGCAGTCAATTAATTACGCCTCTTTGTTTTTTCTCTTCTCTGCATTGTGGACACTCTAGGCGTTGATTGTAACCGTGTGGATAATCTACTACAGTGCCGTGTTTGGGGCATTTGAAAGCATAATGGGGTATAGAGTCCTTCCAGCCCGGCTTAGATCTGTGTCCTACATAGGTGTATCCACTGAGCTGGAGCCGGAAACGTTGAATAATGTTTAAGTTAATCGCCTCCATCGCCCTGAGGGCCTCCATCTTTGGGGATCCGTTTTCTCGATTTCTCTGAGTTCTTTGATGATTTGGGGTAGTCCCACTCGGGAAGCTCGGCTCTGCAGTTCCAACAGAAAATATTGCTTCCTCTCGGTGAACCTCATTTCGGACATTTCAAGCCTCAGCCTCCCTTTTTGCTAGGATGTTGACTGCGCCACAGTTGCAGCACTCGGCTTTATAGGAAATGGATCCATTATGGTTTTCCTCAAAACTTGGGTCTCTGAACTTGTTGTGGCTGCATCTTCCGCATATCTGGTAGAATCGGTCTGTTCTGTATTTACTTACTGTAATGGATCCATTAGCCATCTTGTGTGGCCTCCCATGTGTATGCGGTGTAGTCGGATTCTCGGCATTTTCTTTTTCCAGCTTTGTGTAGTTTTCCGTCTGTGATGAGTTCGTTTCTGCGGGCTGATACTGTGCTGGGTTCCATGCCTAGTGCTTTGGCTATTTCCCGGTTTGTCATAGGTTCGTTGCTGAACCGGAATAGCATCATGATCATTTCTCGTTGGGTGTCGGGTATGCCTTCCTCTTGGATTCTGAGATAAGCCTCAAGGCTAGTAGATTGAACAGTCATCGAGAAACCTTCACTCCTTTTTCAATTAGTTGAGGTACCAAGCGATTGATAATTGATTCAACTTGATCAGACTCATACCCGCTAACACGGATCTGGTGACCAATATCCCGGGTGAGAACCACCCCATGTAGCTTGTAATGCTCAGTTAGTTTGTTTATGATCTCTTGCTCGATCTGTCCTTGGTTGAGTGGTGAGTCTTTGCTGTAGCTCTGCAGGTTGGTTTGGAAGGCAAGTTCATAGTGTCGGTGGCTGTATTCTATGAGTGCTTCACTGAATATTGTGCCAAGGTTCTTTTTCTCTCTCCTCATAAGGATGTATGTGTTTTTTAGGGCTTGGTAGAATTCTGGGGTTTCGTTATGTCTGAATGTTATGAGGTTGCTGGTACGTTCCTCGATGGGTTTAGGGTTACGCCCCACACACCCACCCCCATTTATTTATAACAATAAATGATTTATAACAAACAATTTTTTTATTATAATAGATTCGTGACAACATCTAATTATCTCCTGTTGCATAAATGCGGTAATTTCGGAAAACAATTAGATTCTTTTTGTGTAGATCACGTAATATGTATTCTATTCTTCTATAGGTGCAGTCAAAAGCGTCTTGTAGTTTAACGTTTACAAAAGTATCAAGTTTTCCGTTATATTCTTCAATAACTTTGAGGGCTTTTTCCCGATCAGCTTGTGTCACAACCATTTAGGGTACCCTCCACTGTATTTCAAGCCCTAAACGAGCTGCCTTTAACCAGATAGCGTTTCTAGTTCTCCAAGGTAAATGTGTCTGTATTTCCTCTGCAGTAACACAAGGATCAGGATAAAGTTTCTCTAATACCTCAACCTCTTCAGGGGTCCAGATGTATTTACTCAACCAAGGCTGCACCTTTTGAGTGGGGTAGGCTACCGGAGCGGGTTTCCCCATTACTGGGCCTCCATTATGCGTTTATACACTATGTTTCTAAGTGTAGTTTCTAGTTGTTGTCGTTCTTCTCTGCAGAGGCGTTCTTGTTCTTTTAGGGTTTCAATCTGTTTTACAAGTTCAACTTTACCCATTATTCAGCCTCCTCTGTGAGTATGCCCTCAGCCTCTGCAACAGTTTGCGGAGACATGTTTTCAAACTGAGGCTGAGGGTGTCCTGGGGGAGTAACCCCGATGGACTGTGAAACGGTACCAATATGGTTTCTAATGGTACCATAAGTGATGGGTATTGGGTAGCTTGGTTTGCCTTCTCGGGCTTCTTTGATTCTCCACCAGATGCGGAATAGGTGTATGTGTTTCAGTAATGGTACCATATCCGCTTCATGTGTGACAGCTATCACCGCTAGTTGATCAGTAAGTGCCTCAAAAACAGGTTCAAGCTCATCCTCATGGATACGATGGCGGCGAGTCACCACTTGTAGCCTCCTGCGATGAGTAAACGGGAGATTTCCTTCTGGGCTCTGGTCAGTTGATGGCTCCAGCGTCCAGTGCGTAAGTATTCTGCGCTGATCTGTTTTGATTTATCTAGTAAGTCGCTTAGTTCCTCGGTGCTGAGTTCCAGCGTGGGGCCTGTCTCAATAACCTGAAGAGTCATTCAGCCGGAACCTCCAAGTCTTGTCTTAGAACTTCTGTGGCTTTTTTTGTGACTGATTTGTTTTCTTTGTCTGCTTTTTCTTTGAACTTGTTGTATAGTTTTTCTTTGATGGTTATTGATTTGAATCCTTTTGGCGGCACTTTACCCATCTCTTACGGTAAACATAGGGTATGGAATATATATAATTTACGGTAAGAGTTAGGTAACGGTGTAAATATTAATAGGTTACGGTATAACCATAATGCAAGACATGCCCCCTAAAAATTACAAATCCATTACAATACCCGATGATTTATACAGCGATCTTAAACAGAAGTATGAAACTAAGAAAAAATATTTTTTCAGACGCGGGATACGTAGCTTTTCGGCGTATATTTCTTATCGATTGTCTCTTTCTCTTGAAGAAGATGAATAACACATTCATCTAAACTTCTACCATATTTTGAAGCATGATTAACTATTTTATTGTAAATAGTCTCGGGTATATTCACACTCACACCCATTTCTATTCATTACTATTTGGTAAATGTGTAATTTAACACCTTCGCAGGGTTTTTCTCATGAGTTGGGTGTAACTGCCCTAATGGTACCATTAAGCTAATGGATCCATTATCGTTTTCTACGATCCAGCTCCTCCCTTATCGCTTGTTCCATACGTTGCTGCTCAATATAACGCTCCATATCCCGTACCCGTTGCTCCATATCCCCATAATCTTCACGGGTATCATCCAGCTCACGGCGAAGCTCCTCAACCTCCTGCTTCTCCCTGAATACCCTGAGTGCATCATAGTTCATAGCATAGAGCCGCACCATCTCCCCAGGGATATTATAGGTTTGACTATAGGGGTTATCCTGTGCTTTAATAGCTTTTCCCATCCATCGTTTAAAAATAAACTCCGAAACCCCAGCACCCTGTAACTTAGTTTCAAACCTTATCCTAAAACTATGACACCCCACATTCTCAAGCCCAGCCCTAACCGCAATATCCCCAATACACGTACTAGCAGCCGGAACACTCCACCGCTTCCCATCCCGATCAAGAAACAAAGGACCATCCCGGCGATCACCAATATACCGCCTTACCGCCTCAACCGCCTCAGGGCCAAGCACCGGATAAGCCGGGGTCTTGGTTTTCTGGGTAATAATACGCCCTAACTCCAAATAGATCTCCCCCCCTATCGTATACTCTTTCGCCTCAAGGACATCCTCCACATCAAAACCCAGAACATCACTCACCCGCAAACCATTATCCTTATCAAACATCATCCAAGCACGATTCCTATGCTTCTCAAAACCCACACAATCCCACATAACGTGAAAACCAGCATCCAACAAAATCCGGCGACCACTTTTACTAACCCTGGGCTTATCCCGCCTACCCAACTTAAAAGGCACATTCTGGCTACGATAAAAACAATCCAAAGCGTCATACACCAACAAAGCAGACACCCCACTATACCCATTCTCCAAAACATTCCTACGAGTAGGCAAAATAGAACTAGGCCACAACTCAAAATCCCCATCCACCATCTCAAACATCAAACGCCTACAACGAGACTCAGCCCAATTCAAATCCCTTGGATCATCACTCCTCCTACTCTCCCACTGTAAACTAAACAAATCCTCAAGACCATCTACCCCAAAACGCACCATAAAACGCTTAACTAACCTACGATAAATAATTCTAGTATTAGGACTCAACACCCGCAACTCTTCACTAAAAGAATCCTCAGCCTTCCCCATAATGGTACCATAACCAGCAACAACTATTTTAAGCCTAAGTATGAAAGAGAGGATACTGATTAACCTAGAATCTTAATATAGCAGATTTGTTTTAGGTGTGTTTTTATAGTATAATAATTTAAACCACCCTATGAAATTTACATGGCGTTGGTATGTGGCTGCTTTAGGCTTGTTTCTGGTTCGTAACTGGTTCTGGTTCTTTTATCTGAGTGACCCTGGGGTTTGGTTTCAGCTTGTTGGGGCATTCCTTGGTAATCTTTTGATTATCTATGTTGTGTTTTATATCTATAGATGGTATAAGTTGAGGGTTAGCGTTGAGTGATCGGGGTAAATATACTACGTATAAGGTTCGTAAAGAGCTTGGGGATATTGTTGATACTTTGATCCAAGGTAAATATAAAACTCGTTTAGCGGTGATTGGGATGGATAACCGTAGCGGGTTTATCACGTATCTATTGCTTGAGCTTGCGAAGCATGAAGGGTTGATTGATGAGGTTGATCCTAGTTTGAAAGAGGCGTATAGTAGGTTTTTCAACGAAAACACTAAATAGTATAAAAAATTATACCCACATATGATAGGGTTTAACCGTTTTTTCGCTATGCTTCTATGGCTAGGGATAGTGTCATTCCTTGCGCGGCTTATGTGGGATGAGAAACAAGAAAAAAATTAGATATACCCGAAATACTTAGCCGCGATATACCCGACAACGAAGAGGATCAACAAGATCATCACCGGGAATACCATTTTCTTCAATGTCTCGCTTGGTGGCCGTCCAAGGTAGCCCACTTGTTCTGCTTTCCACTCTATAGCGTCAATAATGTTCGGGTTCAACGTCCACGGGATATATTTCTTGATACTTCTCGGGTCATTGAGGGAAATGCTGTAAAAGGTTTTGTCTTTTATGTTTCTATCGGTTTTCTCCATAGCATCCAAGAGCGCGGGGCAGCATGCGAATGCTTTCCCGATGTAACCAAAATACACAGGCACACCGCCAAAATCCATGATATGTTTTTTCTGTATTATCTCATCAATCGCCTGTTTATCCTCTAAGCCAACACTAAAATACTCTTCCTCAATGGTGTATTCCTCCATCAAGGGGTTCTTATCAGCATCTAACTTTTGATTGCCATCATCATCTAAAAACGGACGCTCTCCTATGATTTCCCGGGTTTTAATATCGCTTGTTGGTCTTGGGGTAACAACATACCCGGCTTTATCCCCGATAAATAACCCCAACTTATGCCCTTTATCCTCAACCTGCCTGAGCCTATCAAGGTAAGTAAACCCAGAGTCATTGCTAATGAACCCTAGAGCTACCCGCTGCCGGAATAATCTAGCTATAATAATTTTCTTTATCGTGCTTGGAACCATCACATAAAACCCGATAAAGACACTTATCACAATGGCTAATGCGTATTGAAGAATAGTTACATATTCATATACATCCAATTTAGAAGATCCCCCATCGTTTCTTGCTTGTTGGCTGTTGTTCTGCACGATACACCCGCCTTATCTCAGTGGCTAACCTTCCACGGTACCCTTTTTCTGTACTGTCAATAAGCTGATGCATATAGCTCTGCGCTACGTTAAGCCGATTTTGATCTGGTTGAAAATCCTCAAAGGTCCAAACCCTTTGTTTTAGCAAAACTATATCATTCTTGAACTTGGTACGAACCGTACCAACTTTATCAAGATAATTTGTAGCCACAATCTGATCAAAGAGAGGCTTTAAAATCCGCGTTGTTTTGCTCTCATTCAAAAACCCCTGCATGGTTTTACTCAGGGTAAGATGTTCCATGTTATAATCAACAGGAACTTCAACATTCAATCCCCGCTGGACATCATGAACCTGGCCTATATCTCGATAATCTTCGCTCTCCAAATTGGCACCAAGTATAAGATATTATACCAGAGTTATAAAGTTTAACATAAAAAAATTGGGGTTGTGCGCTAGATAGCACGCGAGATTATATAGACTACAACAGCCGCTACCATTACGAATACAGCAAGATCCATAAACTCAAGGTTCTCGAAGAACCCTGTCTGCACGCTCTCCATAGCTGCGTATCCTTCTGCGTTCTCGGTTTCGTTAATCTGTAGCGCATCGGATGTGACAAACCTGTCACCAATTACAAGGAACACAGAAACAAGGATGAATATGACTCCAACCGTTGTTACGGCTCCTTTTAACAATCCTCCAATTCCACTCATAGAACGTCAATAGGGTATAATATTTTATACTTTTAAATGCTTGTGAGAGGTATAACAAAATGTCATAAAAACTATTTATAATAACTTTATGAGATCTTTTATCTTCTTTTTATCTACAATCCCCATCTCATCCGCAGTTTTTATTGGGTTTGGGCTACGTCTGATTCGTTGGTAATCGGTGTGCGATACTGGTCGGTTAAATGGTACTATTCCAAATCGTTTATATTTTTTATCTTTCATCTCTCAATTCGCCTCCTTTCCAAGCAACACCTTTACGAAGAATCCGGCAAGCCCAATAATAATCAATATTTGACCTACTCGAAGAATGTCCCCGCTGAAATAATCCTGTAATACATATCCAACCAGTATATAGGCTATGGCGGTAAACTCCACAAACTGAGGACGCACCAACAAAGGAATAAACAGGATTAAACCAAACAACACATAGAAGAAAGGCCCAGCTACGTTTGCATAATATGAAACCACACCCTCAAGAACAGTACCATTAATCAAGCTCTCGGTGATGGTTTCAGCCACAAGCCAATAACTAGCCAAAGATTTTACCTCCACTGATAAAGTCAAGCACACTAAACCACCAAACGATATTCCACCCAAGAACCAAAAAGTTTCCCCACATATCAGGCATATATGGGATAGTAGCAATCATCGCTGGAAAAGCCTCAATAAAGCCCTGTAGCACCTTCATAATCTCTAATGCTGCTTTTACATCCCCAAACAAGCCACCACTTTCAGGGGGGTCCCATGATCCAATTATACCCCAGGGGTCAAGACTGTCATCAACTTGAGAAGAATTATACGGGGTCATGGGTTCGATTCCTCCCCAGATCGGTAAGCTGCTTACTATTACCGTGGCTGCGTTGAACATCACCATAAATAAAATTATTAAGAATCCTCTTCTCATCTCATCCTCTCCCCGATACCTTCATAAACACAGCTATAATTACACCCGCAGCCTGTACTTCTATAGGCATAACCCACCAGCCCCAAGTATGTAACCCAACTCCGATAAGGGTAGCTACAAACACCCCAAGCGATGCACTATAACGACTAACCCCACCAAGAAAAACCATTACTATGAACACGCTAAACAACGTACTCGGTAAACCGATAAAGCTAAAGTCAAGCGGATCTGGTGGCTCCCATACCCCATCAAGAATAATTACTTTGGTAATGTTACCATAATAACTATGATCAACTGTAACCCGAACCCGGTACGCGGTTGTGTTTACAGCAGCGTACCAATGAAACGCCAAATCCTCACCCGTTGCGTTATCCATGTAAACAAGAGTATCATTCCGGTACTCAATTTGCATTGTAACGTTTAACGTGGGGTAGTCTGCCAATGTATCATTATACAATACCCTAATGTGGGTGGCGTTAGGTCTATCAATCTCGATGTTAATATATGCTGCAGTTGGTTGATATTGATCATCAAAACCCACACCAGTAACAACCAAGGTAGGTGTTAAATCCGCGCTTGCAACAAACCAGCCAATATTATAATATTCTCCACTTGCTAAACGGATTCTAAGATAATAAAGCTGGTTTTGAACAAGATGCAACGGAGTAGACATCAAAGTATTAATAATAATGTTGTTTTCAATCAAAGTTAATGTACCGTTAATTGTTCGCAATGCTTCAAGATAACAATCATTTTGCCCGATTGCCCCCGGATAGTCCCTGATTTCAAAAGCATAGACCCCATAGGTTGATTCAGGCATTGTTACCGTGTAGTTAGCACTGCCATAACTATAGATATACCTGGAGTATCCACTCCCAAGATCCCAATAAAAAAACACTGGTTCCGTTGGATAATATTGTGTGGTTCCTCCACTTGTGTTAAACGTCTCACTAAAACCATCTCCGACAGCTGTAACTTCAACCGGAGGAACATAATACGTACCATTTTCATAATAAGTATCTGTGAATTGGTAAATGTAATCTGTGTCTAAGTGCCAATCAACATATAGCATCGAGTAATTAGCAACTACACCCGAATCTACAGCCCATATATCATCAACAGATGCACCACCCCCATGCGCGCCAATAACGAAATAATCACGCCCATTATCTATCGCATCTTGAAGATCTATTACAGCCTGAGCTCCTAACTCAATAACATTAGTAACGTTTACACCCATTGGTATATGTGCCGTCACGTAAGCGGTACCGTTTTCTGCATCATCAAATATTTTCTGGTTATTTGCTGCGTTATCTACGGCTTGACTTGGTTGTATAATGGATTCAAAACCATAAATTATGGTATTCCCCCCGCCATCGTTTGATGTGTATTTATATCTAATGTGGTCTATTGTAGCGTTTTCATGTATATCTGATATGTTAAACTCAACATACCAATTTTCATCATCCCCAACTATAGTACACCGATAAGTAGTAGTTGCATTAAACAGGACAAAGGCACCCTCATCAACATACCCATCTTCTGTTACCTCAACCTCAACGCTTGATCTAGCATTAGAACTGGGTATCGGGGATACTAAACAACTAGATATTATTATAAGTATTAACAAATACACGTTTCGTTTATCCAACATATCCCTCCATTGATTGCCTTTGGCTTGTAACGAGAACAAACAAAACCGCTGCAAGTAACACAATAACCGGAAACCAAACATCAAAAGCCCTGATGAAAGCCACTGTATCCGCATTATAGTACCCTGGGAATCTTGCTACCATTGTTTCAAGAAGCCTTATTATGGCATCACCAAAGGGGTCCCAGAATATCCAAGTTATCCCCATCAACGCGAACACGGTAAGCCATATTAAAATCACGTTAATACACTCCTGTTATTGTCTCCCGTTGCTGGCTCCACATTAAGCCCCATAGAATCATGATCCCCGCTATGAGGTAGGGAACTATGTTTATTACACGATCCTTTAAAGCAATATGGTCGGTCATGGCTTGTTTTACCTCGGTGTTGTTAACATCAGATGCGTTCACGCTCTCTTGGAATCTTTCAACCACAGGCACCACCACTATGTACTCAACAAAGATAACGCCTACGATGGCTGCAACAGTAACCCATATTGCTATAAGTCTCAAATCTTGAATCGCCTCTTTCCCTTTATCTCTTCTGGGGTTAATAGTTTGTAACTGCGTTCCTCATAACCCACCAAGGGACCACGGGTTTTAACCCGTTTCTTTCTCTGATCCCTTGGTGTAATTATCCGGGCTCTTCTTGAGCCGCTGGGTGGGGTGTATGGTGGGGTGAATCTAAACCCTGGATCATCTGGGGTTGGTTCTATTATCTGGGCTGGTGTCTGCCTTGGTGTCTGTCTCGGTGTTTGATCCGGCACCTGATCTGGAACAACAATAGGTGTTTGCTCAGGGTGTTCTCGAACCCATGAACTTAGATCAAATTTTATCCCGGTAATATCCTCCATTTTCATTTTACTCCATTGCCGTGGGACTGTTTTAGATTCCTGTTTCTCCCCGGTGATTATGCTTTGTTCTGATTCTGATCTATCTTTGAGGCTTTCCCGGCTGAACTGGGATGTGGTTTCACCTAAAGCCCCAACCCCACCACCAGCACCCAGCCACCAACCATGCTGTCCTGATGGGGCTCTTTGCACTCGTCTAAGTGATGCGGGTTTAGCTTTTACCCTGTATTTTTGCTTTAACTCAGTCAACGGATCAGGTGGTCCCTCTTCCATTATCCTTTTCCACATTCGAGAGCTGGGTGCATCCGGTTCAGGTGGTCCCTCTTTGAGTATTTTTTGTGTACCGGAAACAGCTTGTTTCTGTTCCGCTAAGTCCCACGGTGTATGTTTACCTGTGTAGGGTTTTGTGTGTTCAAAGAGATCCCCGCCCTCTTCTGCTAATTCAGCTAACCCAGTAACCTTCATAGTAGTCGGTACATCAGCTTTTACTGGTTTGGTGGGTGGTGTCATGTCAAACGGTGAATCGTATCCAAGTTCTTTGAATTGCTCCGAGCCCGTGGTTTTCGCTAATCTTCTTACCCCAGGGGTATCTTTAAGCGGGTTGGCTTCTATATCCTCGAAGCCTATGATGGGCTTGTATCCCTCCGGTGTCTCAATAAGCTCACCCATAGCCCTATCAACATAGATAGTTTTTCCCTCCCTTAAATCAGCTAAATTATCCGCGCCTACCCCTAGTTTGAAGCCTTGGCCCTCCACAGTACCCAGCAAAGTATCTGGGCGTACATCGAAAGCATCATCATAAGAGCCTGAGGGAACCCGGCTGTACCGGGTTTTTACATTAGTAGGCTTAATCTCTGTTTTAATCGGCGCACCCCTACCTGATAAGTCAACGTCACGGATCTTTACATCATCAAGCTGAGACACCTTAACCCGCTCAGTCCCCGAGAATTTATCATAGCCTTTAACAGCTAGATCCCCGACTACTGCACCAGCAAGAATCCCACCCCCAACCTGTCCAACGAATGCCGCAGGGTCAGCTGCAATTCCTGATATTACTAGCTCTCTGGTGCCTACTTTTTCGGATTCAACGTGTCCATGCTGTTGATCGCTTTTAACTTGCTGCGGAGTATCATAATACAGATCCTTACCTGCTTGTATATCTCGTTGTATGGCTTTGGGTCTTAATGGGGTTGTAGCTTCCTCTATGAACCCGATGGCAACATTTGAAGCTACATAGCTACTCATTGCGATTCCGGCTTCTATGTTTCTGCCTTGTGCTTTGAGGTTTTGCGCTGTTTCTTTGCGTTTGGATGCAGCTTCACGGGCTGGCTCCATTACGTTTTCTTGTACCCATTTTTCCTGTTTTATGGCTGCCATTTCAACTTTTTTAGAAAGCTCTTTCGCGGATTCTTCTCCTTCTCGTTTCTGTGTAACCGTGATGGTTTTCTCTTTTTCCCTGATCGCATCAGCAGCGGGCCCAGTGTCTTTAATATCACTTTGAAACTCGGTTTCACTGTCTCGTTTTGTCTCAGGCGGCTTTGTAACTGTCTCAGTTTTTCCGGTTTTCTCTGGGATCTTTGCTGCTTTTGTTTTTTTAGCCCGTTCCCTCTCTTTCGCCTGTTTCTCCAGTTCACGCTGAGCCTCAAGCCTCTCTTTTTGGGCTTTTTCCGCTATCTCTCTGGGGTCACTCAAAACGTATCAACATTAAATACTCATTACATATGGTATAAATACTTATACTTTGATACGTGTATGACATATTGTATGAGTCAAGACTTTATCGCCCAATATATTACCACTATTAACAACGGGATAGCAAACACGTTTCAATACTTTGCAGATGGCCAATATTACCGGGCTGTACGTGCTTTGATTCCGGTACTCTGTTACACCATAACCAGTGATGAAAAAACGGATAAAGCCCTTGAATCCATCGTTGAGAAAATAAACAACATTCCCAAGGAGGCTGAAATATATAGGCGTGGCGATACCGACAGTCAACAAAAATATGCTCATCAGCAAGGAATACAGTTGATTTCTGAAACATTGTACCAGGATGCCATACGTGAGATAAAAACAGCCATCAAAAAAGACATACTACAAGGTAGGCAATATAATGCAGCCACAATAACGGAGCTCCAACAAAATGGGGAATGGGAAGAGGAATGACATTAAAACTTATTGGAAGCCGCACACAAGATGATTTAACCCGTTTACGTCATAAACGTATTAGATACTTTTTTGATTGGGAATGGGGACGACCAAGAAGATATTTATTACTAGGGTTACCGGAATCGGGTAAAAGTGCCACTAATGAGGTGTTCGCGGAACGGCATAAGCATATCTTGGATCTATATGGGAGTAAAGATGATGAAAATCTTTGTTGGTGTCGAAAGACTAGCCCTATTGATGATATATTGCTTATTCATGGAGATAACACAAGTGTAGACGCTAGTTTTGATACCAAGAAGATCAGTGATGTTACGATTAATGATCTTAACAATTATGAGGCGGTTGTTACTTGTCACAGCTTTTATAGCAGTGGGGAAATGAAGCATAACAGCATCACAAAACTAGCAGATCAATTATATGATCGCCGTTCATGGAAACAAGGCGATATTATTTATTTGATCATGCGAGAAACAATGAATGTTATTTATGCCCGAGCAAGCCAAGGTGTAGGAGAAAAAGAAGCAAAAGCCGATCTTTTATACTTTATCAGGGAACTTAGACACTTTGGATTTAGTATAGGCGCGGATATTCTTAGATGGACCGGGGCAGATAAGGAACTACGGGACTTAGCGGATTACATGATCTTTAAACAAGTTGGAGAAAAAGGACTCCCCAAAGATAAACGGTATTTATACGGCTACATTCATCCAGTTACTTTTGCACAGATGAAAGCTAATCAATTTGTTGCGCTCCGTAAGGATGGTGCTATCGCGTGGTGTAATAATGCTTTACCAAAATATCATAAAGAAGAGGGTGTTGATTTATTAGTGGAACTCGGTATCAAAATTGAGCATAGTGAAGAACCTGTTGATTCTACCTCTCAGCAAGTAGGAGATCATGAACACATTGCCATTGTTCAAGCATACCAGTCCGGGGTTTCTCAAGAGAATGTAGGAAGGAAAGTAAAGCGAAGCAGCTCTACAGTGAATTTTCATGTAAGAAAACACAATCAGGAAGTCAAACAATATGGGGTATGTGAAATGTGTAAACGTGGAAATGGGGATCTCTTTGATATAGTATTACGGTCTTAATGGGGGATTCACTCATTCGCCCCTACGATGCATCTACTTCATAGGGATCAGTTTCCTTCCTTCGCTCTCAGGGGCGATAAAACAGCTTATTTTATTATCATTTTACTTTACCTGTGTAGTGTAAAATAGGTTTATATTGTGGGTGATAAATTTAATAACCATGTTAGATGAACCCACAAGAAGAACATTGAATTATGTGCCTTATACCCCTAGCCCGGATGAAATAATTAATGCTTTCATTACATCTCCTGGGTGGCCCTATAAGACGAGGGATGAAGATCAGCTTAATTGGTATAGGGTAAGAGACAATAGTTTAATTGCCTTGGTATATCTGGGTGCGCTTAGAATCAGTGAAGCATTGCGTATCTCGACGGATCAATTTATTGATCGTGGGGAATATTGGCAGATTCAAAGTGTAGAATTATCAAAGTCCGTGGTTGAGGGAAAGCCACGTAATGATATTTACAGGGAAGTGAGATTACCCAAAACAGGTGAAAGATCCACATTAACCGACATGCTTCTTAAACACGTAAATAGTTTAGATTATGGAGAACAACTCTACAAGTTCACAAGACAAAGAGCATGGCAGATAATCACGGCTATTATGCCCGAACATACATGCCACTGGTTCAGGGCCTATGGTGAAGATTATCTGTACTCAATGTGGAACAATGATATACTTGCTGTTGCTGATTATGTTAAAGTTGATGCTCGAACTCTGCAACAGTATATCCGTGGCAGATGGAAAAACAAGCCCGTAGCCTAGAAAAAATTACAAGCAAAGTTTACTTGTTTTTAATTATATTTTTTTCCCGTTATCCATAGATAAGCAGTAGATTGAGATGTCTCAATCGTATCAGCTATCTCCTTATAGGTATATCCGTGTTCTCTCAACTTTTTTGCTTTTTCTTTTAAAGAAGCATCATATTTTGAGTCTGGTCTATTAACAAATTCTGTAGCGGTTTCTTTCCATTCTTTAAATGTGGTTGCACTATTTTTATTTCTTGGTCTATTCGTTTGTTTAACAATAGGATCTCCATGTTCCTCAAAAAATCTCAATAAAATCCTAAGGTGGTTTTTTGATCCTAAAATAAATTCGTTGACATCCCCATGGGTTCCGTGGTTGTTTTCGTAAATATACCCGCACCCAAAAAAGTCTTGAAGCATTTTTAATATTTTTGCGTTTTTATTGTAGATTCTAAATCCTACAAGATTGGTGGCTCTAGGGTTTTTAGCTACATAAAAACAGCCTTCCGCGTCAATTAATCCTCTTACATATTGTGGATGTAGTTTTTCATCCATCATAAGTATAAATTATTATACTGGTATAAATGTTTATACCTTTTTACTAAGTGTAAGAAACGAAAAAACACCAAATAATCTAGGGTAGATGACTAGAAAAAGTGGTTAGATGTGCATTACCACAGAGGATATGATCAAGATTACCAATCCGACCCCACCCGCGATAAGCGCAATCTGAATCAACTGCTCAACATTAGCCCCAGTAGATATTAACATCACAGCGGCACCAGCGATAAGCACAAAGATCCCGATTCCAAGAAAATCAAGGTTTCTTAACGCCTGCAGCTGGATTTCCTGAAAATCTACACCCCAATCAATAACAATAGTTGAATCCTCGTTTTGTGTGAACGTCAAATTATCATCCGCGTGATTATAGCTCCAAGTATCGACACCTAAGACGCTGCTAGGCATTCCTTTACCGGGAATATAGATGCTATTGGTACCATTACCCGTGTAAGTTATTCTCGTAATTCCGGGAGTGCATTCTGTAACCGTAAGGGTTGCATTCTCATCTATAACAAACCCAATTACACCAAAAGTGTTTTCACCATTATGTTTCAAGTTATAAACCGTAACTTGTGCATCTCCAACAAAGATAGATGTAGCGGTAAAATCGCTGCTAAACTGCAGCGAGCCCAATCCATCCCCATCTGTATAAGTCATAAGATGGCTGAACCGTAAAGCGTTTACAGTTGGAGCCATAATCATTACTGAGATTAATAAGAGGAAAAACGTTTTTGTTGTTTTCAAAGTTTTTTCCTCCTATTACTGAGATGGGTTCGCGTTTGTCGGTACATTGCCTGTCGGGTTGGTTGGATCATATCGCATATGATACATAACTAACAAGTCTACACCTGTTGTTATCTGAGTGCCGTTGGTCCAGTACAAGGCTAGTTGCCAATGATAATTATCTTTATCATACACCCTGGGCTCAACGATCTGTGTTCCTGTATATGTTAAATTCGTTGGATGCATCTCTAAGAGGATAGCCACAGGTTCACCGGGTAAGCTATGGTTAAACCAATCCCCAGTGGTACCGTTAACAAGGCCCCATTCTACATTAGTCTCAAGCACCGTGTCCGTAACGTTTACCCCCGCGATCTCAAGATCAGGGCTAAGAAGCTGTATTGTAGCGTTCACGTATCTGACTACTGTAACATGACCGATAGTTCCTTCTGTTACAGCTGCATATGCGACATAACCCACCGAAGCCAAGGCAAGAATAACAAAGATTAACCCTAGTTTTCGATTAGTCATATCAGTATAATAATTTATACTTCACCTATAAAACTGTGTGGGTTATGATCCTGGTGCCAAACACAAAGAACCATAACCCACAATTATATTACAAAGTCGCTGCCTTTTTTCTTTTTCTCTCTCCGAGTATAAAGGCTTAGCACATCCTGGGAATTATCACCAAAAAGCTCCCCACTATTATCTTGCGGGAATAACCCCGCGAACCCTAAATCCTGTTGAGGCGTGGGGCTAGTTTTCTTCGTGGTTTTTCTACGCTTGTTTTTCTTTGTTCGTTTCAACTGTGTGGCTGTTTCTTTCTGGGTTAGTTTTTCCTTTGCTTTGATGCCTTTAATTTTCTCTGATAGCCTACCTGTGACGCTGGTTTTACGTTCAAGCTCACGGATCCGATCCTTTTTCTGTTGTACTTCAACTTTCTTCTTTGCGTATCGTTCTTTTGTTTCAAGTTTCACCAAGCGTTCTTGGTTTCGCTGGTACTCTTTTTTATCTCTTTGTTCCTTGTATTCCCTAAGCTTATCCAATAAACCCATTTTTACCACCAATCCATATACTTCTCGTAAACCCGGTGCGTATCAGAGATAATTAACACAGTGGTTATCGTGCCAAACCCCCAATATAGGTACGTCAAAATAAACCCAATATCCTGATCCACCACGTTCACAATAAACGCTGACACACCCCACAACACCACACTAACAGCACCGATGATTATTCTTGGCCATATGTCGAAAACATCAGCTGCATAGGTATACATGTAGAACAGCCATACGATTATTGTAAAGATTTGCAGTATTGCCTCAGATTCCACACGATTAAATTATTGGTATAAGTATTTATACTCTTTGTTATATTTATTATTTTGATGTGTGTTGAAGGATAAACGTGTTCTAGGATTTTTCTTCATAGTTCTTGCTTTAGGTGGAGGAACCATTATCTATGCAGCGACCAGAGAAGGCACTGTTGGGCATGTTACGGTGATCCGGTGGCTGAACGCGACACGTGGCATCAGGTTGAATGGGGTTGAAATAACCTCATGGGATAACATCACCGGAACCGGAACCACATATGATCAAGATCTGAATACCACGGATGCGGTTATCTTTGCTACCGTTGACACTGGGCAAGGAGCTAACGAATTATACGATATGGATCAAAATGTTTTACAGGCAAGTGATGTTAATTTTAGCAGCGTAGAAGCAGATGATTATTACCTCAAAGGCTCAACAAATTATACAGCATGGATAGAGACACAGATCGACACAGCGATAAATACAGTACCTAAACATGA
>Ga0180432_10003365_pt1 | contig 22869 bp, 23 predicted proteins | sample SS_ome_10_FD_132414 | JGI IMG/M metagenome (GOLD analysis project Ga0180432, IMG submission 132414) | Hypersaline lake sediment archaeal communities from the Salton Sea, California, USA - SS_1_MS_2 metaG | ecosystem: Environmental > Aquatic > Non-marine Saline and Alkaline > Hypersaline >...
AGGTATGCGTTCTTTTGCGCGCGGGTTACTTCGGCTGCTCGCGCCGGGTCTCAGGCGCCTCTGCCCGGCATAAACAGGCCGGCAAAGAAGGGATTTTTCAACAGGCCCGTGAGCCCGTGGGAAAAGGGTCGGAAAGGGAGGCAAACCCCCGCAGGGGGCGACATCCGCTTCCGATCAATCGAGATAATGCTCGGGGTCGTACCGGATGCCGTGTCTTTCCAGGAAGGCCTTGAGTTCTTCCGCAAACGTCTGCGTTCGGTGATGCCGTTCCTGTTCCTGGATGTACTTTTTCACGGCATTGCTGTTCGATTCGCTGACACTGAACGAAGCATAGCCTGCCTGCCATTGGAAGCTTCTCTTAGCAGGGAACTTCTCCGAGACCCATTTGGACGAGTTCGCCTTGATCATTCGGACAAAATCGGAGACAGGCACCGATGGGTTTATTTGAGCGAAGATATGGACATGATCGGACGTGCCGTTGATTCCTATCACGACGCCGTTGCACCTGCGGGCAATACCGCAGATGTATTTGTACAGCTCTTCCCGAATGTTGGCCTCAATGAGCGGGAGCCTGTTTTTCGTGCTAAAGACGATGTGGTACAGGTGATTCGTGAACGTGTGGCCCATGGCACCTCGCATGTCGCCCCCTGCGGGGGCTCGGCTTTTTCTGCGTGCCCTCGATCCCACGGGCTTGCCCGCCTCTGGCGGGCTGACGCCCGAGGCTACATGATGTCGCCCGCTGCGCGGGCTTCGGTTAGTCCGCATCATGCTCTCCGTCCAGAAAGACTTCAAGAGGGTTGCCCACGTTGTCGTTCGGCTTCTGGCGGTGCCGTGCAAGGTCCCTCCTTTTGCGCAGGAGTCCTCGAAAAGGACAGCATGTTGTAGCCTCGGGCGTCAGCCCGTGGGGGAAAAATGGGGGGCGGAATTAAGGAAGTAAGCCCCCGCAGGGGGTGACATTCGTGCGTTCAAAGCCTGGTGATGCGGGGCTGTTCGAGGAGGGCGCGGACCTGATCGGCGGTGCAGGCGCCGGCGGCCCAGACGGTGGCGTTGGCGGCGCCGGCGGCGGCGCCCCAGCGTAGCGCCTGCTCGATGGGGAGGTCGTTGCTCAGGCCGAAAAGGAGGCCCGCGGCGACGGCGTCGCCCGAGCCGATCGGGTTGACTTCGCGGACCTTGGGGGCCTCGACGGCGTAGAAGGTGCCTTCGTATCCTGCATAAAACCCTTTGCGGCCGGCGGTGATCACGGCGAGGCGCACGCCGCGCTCGTGCAGGTAGGCGAGGGCGCGTTTGGCGCTTTTGGCGTTCCGGATGCGGTGGCCGACGAGGGCCTCGCATTCGGCGCGGTTCGGCTTGGCCATGAAGGGGCCGGCGGCGATCGCCTCGGCGAGCGCGCGGCCGTAGGTGTCAAGCGCGGTGACGATGCCGCGCGCGTGCGCCGCCTCGAGGACCTGGCGGTACACGCCCACGAGGTTGACCGACGGGACGCTGCCGCTGATGACGACGTAGCGGGCGCCCTTGAGCGCGGCGATCATCTTGTCGCGCACAGTGTCGATGTCGGTGTTGGGCACCATCCCTGCCTCTTCGAGCGCGCCGACCCACCGGTTCGTGTTCTTTTGCAGGATGAAGGTCTCGGTGCGCGTCGGCATGTCAATCCACGCGGGCGTGAGCGGGATGTCCTCCTCCTTGACGAGGCGGGCGTAGAGCTTGCCCGTCTCGCCGCCGAGGAGCGCGAACGCCCTGACCGGCACGCCGAGCGTCCGGAGCACGCGTGCCACGTTTGTCCCCTTGCCGCCGGCGATGAGCTCGACGTGGTTCGTCCGTTCGAAGCGGTTCGATCGGAGCCTGGCGACGTGGTAGGTCCGGCTCACACACGGGTTGAGGGTCATCGTCAGGATCATCGTTCGGCGCGTTCTCCGCTACGGTGAAGGCTGCGCGATCTTAGTCGGTGGGCGACGCGAAGTCAAAGTTTCGCGTTGCGCGCGATGTGCTCGGCGGTCTAGCATGCTCGGAAACGGCGGTTGGGCGTCGAGGAAAACATGGGCGATACGGACAGTGTCCTGATCACGGGCGGCGCGGGGTTCATCGGGTCGCATCTCGTCGAGCGGCTCCTTGGGCTTGGCCGCCGCGTGGTCGTCGTGGATAATTTTTGCAGCTTTTACGATCCGGCTATTAAGCGGCGGAACGTCGCCGCCGTCGAGGGCCAGTCGGGGTTCACGCTCTGTGAGGGGGACATCCGCGACGCGGCGTTCCTCGACGAGGTTTTTGGAGCGCATGGGTTCGGGTGCGTCGTGCATCTGGCGGCGATGGCGGGGGTGCGGCCCTCGATCGCGGATCCGCGCACCTACAGCGAGGTCAACGTCGGCGGCACACTCAACGTGCTTGAGTGCTGCCGTGCCCACGGCGGCCCGCGGCTCATCTTTGGCTCGAGCTCGTCGGTCTATGGCGTCAACGAAAAGGTCCCGTTCAGCGAGGACGACCGGGTCGAGCGGGCGATCTCGCCGTACGCGGCGACCAAGCTGGCGGGCGAGGTCTTGTGTCACACCTACCATCACCTCTACGGTTTTCCCGTCGTGTGTCTGCGATTTTTCACTGTGTACGGCCCCCGGCAGCGGCCGGAGATGGCGATCGCCAAGTTCATCCGGCTCATTGATTCCGGCGGCGAGGTCCCGATGTTCGGCGACGGCACGAGTCGGCGCGATTACACCTACTGCGACGACGTCGTGGACGGGATTCTTGGGGCGATGGAGCTCTCCAAAGAATTCGAGCTCATCAACCTCGGCAACTCGCGCACCGTGGCGCTGCGAGAGCTGATCGGCTTGATCGAGGCGGCGCTCGGCAAGGCGGCGCGCATCAAGGAGTTGCCGTCTCAGCCCGGGGACGTGCCGATCACCTACGCCGACATCACGAAGGCGGAGCGGCTCCTGGGCTACAGCCCGAACTTCCCCATCGAGCGCGGCATCGAGCAGGCGGTCGCGTGGTACCGCGCCCAGCCTTCCAGGTGACGTTTTTTTGCTCTGAGCAGGTTGTGTGACAATTCCCGGGCAAGTTTGAGAGCTGCGCGCACGCGGTTCGCATTCCCTAATTCTTTCTTCCCCAACCAATTAAAGGTCAAAAAAACCACTATCTTGGCTGGTCTTGGCACGCCAATTGTATAAGAGTTGAACAATGGTTGTGGACCCAAATTCTCCAATCGCTTACTGGAGGTCTCGGAGCGTGATGGACGAGGCGGGGAAGATCTTGATCGTTGACGATGACGCCATGACTGTCAAGCTCTGCACCATGGCGCTCAAGCGGGACGAGTACGAGACCAAGAGTGCAGCCGATGGGCGGCAGGGGCTCGAGACGGCGCTCGAGTGGGAGCCGGACGTTGTGCTTCTCGACGTCATGATGCCCAAGCTCGACGGGTACGAGGTCTGCGAGCGGCTGCGCGCGGACGAGCGGACCCGAGGCATACCGATCATCATGATCACGGTCAAGGACGAGTCGAGCGACGTGGCCCGGGGCCTCGACGCCGGTGCGGACGATTACGTCAAGAAGCCGTTCTCGACGCGCGAGCTTGTCGCGCGGGTGCGGGCGGCCATGCGGCGCAAGCGAGTCCAGGACGCGCTCCGGGCAACGGTGCGCGGCTCGTTCGCGCCCTCGGCAGCGGCGGCGGAGGAAAAAGCGGGTATTTCCCCTAAGGAGGTGGCCGGCTACGTGCACAACATGGCGTTGTGTCTCGCGCGGCAGGCGGAGGCGTCGGCGTCAGTCGAGGACGCCTCGCAGCTTCAGGCGGCGATGCAGCGCATCGGCGAGTTGAGCCGTCACGTGACGGAAACCACCGCCGGCCTCGTCGAGGGCGGCCTCTCCGGTATGCTTCAGCGGGAGCTGCTCGACGTCAGCCGGCCGCTCAACAAAGCGGTCGCGCTTGTCGAGCCGTATATGCGGGGGCTCGGCGTGGCGGTCGAGCCGTGGGCCGGCGACCAGGTGATGATCGTGCTGGGGGATGGCGAGCGGCTGACCGAGGTCTTTGTCACGCTGATGATGAACGCCCAGCGCGCCGCGCCGAGCAAGGGGGCGGGGCGTCTTGTTCTTCGCGTCACCGCCTCTGGGAATCAGTGTTATGTGGCGTTCCACAGTGGGCCCCGGGAGCCGGGCTCGATCGAGGGGTCGGAGTACGGGATGCGTCTTGTGCGCGAAATCGTCGAGGCGCACGGCGGCTCAGTGGCCCAGGAGCGGACGCAGGGCGATTTCGTTCGGTACGTCGTGAGACTGCCCATTGCCAAGGCGTAGTGGGGGGCGTTGCAGCAGTTTTTGTGAGTTGGGTTTCTGCCTAAGGAAGCGCGGGGCGGAACCTCCAACAGGGGCGAGCCTGTGGAAGGCTCGCCCCGGGCTTTTCCAGCCATGCACAGAAGTCGCCACCCCAACCAGGGGGCGTGCTTGCGTGTCATTCCTGGGTCAAAAAATCGCTTGCATTCGTGCGCCCGATGTTCTATCATAACTTGTAACAAGGCATTTTTCTGACATCAGGCAGGAGGAGAGCCTCATGGCGCGCCTGACGGGTATTGTCCTCGGAGCGTTGGCGTGCGCGATTGCCGTCACTGCGCTTGCCGAGATTGTCAAAGTCACTTCGCCTGAGATCCAAGTTTTCGACGGCGAGAAGTGGGCTCCGCGCAAGCTCCAGGGCAAGCGCTTCATGGTCTACGACGCGAAAGGGGGCCTGTATTATATTCAGCTTTCGGCCAAGCAGGGCACATACGCCTGGGTCCGTGCGCAGGACGTCCAGGTTGACTGGGGCAAGTCCAAGGTCCGGACGGCGACCGTTGCCAGTGTGGCCAACGTCAATACGCTCAAGCTGACCGACGGCTCGTTGGTTCAGTTCCGGCGTGTCCTGGTGCCGATGGATGAGACGGAGCTGAAACGGCAGACCGAGGCCTGGCTCAAGAAGGCGCTCGAGGGCAAAGAGGTTACGCTCGAATTCGAGACGACCGACAAAAACGCGCGCGGTTATCCCGAAGCGTATGTGTACGTGAACGGGATGTTTCTGAACCGCACGCTGGTCGAGTACGGGTTGGCGACGGTTCCCCTCTCGAACAGCAAGGGGTGCTATGACACAGTGCTCTCGCACTACGCCAAGCAAGCCAGTGAAAAGGGCCGAGGGATCTGGAAGGAAGAGAGACCCGAAGACGAGAGCGACCAGGAGCTGGCGTCGGATGCCGGGGAAGCCGAAGTGGCACAGCCACGCAAGCTTACGCGGGCCGACCGGCAGCAGTGGGCGCTCCGGTTGCAGATCGGAGTCAGGGTTCTCAAGGAGGACTTGACGTACTTGGATCCCGAAGGCTCGGGGACCTGTGAAGGGCCTACCGGGCCGGAGGTGGACGATGACATCGTGACTGGGGGGCCGCGGCCCAAGGACTACGATGGCATCGTCCCAGCCGGGTGAGGTGGCGGCGGTGGCGGCGGCGGCGGGGGTGGCTCCCGCACAGACAAGATTGCCTACAGCAGAGCGTTGCAGATCAGCGTGCGTAACGGCTGGCACTTCCCGTTGGAGGGCTTGACCGCCAAGTGGGACATGTTCGCCAAAACGGGAAAATTCGCCTCGAGCGCGGTCGTGCTGAAGTCCGGTGAGATCACCGGGATCAACCTCAAGCCAGGCGGGAAGCGCACCTGCGAGACCGAGTTTGTCGAGTTCAAGGGCACGGACTCGAGCGTGACGGGCTTCACCGGCCATAAGTACTACGGTTACCGGATACGGTTCTATTATAGGAACACACTCGTCAGGGTCGTTGCTTTGCCGGAGCCGCTGGCCGACTGGGAGTCAGCGGAGGGGGACGAGTAGCCGGTTGGGCCTCCGGCGGCCCGGAGCGCGGGCTTCTTTCAGGAGGAAGGGGCAGATGGGACGCAGAGCGGGCTTTCTTTCCCCCGGTTTTTTCATTGCGCTCACCTCGTTGAGCCTCGGAGAGATCGTCAAAGTAACCTCCTCCGAGGCACAGATCTACAGTAGCGAAAAGTGGATCGCTTTGCCGGCGAGCGCCCAGGGCAAGCACTTCATGGTCTACGGCGCGCGCCAGGGCCTTTACCTCATCCAGCTTTCGGCCAAGAAGGACACGTACGCCTGGGTTCGTGCGCAGGACGTGGAGGTTGATTGGGGTCAGGCCAAGGTGAGGACGGCCACCGTGAGCAGCATGCCCAACGTCAATACGCTCAAACTCACCGACGGTACGTTGGTCCAGTTTCGGCGCATCATGGTGCCGATGGAGGACTCGGCGCTCAAGCGCCAGACCGAGGCGTGGCTCAAGAAGCTCCTCGTGGGCAAGGAGGTCACGCTCGAGTATGACGCGCAGGTCACTGAGAACGAGCGGGGCTACGAAGCGGCGTACGTCTATGTGGGCGGCGCCTTTGTCAACCGCACGCTGGTCGAGCATGGGCTGGCCAAAGTTCCCCTTTCGGACAAGCCCGGGCGGTACGACGCGGTCTTTGCCTTCCACGCCCGCAAGGCGATGGAGGCCCGCATCGGCATCTGGGCCGCCGGAGAACAAAAAAAGGAACAGGAAAAACAGGGGGGACAGGAAACAGCGGCAGGCGGGGAGAGCGGCTCAACGACGGGAGATCCGGGCAAAGAGGAGCAGCGCCAACCCCCTCGCAAGCTCACGCCCGCCGACCTGGCGAGGTGGAAGCAGATGCTGCGGACCAAGATCAAGGTGGCGAGCGAATGCGAGAAGGAAGAGTACGTCACCGCCGTGTACACCGACGGGAGCAAGGATCGCGCTACGGAGTTCACCTGGACCAAGACGATCGAGATCACCGTCACGAACGGCTGGCAACGCTCGCTCAAGGGGTTGAAGGCGAAATACGAAATCTTCGGCAAGGTGGGCAAGACCTCCAAGAACGTCTTCGTAGCGAAAACGGCGGAAATCGATGGGATTGACTTGAAGCCAAACGAGACGCGCCGGCTCGTCGGCGAGCCCGTCCAATTCCAAGCCATAGATTCGCGCGAGACCGGTTGGCAGGGCAACAAGTACTACGGTTACCGGGTGACGTTTTATCTCGAAGGGAGGGTGGTCAAGGTCGTCGCCTTGCCCGAGCCGCTGGCCGACTGGGAAGAGGACTAGCGGCAAAGGAACCTGGACAAAGAAAAACCTGGGGAGGCACACGCAAGGCCTCCCTTTCTTGTGGCTGGTCGGCCTTGACAGGGAGGCCGGGGCGGCTTTATGTATGAGTGCCTACTGTGCCGAAGTGGCGGAACTGGCAGACGCGCTACGTTCAGGGCGTAGTTCCCGTATGGGAGTGGGGGTTCGACTCCCCCCTTCGGCATTTTCCCTCTCTTTTCCCGGGTCGGGACGTTTCTTGCGCGGGCGTGCTACGTCGGGTCGCGCGTAGCCGCCGGTTCCGGCGCGGGAACCGGCGCGCGGCGCTTCCGGTGGACCATGACGTGGTAGATGGCGAAGCCGATCGGGATCGGCAACCAGAAGCTGAAGCCGCGGAAGAGGATGGTGGCCGCGAGCGCTCTGCGCGCGCCGACGGCGAAGGCGCTGAACATCCCGGTCATCGCCGCCTCGTACACGCCGAGCGCGCCGGGGATGAAGGCGAACGCGTACAAGATGATCCCCACCACGTAGCTCGCCACGACGTAGCGGTAGAGCACCTCGTAGCCGAGCCCACGAAACACTACGAAGAGCGTGGCCGAGTCGGCGAGAAAGACGGCGAGGTTGGTGGCCACCGGCAGGATGAAGCGCTTCTTGGAGCGAACAATGAGGGCCCGGCCCTCGAAAAAGTCGTCCACGAAGTGGTCGGGAATCGGCTCGGCGAGCGCGCCTCGGGTGAGCCTTCCGACGAGGCGGTTGATGTCGCCGGTTGTGCGGTGGAGCCGCGCCTTCGTTCGGGTGCGGAACCGGATCCACGCGAACAAAGAAAACATCATCGCGAAGAAGACGCAGAGGCCCACGACGTGGGCGGGCCGGAGCGTGTGTCCCGAAGCGAGATAGACCACCGCGCCGAGCGCAAGCAGGAAGAAGGCGATGTAGTAGGTGAGCAGGTTGAGGATGGTCACGATGATCGCGCTGCCGCCCGAGACGCCGCGACGCTGCAGCGCGGTGTAGATGAACGCGTTGCCGCTCGTGCCCATCGAAGGAACGGTCTGGTTGAGGAACGTCATTGCCAGGCCCGAGCCGAACAGGTACGGAATCGGGATGCGGTGATTGAGCACGCGCAAGAGAAAGTGAAACGTGAACGCGACGGCCACGTACTTGACGAACTGGCAGGCGAGCGCGATCAGGACGGTCGAGGCCTTGAGCAGCCTGAGTTCCTGCCAGAGCTTCGCGAGCTCGTCGTTCTTGACGACGGCGAGCGCGGCGACCGCGAGAACCAGCAGCGCCAGGATGACGTAGCGCGGATCGCGGTAAAACGGGCGCCTTCGGCCGGGCAGTCTCTCGTGCCCCTGCTCGGGCCCTACGGCTTCGGCCACGCGCTTCTCCTTCGGTCCGGTTTCAACCTCCTCGGCGGGATCGGTCACGTTATTCTAGCATGGCCTCGACGGCGATCAAGCGTCTCCTCCTGAACCTCTTCCGGCGCTAAACCGGAAGAGGAAAACGCCCGATATATGGAAGCGGCGGGAGCCCGTTTACCCTAACGGGATCGCAGACGCCCGGACGGGAGCGACACGACGTGGAACCGGTGCTGGAGATCCGCAACCTCAGCGTCACCTACGGCAAGGGCGCGCGCGCCGTCAAAGCGCTCGACGGGGTGAGCCTCGAGCTCGTGCCCGGCGAGATTTTTGGGCTGATCGGCCCGAACGGCGCGGGCAAGACGACGCTCATCAAGGCGGTGCTGGGCCTTATTGAGCCGGACCGCGGCGAGGTGCGCGTCGGCGGTGAGCCGGGCGGGTCGGTCGCGGCGCGCTCGCGGCTCGGCTACATGCCGGAGGTGGCGTACTACTACGATTTCCTTCGCGCCGGGGAGTTCTTGCGGCTGTGCGGGCGGCTGTGCGGAATGCGCGGCCGGGCGCTCGAGCGGCGCATCACCTCGCTCCTCGATCGTCTCGGTCTGGCGGCGCATCGGCGCAAGCTTATCAAGCACTACTCGAAAGGGATGCGCCAGAGGCTCGGCCTGGCGCAGGCGATGCTGCACGAGCCGGGGCTCCTGCTGCTCGACGAGCCGACGAGCGGGCTCGATCCGCTTGCGCGGCGCGACGTGCGGCGGCTGATGCTCGCGCTCCGCGACGAGGGGCGCACGGTGCTCTTCTCGTCGCACGAGCTGAGCGAGGTCGAGACGGTGTGCGACCGCGTGGCGATGATCAACGGCGGGCGCCTGATCGTCTCGGGCACGATGGAGGAGATTTTGCGGCCGTATCGCTCCTACCGCGCGCGGTTACGCACGGCCGAGGTCGAGCGGGTACGACGGGCGTGCGAACCGGCCTCGATCGAGGAGCGGATAGACTCGTGCATTTTGGTGGCCAAGACGATCGAGGAGTTGCCTCGGCTGCTCCAGCGCGCGCTCGAGGCGGGCGCCGTCCTCGAAGACGTGGACCACGGCTACGAGAGCCTCGAGCGGCTCTACGCCGAGATTGTGGAGGGCGCGTGATGCTTGCGGCGGAACGGGCCATCGGCCGGGCAATGCTCATCGAGCTGTTTCGGCGCAAGGACCTCTACGTGCTGGGGCTCCTTGTGCTTGTGCTTCTTGGCGCGGCGGCCTCGATTGATTTCTTTGGCGTCGAGGGCGTCGAGGCGTACCTGCGCGAGCTCTCAACGACGCTGACGTTGCTCTTCACGGTGGTCATCGCCGTGGCGGTCGTCGCCCGGCAGATCCCGCGCGAGGTCGAGCGCAAGACGCTCGTGCCGATCCTGGCGAAGCCGCTGTCGCGCTGGCAGTTTCTCTTCGGGAAATTTCTTGGGGCGGTGGCGTGTCTGACGGCGGCACTGGTCGTGTTCTGGGCGAGCTCGGCGCTGATCGAGGCGTTCAAGGGGATGCGCCTGACGGGCCTCTTGGTGCAGGGCTTCGTGTTGCAGTGGCTGGGGCTTGTGATGCTTACGGCGCTCGCGCTGTTCTTTTCGACGCTGGTGAGCGAGGCACCGGTGAGCGTGACGCTTTCGCTGCTCGCGTACTTTCTCCTCAAGGGCTTCACTTCGAACATCCACATTCTGGCGAGCGGGGCCACCGGCTTCGGCGCCTCGGCGCTGGGGCTTGTTTACACGGTCGTGCCGCACTTCGAGTTCTACGACCCGACGCAGATGATGGCGTTCGCGCCGTTGCAGAAGGCGCTCGGGTTCCTCGACTGGCTTTTCTTTGCGGGTTATGCGTTCGGCTACACGGCCGTGTTTCTCGCGGGCGCGTGGCTCGCCTTCCGGCGCAAGCGGTTCTAGAGGTTTTTTTTTGATGAAACGCTTCGGGACGCTGCGAACGACGTTGGCGATCGGCGGCGCGCTCTTCCTCTGCGCGCAGATGAGCGCCGAGATCACGGTGCGCGGCTGCCGTTTGGTGGCCGAAAGCGGCGGGCCGGGTGTGGCGCGGCCGCGCACGGTGCTCTCGCTCTTCATCGGCCGGGTCGAGGCGCTGGTGGGCGACATCCTCTTGCTCAAAGCGGACAACTACTTCCACGGCCAGACCTCGCTGCTCGGGCGGACGCGCGTGGGTGAGTGCGAGCACGGGCTTGACCATCACGCCTACGCCTGCCACGAGCACCACGAGCACCACGAAGGCGAACACCACCACGCGCACGGCGCGCTGGCCTACGACCATTTCCTGTACCGGCAGTACGTGAAGGTCGCCTCGACGGCACACGTGCATCTTCGGCGGCACGAGGAGATCGTGCCGTGGCTCTACGCGAGCGTGCGGCTCAACCCGGCCAACGAGCGCGCGGCGGTCGTGGCGGCGTACTGGCTGGCCCGGCAGCTCGACGAGCCGCGAGAGGCGGAACGCGTGCTGCGGGCGGCGCTTGCCGAGCGGCCGTCGAGCTGGCGGCTGCGCGCGGCGCTCGCGTGGCTCCATTTCGATGAAGGCCGTTTCGGGCCGGCGCTGAGCCAGTGCGAGAGCGCGCTCGGCTTGTTCGAGCCGGTCGAGAGTGGGGAGGACGGAGCGCACGATCTGGCGGAGCTGTGGCGCTTGGCGAGCGCGTGCCAGGAAGGGCTTGACCACTTGGACAAGGCGCTGGCGTGCGCGCAGGTGGTGGTAACGCTCCTTCCGGAAAGCGAGGCGGCCCGCGAACGTCTCGACGAGCTCAAGGCACTTGTGGCGGGCAGATCCGAGGGGCCGTCCGAGCGGCCGTAGGCGTTGCCCGGGTACTGGCCTGTAATTCCCGCTCAAGTTCAGGGCCGTGTGGTTCGATATCTGTTGTGTGAGCCTCCATGCACCTACGGGAGAGGCGTGTGCTGGATCATGACCGAGCCTCGATGAGCGAACTCGTGCTACGTAGCGCACTACGCAGAGTAAAACTGGGACACAAGTCTTTCTATGGGTAGCCAAGGGATCGGAGTCGAGTTTCATGCGCAGGGCGTCCGAGTGGCGCGCGTCCGTGCGAGCGCCAAGGGCATCCAGGTGCAGCATGCGGCCGAGGCCAGCTTCCCCCAAGGCACGGTGCTGACCTCCCTCGAGGCGGACGCGGTGCCGAAGGAGGTCGCCGCGATGCTCGATCCGCGCTACTTCAGCGGGTGGGAGACCACCGCCGTGGTGGATCATCCCTCGGTGTTCTTCAGCGTGTTCCGGCTCGCTGCGGGCTTTACCGACGAGCTCAAGACAGGCATCCGCTGGTACGCGGAGCAGTACGTGCCCTACCCGGTGGATCAGGCCGCCGTGGACTTCCAGGTCCAGGATTCCCCCTATGGCGGGCAGAAGTCGGTGTCCCTGGTTGTGCTCCAGAAGGCGGTCGTGGGCAAGGTGATGGAGCTGATGCCCCCGAAGCGGGTGAAGCTGCGGCGCATTGACGGGGTCCCATACGCTGTGCACCGGCTCTACCAAGTGCTGGTCGCCGGGGAGGGCGAGCTGGTCGAGCCGGCTGTCGTGGTGCATGCCCCCGGATCGAACGGCTACGTGTTTGTGACGAACAGAGGTCGGCTCGAGCCCGTGCGGCATGTCCGACTCGGGCGAGGGATTCTCGTCTCGCTTCCCGCGAAGGTACGCCAGACGTGCCAGTACTACGAGGCGCACCATCCGACCGAGAGCATCCGTGCTGTGTACGCCACGCTCCCGACGCTGGCGATCGATGGCGTGCGCGAGGCGCTCGCGGCGGAGCTTGGCCTCGAAGTGCGGGCGCTCGATCTGGCGGCGCATGCCACCTTTGCCGGCAGCAAGGAGGCGCCCGAGCCCGGCGAGGGGTGGGCCGAGAAGTACACGCTGGCCGTTGGGGCGGCGCTCTGAGAGGGAAACGATGAACGGGTTCAACCTGCTTCCAGAGGAGTACCAGACGAGGCGAGGGGCGCGGTTCGCGCCGATCTCGATGCTCGCCACGTTCGGGATCATGGTGCTCAGCCTTTTGCTGATGGAGCGCGCGGTCATGGTGCGTGCCGGCAAGGGGGCAGGCTCGACGCTCGTTCGCACGCTCGCGGCCCGGCGAGCGGAGCTCGTGACGATGCAGCAGGACCGCGCTGCGGTCGAAAAGGAAATCCAACCGCTCACGGCGGTGCTGTCCCGGACGCCGGTGTGGTCGAACGTTTTTATTGATGTGGCGGGCACCATCGGCCCGGGCGTGCAGTTTCAGCACTGGGGCTGCGACGCCGAGCGCGGGCTGTGCACGATCGAGGGAAGTGCCAAGACAAACGGCCAAGTGTTCACGTTCGTGTCGGCGCTCGAGGGGCTGCCGCACTTCGAGAGAGTCGAGCTCGCCGGTGTGGCCAAGGAGAAAGATGGACAAGGCGACGGCGTTCATTTCGAAATCGTATGCCGACTTCGTCAAGCGGCTCAGTGACCTCTGGAACGGTCGCGGGTGGTTCGCCCGGCTGGCGATGGTGCCGCGGTGGCGGATCCTGCTCGTCGAGTGTGCCATGCTGGCGTTGGTCTGCGGCGGCTTCTACCTGACGCGCTACGAGGCGTCGGCGGCACGCTACCGCCAGACGCTGAGCCGCACCTCGAACGAGCTCAGGGCGGTCGCGCTCGAGATCGAGGCCGAGCGGCGTGATCTCGACGCGGCGCGGGGTCGCCAGGATCTGCTCGCCGGCTTTGTGCTCGGCAAGGAGTCGCAGGCGCAGCTCCTTTCGGCAATGACCGATTCGGCGGCGCATCCCGGGCTCGAGTTCGTTTCGATGTCGCCGATGCCGAAGCAAAACCTTGAGAAATACGCGCGCTGCCGGGCCTTGCTCGGCGTCGAGGGCGCGTTCGATGATTTTTTGCGTTTCCTGCGGGAGCTCGAGTCAGAGCCGGCGCCGTGCTCGGTGATCAGGATTGACGTGACCTCTCAGTGGGCCAACGAGATGCCGGAGAGCATTTCGTTCCTTGTCGAGACCTACACGGAAGCCGATCCGCAGCTGCCCGAGGAGAGTTCGGCACGATGAAGAAGAGCGAAAAGATCCTGTTAGTCGGCACGATCGGGCTCGGCCTCGTCATGGCCGTGAGTGTCTTGGGGGGCAAGGGAGGCCGAAAGGCTGCTTCGCTTGGGCCGGCAGGCCAGACCGCCCCGGGCACGACGGCGAAAACGGCGTCGCGCGCCACGCTCGAGCTCCTGGCGACCAAGCGGGTGGCGCTCGAGCCCCTGGAGCCTCAACTGCGCAACCCCTTCCGGCCCCCCAAGGTGAAGCCCGAGGAGGCGGAGACCGACGACCTCTCCCCGGGCGCGCCTGTGCGGCGAATCGGCATGGGGAAGGTGGCGCAGCTTCAGCTCACGGGCATTTTCGATGAGGATGACGGCCTGGCGGCGCTCGTTGACGGCAAGTTCGTCCGCGCCGGCGATCCGGTCGGTGAGCTCCGCGTCGTCAATGTGGAACCGCACGGCGTGGCGTTCGAGTATCGGGGCGAGATTTTTTTCAAGAAGTTTTACAAACCGTTGCAGGGGCCTCGGGAGCCCGAGCAGGGCCCGTCTTCGTCGAGGCCCCAAAAAGCGAAACCGGAGAACCCTTGAGGGCAAAGTGATGGATACGAGTCTGAAGTTGCTGGTCATTGATGACGAAGAGCTCATGCTGTCGCTGTTCGAGGCGGTCATGGCCGAGCACGGTCATGCGGTCGCCACGGCGCGCAGCGGGCAGGAAGGGGTCGAGATCGCACGCACCGGGCAGTTCGACGTGGTGATCACCGACATCAGGATGCCCGACATGAGCGGGATCGAGGTCCTCGGGGCGATCCGGGCGCACTCGGACGAGGTCGGCGTGGTGCTCATCACCGGCTACGCCTCGCTCGAGACCGCCATTGACGCGCTCCGCCTGGGCGCCGACGCCTACCTGCTCAAGCCGTTCGAGGACTTCGAGCGCGACGTGCTCAAGGTCGTCGAGCGGATCGCGCAGAAGTACGGCTACCGCCGCGAGAACAAGCGCCTCACGGCGGACCTCAACGAGGCGAACGAGCACCTCAAGCGCGCGAACCTCGAGTATCGCCGGACCCTGGCGTTTCTCAACACGCAGCACCAGATGGCCTCGATGCTCTGCAACGCGCGCGACGTCGAGAGCATCGGCGCGATCGCCGACCAGGCGTTCATCCTCGGGTTCGAGACCCAGGCGTACGCCTTGCTGCTCGCGGCGCCCGAGGGGCGTTTCGAGCTTGTGCGCAGCTCGGGTCTGGCGTTCGCCCAGGACGGGACGGTGAGCGTGGAGGCCGGTTCCGGCCCGGTCGGCACGGCGCTCGCCCAGCGCCGTGCGGCGCAGCTCGATCTCCGTCAGCCGGGGGCCGAGGGGCGCGAGCCATGGATGCCGGAAGGTATGGCGTGCCTCGTCGTGCCGTGCGTGGCAGCTGGGGAGGTCGTCGGCGCGCTCCTCGTGTTCGATCCTGATCCGGGCCAACTTTTCGCCACGGAGCGGGTGAGCCTCTACACCGTGCTGGCGGCCCAGATAGCGGCGCCCCTTGTGCTGACGAGACCGGGTGGGGCTGGTGCGGCGCCGCGTGCTTCGCAGAGTGGCGTCCGCGCCGCGTCCTAGCCCGCGGCGGAGGGACCACCGATGAGGCAAGCGTGGCTTCGGGGTTCGCGGCGCGGCTTCACGCTGATCGAGCTCATTTTGACGATTTCCATCATCGTGCTGCTGGCCCTGCTCGTGGCGCCGAAGATTATGAATGCCTACCCCCGGGTGGCCGCCAAGAGCGAGGGACTCCGGCTGCGTGCCGACCTCACGTACGCGCAGCAGTTGGCCATCACGAACAGCCAGAAGCACCGTGTGAGCTTCGACACCGTTACGGAACACATTCGTATCTCGCGGGTGGACGGGGCGAATCTCGTCACGGTCTCCGAGCGCGAGATCGAGAACGGTGTGGATCTCGTGATGGGCACGTTTGCGGGCGGCTACGTCGAGTTCAACGTCCTCGGCGAGCCGAGCGCCGGCGGCACGGTGACGCTGCGCGGCACCGATGGCACGGCGGTTACCGTTACGGTCAAGCCGGGCACGGGCCTCGTGACCGTGGCGTGCAACGGCGACCCGCTCTGAGCGGCAATTCCACGGCCGTTTCGACGCGGAAAAAACGGCTCAATCGGCGTCGCCTTCCCACCGATGATCTCTGATGTGGAGGAACTCTGGAGCGATAAGACTGTGTCCAGGGGCTGTCCCGGAAGAAAGCCTCGCGCTCGTGCGCGTTGCGCCGGCTTCACACTGCTCGAGGTGATGATGGCGGTGCTCGTGCTGGGTACCGCGCTCGTGGCGCTCGTGCGCATGCTGTCGCTTGGCCGCCTGAGCGCCGACGTGGACGCGAAACGTGTGGTCGCTCTGAGCCTCCTGTGCCGGGAGGCCGAGCTCGTGCGGGTACGTGATTACGATCGGCTTGCAGACGAGCCGGCCGCGCCGGTCGAGGACACGCCCGGCTATTCCCGGTCGGTGACGGTGGCCGGCGCGGGCACCGGCCTGAAACGGGTGACGGTGACCGTGCACTGGGACTCGCCCACGGGGAAGGCGGTGTCGGAATCCGTCGAGTTCATCATGGCCGAGACGGTGCTGCCGTTCTCGACCTCGGAGATGCCCTGAGCCATGAGAAGCGCCATCACAGGAAGAAGCGCTCGGCCGCGGACGCGCGGGATGACGCTGGTCGAGATGTGCCTGACGCTGCTCGTGTTCGGGATCGTGGCGGCCTCGATCGCGACGGCCTTCGTGGCGGCCTCGGACCTCGTCGAGGAGGGTCGCGGCAGGGCCGAGCTGGTGCAGGCGGGCCGTGTGGCGATGAACCGGCTCCTGGCCGAGGTGCGCACGACGCAGACGATCGAGGAACGCGCGGAAAACACGCTCCGCGTGTTTTCCAGCGGCCAGACTGACGCCGGGGGTTTTGCCCGCTCGGTGGAGTTCTCGGTCGAGGATGGCGCCCTCTGGCGGCGTGTCATTGGGGAGGAAAAGCAGGTGCTTGCTGAGCAGATCGAGAGTTTCGAGACGGGCGGGCTCACGCTCTGGAGCAAGCTTGGCGGCCCGGGCGACGTGGTTTTCCCGGAGGTCGGCGCGGCCGGCTACTTCGTGAGCGCCCCGGCGTGGCGGCCGGTCCATTTCGGCGACGGGTTCTGGGCGCCGGAGGGATCGGGCCGGTGCGTCTTTTTCCCGACGGCCGGCGTGCTCGACAACGCGCGCGGCACGATCGAGTTTTGGATGCGGCCCGAGTTCTCGGCGGAATGGCGGGGCGCGTACCGAGACAAGTACCTCGTGGATACCGAGGGGAGCGGAGGCAAGATCGAACTCATTTTTGATTACTCGGAACGGAAGCTCGTCTTCCGGATGAACGGAACAAGCGTGACCGACGTCTGGTGGCGGCCGACCTGGGCGCCTGGCGAGGTGGTGCACGTCGGGCTCGTGTGGGACTGCACGGGCCGCGCCCTCGGGGGGAATCGCACGATGGCGCTCTACATTGACGGCGTGCTCCGGGAGGAGGCGACCGAGACGAACACGTGGACCCCACGCGAGTTTGGCCCGTACATCTCGCTCGGCAAGGCGAGCGGGCGGGAAGCCGAAGCCTCGTTCGAGAATCTGCGCATCTATGACCACTGCAAGACCGATTTTACGGATCGGTACCGCCAGGACGATCTCGGACTCATGTGGGTGCGGCTGATGCTGGCGGAGGATAACGCGGGCGAGCCGTTCACGATGGAAAGCGGGGTGCTGGTGCGATGAGGCGGCCGTGCAGCGAGTTCGAGCGTCGCGGCGAGGCCGGGTACGCCCTCGTGTTCGCGCTTGCGGTGATGCTCGTCGTGCTGGCGGTCGGTATGCGCTATCTCGCCGTGGTGCAGTCGCGCCATACGGTCTCGGACAACGAGAAGGCCGGGCTCCAGGCGGCGATGATCGCCGATGCCGGGGTGCAGCGGGCGGTCCGCGAGCTGAGCCAGGACATGACGTGGCACGGCTCGTTTACGAACGAACCCTTTGCCGAGGGAACGTACTCGGCCCGCGTTTTGTCGCGGTCGCCCGGCCGGGTGGTGCTTTTGGCCGAGGCCGCCTTCGGGCCGATCACGCGCCGCCGGGTGGCGACGGTCTATACGCCCGACGGCACCGGCAACATGCACATTTGGGCGGGCTGCTACGGCACGGGCGCGAATGAATGGCTTAACAAGAGGAATCTTATTGACAGTGCCGAGGGCGAAACGGGCACCTATGCCAACCACTGGCTGAGTGGGTGGGGGAACCAGATGTCCTTGACCGGATTCGGCAGCGACCTGCGCTCGGTGTCGCTGAGTAAGGTCGAGATCGTCATCTCGGGCTACGTGCGGCGCGAGGTGGTGGACGACTACCTCGAGGTGTGCTGGCGACTCAATGGGAGCGGGACGACCGGCCAGTGGCACGCGTGGCCGTGCGCGGATCTCGCGCTCCACGACCAGGCCCATCCGGGTCGCATGTATCTCGACGTCACGGATGATCCGCCGCCCGGTGGCTGGCGCTGGGAGCACTTTGCCCACGACACCGATCTGGAGCTCCGCTTCGCCTCGGTGCGCGTCGGCGGGCTCGACTTCGTTGAGCTGTACGCGGACTGCGCCGGGTTCCGAGTGACATGGAACGCGGGCTTGTGAACGTAAAGGAGCCGATGCATGGCTAGCGCGACGATCGAAGGGAAAACTCGGCTCGGCAAGTACCGGGTCATACGCGAGCTTGGTCACGGCGGCATGGCGCTCGTTTACCTCGCCGAGGACACGGAAGCCGGCCGCCGGGCGGCGCTCAAGGTGTTGCCGCCGACGATGGTGGACCGCCAGACGGTGGCGCGGTTTCACCGCGAGGGGCAGGCGCAAATGAAGCTCAGGCACCCGCACATCGTCGAGGTGTACGAGTGCGGCTCGGCCGAGGGGGTGCACTACATCGCCATGGAGTACGTCGAGGGGCGGACGCTGCGGAGCCTGGTCCGCCGCTCGGGGCGTTTGCCGGTCGAGCGGGCGCTCGAGATCACCACCCAGGTGAGCGAGGCGCTCGAGTACGCGCACGCGATGGGCTTCATCCACCGCGACATCAAGTCGAGCAACGTGATGATGACCGAGGCGGGCCTCGTCAAGCTCATGGACTTCGGCCTGGTGCAGGTGACCGGCATGACCGTGGTGACCAAGACCGGCGCGGTCATGGGCACGCCCGAGTACATGAGCCCCGAGCAGATCAGCGGCGAAGAGGTGGACCTGCGCACGGATATCTACTCGCTCGGGATCATGCTCTACGAGATGCTCACCGGCGAGCTTCCCTTTACGGCCGATAACCCGCAGACCATCACGATGATGCACCGCTACGAGCAGCCGCGGCCGATCCGCGACCTCCAGCGCAAGGTGCCGAGCGAGGTCGAATCGCTCGTGATGCGGGCGCTCGCCAAGCGGGTGGAGGAGCGCTACCAGAACGCGCGCGAGATGCTCGATGCGATCGCGGCGTGCCGGACGACGGCGGCCGACGCCGGGGCCGGCGCGCACCTCCCAGGGGCAAGAACGGAAGTGACGGGAGGGGCCCTGGCTGCACCGGCCGGCCAGAAAGAGGGCCGGCAGCCGCTCGCGGGCGCATTTGTCTCGAGCGGGCTGGCGAGCCCGGCCCAGGTGAGCTCGGCGCTCTCGGCGATGGGCGAGCGAGGTGTGCCGCTCGTCGAGGCGCTTGTCTCAGGCGGTGCCCTCATGAAGGAGAACGCGCACCAGGTCGTCGCCGACTGGGCCGGCGTCGAGGTCCTGCCGGACCCCTCGGCAGTCTCCATCCCGCCCGAGGCGCTCAAGGCGGTCCCTGAGAAGATCGTGCGCAAGTTCGAGGTGGTGCCGCTGAGCCTGCGCGGCGGGGTGTTGCGGCTCGGCATGGCGGATCCGTTCGACGTCTCGGCGATTGATCTCATCGAGGCGCTCACGCAGGAGGAGGTCGAGCCCGTCGCGGTCGCTCGCGAGGCGCTCAAGGCGCTCGTCGAGCGCTTCTACGAGCAGGAAGGGCGGTACGAGCAGATCCTGCAGGAGCTCGGCGTTGACGAGGAGCAGCAAATCGAGGTGGTGGACGAGGAGGCCGAAGCGATTGCCTTCGACATGACCGAGGAGGTGGCGACCGAAGCGCCCGTGATCAAGCTGGTCAACTACCTGGTCCAGCAGGCGGTCAAGCAAGGGGCGAGCGATATCCACATCGAGCCCGACGAGAACCGGCTCCGGGTGCGGTTCCGGGTGGACGGCTTTTTGCGCGAGTTCATCACGCCGCCGAAGAACTTCCAGACCGCCATTGTCTCGCGCATCAAGATCATGGGCGACATGGACATCGCCGAGCGGCGCGTGCCGCAGGACGGGCGCATCAAGCTGCGCACGAACAACAAGAACGTGGACCTGCGTGTCTCGACGCTGCCGGGCATCTACGGCGAGAAGGTGGTCATCCGCATCCTCGATGAGGCGGCCATGTTGCTCGGGCTGGACCAGCTCGGGTTCGACCCGCCGCTGCTCCAGCGGTGGCAGCGCATGGCGACCCGGCCCTATGGGATCATTTTGGTCACCGGCCCCACCGGCAGCGGCAAGACGACCACGCTCTACGCCACCCTCAACGGCATTAACACGATTGATACGAACATCATCACGGTCGAGGATCCCGTCGAGTACCGGCTCGAGGGAATCACTCAGGTGCAGGTCAACCCGAAGGCGGGCGTGACCTTCGCCACGGGGCTTCGGAGCATCTTCCGCCAGGACCCGGACATCATCATGGTCGGCGAGATGCGCGACGCGGAGACCGCACAGGTCTCGGTCAAGGCGGCGCTCACAGGGCACCTGGTGTTCTCGACGCTGCACACGAACGACGCGCCGGGCGCGATCACGAGGCTGCTCGACATGGGGATCCAGCCCTATCTGGTGGCCTCCTCGCTCATCGGCGTGGGCGCCCAGCGGTTGACGCGCCGCATCTGTGAGCGCTGCAAGGAGCCGTACACGCCCGACTATGACGAGCTCGCCAAGCAAGGGACCACCCTTGAGCCCGGCACGGTGCTCTACCGGGGCGCCGGGTGCAAGGCGTGCGAGGGCTCGGGGTATCGGGGCCGGACGGTGATCCTCGAGCTTATGGAAGTGAACGAGGAGATCAAGCAGCTCATCATCACGACGAGCGCCTCGAATGCGATCAAGCAGGCGGCGTCCCATGCCGGGATGCGCTCGCTCTATGAGCATGGGCTGCAGAAGGCGCTCGCCGGCGAGACGACGCTTGAAGAGGTGCAGAAACGCACCGAGCACTTCGAGGAAGAGTAATGCCGCAATATCAGTACAGGGCAAGGAACCGCAGCGGCCAAGAGGTTCGTGGCACCATGACGGTGCCGAGCGTTCACGAGGTGCGCGAAAAGCTGCTGGGGCAGGACTACCTGCTCCTCGATGCCGAGCAGATCGGCGGCGGCCAAAAGGGCGCGGCGAGCGGGGGGCTCGCGCAGTTTGTCCCAGTGCGCAACAAGGACCGGGCCGTCTTTTCCTGGCAGCTCTTCACGATGATCGAGGCGGGCATTCCGCTCACGCGCGCGCTCGAGAGCGTGGCCGCCCAGACAAAAAACGCCAAGCTCCAGGCGGCCACGCGCCGGGTGATCGATGAGATCAACAGCGGACTCTCGTTTTCCGAGGCGCTGCGGCGCCAGCCGCGTGTGTTCCCGTCGTTTTTCGTGCACATGGTCGAGGTGGGCGAGGTCGGCGGCGTGCTCGACGAGATGCTCTCCAAGGTGGCGCAGTACTACGAGACCCAGGTGGAACGCCGGTCGCGGATCATGTCGGCGATCTCGTATCCGCTGGTGCTCCTTATCGGGTGCGTGGGGATTTTGTTCTTCATGGTCCTGTTTCTGATCCCGCGTCTCTTCGGGCTGTTCGAGAACATGGGGGCGCAGATGCCGGCCGCGACGCTCATTCTTATCAGCATTGCCCAGTTCCTCCGATCGTATTCGGTGCTGGTGATCCTGATGCTCGTGGGCCTGGTGGTCGGGTGGAAGTTCTACACGCGCCGGCCCGCGGGACGCTACCTGCGCGACCGGGTCCTCATCGAGTTGCCGATCATCGGCTCGCTCATGAGCCGGGTGGTGCTCTCGCGCTTCTCGCACTCGCTGGCGATCATGGTCAACGGCGGGGTGCCGCTGCTGAGCGCGCTGCGGGTGGTGCGCGAGATTGTGGGCAACGCGGTCGTCGAGCGCACGGTGGACCGGATCATCGAGACCGTGAGCGAGGGGGGGCAGGTTCAAGATGAGCTCAAGAGGCACCGCTATATACCCGATATGGTAACGAACATGGTCTCTGTCGGGGAGGAGACGGGCTCGCTGGGCGCGATGCTCGAAAAGGTGTCGAGCTACTACGATCGGGAGGTCAACACCGCGATCAACAACCTGACGAAGGTGGTCGAGCCGGTGCTGCTTGTCTTTATGGCGGGCATCGTGGGGTTCATCGCCGTCTCGATTCTCGACCCGATCACGGACCTCATTACCAACATCAATCGGTAGGCTTTGTAACGCTGAAAGAGTCGTGCAACGCACGGAAGGAGAACAACGATGCAGCACATCAGGAACAAGCGCGGATTCACCCTGGTCGAGATCATCTTGGTGATCATCATCATCGGGATCCTCGCGGCCATCATCGTGCCGAAGTTCGCCGGCCAAAGCGACAAGGCGAAGATCGCCACGACTAAGGCGAACCTCAGCTCGCTGCGTTCGGCCGTCCGCATGTGGCAGAGCGATAACGACGGCGACGCGCCGACGGCACTCAGTGACCTTGTGCCCGACTACATTCGGGCCATGCCTGAAGAGGCGATCACGCCGAGCACGGACGTCTCGGCCGCCAACGACGGGGGCGGTGGCTGGGTCTACAGCAGCGGCGACGTGTCGGTGAACCTCGCGGGCAACGACGCGAACGGCGACCCGTACAGCGGCTACTAATCGGGGAACCGACGCCGAGAGACACCGCAGCCGGGAGCGCTGCGGGCGCAACGAGACTCCGACGGCCGGCCGGGGTGCGTGGGCGATCCATGTGTCCGTGTGCGGGGCGGTTGTCCGAACACCCCCCCCCATCCGGCGGGTGTGGTGGGGCTCGTGGCTGACCTGGCACGCTCAAGGAGCGGAGGAAGCTCATGACAAGCGAGATGCACTCACCGAGCCAGCCGATGCTCTATGTCGTCAGCGGTCCCGCCAAGGGGAGAAAAGTGCTCCTGGGACGGGAGGCGGTGACCTTGGGCCGTCGCGATGGCATGGCGGTCAGCATCAAAGATCCGAAGCTCTCGGGTCACCATGCCGACGTCATGTGTTCCGACGGCGCGTACGTCCTGCGCGACTGCATGAGCACGAACGGCACCTTTGTCAACGGTGAGTTGGTGACCGAGGCGCGGCTGGCCGACAACGATCGCATCCGCATGGGGCACAGCGAGCTCATCTTCACCAGCC
>Ga0180432_10003366_pt1 | contig 22866 bp, 12 predicted proteins | sample SS_ome_10_FD_132414 | JGI IMG/M metagenome (GOLD analysis project Ga0180432, IMG submission 132414) | Hypersaline lake sediment archaeal communities from the Salton Sea, California, USA - SS_1_MS_2 metaG | ecosystem: Environmental > Aquatic > Non-marine Saline and Alkaline > Hypersaline >...
AAGCTGAAAGCGGTCGTACCAGCGCCCGGCCAGCGTTCAGAGAGATGATAAGTCTCGCCAAGCTGAAGCAGAAACCGTTTGAGGTAATTCTGGTATGGAAGTTGAACCGGTTTGCCAGAAATAGAGAGGATTCGATAATCTACAAGTCTCTGCTTAGACGGCAGGGAATACAGGTTATTTCAATCAATGAGCTTCTTGAACCGACGCCGGCAGGACGCATGCTCGAAGGAATCATAGAAGTCCTCGACGAGTTCTATTCTGCTAATCTAGCCCAGGACGTCACCAGAGGTATGCGAGAAAGCGCATCGCGAGGATATTTCAGCGGAGGTAAACCTCCTTATGGTTACAATATTAACAAGGTACGGGACAGCCATAAGATGAGAAGCACTCTTGTTCCCAATCCCGTTACGGCGCCGGTCGTAAAGCGGATGTTCGAAGAGTGTTTGTCGGGAAAAGGCTCGCGGGAAATAGCCAAAGGACTAAATAATGATGGCATCACTACACCGAACGGAAAACGATGGGTCGGGTCTGCCGTGCTGAGAATTCTACACAATGAAGCTTATGCCGGCACCCTCGTCTGGGGCCAACGTAGTAGTGAAGAACCGTTGAAGGTAGAAAATGCCTGGCCACCCATCATCGACAAAGAGACGTTCACCGGAGTTGTCTCCATTCTGGAATCGAGAGGTCCGAAGATTGTTCACCCGCGAAGAATCGTTAGTGAATACCTCTTTAGTGGCCTTATGAAATGTGGTTTGTGTGGCGGTGCCATGAGTGGACACAGCGCTAAATCAGGAAAATTTTTCTATTACCGTTGTGCCAAAGCATCAAAGCGAGGTGCCGAGGAATGCCGCGGACATTGGATTCCGAAATCACGGATGGAAGGCTTTATCATCGACAAAATTAGAAATTATATCCTGTCAGACGAGAATATATTTGAGCTGGTGAAACTTACTACCGAAGATATTGAGGAAAGTCTAGGTACGGAAAGACAAACACTTCATATGCTCGAAACACAGATTGCTGATGTTGAAACGAGGCTGGAACACTTGTATGACGCTTTAGAGACGAGAGCTTTCAGTACCGAAGAACTCGCTCCTCGAATAAGGAAGCTTCAGTCGAAGCACGGAGAACTGATGGCCAAGAAGAATCAGGCTGAGTTGGATCTACAATCAGACATCGTAACGGTGCCAGATTTGAAGATTGTCCAGGACTATGCGGATGACCTCAAGGCACTGTTAGGTACTTCGCCTATTGTCGAGCAAAGAACTTTCTTGAAAACTTTTATCGAAAGCATACAGATGGGGGAAACTGAGTTTACTGTCGACTATACCTTACCAATGCCTCCGCATAACTTGAAAAGGGAAGTTTATGGAGTTCTACCTTTTGCAATGAATGGTAGGCCGTACAGGTCTCGAACCTGTGACACCCTGATTAAAAGTCAGGTGCTCTGCCAACTGAGCTAACGGCCCATGAACAACTACGCATAAATTTTACGTCATTATTGATGAAAAATCAAACTATAGAGCACCTAACTCTAGAAAATCTGGTTTCCGTAACAAGTCTTGAATCTCTAGCAAAAGGTTATATCCTAAATTGTAAAACTGAAAACAAATCACCCAAGACAGTATCAAACTATGAAATGGTTCTGCGCAATTTCATTGGTCTTAGGTGGGTTCCGATATTAGGACAGGATAAAGGCAATGTTAAGGTCAGAGTCCCGCTATCCCCAGGGTACCTGATTTTAAGTATTCTACCACACCTCCATTAAGTAGTCTCTACGTTGTTCCTGTATCTTCGTGAATGCTTCTGCGGTAAACTTGCGGCGGGTGATGCGCTTGATGTCACGTATCAGCTGCCTTGTTTGTTGAGTCCTGGTTTCAGCCTGCCAGATATGGTCTATTCCTTGGGTCATTTTCCTGCTCCTTCTCAATCGTTACTTTATTTCTTCCTCGGAACAGGCAACAACCCCTAAGTGTCCATTAACTTATGTCTCAATTGTGTCCCATTTTCCCTGAAGTTAGGCTGTGATGATATTACTGGCAATCAAATCACTCTTTCCAAAGAAATGAATGATGCCAGATTTTCTTTAAATAATTCAGTGAGTTAGCTTTCATTAAATAGATAGAGTATAATCTTGGCTAGGTCTGAATTGCTTTTTGGAGGCAGTCTCATGGCTACTTCCAAGATACCGAAACGCATTAGCAGGCTAGAGGAGCTTGCTGATAATCTATGGTGGAGCTGGCATCCGGAAGGACGCGCCTTGTTCAGGGTGCTGGATTATCCCTCTTGGAGGCTGGGTGGACACAATCCGGTGCAACAGCTTTATGAGATGAGCCAGGAGAAACTGGAGGCTGCTGCCGGAGACAGTTCTTTCCTTTCTCTGTATGATGCTGCTACCTTTGCCTTTGATAAAGAAATGACCGATGATGATTCCTGGTACACCACCAAATATCCGGCCTTCCGGCATAAACCGATAGCCTATTTTTCCATGGAATTTGCCCTGCATAATTCCTTGCCAATTTACGCTGGTGGCCTAGGTGTTTTGGCCGGCGACCTTTGTAAAGAGGCGAGCGATTTGGGAATACCAATGGTGGCCGTTGGCTTTATGTACCCGCAGGGATATTTCCGGCAGCGTATCTCGGCAGAAGGCTGGCAGGAAGAAGAGTACAGCCAGCTTAATTTCAACCGAGCCCCGGTAAGCCCGATACTATCCAGTGATGGGCTAAAATGCTTGGTAGAGGTGCAGCTTAAGGATAGGACACTGCACATCGGTGCTTGGCTGGTACGACTGGGACGGGTAAATCTCTATCTTCTTGACACTGACATTGAGGAAAACAAGCCTGAAGACCGACAGCTATCCAACCGTCTTTACACTGCAGAACGCGAACAACGCCTCCAGCAAGAGATACTGCTGGGCATCGGGGGGGTGCGTATTCTTCGCAAGCTGGGTATTGAACCTTTAATCTGGCATGCCAATGAAGGCCATACCGCCTTCATGATGCTGGAGCGCATCAGAGAAGCAGTGGCCGGAGGCATGGCTTTTGAAAAGGCACTTGAAAGCGTTAAGAAGACCTCCGTTTTCACAACTCATACCCCGGTTCCAGCTGGCCACGATATCTTCTCCATTGAGCTTGTCGAGCAGTATTTTAAGAACTACTGGCCCTCTCTGGGTACTGACCGGGAAGCCTTTCTGGACATGGGACGGCACGCTGGAAGTGGAGAAAACACGTTTAATATGACGATTCTTTCTTTGAAGGTCTCCGACCACCGTAATGCCGTCAGCCGGCTTCACGGCAGGGTAACCCGCCGGATGTGGTGTGATCTATGGCTAAACTGCTCCGAAGATAATGCTCCGATAAAACATATCACTAACGGTATACATGTGCCTACATGGATTGCACTCGAGAATCGGCAACTATATAGCAAGTATCTCGGCGCGGACTGGATAGAGAGGCACGATGATATTGAGGTATGGCAGCCTATTGATGGTATTCCGGATGAGGAACTCTGGCAGGTCCATCTGCTCCTGAAGAGAAAACTGTTACACATCATTCTGGAACGTGCCCAGCAAAGATGGGCCGGGAGCGAGGTGACGCCACAGCAAATACTGGCCATGGGCTCCCTGCTTGACCACGGTATGCTAACCATAGGCTTTGTCAGAAGATTCGCCGAATACAAAAGACCGGATTTGCTGTTCAAGAATATGGAGAGGCTGAAGAAGATTGTCAATGACCGCTGGCGCCCCGTACAGATAATCATCGCCGGCAAATCCCACCCCGCTGATACTGCATCCAAAAAGCTGCTACAGCATGTCTACAACATGGCCAGAGACCGCGCCTTTCAGGGCAGGATTGCCTTGCTTGAGGATTACGATATGCGCCTGGCAAGGTATCTGGTACAGGGTGTGGATGTCTGGCTGAACACGCCACGTCGCTTGCAGGAAGCCTCCGGAACGAGCGGTATGAAGGCGGCACTTAACGGTGTGTTGCACCTGAGCGTGCCGGATGGATGGTGGCTCGAAGCCTATAACGGCAACAACGGCTGGAGCATCGGTGACGAGGTGCTCAAAGCCAGTACTGCAGAAGAAGACGAATCAGATGCCGAGTCCCTCTACCGCCTCCTTGAAGAGCAAGTGGTTCCCCGGTACTATAACCGGGACAGAAACGGCGTGCCGAAAGAATGGCTATCTATGGTGAAAAAATCAATCCGCTCGATTGTACCTTTATTCTGTGCGCGCCGGATGTTAAAAGAATACTGTGAGCAGATGTACCTGCCGGCAGGCGATATGTGATTGTATTACGGCAAAGTGCTAGAATTAGCTCATAATCGCAACCGTCTGGGAGGTGCGATATGCCGATAAAAGCATACTATCTGGCACCGGATGGCATCCTTCAGCATAACTTATCCGAAGATAAGGTTGCTACAGCATATGAGTCCAAGCAGGGTCTGCTTTGGGTGGACATTGCCGAGACTACAGAGGATGACGGAAGATTTCTTGAAAATAGTTTCCATTTTCATCACCTTGCCGTTGAAGATTGTGTCAGCAACCTGATTCATCCGCCTAAAATAGACGATTTCGGTGAGTATCTTTTCATTGTCGTCCATGGTATAAACCATGTCGCGGAGTCGGACATCGTTGAGACGGCCGAGCTGGCAATCTTTCTTGGCGAACATTTTGTGGTCAGCAACCATAACACTCCTCTCTATTGCATCAGGGCGGTTGAGCAGATGATAGAGGCCGACAGCCGCCTCATGAAACGCGGCACAGATTTTTTAGCACACACTCTTGTTGACGCCCTAGTCGATAATGTTATGCCAACTATTGACAGTATGGGCGATGTCGCTGAAGAGATTGAGGAAGAGGTTATCCGACGGCCTCAGCCAGTTACCTTGGACGGCATCATGAAGCTGAAACGCTCTACCCTGAGGATACACCGTGTCATGGCTCCCCAGCGCGAGGTGCTCAACAGCCTGAGCCGTGGAGAGTTCCCCTTGATAAAGCCCGAGGCCCAGATATTCTACCGCGACGTTTACGACCACGTTGTCCGCGTTGAAGATTTGAACCAGACCATTCGCGACCGGGCGGATAACGCGCTGGCTACCTATCTCTCCGCAGTGGCCAACCGGCAGAATGAGACGATGAGAGTCCTCTCTGTGGTGGCTACTATCTTCCTGCCGCTGACGCTCCTGGCCGGCATCTATGGCATGAACTTTGAATATATGCCGGAGCTGCAATGGCGGTGGGGATATTTCATGGTGCTGGGAATTATTCTGCTGGTTGTATTGGTTGTTATCTGGCGGTTCTGGGCCAGCGGCTGGTTCGCTTGGGGTAAGCGCAATATGACTTGGGCAAAACCGTTTATTATCAATAGCAATAAGATTCGTGGCTACATCACCCCGAAGGGAAAGCGTCGTGGCGACAAGCAAACCAACTTGGGAATACAGCCAGAAGACAAGTGAGAAGGAGAAACCATGGCTAGGTTGCGAAAAAAGGAGATACCAAACACCTCTCACCGGGAAGAACTGCTCAACCGGATTGAGCGTATCACGGAAATGCCGCTCCTTATCCTTTCATTCGTTATGATTCCACTCCTGATAGGACCACTGGTCTGGGAGCTTTCTCCTCAGGAAGAATCTACCTTTATCATGCTGGACTATTTTATATGGGCGGTCTTTGCCATAGACCTTATCATCAAGTTGGTTGTTTCACCGCGCCGATTCGGCTACCTACGCCGTCACTGGCTGGAGGTCTTGGTGGTCGTTGTACCCTTCTTCCGACCACTGCGCATCCTGCGCATATTTATTTTTGGATCTCGTGCCTGGGTGGGAGCACGACGGTTAGTCAACGTGGACTTTATAATAGTTTACGGTATTGGGCTGGTTATCATCGCTGCGACTGTGGTTGCCTCGGTAGAGGGAGGCGAGGGTGCTTCGATTAATTCCTTCGCCGATGCCCTGTGGTGGGCGGTAGTTACCATTACCACTGTGGGCTACGGCGATATGGTACCGGTTACTATGGTGGGCAGAGCGGTTGCTTTCATTCTAATGCTAGGTGGTATTGCCTTCTTCAGCGGAGTGACCGCCAACGTTGCTTCATTTCTGGTAAAGAGCCATGATACTGAGAAGAAAGCGGTGTCGCAGCTGGTAAAAGAGGTGGAAGGACTACGTCAGGAGCTGGCGAAGATGCGCGCTGACTTCGGCAATTAGGATCTGGCCAAGAAAGATGGCACATTTAAAAATGAAGAAGGAAAGGATATAATTCACTATATTAATATCTTAGGAGCATATTATTGGCGTTGATAGAAGGTAATGAGCGCATTGTCATTGAGGGGGTAAGTCCGGAGATTGACGGCGGGCGCTTCCCGGCAAAAGCAGTCGTCGGCGAAAGGATTATCATTGAGGCGGATATCTTGGCCGACGGACATGATTTGCTCTCGGCATATCTTCTATATCGTCGGGAAAACGAGGCTACCTGGACGGAAACACTGATGCAACTTTTAGCAAATGACCGCTGGCGGGGTTCATTTACGGCCAGCGAAGCGGGGCGCTATCTATATACCATCATGGCTTGGGTTGACAGCTTTAAGACATGGCGTCAGGATTTAAAGAAGCGTATTGAGGCAAAACACAAAGACCTGTCGATGCATCTCCTCATCGGTGCGGGGATAATCATGGAAGTAGCCAGGCGTGCTCCAGGAGCTGAGGGCAAGCAACTGTTAAACTGGGCGGAGACACTGGAATCTGGTACAGCCAGCCAGAAAGACAAATTGAAATTGACCATGAGCGACGAATTGGGCAAGTTTATGGAGAAATATGCTGACCGTGGCTTTGCTGTGACCTACTTAAAAGAACTGGTAATCTTGGTAGAGCGTCGTAAGGCAGGGTTCAGCACTTGGTACGAGATGTTCCCGCGCTCCTGCGCCGGTAAACCGGGGCAACACGGCACATTCAAGGACTGCGAGGTGCGCCTGCCCTATATCGCCGGGATGGGTTTTGATGTCCTCTATTTTCCGCCAATCCACCCCATCGGCCATACCAGCCGTAAGGGCAAGAACAACACCGTCATCGCCAAGGCCAACGACCCCGGAACCCCCTGGGCCATCGGTGCTGAAGAAGGAGGGCACAAGAGCATCCACCCTCAGCTCGGCACTCTGGAAGATTTTAAAAATCTGGCTGCTGCGGCAAAGGAACACGGTGTTGAGATTGCCATGGATATCGCCTTTCAGTGCTCATCGAATCACCCCTACGTAAAGGAGCACCCGGAGTGGTTCCGCTGGCGTCCCGATGGCACCGTGCAATATGCGGAAAACCCGCCGAAGAAGTACCAGGATATTTACCCGCTCAACTTCGAGACGGAGAACTGGCGGGAACTCTGGGATGAGCTCAAGAACGTGGTGACTTTCTGGGCAGAGCAGGGCATCCGCATCTTTCGTGTGGATAACCCGCATACCAAGCCCTTCCACTTCTGGGAATGGCTCATCGCTGAAGTCAAGAAGGAATACCCGGAGGCTATCTTCCTCGCCGAGGCGTTCACCCGCCCTAAAATTATGTACCGCCTCGCCAAGCTGGGGTTCACACAGTCGTACACTTACTTTACCTGGCGCAATACCAAGCAAGAGCTTACCGAGTACCTCAACGAGCTTACGAAAGAGGGGGTAAAAGACTTCTTTCGCCCCAACTTCTGGCCGAATACGCCGGATATTCTCCACGAGTATTTGCAGACCGGCGGCAGGCCGGCTTTCATGGCACGCCTGGTGCTGGCGGCGACCTTAAGCACCAGCTATGGCATTTACGGCCCCGCCTTCGAGCTTATGGAAAATGTGCCGAGAGAGAAGGGCAGCGAAGAATATCTGAACTCGGAAAAATATGAAATCAAGCACTGGGAGGTCGGTAGGAAGAACAGCCTTAAAGACTTTATCAGCCGTGTGAACAGCATACGCCATGGAAATTCGGCGCTACAGAGCAACCGGAACTTGTGGTTCAACGCCGCCGACAATGACAATCTGATATGCTATAGCAAACATACCGAAGACCTGTCCAGTATCATACTGGTCGTCGTAAACCTTGACCCATACCAGAAGCAAACCGGCTGGGTGAATGTTCCCATTCAAGCCTGGGGGCTTGACCCCCAAAAGCCCTGCTTGGTGAATGATTTGCTCGGCGGTGCTGAATACACTTGGCATGAAGAGTGGAACCGGGTAGAGTTAGACCCTGATACCTGTCCAGCCTGCATTTTTCGTGTTAACCAGGGTCCTCGAAAAAGCAAAACGTCGAAAAACACGAATAATCAAAAAGAAGGTAATAAACGTACATGAAGAATCCAGTCATTCTAATTGTGAATGCCAACCGAAGCGAACTGGAAACGCTCGCCAAAGAACTGGAGGAGGAAGGTTATGTAACCGCTAACGCTTCCAGCCCGGAGGAGATTGACAGCGCTATTACAGGAAAGAATAATATTAAGCTTGCCCTGCTTGACCTTACCGGGTTTGATGAAAGCATCTGGGAACGCTGTGACTGCATGCACGAAGCCAATATACCCGTCATCTTGATTACTTCCCAGCGTAGCCCCGGTATACAGCGGGACAGCATGAAGCATGGTGCTAGCGGGCTTCTGATTAAACCGCTGAGCAATAAAGAACTGATTGAGCATATCCACACGGCACTCGGTGATTAAAATGGTAAAGCGGAAAACAGGAGATTCGGCTTTCGAAGACAATCCTCTGTGGTATAAGGATGCCATAATTTATGAACTTCACGTCCGTGCCTTTGCCGACAGTGATGCTGATGGAGTGGGCGATTTCCTGGGGCTGATAGACAAGCTTGATTACCTTGAAGACCTCGGCGTTACCGCGGTCTGGTTGCTTCCCTTCTACCCCTCTCCCCTCCGCGATGACGGATACGATATTTCCGATTACTACAACATCCAGCCTGTCTACGGCACGATGTCCAACTTCAGGGCTTTCGTTGATGAGGCTCACCGCCACGGCATCCGCATCATAACTGAGCTGGTGGTCAACCACACTTCCGACCAGCACCCGTGGTTCCAGCGGGCACGCAAGTCTCCGAAGGGGAGCCGTTACCGTGATTTCTATGTGTGGAGCGATACCGCGGGAAAATACAAGGAAGCTCGCATTATCTTCAAAGACTACGAGACCTCCAACTGGGCTTGGGACCCGGTGGTGAAGCAGTATTACTGGCACCGTTTCTACCATTACCAGCCGGACCTTAACTATGATAATCCTGCCTTGCGGAAGGCCATCTTCAGGGTAATGGACTTCTGGCTGAAGATGGGTGTTGACGGGCTGCGCGCTGATGCCGTGCCTTACCTCTACGAGCGGGAGGGCACCAGTTGTGAAAACCTGCTGGAAAGCCACGCCTTCTTAAAGGAACTGCGTGCTCATATCGACAAAAAATTCAAAAACCGTATGCTGCTCGCCGAGGCTAATCAGTGGCCTGAGGACGCTGCGGCATATTTCGGCAAGGGCGACGAGTTTCATACTGCCTTTCATTTCCCTATCATGCCCCGTCTTTTTATGGCGCTGCGTATGGAAGACCGCTTCCCGATAATCGACATTCTCCAGCAGACACCAGCCATCCCGGACAGCTGCCAGTGGGCTATCTTCCTGCGCAACCATGACGAACTGACTTTAGAGATGGTTACCGACGAGGAGCGTGACTATATGTATCGTGTATATGCCGCTGACCCCTCCGCCCGACTTAACCTGGGTATTCGCCGCCGCCTCGCCTCACTGCTCAGCAACGACCGTAAGAAAATTGAACTGCTCAATAGCCTGCTCTTCTCGCTGCCGGGGACGCCGGTTATCTACTATGGTGATGAAATCGGCATGGGTGACAACTTTTACCTCGGAGACCGTAATGGTGTCCGCACACCGATGCAGTGGAGCCCGGAAAGAAATGCCGGCTTCTCCCGTGCCAATCCGCAGAGGTTATACCTGCCGCCGATTATCGACCCCGAGTATCACTACGAGGCCATTAACGTTGAAAACCAACTGAATAACCCTGACTCGCTTCTCTGGTGGATGAAACGTATCATCGCCCTGCGCAAACGCTATAAAGCCTTCGGGCGCGGCAGTATCGAATTTCTCCATCCGGAGAACCGTAAAGTCCTGGTCTATCTGCGGCGCTATGAAGAGGAGAACATCCTTGTCGTGGCTAACCTCTCTCATCTGGCACAACAGACCCGGCTCGACCTACCCGAGTTTAACGGCTGGAGGCCGGTCGACCTCTTTGGTAGAGTGGAATTTACCCCTATTACCGACGGTGAATATTACTTTACCCTCAGTCCTTACGCCTTTTACTGGTTTTCTCTTGAACCGGAACCGGCGGAATCCATGCATATGCGTGCTCTGACTACCGAGGAAGTCAGGGAAGTTCCGATAATGCGTGAGACCGAGGAGAGTCTCTTCGGGAGAAAGAAAAACTGGTTCGTCCTTGAGGCAGTACTGCTGGACTATGTAAAAAGCCGGCGCTGGTTCCGCGGCAAGGCAAGAGAGGCCTGGGCGGCGGAGATTCAGGATATCATTCCTCTGCACTTCGACGGCTCAAATGCCTATATCATCCTGTTTCAGGTCGATTACTCGGAAGGAGAGCCAGAAACCTACATCATTCCGGTCGCCATGGCTCCCGCTGAGCAGGAGGATAAGTTAAGTGCCGAATATACCAATGCCATTATTGCGAAATTCAAGCACCGGAGTAAAAACGGCGAGAGTATTCTCTATGATGCTATGGTTGACGGCAGTTTCTGTGATTTAATGCTGAGAGCTATAGGCCGACGGCGTATCTTCAAAGGAAACTCCGGTGAGATTACAGCCTCACCGACCAGGTTTTTCCGTCGGCTGCGCGGCTCAGGAGACATTGACCTGACGCCGGCTACGATGAACGTCGAGCAAAGCAATACCTCAATTATGTATGGGAGCCAGCTCATCCTGAAGCTGTTCCGCCGCCTTGAAGAAGGGCTCAACCCGGATGTAGAAATAGGTCAATTCCTCACGGAAAAGACTCCCTTTGTAAATATCTCACAGGTAGCCGGTTCCCTGGAATACCGCCGGGGCCGCAAAAAACCAATCAGTCTAGCCATCTTGCAGAGCTTCGTACCGAATGAAGGCGATGCCTGGGGATATACCCTGGATTTCTTGGGACGCTACTTCGAGGAGGTGCTGGCACACCCCACGGTGCAGGTACCACCCATTACCAAAAGACCCTTGCTGTCCTTGCTGAAAGAGCCACCCTCTCTCGCCAAAGAGACCATCGGCTCATATATGGTTTCGGCACAGCTTTTAGGGCAGCGTACCGCGGAGCTTCACATAGCGCTGGCTTCAGGGTTGGAAAACGCTGACTTCGCACCGGAGCCGTTCACCTCTATGTACCAGACTTCCCTTTACCAGTCACTGCGGAGTTTCGCTATGCGCACCATGCAGTTACTCAGGGAGCGCCTCAGACACCTGCCGGAAGACCAGCGCGAAAATGCAAGACAGATATTGAGCATGGAAAAAGACATCGTTGAGCGCTATAACCTGATCCGCCGGCAAAGAATAACGGCGGCGCGCATTCGCTGCCACGGAGATTATCACCTGGGACAGGTTCTCTATACCGGTAATGATTTTATCATCATTGATTTCGAGGGAGAGCCAGCGCGCTCACTCAGCGAAAGACGGCTCAAGCGCTCACCGCTCCGGGATGTTGCCGGGATGCTGCGCTCCTTCCACTACGCGGCGCACAGCGCTATATTGAAACAGTCATCTTTACTAGCCAATGCGGAAGATGACCTGCCACTACTGCAACACTGGGCACAGTACTGGTACACCTGGGTATCGGTAGATTTCCTTAACACATATCTGGATATCATGGCCCAGACGGGGCTGCTGCCAGATAATCCCGAACAGCTCAAAATTCTCCTGGACGCTTTCCTGCTGGATAAGGCCATGTACGAGGTCGGCTACGAACTTAATAACCGGCCAGATTGGGTGAGAGTACCTCTTCAGGGCATATTGCAACTGATGGAGGTGGAAGTATGAGAGGTAAATTAGTCAATGTCTCCTCGTAGAACAGGGAAAACGGCGCAGGAATCAGATGCTCTTCAAGACGTGACTTTACTGGCCGACGACGACCTGTACCTGTTCAACGAAGGCTCTCATCACAGGCTCTATGAAAAGCTAGGGGCGCACACCCTGACATTAGATGGAAGCACCGGAACATACTTCGCAGTATGGGCACCCAACGCTAGAGAAGTGTTCGTAATCGGCGACTTCAATAGTTGGGACAAGTCCAGCCACCCATTGCAGCCCAAGGGCAAGTCCGGTATCTGGGAGGGGTTTGTAGACGGGATAGGATCTGGTGCTTTATATAAATACCGTATCGTTTCACGGTATCGCAACTACTCCGTGGAGAAAGCCGACCCGTTTGCTTTCTTCAGCGAAGTTCCTCCAAAGACGGCCTCAATAGTGAGGGACTTGGAATATGAGTGGAGAGACGAGGCATGGATGAAGGAACGCCGAGAGCGGAACGCTCTCAATGCTCCCATGTCCATCTATGAAATGCATCTAGGCTCCTGGCAGCACGTCCCTGAGGAAAGCAACCGCTACCTGACCTATTGCGAGTTGGCCCCTAGGCTGGCCGAGTATATAGAGCGGATGGGTTTCACCCACATTGAGTTTCTGCCGGTCATGGAACACCCCTTCTACGGCTCATGGGGCTACCAGACAACCGGATATTTCGTTCCCACCAGCCGCTACGGCACCCCACAAGACCTTATGTACCTGATAGACTATCTGCACCAGCATAACATCGGCGTTATTCTTGACTGGGTACCTTCTCACTTCCCTAATGACGAACACGGCCTGGCTTTCTTCGACGGCACCCACCTCTATGAGCATAAAGACCCCCGGCAGGGCATCCATCCAGATTGGAACAGCCTTATCTTTAATTACAACCGCAACGAGGTAAGGAGCTTCCTGACCAGCAGCGCCCTGTTCTGGCTGGACAAATACCATGCCGACGGACTGCGTGTCGACGCCGTCGCCTCCATGCTTTACCTGGACTATGGGCGCAAGGAAGGCAAATGGATACCCAATAAATACGGGGGCCGAGAGAACCTGGAAGCCATTGACTTTATGAAGCAGCTTAACGAGGTCATTTACCAGGAATATCCCGATGTGCAGACAATCGCCGAGGAATCTACCGCCTGGCCGATGGTATCCCGCCCCACCTATCTCGGCGGGCTCGGCTTCGGCATGAAATGGGATATGGGCTGGATGCACGACACCCTGGAATACATGAGCAAAGACCCGGTTTACCGCAGGTACCACCAGAACAACCTGACCTTTCGCATGATGTACGCCTTTTACGAGAACTTTATCCTGCCGCTGTCACACGATGAGGTCGTCTATGGCAAAGGCTCGTTGCTGGGTAAGATGCAGGGGGATGACTGGCAGAAGTTCGCCAATTTACGTCTGCTTTTCGGTTATATGTATGCCCAGTCCGGTAAAAAGCTCTTGTTTATGGGCAGTGAGTTCGGGCAGTGGCGGGAGTGGGCCCATGAGGAGAGCCTGGAGTGGCACCTGCTCCAGTACCCGCCTCATTCCGGTCTCCAGCAGTGGGTAGCCGACCTGAACAGATTCTACCGGAGCCAGCCGGCGCTTTACCAACTGGACTTTGACGGGGCAGGCTTTGAGTGGATTGACTGCAATGACATCGAACACAGTGTCATCAGCCTTATCCGCAAGGGGAGAGTGCCGGATGACGATATCGTGGTCGTCTGCAATTTCACGCCGGAAACGCTCTTCAAATACAGAATCGGCGTGCCCCTGCCGGGAATGTGGAAAGAGGTCTTAAACAGTGACGCCAGTAAATACGGCGGTAGCAGTCAGGGAAACCGGCGCTCATTGCGGACTGCAAAAAACCTGATGCACGGACGTCCCTATTCCCTGACGCTTACCCTGCCGCCGCTGGCGGCGCTATTCCTTAAACGGACGGAACAAGCAGCGCCACCGGAAAGGCTCTGAAGACTTCAGCGACGGGCAAAGCACCCGTACTCTTGATAATCTCTCCGGTAAAGATATTACGCCAGTGCGGTGGGGCATCCTCAGGAACGAGGATGTAATCATCCCTATATGCCTGTTTTCCGATGGTAAGCCCACCCGTTTGGCTTAATTTCGTGAAGAACCTGGGAGCGGCAACCAGCGCCCATTGTCTCATATAATGACGGGCAAAGACGCAGACCTGCTCCCGTCTTGCTCCTGATACACTCAATGGAATATAGTCACCATTTTGAAATAACTCGGGGTAATCACGGCAGAAATTTAACGTCTTATAGGTCACATATAGCTTAAGCCGTCCGTCCTGCCATGACGAGAGCATATCCTCAATCGAAGATTCTTCTCTGGTAATATTATCCAGAAGCTTTTTTCGCTTTTTGAAGTCCACCGGGTGGCGGTTGTCCGGATCGACTAGGCTGAAGTCCCACAGCTCCATACCCTGGTAAAAATCGGGCACACCGGGCGAAGTTATTTTTAGCAGTAACTGTGATAAAGAGTTCAATGCGCCGTAGTAGGCTGTCTTTTCCTGAAACTCCAGGAAATCAATGAGAAATTTATTATCGGCCGAGTTCTCTAAAACAGCATCGATAAAGGTGACGATAGAATCTTCGTATGCTTGGTTCATCTTGAGCCAACTGGTCATTGTCTTGGCCTCCCTGACCGACTTAATCATATAGGCTTTAAGGCGCTCCTTGAAAGCGGGCACTTCTTCCGCAAAAAGAGGCCAAGCGCCAATTAAGGTCTGGTAAAGGAACAGTTCCGTGTTCGGCTCGGGCATAAGATGGTCGTTTACCAATTGTTTTTTCGCTTCGTTATACTTCATCCATATCTCCAGGTGCTCCGCCCACTCATCGGGAAACTCGGAGAGAACGCTGATTCTGGCGCGGACATCCTCGCTACGCTTGGTGTCGTGGGTGGAGGTGGTGTTAAGCGTATATGGCCAGTTTTTCATCCTAGTCAGGTTCCACTGATGGAAATCCTCCATGAATAGGCCGGGGGAATCGGGCTTGCCGCCGACTTCGTTAAGGGAAACGAGGCGGTTATAGTTATAGAGTGCCGTATCCTCGAAGCCCTTGGCCATGATGGCACCGGTAAGTTGCTGCCAGCGCCTGATAAAATTCTTCCACTCCGTCTTCTTTTTTCCGTCAATGTTTGCCGTAAAACCCAACAGGAGCACCCGCTTCAAAAAGCTCAGGGAAGTCTTAGGAACAGCCTCACGCTGGGCGGCTTCACTCACAGCACCTTCTATATATCTTCGGTCAGCAGCCGATACTTCTTCTCTTGTGTAAGTGCGATAGACCGGCAGGCAGGCGATTACTTCCACGAGCGCGCGGCTTGCTTCCGATGCGGTTAACCGACCTGATAGATGAGCCAGCCACTGGCCCAGAGTGTCTATCTCTCTGGGAAATAGCTCCAGCATTACCTGCCTTTTTTTCTCATAGACCAATTCGCGAAAGGACTTCCCCAAACCGGTGACTTGGGTGTATAAGTTGTTCAATGCTTTAATGCCATCTCTGTCTACAAATAAGCAATTCAATACGTTAGCAAAATCATAGCCGGTGGTGCCGGATACCGGCCAATTTCTAAGTAGGGCTTCATCGTCGGAGAGAATCTTCTCTACCACAGTGTAGGTACCGCCTGTGCTTACCTTTAACCGCCGCAAATATTCCAGTGGGTCGTAAAGCCCGTCAATATGGTCGATGCGTAGGCCTGCTACCTTGCCTTCTGCAATAAGTTGGAGAATATAAGAGTGAGTTGCCTCAAACACCTGTGGGTCTTCCACCCGGACGCCAATTAAATCACCGATGTCAAAAAAGCGACGATATATTGTTGGTCCACCGTTTGAGTCTTTAAAATTCAGCCAATCTGTATCAAAGAACCCGGTGAACGGCGAATCCCGCCCCTTTTCCTTCACGTTCCGCCACCAGGGGTTTTCCGGACTGGCTGCCATATGGTTGGGGACGATATCAAGAAGTAACCCCATGTCATCATGCCGTAGTTCCTCTACTAGGGCATCGAAATCACGCTCGGTGCCGAGTTCGGGATTAAGGTGAGTCGGGTCGGTAACGTCATAGCCGTGGGAACTACCCCGCCGCGCTTTCAATATCGGGGAGGCATAGATATCCGATACGCCCAGTCGGTTGAGATAAGACACCAGCGCTCTGGCATCCTCAAATCGAAAGGACCTGTTAAACTGGAGCCTGTAGGTAGCCGTGGGTATGCGTCGCCGATCAGACATCTAGCTGACTCTTATCTTTAATAGCTCTCCCAGGGAGCTAAAGTCTTTAACCCATGCCGCTGCCGGACGGTCATTCCTTTCGGCCCTTTGTTTAAACTCCGGGTAGCTGGTCTGTAACATATCCCAGTAAAGGTTCTGCACCTTCCACAGGTCCACATTAAAGGGCATGGTTTGCGTCAGTTCGACGCAATCTACCATGTTTCTAAGAAAGACGCTATCCCCAGGGGTGCCGACCAGCGCCGTCATCATTCTTTCCAGGTTCTCCTGTAAGTCATAGCTGATGCCATCGGCATCAAGGTCGACCTGCCATGACTTGGCGGTATCAACTAGGTTCCGGATGCCTTCTGTATCAAGAGTATCGCTGCTGACGGCACGGTGCAGGTCGATATTAAGAATAAGCTCGGCGGCGGCATGGAAGGCCTTGGGCACCGGCCCCCCGAGCTCGGACAGGAAACGCATCGGCGGATAGTGGGAATCATAGAGTTGCCGGTAAGCCGCTTCAATCTCCGTCATGGTGGACTCAAGGATATAGCCCAGCACCTTGCGCTGCTCGTCACGAAAGAGGGACTTCAGCGAGTAAGAAGAACTGCCGAAGTGCTTGTCCAGTAAACGAATAACCTCGGTGAAATCGGCGGCGGCGCAGGTCTGTGTTGTTTCTGCCACCATCTCCTGATATGGTTCTTCTCCCTGGTACTCACGCACACCGGCATTGATGACATGGTCTCCGAAATGGAAAACGCCGAAGCTGAGAAGCGCCGATTCTCCCGTTATCTCCGAGGTTACCTTGGAACGCCCTACGGCCAATCGGGCTTTCCCGCATTCAGCCGTCTGGTAGTCTTCATTGTTTATCAAGTAGCAGTTAATCCTGGATTCATCGCTGTACTCCTCAAAAAGAGAACTGACGGCATAGTGAGCAACAACCTTGGTAAGGTCTACCGTGGCCGGCTTTACGTAGTTATCATAGATACGGCGGCCGTCTCCCTGCGCCGGGACATTGCTCTTCGCCTTCTCCAGGAGCTCAAGAAAATGCTGCTCTGTATCATCGCCGAATAGCTCCTGCGCCAGTTGCACCACCCGCCCGGCATATTGAATTACCTGCACTGTCTCGATGCCGGATAGGTCGTCAAAGAACCAGCCGCAGCTGGTATACATGAGTATGGCATGACGCTGGAGCTCAAGGAGTTTGAGCGCGGTAATCCGTTCTGACTCGTTTAATTCACGGGTGGCATGTTCACTCAGAAACTTTGTTATATTATTTGGAGAGCGGTCAAGGATAATATCAATATAATCGTCACGGGCCGCCCAGGGGTCTTTAAGGAATTGCTTGGCTTTTTCTTCGTACTGACCGGCCAGGCTGTCGCGCAGCCAGTCCAGGGCGTCCCGCAGCGGCGTCCGCCATGCCTGTTTCCATTTGGGATGGGCGCCGCTGTTGCAGCCGCAGTCGCTCCACCAGCGGTCAATGCCATGCACGCAGCTCCATGATGTCTTTTCCGCAATCTCCACTTCGTGGGTGGGCGGGTACTTCTCCATGTATTCGCCATAATTTGTAATTTCAGCCAGGTTATTGGTCTCAATATGATGCAAGGCAAAGGCCAGCGCCATGTCTCCGAAGCGGTGGTGATGACCGTAGGTCTCACCGTCGGTGGCGATGTGGATGAGCTGGGGATGATTTCTCTTGTCAGAAAAGGCATCGACCAATCTTTTGGCGAAGTTTTCGCCACTGCTCAGCATATCCTCAAAAGCAACGGCGCGGGATATCGGGCCGTCGTAGAAGAACAGGTTCAAACTTCGGCCTGAGGGGAGATTAATCATATAGGCCCGTGTCGGGTCGATGCCGGCATCGCCGACTTCCTTCCAATTCTCCGTGCCCAGCTCACGTGCCCGTTTCGCCTGATGGGGAGCCAGAATGGTAAAGCGTATTCCCAGCTCGGCCAGGATATCCAGTGTCTCCAGGTCTACCGCTGTTTCGGGAAGCCACATACCTTCGGGCTTTCGCCCGAAGCGGTGCTCAAAGTCACGTATGCCCCATAGCACCTGGCTGTACCGGTCACGTTGGTTAGCCAGCGGCATTATCATATGGTTGTAGGCCTGTGCCAGTGCCGAGCCGTGCCCGGAGAAATTTTCCCGACTCTGCCGGTCGGCTTCAATAACAGCTTGGTAGACATCAGGTGTATTTTCCTCCATCCAGGCGAGCAGAGTGGGGCCGAAGTTAAAACTTATTTTGGCGTAGTTACTGACAATCTGGGTGATAAAGCGCTCTCTATCAAGAATCCGTGAAGCCGTGTTAGGCTCGTAACATTCGGCGGTTATCCTTTCATTCCAGTCGTGGTAGGGGTAAGCCGAGTCCTGTAGTTCAACGTATTCCAGCCAGGCGTTTTCACGCGGCGGCTGGTAGAAATGCCCATGAATGCAGATGTAGCGTTCCATCTAGTTCTCCCTCTCTAACAGGATAAAAGCCCGTGGCGGCAGCGTCAGAGTCATCTCGCCGTTAGAGCTTATTTGCCTGGTAATGGTGCTGCCGTTTCCCTGCCATTTCTTATCGTTGGAGTCCATCAGTTTTTGCCACATTCCCTCTGGCAGAGAAAATGCTGCCGTTATCTCTCTATCATTCAGATTATATATAATAACGACTTCGCTGTCTTTTTGCCAGCGCCGGACGTACAATGTCTTATTGTCCTCGTCCCCAAATACTTCCATATTATCCTTGCTGAGGCACGAGAGCGCCGCAGTTTCTCTCCGCAGGCGGATAAGCTCGCGGTAGAAATCACGCAGGACTCTGTGTTGCCCCTTAGTGCGTAGTCCGTGATTGATTTTAGCCATCATGAAGGTGGCTTCGTCCTGGGGGTCTGGAACTTCTCCCTGCCAGTCGAAAGAGGAGAATTCCTCCCGGCGTCCTTTTCTTACCGCTTTGATGAGAGCCGGGTCGGAGTGGCTGACAAAATAGGAGAAAGGAGCCGTTTCCCCATACTCCTCTCCCATAAATAGCAGAGGCAAGAACGGCGCAAGCATGACTATGCCGGCGGCCAGTTTCAGGGACTCAAAAGAGACAAGCTGGCTCAGGCGCTCACCGCCGGCGCGGTTGCCCACCTGGTCATGGTTCTGAGTGAAGACCACAAAGCGGTGTGCCGGGATATCCTTAGAGGAAGTACCGTGCCGGTGCCGGCGGTAAAGGGAATACTCGCCGGAATAGATAAAGCCCTCCCGGAATGTCTTGGCAAGCTGCGGTATGCCGCCGAAGTCTTGGTAGTAGCCGATCTTTTCGCCAGTAAGCAGCACGTGAAGAGCATGGTGAAAGTCATCGTTCCACTGGGCATCCAGGCCATAACCGCCGGACTCGCGAGGCCGGGTAAGGCGGGCATCGTTGGCAGCACTCTCCCCGATGAGATAGATGTTTCGCTTTAGTTGTTCGGCTCGTTCTCTAATGGAAGCAGCTAGCTCCTCTATAAAAGTATAAGCCGAGATGTCCAGTATAGCGTGAAGTGCGTCCAGACGGAGGGCGTCGATATGAAATTCGGTAATCCAGTACAGAGCGTTCTCGATAAAAAAACGTCGCACCTCGTCGCTGTAAGCCCCGTCGAAGTTGAGGGCGGCTCCCCAGGGCGTTTGATACCTGTCTGTGAAGTACGGCCCGAACTTCCCCAGATGGTTTCCTTCAGGCCCGAGGTGATTGTAAACCACGTCCAGGACCACTGCCATATCCTTCCTGTGGCAGGCATTTACCAGTTGTTTGAACCCTTCCGGGCCACCGTAGGAATTCTGGACGGCGAAGGGATATACGCCGTCATAGCCCCAGTTACGGCTGCCGGGGAACTGGGCCACCGGCATCAGCTCCACGGTAGTTATGCCAAGTTCCTTGAGCGTATCCAGGCGTTCAATAACGGCGTTGAAGTTACCTTCAGGAGTGAAAGTGCCAGTGTGCAGCTCGTAGATGATATACTTCTCAAGGGGCAGCCCAAGCCACTCGGCATCTTCCCACGGGAAATCCGGAGGCACCACCTGAGATGGCCCGTAAACCCCTTGTGGCTGGGAGCGGGAGGCGGGGTCCGGGTACTCCTTTTCCCCATTAAGGCGGTAAAAGTAAAGGCTTCCTGCCGGCACACCACCAGTAACCACCCTGAAGTAGCCCTGTTCATTTTTCTCAAGAGGCAGAGTCCGCTCAACAGGAGTTATAACGTACACTTCCACTTGCTCCGCGAATGGCGCCCAGACCAGAAACCGGGTTTCATTATTCCCGAGATAGGTGGCACCAAGAGTGTTACCTGTGCTCACTTTGCCCCCTGTTTACGGAGCCGGTTAATTTCTTTCAGAGTATCATGAACCTCCGGCATCTGGCAAAACTCCTCAAAGGTGTAGCGAGCCTTGCGGCGCCAGTTAGGACACTCATCATCGGTGCCGGGTACATTCTGGGGCAGCGTTTCCAGCCACAGGTCCTCCAAGTTAACCAGCACGGTACGGGCCTTGCTGCCACTAAAAAAAAGCAGGCACGCTTTGAGAATATCTCGGATTTCAGTACAATCCTTCTTCAGTAATCCTTTATTGCACAAGAAGCCGACAAGGGCATCTTTACAGACTTGGCGGGTTCTTCTTTCAACCTGCGCACCCTTCTTGTCTAGCGAGCCCATGTCCAATCTTTCTTTAATATCCAACCCCTGCCAGAAAGCAGAGAAGGTGGGCATATCATGGGTGTTCAGGCTCGCCACGACATTACTTGGTATACGCCCCAGCGGCTTCCGGGGATTGCAGGCGAGTTCGTAATGCATTACGTACATACGCTGCAGGTCATGTTTTGCCATCTCCGGTCTGACATAGGATGGCACCGTACCCAAATCTTCGCCGACAATAATACTCCGGTAGCGGTGAGACTCAAGCGCCAGAATAGCGTAAACTTCCTCAGCCTGATAGCGTACGTAGATACCGTGGCTGGCATCTATCCCCTTTGGAATCCAGAAGAGCCTGTGCAGACCCATGACATGATCGATACGGAGCATACCGGCATGCTGTAGATGATGACGAAGATAATTAATAATGTAACGGTACCCCTGCCCCCTTATCTTCTCCGGATGAAGAGGCGGAAACCCCCAGTCCTGCCCCCTGGTGAAAACGGCATCCGGTGGTGCCCCTACCGACATGGCTGAACTAAAAATACTGCGCTCACGCCACACGTCATATCCATCAGGGTGAACACCCAGAGGCAAATCAAAATATAACATTATATCCTTATCACGAGACTTCTCCGAAAGAGCCTGAACCTGCTGATGAGCCAGCCATTGAGCGTATATATGGTAGAGCTTGTTTTTCTTGTCGTAGTCGCTTTCATTCAAAGTACCATCTCGCAGGCGCTGAGGCCAGAACGGCCATGACATATGCTGTCTTTCCATAGTCGCCCGGAAACAGGCGTAGTCCTCCACTATGGGATTGGCTTGGATAAAGCGCTGCAAATCCTGGAACTGTCCCGGCTTTCCGTTAATCAAGTAGTGGCAGCATTTTTCCAAGACGCAGCGCTTCAAGGCCATCAGCCGACGATAGTCTACCAGGGGTAAATCTTGTAGTTCCCGGCTCTCGTCTTTGAATGGCGAAGACTGCAACAGCTCCTGAGGCCTTGGACATTCGGCCTGTTCCATTACCCTGTCTACATCAATATAAAACTCGTTCCACATAAGCCGACTCACGGGTGCGTAGGGGCTGGGTTCAAAAGGTTCATCGAGGAAAACCGGCAGCAAAGGGAGAGTCGCCATAACATCTCCTCCCATATAAGATATCCAGCCAGTCAGGGTTTCAAGACTGGAATAGTTACCGCTGCCCCGACCGTTTTCAGTATGTAGAGCGTACAGCGGCAAAAAGGCACCCCACTTCCGTTCTTCGGTGTTTTTGGAAGGCAGATATGTCAGGCGAGGTGCCGATATGATTAAGGTTTCTTCGGTAAAAGCCTTTGTTTCCAGGGAAAATTTGTGGTATCCCCAAGGAAGGTTCGCCGGCAGCTTTAATTTTTTTACCACGTAGCTTGTCCCCTCGACCTCTATAATCTCAATCACTTTAAGCTCATCCGCCGACCACCTGAAAACCTGTCGCTCGCCGGATTCCAACTCTAGATAGCCATCAATGGGGTATCGAGCAAGATTAAATGGTAGACATACCTTGATTAAGGGATATTCTCCGTCCCAGACCACGGTAACCGCTTCTAAAACCTGTTGCCGGAGTGCCTGTCTCCTTTCTCTCGTAGCTGAGGGAACATCACTCAGAGAAGCCACCGGCGCTCCGAGTGACAGGAGAACCGCCAGCAAGCTGTCTGCGGAGGCCTGTCGCCGCTTACGAACCACATCATAATAGGCTGTCTGAACATTATACAGATGCGCCAAATTATAGAGAGATTGCACAAAGGTTATATATCTCATTTTTCAACTACCGGTAAATTATTTTATGATAGTTTGCGCTTTATTATCCATATTAACAAACAATATTTCTTGACAAAATAATTTACCGGTAGTTGAAAAATGAGATATATAACCTTTGTGCAATCTCTCTATAATTTGGCGCATCTGTATAATGTTCAGACAGCCTATTATGATGTGGTTC
>Ga0180432_10003367_pt1 | contig 22864 bp, 17 predicted proteins | sample SS_ome_10_FD_132414 | JGI IMG/M metagenome (GOLD analysis project Ga0180432, IMG submission 132414) | Hypersaline lake sediment archaeal communities from the Salton Sea, California, USA - SS_1_MS_2 metaG | ecosystem: Environmental > Aquatic > Non-marine Saline and Alkaline > Hypersaline >...
CGCTGATGGGCGATCCAAACGTGTGCTCTCACGTCCGGCATCTTGTAGTACTGAACCGTGGCTTCAGCGTAACCAACGATCTTGAGCAGCAGCAGGTTGCGTGAATGGGACAACACAAACGCCTGCTTCTCACCTATCGACGAGTAGAACCGCTGATTCAGCTTGACCGAGTTCTGGTAAATGAACTCATCTTCCACCTCGCGATCGGTCAGCGTGGCCAAACCCCGCTCTTCGGCAAATCGCTCGAGCGTTTCAGGCTTCACCCTGACGAAATACCGCGCCACATCGGGCGGCTTTGCTTCAAGGAGCGGCACGTCCCGAAAGTCGTCGACAGTGGAAACGACACCTCCCTGATCGACGTTCAGAAACGGTTGAATGAATTCCTTTTCAACCTCCGCTCTCGCGCTTGCATCAAGCAGCGCTACCTGCAGGATGTAGTCGGCTTCCAAGACTTCACGAGACACGCCTAGATCTTCCGGCACCAAGCCACAAGCCGCGATGCCACCGCCTTTGCCGTTGCCGCGATTCCGCATCTGGATCGAGGGCTCGTAGATGTGTTTTCCGCCAACTGGGATCGTGCAGGCAAACCCCGTTACGCCGCATCCTCCTTCTGCTTCATCGGACTTGGGAAACCAATCCTCGTCGCGATTGGGCCTGAGCGACTCCCGTGCCCGCTCGTACACTGCGCCTCTGCCCGCAGCTTCGGCAACCATATGTTGCCGCGTCATTCCTGCACCTCTGATGTATTCGTACCGTCCTCATAGTCGAGGTGGTAAAGGAGATCTGTCCTGCCCCGCAGTGCCATCACAGAATCGAGCCCGAGGCGATACAGAATATCCACCAACATCTCTCGCCAGGCGTTGTACAGGTTGACGATTCTCTGAGTGCACCATTCGGTGGTCACGAGTTCGAGGAGTTCCGCGTCGGTGGTGGTAATACCCCTGGGGCAACCGCGTCCGCTTTCGCACCCTCCGCAGTGCACGCACCCGACGGCAACGAGTTCCGCGGTGCCCGTCACTATGCCGTCCGCACCGAGAGCGATCGCCTTCGCGATGTCAGACGGCGTACGAAGGCCACCGCTTGCAATTACGGTGACCTTGTCGCGTATCCCCTCATCCACCAGGAACTGATGGACTTGATTGATCGCATATTCGATCGGCATCGCGATGTTCTTCTTGGCAACATTGGGCGCGGCGCCGGTACCGCCGTAGCTACCGTCCAGGTGCACGATATGGGCGCCGGCGTAGTACGCACCGACGGCGACCATGTCCACATCAGTGGGTGTCGACACCTTGGCCGAGAGCAACGCGGTCGGGTTCACGTGCGCGATCCAGTCGAGGTGTTTGCGGTGATCCTCCACCGAGTAAACGCTATGGAAGGGGAAGGGGGAAAAGAGGGACGTTCCCTGAACCGCCTCGCGCAGTGCGGCGACTGCAGCCGTATTCTTGTCTCCCAGAAGGTGGCCGCCCAACCCCGGCTTCGCCCCCTGTGCATACTTGAACTCTACGATGGGCGCTCTCTTAATGGTGTCCTCGCGAACGCCGAACAGACCCGTCGCCACCTGGGTGATCATGTTGTCCGCGTAGGGGATAAACCGCTCCGGGTAGCCGCCTTCACCAGTGCAGCTAAATGAGTTCCACGCCTTGGCTGCCCTCACCTTTGCTAGGAGTACCCGGATGTTCGTGGACCCGAACGACATGCCACCGCCGTACCAGGGCACATCAATCTTCGCCTCACGTCTACCATCGCCACTTCGGTTGAGCACCAATTCTGTAGAAATGTCTTCCCTTCGCAGATCCGCGGGCGGAGCTTCGAGAAAGTGGAAGCGCAACCTGTCAAACCCACCGCCCGAAGCACCGATCTCACTCTCAAGGTGCGGCCTCGGTGGTCGCCCGGTCTCGGCCATCTCCCAGGTGCTGACCATCAGGTCCGCCGTCCAACGGTAGTTACCCAACGTCTCAAAGATCGGGTTTTCGAGAATGGAGATCGCGCCGGACGGACACGCATCGACGCAGTAGAATTCGGTGTCTGCACAGTCAGGGCCGATGCACCGGTATTCGAACGGGGGGATCATCCGAAAGTAACTTTCCTGCCGTACGTGCACCCCGTGTTGGCAGATCTCCGCGCAGAGTCCACACTTGGAGCAGTTGTCAGCGCGAGTAACGGCGTATTTCCCAATCTCGTTTCGGAACCTGGGCGGCGCATGGCGCACTTCCCGTGACACTTCGGCAAAGCAGGGGCTCGCCGCGAAATCCTCGGCTGACTGTAACGTGCCTGGTGCGTCGGACCGATGCATGGTAGTCATGGACCTGCACCCTCGGCGACCTTCCGTTTGCCGAACAGCCGGCCGAAGGTGCTCTCTTCGAGGTCTTTGAAGAACATGCACCGCCCTGTTTCCCCACGCAGGCGCCTCGCTTCCCGGATCCCCATGGCACCCATCATCTCAAGCAGCTGGTTGTGCCAGGCTCCCATCAAGTTCACGATCCTCCTCACCGCGTAATCCCCGTCGGCCTCCTCCAGCGCAATCTGGCAGGGTTCGCCATGCTCACATTCACCGCACAACCTGCACTCGAGCGCCACGACCAGTGGCAGGTCAACGGCAACCAGGTCCACTCCACAGATAACGGCCTTGGCTACGTGCTCCGCCATGACCACGCCGCCGGATGACATCAAGGTCAACTCGTCGCGTATGCCATCTTTTGTGAGCGCCCGGTGGACTTCTGGAACGATGTCGCGCATATGCCGCGGTTTGACTGCATCCGCCTCACGTCCGCCTGCGTCGAACGCGATGTTGATCACCTCGACACCCTCTCCGGCAAGCAGACGGGTCCGTTCGACGATCTCTGCGGTGACGGGCACCCGTACGCACACGATCCGTTCGGGAACCGAGCGTTTCAACGCAGACACTTCTTGAAGCACGTCTGGGCCGTCTGGCAAGTAGACCATCGGTGCCTCGTCAATCGCCGAGTTTTCAATTGAGTTTGGCGCGTTCAGCAGTGGCGCGATATTGCTCAGGTCAATGCCAGATAGCCGGTCGAGATCCGATTCCCGCACAACGGAGATGGCACCTATCTCTAGTGCCGCTTCCACTATCCAGCGCGGCACAGGGCCACGATTGAAATGCTCTGGCAAGACGTCGAACACGATCGGGATCGGCGTTTCCAGCAGCGGAGGCGGAGCGCTCAGCAGTTCGCCGTCTGCGAACTCCAGGTGTGGTAGCTTCCGTCCGATGTCCACGCTGGTACTGATGTACTCGCGGCCGTGGATGCCGTCGCGCGTCGGCCTCACGATCTCCGACATATCGGTCCACATAGAATCGAACCCCGGTCCACTGAAAGGGCCTCCGTACCCGGCACCGGACACCGGGATCTTGCCAGTCTCCGCCTGATACCAAGTGCTGAGTATCATGTCCGCAACAAAGTAGTCGTTGCCCAACCGTTTGAACTCGGGGTTCACGACTCTGGTCAGAATGTTCTTCGTGCAGTTCTGGATGCAGGTGAGACAGCCTTTGCACTGGTAGATGTAGTCGAGGTAACCATTCTCGTTGCGGAGTCGTTCCGACTCATCGCTGTAGAATCCGTAAACGCAGGAGCGTTTAACGCAGTTGTGGCAGCTAGAGCAATCTTCTCTCCACTCGACGATGCCGAGTTTCCCCACCGGGCGCACTCTGGGCGGGGCAGGTTCGATGTGGATGTGGTACTTGGCCGGCACTCTCAGGAGACCCCGAGCCCGCACTTCGAGATGACCGACATGGCTGCCCGGTCGTTACCGCCACCTTCTATGGCAAACCCTCTGAGGCCCTCCGTACCCGAGAGCATTTCGACAGTCTCAACTGCCAGGGCGACGCCTTCAGCTTCCTGTTCCGTTGCACCCTTCTTCGAACCGAGGCGCTCGACTATGTGCTCCGGAACCCTTGGATTCGGCCGGGAGTCGGCGTACGCTTTCGCCGCGACAGCGTCTGTAAGCGGCCGCACCCCGGCAATAACCGCTACCTTCTCATGAAGTCCGTGCTTGACCACATCATCCCAAAACGTCCTGAACCGTTCGATGTCAAAGACCGGCTGGGTTATCACGAACCGCGCCCCAGCTTCAATCTTTTTCGCGAGGCGAATTACCTGCATCTCAATGGGGTCGGCGTGTTGACTGATTGCTGCGCCGAGGCAATACGGGCCTGCGCCTTCGAAACACTCCTCACCGACCAAAGCGCCGTCCGATGACAGTCGCGTGTACGACTGGAGTAGCTGGATCGAGTCGATATCGAACACGTTCTTGGCTGACCTTGCTGGTCCGAGGGTTTGGTGCGTACCGGTAGTGCAAAGGATGTTGTTGATGTCGAGCGCCTGAGCGCCCAGGCACTCGGATATGAGGGCTATGCGGTTGCGGTCGCGTGTGACCACGTGCAGGATCGCCTCAACACCCTCCTGCTGAACGAGCGACGCCGCCGCCAACGCCGACATTGCTGCACCGTCTCTGTTGTCGCTCACGCCTAACGCATGCACCTTACCCGCATAACGCCTTGCCCGCTCACGCACCTGGGTCCCGTTACCGCTCTTGGGCGGAGACAACTCCGCAATGACTATCTGCTTCCCGGAGTCGATACGCGCTTGCAGCTCTGATGTATCGTTAGCCATCGTCACCAACTCGAGTGGGGTTGAGGGATCGGTAATCTGATTTGGAGACTCGTTGCCAGAGAGTCGGGTTCCGGAACCGGGTTGGGCCGCTCAATGCCCCTGTCCAGGCTGCACCGTCTGAAGTGCGCTGGGGCCCAACCTGCGAAGCCGCTTCACGGACCCACGCACTAGGCGTTCGAGGTTTTCAAACTCATCTTCGCGCGAGAATTGCAGGAATTCCGCGCGTTCAGGCTCCAGTCCGATCTCTTCCATCAAACGGTGCATGGTACGGATCCGCACCTCTGCGCGGGTGTTGCCCTGCGCGAGCCGGCACTCACCCTGGCGACAGGCGATCGTGCAAACGCCGTGCGTCACCCCCTCTAGGGTGTGCAGCAAGTACTGGCTGTTGGTCTTGCCGCTGCACGGAACTTCGCGCACAAGCACATGGACACCATCTTGCGTCCATTGGCGCGGGAGGTGCCTAGCCTCCGGAATGCAGTTCTCGCAGATGTTGATCACAACATCGGGTACGACTGGTTCTGCCATTGTTTGCAGTGGTTCGGGCTTGAAGAAGGGTTTCGGTGCTTTGAACATAATAGGGGACGCAATACCGAGGGAGGCAGGTAATAATCAGGATCGGAGTACCAAATTGACCGCCCGGATTATTGGTGAGTGCTATGCATCCCGAGATGCCCCCTGCACCAATGGTTTCGTGTCAGTCACATCTCCTTTCGATTATCATGAGATTCAGCTTGGTACAGCAGGAGACTCGACATGAGCGTGCGATGACCACTTACGACTTCGGAAGACACAGCGACGACTACGCAACCTATAGGCCGGGCCCCCCCGCATCTTTGTATGAGCGGTTGGATGCCCTCGCGCCAATCCAAGGAACAAGCGCACTCGACCTGGCGACAGGCCCCGGGACGATTGCGCTGGAGCTTGCTACACGTGGCAGTGCAGTAGTCGGTGTGGATATATCGGAACAGCAAATTGCCACCGCTCATCGCGTTGCCGAGGAGCGCGGGCTCGAGGATCGCGCCAAGTTCGTTATCGCCAGTGCCGAGAATACCGGCCTAGCACCAGGGTCGTTCGATATCGCAACAGCCGGCCAATGTTGGCACTGGTTCGACAGCGACTCGGCGATGGCGGAGACAATGCGAGTGCTGAGGCCTGGTGGTGTTCTGGCCGTGATCTACCACACATACCTGGCTGAACACAGCCCGGTGGCGAAAGACACTGAAGAACTGGTTCTGGAATTCAACCCGTCGTGGACTATGGCCGGTTGGTCGGGGATCTTTTCCGAGCGAATCGACGAACTCATCCGCGGCGGCTTCGAGATGATAGAGCAATTCTGCTACCACCACGACGAAGAGTTCTCGCACGCACGCTGGCGAGGGAGAATGAGAACCTGCAGCGGGGTCGGTTCGGGAAACCTATCGCCTCCAGAAGTGCAGCGTTTTGATGAAGCATTGACCGAGCTGCTGCGACGCAAGTACCCAGACCCGATGGTGGTTGAGTACAGGGTGTGGTGTGTGGTCGTGAGGAAGCCGGGTTGAAGCCTCACTGAATAACGACTACGAGAGTCAGAGCGTCTTCTGGAAAACGCGAAATCGCTTGTATTCCTCTCCCCCGATCTTCTCCATCTCACGCCGCATGCGGTAGTTGTCTTCCAGTTCATGATGACTGTCGATGACGACAAACCCAGCATCCCGAGCTGACCTGATCATGGCATCGCCCAATACCACATCCGCGCCGCGTCCACGGAAGCTTGCCTCGATCGCCCCCAACAAAAGGTCGAGCCGGCGTGTCTGTTTACCGGCGCGCAGGATGTGCAGCCACCCGATCGGCAACAAGCGACCGTTGGCTCTGCGAAAACCGTCGTTCATGTTCGGAATGCCAGCAATGAAACCTGCGAGCTGCCCTTCTACTACCGCGCATTTCACAAACCTCGGATCGATCACAGGAAGGTAGCGTCGCGCCAAATCTCCCAACTCTCCTTCGTCCAATCTCGAGAAACCGGCCAGATCAACGAATGATTCGTTCATGAGATCCAACATCGGCCTGATGTACGGTTTGATCTCGCGGCGTGTCTCGAACTCGATCAGTTCGAATTTCCCACGTTCGATGATCCTGGCCGACAGCCTTGCATACAACTCCGGTGTGGTGGACGGCACCGGAACACAATACACCACGTAGTCCATCTCTTTGCCGTACCCTTCGGCCTCTAGCAAACGGACGACGAATTCGAAGTTGTAGTAGGTAGCCAATGACGGCTCGTGCTCGAACCCATCCACGAGGAATCCCTCAGGGTCCTGATCGGTAAATCCCAACGGTCCCACTACGCGGGTCATGCCCCGGTGCCGGCCCCAAGCTTCCACGTGCTCGAGCAGTGCGTGCGCCACACCCTGAGATTCGACGCACTCAAGATGCGAGAATCTGGCAGACCTCTCCCCGCGCGACTCGTTGTATCTGTGGTTCACGATTCCAGCGATGCGCCCCACCACTTCAACACCGCAGCGAGCCAACGCCAGAGTGCAGTCGCAATAGCCGAACGCGCGGTTCTTCTTCGGGTTCAACAACCGTCGTTCTTCAGCACGGAGCGGCGGTACCCATCGCTCGTGGTTGCGGTGCAACCGTTCGGGAAAACGGATGAACTCATCGAGTTCCCTGCGTGTCCTCACCTCCGTAATGACCGGAACGATCTCATTCACTTGGTTCGTGCCCTCCGCGTGACACCGGAACCATCGTCCCTCCAAACACCCGATACTCGTCCAGCCGGCAGGAGGGAATCAACCGACCCTCGTACACCATCATGTTGAGACATCCGTCGCAGAGGTTCGGGTCGCCATTGAGCACCTCGTTGGGCTGCTGTAGCGAAATGGATTGCACATGAATCCCCGCAAACAGGCGGCGCATGTCCTTCAACACCGATCGGGCATACTTGCCGGTTGCCTTCCTCACATTCCCGTCGATCAGCGACATCAGGAATACGCTCCTGCCCACCTTTGTGCGTCTAAGGAACGAGCAATACCTGCCGGTGAACAGGTGGTGGAAAACCTGCACGCACTCCATCGTGCGCGGTCCAAGGCAACCGAACGTCTCATCATGCGATCCAACTTGTACCGTAACCAGAAACTTGAAACTGTCCGTGGCGCTCATGCCGGGCAGGTATGCAGCGGGTCGGTACGCCATATCCCAATCGCGTAGCACCTGGAGCATCTCGTCTGTGGTGAGGCCGATCTCTTCGGTCCTCATCGTCGAATGCTGCATTCTGGAGGCATCCACGGGGATGTCGTTGACGCGGTACTCAATCGACGGCGTCACCGGAATGGAACGAAAGGCGATCAGGGAAACGTGCTGCACCTTGGTGATGTTCCGCCTACACCATTCGACGATATCGGGCAGGTACCTGACGGTGTTCTTGAATATCGTCACATTGAATCCGCACTGAACTCGCTTCAGGCCCGAGACCATATCGGCGAAATACTGTCGCAGCTCATTGTGTTCCGCCTCGTTTTTGTCCGCCCAATCAGGCCGCTTCATTCCGCTATCGACGTGGAAGTGGAACTTCGCCAACCCCGCGTCCTGGAGTCTTTGGGCCAGCTCCCAGGTTAGTCGCATACCATTTGTGAGTAGAACCGGCTTGATCCCCTGATTCGCGATGTACTCGACGACTTCCACCACGTGTGGATAGAGCAGTGGTTCCCCACCGGCTATTGCGATGCGATCGCAATTCGTGAGGCGTCTGACCGTGTGGATCTCTTCTTTTAGATCATCCAGCTCTCGATGACCCGATATGCGGTGCCTGTAGCATCCCGGGCAGGTCAAATCACACGCGTCGGTAACCTCTATCCAACCACCCGGGTTATCAGTCTTCGACCAGGGGAACCGGTAAAGTGCTTCACGTTCGACAGACATGACTTTGTCGCTAAGCCTTCGCAATTTCATATGTTCGTTCAGTGCCGGCACGCCAGAATGCATAGGCCGCGAGCCCAAGAGCAACACCAGTGACCGCGTCCAAGAAAAAATGTTCCTTCAGGGTGAGCGTTGAAACCGTGATCAAAGCTGCGAGAATGGTTGACGAAAAACGGAGCAACCGAGAGTGGAGAACGGATACCGCTAATCCAGCGGGAAGCACCGTCAGTGCCACGTGCATGGAAGGCATACACGCGTGCGGCCGCATGGAAATCAGTTCGTGCATCCATTGTTGTGCAGCCGTTGGGTTTGCCGGCCAGGGCGCGGTTGCTGGAACGAGGAGCTGCATGGTCGCGCCAACCACTATCATTCCACCGTACGCATACACTGCCCTATCGAATCGGGAGCGCGGGATCTGCCAGAACACCACCCCCGCCCAAATGACGATGTAGAGATCGCCAAAGTAGTAGATCACCCACGTCCAGCCGACGTACGGAATCCAACGGTCGATAGCAAGGGAGAGATCGACGAAAACCGTCGACGGTCTGTAGCTGTTGGTGATATTGACGACGTAGTACCAAACGATGTGAAGCAGTGCGATTCCCGCCATTCCCACGACCCGGACCTGAGGACTCGGTCGTTCCTGCAGTGCGGGCGCCTGGGCGATCATGTCAGTGCTTCACTTGCGGTACGACCTGAACCGGGGCGCCGAACCGTCTATATTCGTCGGCCCGACATGCAGACACGAGCCTGTCCTCCCAGTAGGTCTTGTTGGGACAGCCGTCACATCGGTCGCACTCGCCATTCGGCAGAATGTCTACTGGTTGGACTACTGATATGGTCTGCATATGCAATCTGCGGAGCAGTACTGCTGGATTGGTGACCGCAGTGGCAGCGAATCTCCGGGCCACTTTGCGCATCCCACCATCGAAGAGACTGAGCAGCAGTGCGGACCTGCCGGATTTGTTCGCACTCGGCGGGCTGAATGCCAGGTAACGACGCCGAAACAGATGATATCCGTTCTGCAGCAACTCCATGCTGCGGGGGCCCATGACGCCGTACGACCGCTTCGACGAAGCAACATGGCAGCCGATCACCCACTTCAGCGATTGAGGGAAAACTGTCCCGCCCAAATAAGCGCAGAACTCGAAGTCGGGAAGCACCTGCCTAATGCGGCTGTAGATGTCTTCCGTTTTCAGATCACCGCACTGGTAATCCGTCACGTACGGGGTAGTCGAAAAATCGATGGGCCTGCCGGCTGCGTGGTACTCGTATGGGTCGTCCGGATTTATCATGCGCACGCAGATCAGGGTCAGTACCTGAACTCGATCGGGCACGCTCACCGCCCAGCTCACGATGTCCGGTACAGAATCGAGTGTGTCAGGAAAAATGGTCGTATTGAACGCGCACGTCAGGGCACCCTGTTCGTAAAGGGAATCGGCGAAATGTGCGCGCAGTTCGTTCAATTCGATTTCGCTCTTGCCCAACCAGCCCGGGCGAGCCTGATGACTGTCCACGTGGAATGTGAACCCGCGTGCACCGGCACGCTTCAGCTCACGCAGTAGTGAGTCATCGAGCCGGACTCCGTTCGTGACGAGTACCGGCTTCACACCGAGGTCCTTCACCAGCCGAACGATTTCTACGATCTCAGGATGCACTAGTGGTTCGCCGCCGGCAATCAACATGGCGTCGCACTTACGGAGACGGAGCATGACATTCAGCTCATGGCGGATCTGCTCGACCGGCTTGTCGCTGTCTCTGTCATTCTCAATGAAACAAGCGTCACAGGTGAGATTGCACCGTTGAGTCGGCTCGAGCCAGGTCATCGCGTTGTCGGATGCAGTCCATGGTAGGCGGAACATCGTGTCCGGGTCCGGCACAACGTCACTTCCCGATTGGTCCCTACCACTCTCCTGTTCGATGACTGGGCTCGACATGGGGCCTTCAACCTCCGCCTGATAGGAAAGTCCGACTACTCTTGAATGATCTGTTCTTCCACATCCCCGATATCACGAGTCGATACTGCGAGGAGAAACGACTCGGGGTCGATGCAGGCTTCTGGTGGAAACACGCCATGCTTTTCGATGCTTCCGAGCGCCAGCTCCTGCGCGCCAATAGAGGCCGGTACGCCTGTGCCAATGCAGATACGGCCCGAAGCACTGTAGATGACTCTGGTTTTCTTGCCTTCGAGTTCACCCCTCACCTCAGTACGCAATGCACCAGTCTTTGGAACCGACGTCATCGACTTGCCCTGGCTGTACAGGTATGCGGACGCGAACTCCATCGGGTCTACGTCTTGGCCGTTCACTCGTACCGATTTCCCCGACACGGCGACTTTCCCCAGCTCGACGATCGTCTGCTCTAGATCGACAGGAAGGAATGCGGCTTTGTCGTCGGCGTATTTCAAACCCGGGAGGAACCTGGAGAGTGTAAATGGTTCTGGATGACCGATGTGAGTGACCTCCACCTCTCCAAGAACGGGGAAGCGAAACGTCTCCCGTCCATCGACGAAAGGACGGACCTCTTGCATCGCCCCATCGGTATACACGAACGCGCGATGCGGCAGAGAGTAGAGCAGGTGAGCGCTCAATGCCGGTCCGCCGAGGTCGGAGCCGCGCATGACCCAAGCGGTCCGGACCTCTTCAGCCCTGTCGAGTTTATCTACCGCGTACTTTGCCAGGACGTTGGTAACTCCTGGGCTAGCTCCCAGACCGACGACAATGGTGATGCCGGCTGCCACGGCGGCATCGTGTAGATCCAGAATCTCGAGTGTCGCCTCCCAGTCGTCCGACACGTCGACCAGCGACACACCTGCCGCGATTGCGGCCTTGGCAACCGGAACTGCGTTCAGGTAGTTGGGGCCCGCCAGGTTACAGATAACGTCGGATCCCCTGAAACATCGCACGAGGCCCTCGTGGTCTTGTGCGTCGACCCCAACGACTGATGTTCGGACCGTCCAAGTGTGGAATTCAGTGAGCAGCTTTTCGGCACGAGAGGGAGTGCGCGTTGCCACGACAACTTCGCGGAAAACGCCGTGCTTGATGAGGTCAGCGATCGCGACTCGACCCATCTCGCCACAGCCGAGCACCAACGCCCTCATTGGGAGACTCCTCGTGATGAAGGTGCTGTCGACAGTCCGGAAACGAAGTCGACAACTACCGCCAGAGCACCTCCTCTTCCCACCGCCAAAGTACTTTCTGATTCACCACTCGTCCAGATGGATACGGTCAACATGCATCCCTCCCATTTACTGCGGATCAAGCTTGAGAATCCGGCGTCAAGAAAGCGTCAAATGGGGTACCGCGGAGTAGTTCCAGGCGACTTGAGTGTAAGCCGCTGCAATCACTCCTCAATCATTTCCGATTGTAACCCATCTCACTGAATCGCCCCGAGGCTCACACTAGTATTTGTGTAGTTATCCCGAGGTGTGTGAATGGCATCCGAGCAATGGGCACGCTTGTGTGAGGACGTGTACTGTGGCCTGCGGCGCGGTGCATGGTATCGGGTCGTATTCGCAGGTACCAAACACGTAGCAGTCGATGCAGAGGAACTGCGGGTATTCTTCCCCCGCAGTGTTCTCGAGATCGTCGACGAACGCCCGGCGCTGTGGACCGTGGTCATTCACACTCCCGACTCGTTCTCTTTCCCGCCAGATCAGGGCAGACACTACGTGGTGTGCCCGAACTGCCGTGAGCGCCAAATGCCTGCCGGCCGGCCATGGGCGCTGCGCTGCCGCAGGTGCAACGGGCTTTACGAAGTGAACTGGTATGAGCCGATTACTGTCAGGGACGTTCCCATCGATTCTCATGCGAGGGCGGGGTGAGCTGCCACGTAGCAAACACCGTGCAGCAGCATTCAGTGCCAGTCGAATAACCACGGGCCCCATCATTTTACAGACCTCTCACAAATCTCACTACGAACTCTCACACATTTGAAACTCCCGATGCTCCGATAGCCGTCTTATAATCCGTTACCATACCGGAGGGCACTCACCATGGCAGCACGGGGCCAGATTCTTAGCGGATCGAGGCGGTTTCTGCCGCTCTACGTGCTGCTGCTGTCCACTCTGGTGCTTGCCGGTATCCTCGGGTTCCAAGCGTACGACGCAGCCCGCTCCCACCGAGCCACCGCACGGCAAACCCTGCGCGACTACGCGCAATTGGCGAACTGGCGATACCAGGACTGGGCCTACTGGGCCATGGAGAAATCTCTAGCAGACGTGTTTTCGCCCCTCGGTTACAATTACGAAGTGCATATGGAAACGCTCTGGCATCCGTCGGCCCTGATTGGCGCGAAGCGGAATCCAGGATGTCCATGCCCACCAATCCCCGATCTGGAGTACGCACTCAGGATCGAGCGTCCAAATGGCACTATGGTGGTTGCCGGTGAAGCACCTGATGCCGAGGAGCTCGAGTGGATCAAAGACGAGTTTCTCACTCACGCCGACACCGCCTACGACGCGGATGAAAACCCTTTCAGCATTTTCTTTGGTACGCCAGCCGATACGACAGTCATGTTCGCCTACACGCTTCGGGCGAGCCGATCCGGCAACGAGTACATCTACGGGTTTGAATTGCATTGGGACGTTCTGCCACGCACCCTTCGCGGTACAGTGTTGGACGATCCCCTGCTGCCGGTCTCACTGACCGGCGACGTACCGAATGAGTCGTTTCTGTCCGTTGCCGTCGGTACACCATCAAAGCACGCCTTCATTGTGCTGGGCGATTCGGTATCAAAGGAGTATTGGGCAGGCGAGGCAATGGACGACCCATTTTCGAGCCTGTCCGTATACGTCGGTCTCGAACCTGGTGTTGCCGAACAACTCGTGATTGGAGGCCTCCCTGCATCGCGTCTCCCGATCGTGCTCGGAGCGTTTTTGTTGGCGGCGGGGTTGATACTGGCGGCAGTTCATCAGATTCGACGGGAAAACGAGCTTGCACGCTCGCGCGCCGATTTCGCCATGGGTGTTTCACATGAGCTCCGTACGCCGCTGACGCAGATACGGATGTTCCTAGAGTCCGTGTTGCTCGGACGCACCGAATCATCCGATCAGAGACAGCAATACTTGGAGATTGCCCACGAGGAGGCAAAACGCCTGAGCAACCTCATTGACAATGTGCTTCGCCTCTCGAGGGTCGAGCGGGGCACGGCGCGCCTGGACGCACGTCCGACCGATCTGAGTGAGCTTGCGAAGACCATCATCGAAGGTTGGGTGCCGCGCAGTCGAGACGAGAGCGTTCGTGTGGATCTCGAACTTACGGCTGACGTGCCTGTAATGGCGGATCCGGAAGCTTTACGCGCAATCCTAGGAAATCTCGTAGATAACGCGGTGAAATACGGCCCTTCCGAGCAGACGATCGTCGTGGGAACCTCGAAGGAGGATCGTAACGCCCGACTCTGGGTAAGAGACGAAGGACCCGGCATTCCGAGAGAAGATCGGAAACGAATCTGGGAGCCGTACCGTAGACTCGATCGTGACGCTCGATCCGCCGTTGCGGGTACGGGCATCGGATTGGCGATTGTACAGGAGTATGTGCGGCTGCACGGAGGCAAGGTCTGGGTGGAGGATGCCGAAGATCGAGGTGCGAGGTTTGTGGTGGAGCTGCCGCTTGATGGCAACCGTACTTTGCCTAGGGACGCGGTGACCGAACGAGATCGAACAAGCGAATCGGAAAGCGAACGATGATCGCGGAAGCCAGGCGGGTGTTGGTCGTCGAGGACAACAACAACCTCGCGCTCGGCCTGAGCAACAATCTCAGGCTCGAAGGTTACGAAGTCCAGGTTGCTGAAGACGGCAGGAAGGCATTGGAGCAGGTCAGAAGTTTCGGCCCCGACGCTGTCGTGCTCGACCTGATGTTGCCGGAGATGGACGGTTATCAGGTACTCCGGACAATTCGGAACAACGGTTCCGCTGTGCCGGTGTTGATACTCACGGCCTTGGGAGATGAGGCAGACAAAGTGCGGGGCTTCCGCATGGGTGCGGACCAGTATCTGACCAAACCATTCAGCGTCGTGGAGTTCCTCTCTCGTGTGGAAGCGCTACTGAGAAGAGCCAACACTACGTGGGAAAAACCGGGAAGAAGTGTCGAGAGCTTCGGTGAGGTAACCGTTGACGTGGAAGCAGGAATCGTGAGCCGCAACGGTACCGACGTTGCCCTCACGCCGAAGGCGTTTGATTTGCTGCTCGCCCTCGTTCGCCGACGCGGCGCGGTTGCTTCTCGCCAGGATCTCATGCACGACGTATGGGGATACGACAAGTCAGTGATAAGCCGTACGGTCGACGCACACATAGCGGAACTGCGTCGAAAACTCGAAGCCGATCCCGCGAACCCGGTGCACATCATCACAGTCTGGAAGCGCGGATACAGGTTTCAGCCCTAATTCAACATCACGTGAACGTCGGCGAACACCAACGCTCCCGTTTTGTTCCTTGATTCTCGATCGCCACCTCTAGTCCTACCCAACACTTCCCGCACACTCCTCTCACAGAAACAGTGTCGATACATCACCAACTGAGGCTGGATCGGACTTAGGATACCCCCGCGACGCGAAGGAGCGGGGAATGCTTCCAGGAAAATCAGGCTCCGACACCGGCTACTGCAGGACAGGGTCATTTCTCAGGCAGTTCCTCCCGGCGTGGTTGAAACGCTTTGCGGTGACATGTGGGCTGTATCTCGCGTTCGCTTCTCTTCTCGCCGGTCAGGATTCTCTGACAGGTGACATCAGGGTTCAGCAAATAGACCGCGGCGGAGAGCCCATTGCGCTCGACGGCGTGTTGAACGAGGCGGTATGGCGCGACGCCGATGTAAGTACCGCGTTCCGCCAACGCGAGCCTGACGAGGGAAAGCCGGCGTCGGAGACTACAGAAGTACGCGTTGCCTATGATGCAACCGCGCTTTACATCGGGGTCGTTGCGCGAACCGACCAAGCCAGCTCGATAGTCGCTCGCGTGCTGGAGCGCGACATGGTGATGCAGGCGAACTGGGACGGCCTCTCTTTCGGCGGTGATGACGCAGTCGCAGTGATGCTAGACCCGTTTCACGACCATCGTAATGGCGTGGTGTTTGCCACCAACGCGAACGGCGCCGAATTCGACGCGTTGATCACCGACGAAGGTCGGGAGATAAACGTTGATTGGCGCGGTGTCTGGGAAGTGGCATCGCAGCGCACTGCGGATGGTTGGTCGGCAGAGTTTGCCATTCCGTTTCGGACGCTACGTTACTCTCTCGATCCCGACGCAAGCACTTGGGGCTTCAATGTCAGCCGCATGATCAAGAGCAAGAACGAGGAAGTACTGCTAAGTGCATGGGGGAGGGCGAACGAGGGAATACACCGCGTGAGTCGAGCGGGTCATCTAGTCGGAATGTCGGACCTGCCCAGCGGAGGTGTGGCGCTCGAGACGACACCGTACGTTCTGTCAGGCGTGGACCAGAACCCCGCTGCTTCGGGACCTGGTGCCGATCATAGAATCGAGATGGGCTTTGACGCGAAATACCAGGTCCGCCCAGGATTGATGCTAGACCTGACCCTCAACACCGATTTCGCGCAGGTCGAAGTTGACAACGAGCGTGTCAACCTCTCACGATTTCCCCTCTTCTTTCCTGAGAAACGCAGCTTCTTTCTCGAAAACGCCGGCATCTTCCAGTTTGGCGATGCGAGCTGGGGGCGACCGCCGTTCTTGATGTTCTTTTCTCGACAGATCGGAATAGCCGACGACAGAGAGGTGCCCGTGATCGGGGGAGGGCGGTTGACCGGCCGAGTCGGCAAACAGACGGTGGGGGTGCTGAACGTGCTCACCGATGCGGCGTTTGGTCAGAGGCGCACGAACTTCGCGGTTGCACGCGTCAAGAGAGACGTCGGCGACAACGGTTTCTTGGGCCTAATGGCGACGGACAGACGTGACACCGATTCTTGGAATACAGCATGGGGATTCGACGGTTCGGTTTGGCCGTTTGACGCTTTAAACATCGAGGGATTCTTCGCTCGCACCGAGAGTTCGGGCACTGGCGGTGACGACGTCGTCTACGGCATTACCACCAGCTACCAAACCGAACGGTTCGGTTTCTTGGGCAAACACCTGTACCTAGGTCCAGATCCCGAGGCAGGCATGGGTTTCATAGCGAGAAAGGACATGCGTGAGTCGTGGGGGATGACGCGTCTCACCACGCAGCCGAGTGTTCTGGGACTCAGACGGCTGGAGTTCTACGTAAACACCGATCTAATTACGAGCGCCGACGGCAGGCTTCAGGATTGGCAGGTTGGATCGAGCATCTTCCCACAGTGGGAATCCGGAGACAACGCTTTCTTGTGGCACGGGCGCAGCTTCAGCCGCCTCGACGAGGGTTTCGACCTAACGGACGACGTCCGTATTCCAGCCGGCGACTACGACAACTGGGAACTGAACGCGGGCGTCAACACAACTGCCGGGAGGGTCATCTCGGCGAGCGCCATGGGGTCGTTGCAGCGATTTTACGGAGGCAGGCTGACGACCACATCGGCCGATGTGTCTTGGCGTCCAAATGTACACCTCGCATTCTCCCTATGTTACATGTACAATGACGCAGATGTGCCCGGTGGCGCATTCACCGCAGATGTAGTTTCGGCGCGGGTGGCATTTGCCGCCTCCACTAAACTCTCGGCGAAGATGCTACTGCAATACAACAGCCTCGACAACACGCTGTCGGCGAACGTGCGAGTGAACCTGATTCACAGGCCGGGAAGTGACCTGTTCATTGTCTACACCGAGAGGCGCGGAGACATCGACTCGCGACTGTGGCATCTCTCAGAACGCGACGCCGTGATGAAGGTGACGTATCTGATGAGGTTTTGAGGGACGCCGCGCTACCGTTCCTCCCCTCCCACCATCCACATCCGCGCAGCATCATGCAGCGAAATCGGTGCTCGCGAAAGCGCATCCAGATCGATTTGCTCCGCCATCGCATTCACCCTTATCAGGTCCTCACGATCGTCCCTCAGAACATCCAGCAGGTTCGTGACCACCGTGTCTTCCAGGTCTGCTCGCGCAACCACCCAATTCATGACCGCGACTGTCTCTACATCACCTGTCATGCGTGGATATGTACCCCGGGGGATCGTACCTGCCGCGTAGTAGGAATAGGTGTCTTCCATAATTCCTATGTGTTCGGAGTCCACGGGCAAGAGCCTCGCCACACCCGTCGTCGTGACCTCGAGGACAGATGATGCGGGGTAACCGACGCAGATGATCGCACCGTCTATTGCACCGTCACGCAGTGCATTCACCGACTCTCGAAACGACAGATAGCGGACATTGACGTCGTCGTACGTGAGGTCGTACGCGAGGAGCAACTGTCTGGAGAGTTGTTCTGTTCCACTGCCCGGCGCTCCCACCGATACACGCTTGCCCCGAAAATCTCCCACGGAAGTGTCGGTTGAGTTGTCGGGCACGACCACGTGCACGGCGTTGGCATACAACGGTGCGATGATTCGTAGATTGGACAGCGGTTGTTCGAAGCCAGCACCGCCGTTGAATGCCTCGTAAACGGTCGTTGACATCGAGAACCCGAGGTCCATCGCTCCATTTGCGATCCGGTTCATGTTCTCGACCGACCCGCCCGTGACCTCGGCAGTGTACTGCCGGTCGGGATCGGCAATGGAGAGGCGGCTCGCGATCGCTCCGCCCAGCGGATAATAGATGCCACCTGTGCCCGCGGTTCCGATGCTCAAGAACTGCCTGCGACCGCCTGAGCCTTCACCGCATCCCGTAAACAAAACGACGAGTGCCGAAGCAGCACCCGTCGCGATTACACGTTGCCATTTCGAAGAGATTCTCATTACGTCTCCGCCGGTTTCTCCCTAGGTCTCCGCCACAGTAGGATCAGAAACCCCAATACGACAACCCCAAAAACGTCAGTCCGAACACCCGATGCAAGTAAACACAACGCGGCCGCGGCAAGTAACCCCCGTTCCCAGATTTTGAGCGGTGCGCGCACGAACCCGATTACCGCTCCGGCGAGCGCTGCGACGCCGATTGCGGCAGTGCCAAATGCCAGCACAACCGCCAGCACGTGTCCATCCATCAACAAAGGCGGCCCATATACGAACATGAACGGTACCACGAACCCGGTTGCGGCCAGGGAAAGCGCGGTTACCGCCGTTCGGACGGGCGTCCCCCCCGCGATCCCGGCAGCAGCGTAAGCCGCAAGTGCAACAGGGGGCGTGACGTTCGACAGTGCACCGAAGTAGAAGATGAAAAGATGTGCGGGAAGCAACGGCACGCCCATTTCAGTCAAAGCTGGAGCACCGAGTGCCGCCAGCACTACGTACGCGGCGGTGGTCGGCAACCCCATTCCAAGTATGACCGCACCTATAGCCGTGAGCACGAGCGCTATCGGCAGAAAACCACCCGAGAGCGTGATGATGAACTCCGACATCCGGAGACCGATTCCGGTGAGCGACGCAACACCCACCACGATCCCCGCAGCAGCGCAGGCTGCCGCTACTTGGACAGTGCCGGACCCGGCAGCGAGTAGAGCTTTCTTTGCACCACCCCAGTCGAGACGGGTGGTGGAACTTGCCATGGCCAAGATCGCGGCGGAGAGCACGCCCCAATACGCGGCGCGCATCGGCGATCGTCCAAGGCCAAGGAAGACGACGATCAGACCGAGAGGGATCAGGAGGTGCAGGCGCGGCAGGATGGGCAGGACGTTACCGGTGCTCGCTGGGAGATCGCGTTGCAGCGCTCGGAAGTGGATGGCCGTGAGCAAGGCGATGTAATAGAGAACGGCGGGGATCACCGCAGCCAATGCTACACGCACGTATGGGATGTTGGTCCAGGTTGCGAGGATAAACGCACCGGCCCCCATTATGGGAGGCATGAGCTGCCCGCCGCTGCTCGCCGCGGCCTCGATCGCTCCGGCGAACTGTGGCTTGAAGCCGGTCCGCTTCATGACCGGAATCGTGAACGAACCAGTGGTCACGACGTTGGCTACGGCGCTGCCGGAAAGTGATCCCATCAACGCACTGGCCAACGCCGCTGTCTTCGCGGGACCTCCTCGCGTGGCGCCCGCGATTCTCGACGACAACCCGATGAAGAGTTCACCCCCGCCTGCGGCGTCGAGCACCGCGCCGAATAGTACAAACAGGTACACGAAGTCGGCCGACACGCCGAGCGGCACGCCCCAGATTCCCTCAGTAGAGAGATAGAGGTGTTCGATCAACCGTACCGGTGAATAGCCTCTGTGCGCGAGAACGCCGGGTAGGTACGGGCCGGCGAGCGCGTATGCCAGCGCGAGCAGCGCTACCACGACTAGCGCCCATCCCGTCGTTCGTCGCGTTAGTTCCAGTACGACGAGAATTGCGAGCCCGCCAGCCAGAAGATCGAGTGTCGTAGGCGTCCCCGCACGCCGCACGAGCTCCTCGTGCTCGAACACGAGATAGAAACAACAGGCCACTGCAGCCGCAATAAGCAGACCGCGAACTGCCAGGTCGGCGTATCGCCTCACACTCCCGGTTTCATCAACTGCATCTTGTCCCTCCCCTGCCTCCACAGCCACCGTCCCCTTCAATTTCCGCCGCATACCAAGACCCAGAATCCCAAGTACGGCCATGAATGCGAAATGGACCGGCCGTTGCACGAACGCGGTGAAAGGAGAGAACCCGGCGCCGTAGAGATGGAAAAGGGCGGCACTCGCCGCTAAAGCGAGGATAGCTCGGTGTTTCATTCGGTCAGCCAGATGAACTCCCTCTTGTCCATTGAATAGGCCATGCGCATGGTGGGCCCCCGTTCCGGCGACCACCCCTCAGCCAACGCCCAATCTGTCGCGGCCCTCACACTAGACGGCGTTATCTCGAAGTCGTGTGCATATGGGTCTATGAAGAGGAAATATGCACCGTCCTCTGTGCCCACAGTGATATTGGCTGGCGTATCGATGGCGTTGCCACTCAGGTGCCACAGATATTCTACGCCACCTATGTGTATTCTCCGCGTGTGTCGTTTCGGCCAGGTCATCGCAGCACGAACGCCTCAAAACCGCCGCAGAGCGAGTTCCGCGGGCGATTTGTCGTCGGCCCCAAAAGGCAGTAGCCTGACTCGATATTCGTATCGCCGTGGCGGCAGTCGATATTGTGGATGTGGACGTGCTCCCCACGACGTGTCACCTCCTAAACCCATCTGCGCGTAGTCGATGTCGAGCGTCACGTAGTCGCGCGGCACGACATCGAATGAATGCCGATAGGTGTAGGAATCGCCCTCGTCGAGGTCTTCGTCCGCGTAGACCATTGCACTCACGCTCATGAGTGAATCGGCAACTGCCAGCAGGCCAACTCCTTCTTCGTTGGAAAGAGCAATCCAGCGAACGTCCGTTCTGTTCCCGGTCTCCTGCGGCCGAATGTACGGATACGACATGTCTTCTATGGCACCGCCGTACAAGCCTACCGGTGCGCCCGTATTGCGATCCCAATAGTTCTCAAACGGACCGCGCCCATACCATTCTGCATATTCGAATGAACTTGGCAGCGTGAGCGTCATGCCAAACTTCGGCATGTTGGGGATATTTTGGGCCCCGGGCGTGAATATGTTGGCTATGACCACCTCTCCGGTGCCGAACACCTGATAGTGGGTGACGAGCTGTGAGGCACCTGCGGCGGGGTGGGCCGTCACATAGATCTCGACGTCACGGTCGGAGTTCTGCCAATATTCGACCTTGGTGATGACGCGGTTTCTGCCGGCATTTCGCCACACTCCCTGGCGTCTGGGCATATCGTTGCCGTAGTCGTTGTCGGTCGGGGGACGCCAGAAATTGGGTTCGGGACCGGTTCGAATCAGCTCCGTATCTTGGTACCGGTACGAGGCGATTGTCCCAGTTGTGAGGTCAAAAACGAAGTCGAAGTCCGTCGCCTCACCCTCGAGGATGAGCAAGCTGTCCTTGGAAGTGCTGGTGATCTTGGAAGCCCTGCGAACATCCACTGAGGTACGTTCGGCATAGACCGGGAGCCGGAACTGCTCCCATGCCACTGCGGCGGCATAAGCCGGATCAGCGAAACTTGCGGCATCGCCCACCTCTTCCGCTCCTCCCGCCTCTGTCCCCTCCGCCTCCACAAACGTCACATTCAAGAAATACTCCACACCAGGCTCGGGCTGGATCGACGGAAGCGGGATCCGAATAGGAACCGCCTCCTGCGGTGCCCCATCCAAACCGGGAACGGTCCCGCGCGCTATCGTGTCCGCGCCGGCCACCACATCCCACCGCATCGTGAACCAGCTCAGGTAGAGAAAGTCGAAGCGATTGACTATCTCGAGTTCACCTTCCAGCAGGTTCACTGCCCGCACCGCGATCGGCTGATAGACCTTCTTCACTTCCCAGGCGTGCGGGTTCAACGTTCGATCGGGCGCTACCAATCCGTTAATGACGAAATTCCCACCGTGACGGCCTGTCTCGAAATCTCCTCCGTATCCCCAAGCCGTTTGACCGTCTCTTTCCAGTGGTAATCCCTGGTCGACCCAATCCCATATGAACCCGCCCTGCAAGTGATCCTCGGCGTAGATGAGGTCCCAATATTCGATCAGGTTGCCGACGCTGTTTCCCATCGCATGGGCGTACTCGCACAATATCAAGGGGCGAGCACGGTTGCCCGCGGCATAGTCCGCCAAAACGTGCACGCGAGCATACATGGGAAAGACCACGTCGGTATGACTTCTTTGATCCGCCATCTCGTACGCGACCGGGCGGCTGGGATCCCGTGCCTTTGCCCAGGCGTACATGGCCTCGAAGTTTTCACCGTCCCCCGCCTCGTTACCGAGCGACCACATTATCACGGACGCGTGGTTTTTATCGCGTTCCACCAGCCTTTGTAATCTGTCGAGGTGTGCCGCCCGCCACTCCGGCTTCGCCGCCAGAGTCGTGTCAGGGTGGTATCCCGTTCCGTGCGACTCCACGAAGGCTTCGTCCACGATGTACAGGCCGTACTCATCCGCCAGCCGATACCAGCGAGGGTCGTTTGGGTAGTGACTCGTGCGCACCGCGTTGATGTTGAGACTCTTCATCAGCTCGAGGTCAAACATCATCAAGCTGTCTGACAGATAGCGTCCGCTAACCGGGCTGTGCTCGTGGCGGTTCACACCTTTCAGCGTCACGGGCACGCCATTCACCAGCAACTGCCCGTCCTGAACCTCGGTCGTGCGGAAACCGATTCGGTGCGATAGCACCTGACTCGCGGTCCCGTCTCTGTTCTCCAAACTCAGCAGCAGCGTGTAGAGGTTCGGAGTCTCGGCTGTCCAATGGAGAGGTGCATTGACAGTCCTGTTGAACTCGACGGTATTCTCCGAGCCGGCGCCAACGGATACGTTTTTCCGTTCA
>Ga0180432_10003368_pt1 | contig 22863 bp, 14 predicted proteins | sample SS_ome_10_FD_132414 | JGI IMG/M metagenome (GOLD analysis project Ga0180432, IMG submission 132414) | Hypersaline lake sediment archaeal communities from the Salton Sea, California, USA - SS_1_MS_2 metaG | ecosystem: Environmental > Aquatic > Non-marine Saline and Alkaline > Hypersaline >...
CCTCGCCGGGCGCGCCACCGTCCAGCAGGTTGAGACAATTCTGGTCCGGCAGCCTGGGCCAATCGACGCCGGCCAGTTCCAGGATGGTTGGGTACACGTCGTGGGTCTGCACGAGACCATCCTGCATGCCGGGCGCAAACCGGTCCCTGTACCGGACAATGAGCGGAACGCGAACCAACGGTTCATACAGCGAGAAACGGTGCAGCATCATGTGATGCTCGCCGAAGTGCTCGCCGTGGTCCGAGGTAATGACCACCAGCGTGTTGTCCATCAGCCCGTTGGAATCGAGGAACTCCAGCAGCTCGCCCACCTTGCCGTCCACGTACCTGATCTCTTCGTCGTAAAGGGTCTCCAACTCGGAGATCTCCATCGAGTTCAGCGTGTCCAGTCCGGTGAGCATATAGGTCAACAGCTCATCGCGCTGGTCGCGGTTCGTCCACTTCTGCCGGACCTGCTCAGTGGCCCACTCCAGCAGGTGGGACGGCGGCACGTAGGGACCATGCGGCTCGATGTAGTTGAGAAAGATGAAGAACGGCTTCTCGGGCCTGTACTGCTCGGCAAACCACCGGCCGAGTTCCTCGTGCATCAGAGACGCATTCGACCGGGGCTGGGGGGCCTTGCGCCCGAGGCGGCTCAGCACACGGTCCGCAAAGACCACGGGCGTCGGCGCCTCCTCCTCGTCCCAGCTGAGGGCAGCCCAGAACATGTCAAAGCCCTGGTCAAAGGAGCGACTTGCCGAGACGATTGCGTTCGACGAGAGCCCCGCCGTCTGATACCCGGCGGCCAGAAGCTGCTCCGCCAAAGTCTCGAACTCCTCGTCCAGCGACTGGTGAACCCAGCTGACGCCGTGTGCCCGGCCGGGCAGGCCCGTGAAGAGCGAAGCGTGACTGGGCAACGTCCAACAACCGGGCGACAGGCAGTTGGTGTAGACGCGCGCGTCCTGAGCGAACGCGTCGATCTTCGGCGTCGTGTTGCGCGAGTAACCGTAGCAGGACATGTGGTCCATGCGTACCGTGTCCAGCACGATCAGGATCACATTCGGTTGGTCGGCGGTCGACGCCGGCACGCTTTCGGGCAGTTCGACCACCGGTGTCGGCCTCCCGACGACCAGTGCAACCCCCACCGACGCCAGCCAGACAAGCCCCACAACGATCTCCAACAAGCTCAAGGGCCTCCTGCTCCTTGCCGCTCGTGCGGCCAGCGCCTTCAGCGCAGCGTAGCTCACCAGCCCCAACACCAGGGCCGTAGGCCCCCACCACGCCGTCTCGAGATAGCCCAGCCTGCGTTGCTGCGCCGGCCGGTACGCGAACACGGCAATGGTCCACAGCAACGGCAGGAGCACCAGGAGCCACTTGTACGCCCTGTGCCACACCGAGCGCACGACGAGCAGGCCCACTGCGCAGGCCACCCCGAAAACGCCGAAAACGGGCACGGATACAGCCAGCGACTTGGTGATCAAGCCGATGATCACGGCACCGTCGGGCTGCCCACCAGCCCGGACGGCCAGCAAGCAGTCAACGACACCGAAGACCACTCCCACCAGGGAACCCAACAGCAGCCCCGCCGTCGCTACGGACAGAACTCCGGGCTTTCGCGGTTGGTCAGGCGAACCCGCGCTCGTCATATCAGACTCCGCAGAACAGGTTCAAGAATCCCGGACCCATACGGCAAAACGACTGCCACCTCCGGCCGGCACCTTTGTGAGCGATACTACTGGCCGGCACAGAGCCTGTCAAGACACCCGTGGCCGCGCCGGAGGAGAGCGCCCCGACACCCCGAGCCGGCGCGTTCACGCGTTCATTTCACGTAGCCCAGCCCTCGGAGCGCGTCGATTTCCTCCGGCGTGATTTCGCCCAGCGCCGCACCCTCCTCCGGCGGGGTGTACTCATAGGCACTCACGGACCCGGTCCAGTCGTCCAGGAGCCCTGCGAGGCGTTCGACCTCGGCCGGCTCGGCGCCGGACAGGTCCTTTATCTCCAGCGGGTCCTTCTCCAGGTCGTAGAGCTCGGCCTGCCCGTCCGACCAGCGGATCAGTTTCGAGTCGCTCACCTGCACAGCCTTCAGGCATCGCAGCCAGGACGAGCTGTCGAACCGGGTCAGCTTCTGGGCAAACCGCGAGACCGTTGAGACGGACGGCGCATTGTACTCCGCAATTCCCCTCCTCGGCGCCTCGGCGGGCGCGTCGCCGTCCAGCAGGCTGAGGCAATTCTGCTCCGGCAGCCTCGTCCACTCGATGCCGGCCAGTTCCAGGATGGTCGGGTACACGTCGTGGCTCTGCACGAGACCATCCTGCATGCCGGGCGCAAACCGGTCCCTGTACCGGACGATGAGCGGCACGCGAACCAGCGGCTCATAGAGGGAGAACTCGTGGCCCATCATGTGATGTTCGCCGAAATGCTCCCCGTGATCGGATAAGATGATGATCAACATGTCCTCGTCAAGGCCGTTGGCGCGGAGGAAGTCGAGCAACTCCCCCACCTTGCCGTCCACGTAGGTTATCTCATCATCATAGAGATTCTCCAGTTCCGCGATCTCGGCGGAACTCAGGGTGTCCTGCCTGCTGAGCATGTGTGTGAGCGCTTCCTGCCACTGGTCGCGGCTCTTCCATTTCTGCCGGGCCTGCTCAGTGGCCCACTCCAACAGGTGGGACGGCGGCACGTAGGGCAGGTGGGGCTCGATGTAGTTGAGGAAGATGAAGAACGGCTCGTCGGGCCTGTACTGCTCGGCAAACCACCGGCCGAGTTCCTCGTGCATCAGGGACGCCTTCGACCGGGGCGGCGGGCTCTTGCGCCCGAGGCGGCGCAGCACGCGGTCCACGAACGCGCCGGGCTTGGCCTCCTTCGGCTCGCCCCAGTACAAGGGCGTCCAGAACACGTCAAACCCCTGGTCGAAGGACCGGCTTGACGAGACGCTCACGTTCGAGGACATGCCCACGGTCTGGTAGCCGGCGTCGCGGAGTTGCTCGGCCAGCGTCTCGAAACGTTCGTCGAGGGACTGGTGCAGGCAGTCCACGCCGTGCGCCCTCCCCGGAAGCCCCGTGAAGAACGAGGCGTGGCTGGGCAGCGTCCAGCACGCCGGCGAGAGGCAGTTCGTGAACACCTGCGCCTCGGCCGCGAACCGGTCGATGTTCGGCGTCGTCTCCTGTCCGTAGCCGTAACACGACATGTGGTCGGCCCGGACCGTGTCCAGGACGATCAGGAGCACGTTGGGGCGCTCTGCCGTGGACGGTGGCGCCTGCGGAGGCAACTCGACTACCGGCTTGAGCCTGCCTGCGACAGGCACCAGGACGAGAGAGAGCGCCCATGCGCAGCCGGCCACGACCCCCACGGCAAGGGCGGGGCGCCTGCGGCCGCTCGCGGCCGACCTCGCCAGCCCGCGCAGGGCGATATAGCTGAGTATCGCCGCAATCAGGGAAACCGGCACCCACCAGGCGGCCTCGAAGTAGCCCAGCCTGAGCTGCTGTATGGGGCGGTAGGCAAAGACGCCGACCGCCCACGCCAGGGGCATGAGAGCGAGAATAAGCCCATGGACACGGCGAGAAATACGGCCCAGCGCGCCGAGCGCCAGCGCGCCGAAGAGACCGGCAACCGAGAAGACGGGCACCAGCAGCGCCACCGACCGAACAAGCAGGGGAAGCACGGCAACGGCCTCTCCCGAAGGGCCCCCGCTGCGGGACGACCAGAGCGCGTCCACCACGGCGAAAAGGAGCCCCACCAGGGCGCCCAGCGTCACGCCCACCTTCATTGCGGCACCAAGGGAGGGAAAGACTGGCCCGGATGTCCCCCGATCGCTCTTCCCGGCGTGCAGTGCGGACATTGTGTTTCACCGAGGCTCAGGCGCTACTGCAAAACCCCATCCTGGCTTCTGCCGGCTGCGCGCGCCGAAGGGCTGTGTCGGCCTGCATCGGCGATTCTGGCCTTTGAATCGCCTGCTTGGGCCTCCTTACCCTCGACGCCCTCGCTCGGCCTCGGGCCGACGGAGCGGGTTCTGCAATAGCGCCTTAGGCAGGCCGCCGGCGGCGCGGTCACCCGGGCAAACCGGTCGGTCGATTGCTCCGGCCAGTGAAGACAAGGGAGATGGTGGAGACGAGGGGATTCGAACCCCCTGCCTCGGCAGTGCGAGTGCCGCGCTCTCCCAAATGAGCTACGTCCCCACCGGCAAACACCATTATAGGAATGCTCCAGGAGCGTCGCAAGGGCGGCACGGCCCTCACTCCTGCTCAGCTGCCGGGTGGATGCCGAGCAGCTCCCCCATTAGCTCGTGGCCACGCTCGATCTCCACCTCGGAGCTGGCTGCGTGCGCCTCCGTGTAGGGAAGCCCGGATGCGGCCCTTATGCCGCTGCCCCAGATGGCAAACGGGACCGGCTCCCGCTTGTGCTTGCCGTCCTGGACCGACGTCAGATGGTCCGGAACGACCAGCAAGCGAAGGTCGCCCTGCTGGTCTGCACGAGCCATGAGCGGGCCCACGATCTCATGGTCTATCTGCTCGATGGCGCGTATCTTGGCCTTCAGGTCCTTGTCGTGCGAGGCCTCGTCCGGCGCCTCGACGTGGACCAGCACGAGGTCGTAGTCCCTGAGGGCGTCGATGGCGTACCGCCCCTTGGCGGCGTAGTCGGTGTCCACGTAGCCCGTGGCACCGGGCACGCGTATGACGTCCCAGCCGATCAGCCGGCCGATGCCCCGCACGAGGTTGACGGCGCTTATCACGGCTCCCGCGATGCCGAAGCGGCTCTCAAAGGCCGGCATGGCGGGCTTCTTGCCGGGACTCCAGAGCCAGATCATGTTGGCCGGGTTCTTGCCCAGGTCGACCCGCACCTGGTTTATCTCGTGCGACTCAAGCGCCGCGCGCGATTGCTCCATCAGCCCTATCAGGAGTTCGTCCCCCGCGCCCTGCGGATAGTGTTCCTCCACAGGCTGGCCGACCACGTCGTGCGGCGGCGTGGTCCGGACCTCGATGACCTCCGGACCACCGTAGATGAGAATGTGGCGGTAGCTCGTCCCGGTGTAGAACTTGACGTCATCGCTGCCCAACCGCGCGTTGAGCGCCGCGATGAGGACCTCCGCCTCCTCGGTGGATATGTGCCCCGCCGTGAAGTCGGCCAGCACGTCACCGGCTACGCTGATAAGGTTGCAGCGCACCGCCCAGTCTCGCGGCCCGAGCTCTATGCCGAGGTCGGCCGCTTCGATCGGGCCGCGCCCGGTGAAGTACTCGGCCGGGTCATAGCCGACGACGCTCATGATCGCGACCGAGCTTCCGGGCGTCATCCGGGGGGGCACGTGCAGAGCTGTACCGAGCAGCCCCTCGCGCGCCGCCCGATCCATGTTGGGAGTGCGGGCGGCCTCCAGAGGCGTCTTCCCCTCGAGCTTTACCACGGGGTAGTCAGCCGCACCGTCCGGAACAACTATGCAGTACTTCATCCGTCCTCCAGCCAATGGCTATAGCCCATCTCTCATATGTCCTCGACGCGCAGCATCCGCGTCTTGCCGCCCTCAATGACTTCCAGGCGGTTGATCCTCTCCAGCGCCCTGCGCATGGCCGCCTGGCACGCCCGGTGCGTCATGAACACGACGGGCACGAACTGCCCGCCCTCGGCCGCCACCTCCTGCTGGCGGACGGAGGCGATGCTGATGTCTTCCTCCGCCAGTATACCCGCCACCTGCGCCAGAACGCCGGGTCGGTCCAGGCAGTCAAGACGGAAGTAGTAGCGCGTCTGGACCTCGCCGAACGGCACGAGCTTGGCGTCCGGCACGTCACCGAACTGCGCCAGCCTGGCAAAGTCCGTGCGATACGTCCCCAGAGCCAACCTGGCAATGTCGGCGACGACCGCGCTGCTGGTGGGCATCCGCCCGGCGCCCTTGCCCGTCAGGACTATCTCGCCCACGCGCTCGCCATGGATGCAAACCGCGTTGTAGACGTCCCCCACGCCCGCCAACGGATGTTCCAGGCGCAGCAGGGCAGGATGAACGCGCAGCTCGAGCTTCTCGCCCCGCCGGATGCCTATGGCCAGCAGTTTCAGCGTGTAGCCCAACGCGCCGGCGTACCGCAGGTCGCTCAACTCCACGTCCGCGATGCCCTCGCACGGGATGTCCCGGAGCCGAACGTTGACGCCGAAAGCCACGCGCGCCAGCACGGCCAGCTTGTGGGCGGAATCCGTGCCCTCCACGTCCAGCGCCGGGTCAGACTCCGCATAGCCGCGCTGCTGGGCCTCGGCCAGCGCATCTCCGTATGCGACGCCGCGGTCCAGCATCCGGGTCAGGACGTAGTTGCACGTGCCGTTGACGATCCCGTAAAGCCTTTCGATCTGCTCCCCGATAAGCGCATTGCGCAGGGCCGCGATCACCGGTATCCCGCCTGCCACGGCAGCCCCGAAAGCTATCGAGCACCCGTGCTCCCGCGCCAGGCGGTAGAGCTCGTCGCCCGCCTCGGCAAGCAACGCCTTGTTCGCCGTGACAACGTCCTTCCCGGACCGCAGGGCGTCCTCGATGACCCGTCTGGCATCCGTCACGCCGCCAAACAGCTCCACGACCACGTCCACGTGGGAGTCACGCAGCGGGGCCTCCACGTCGCTCGTCAGTGTGACGTCATCCGGAGGATCGAGTTCGCCCCTCGCCTGGTCCAGTCGAGCGTCCACGATGTACTTGAGGCGCACTGCGTCCCCGATACGCTCCTGGAGCGCCCCCGGCCGGAGCAGCGCCTGTGCAACGCCCATCCCGACCGTGCCGCAACCATACAGCGCTATGACACATTCTTCCAAAGACTGGCCCTTCCTTTTTTCAGCGGCCCGATGCATGCAGGCGCACCCGATGAGCACGTGTATTAGAGCGGCAAGCAGCGGCGGGCAAAGTATAAACACCGGCCCGGAACGTGTCAATCGCCCGCGTCTGCTGCGCAGAAGACGGTGTGGTCGAGCTCGGGGAACGCGTCGTCCAGCGACTCGTATTGCCGAAGCACGTCAGGCTGCACGGCGCCCCCCTCGGCCTGCGCGAGCAGGACGTCGAAGCGGTCCATCAACTGGTTGAACCGCCGCCTGGCATAGTGCGAGGCCGTCCCGGTGGACACCAGGAACGCCCAGTCGCTGGCCTGGGCCAGCAGGAGTTGCCGCGCGCACTGGTTGAGCGCCCTGCGGACCAGGCCGTCAGTCGAAGCGAAATGCGCCGAAGCCCGGATCATGGCCGACTCCGCGGCGTGCAAGCGCGGATACATCCAATCGTTCGACCCGTTGACCCAGACGTCCAGATAACCCCGGTAGCCCCAACTGGAGAAGGCGGGCTGCCCGCTCTGCCGGGCGTGGCCCTCCGGCAGGTACTCGCTCAGCCACTCCCCCGGCGTGACGCACTCGAGGTCGCGCGTCCGATCCACCTGCCTCAGCACGCGCTCCAGGAACCAGATGCCCTCGAACCACCAGTGCCCGAAGAGCTCGGCGTCATAGGGGCAGACGATCACCGGCACCGCACCCGTGGCCCGACGGACCCGGGCCGCCTGAGCGGCCCGTTCGCGGACGAAGGCATCCGCGTGCTGGACGGCCCGCCGGTGAGCCGCCGCCGGGTCGTAGGGCTCCTTACGGTCCAGCGGTACGTTCCCCGTGATTCTGTGATACTTGAGGCCCAGGTTCCGCCGCACGCCGTCGGCGTGCAGGTAAGGGCGAAGGTAGTCAAGTTGCGCGTCATGGCCCAGGTCCCGGTAGAACTCCCGGTACAGGGGGTCGCCGGGGTAGCCCTCGTCCGCGCTCCAGACCTGCCGGGACGACTCCACGTCCCGCCCGAAGGCGTACGGCCCGGCCGGCGTCCGCAGCGGCGCGAAGACGCCGAAAGGGGGCTGCGGCTCGGCCAGGAGGACACCGTGAGTGTCCACGAAGAAATACCGTATCCCGTTCTGCGCCAGGAGGGCCTCCAGGCCGGACTCATAGGCGCACTCGGGCAGCCAGAACCCCTCGGGCGCCCGGCCGAAGTGCTTGCGGAAGCTGCCCAGTCCCACCCGCACCTGTGCCGCCTTGCCCTGCTCCTCCCCCAGCAGGGGAAGCAGGGCGTGCGTGGCGGCCGACCCGATCAGCTCGATGTGTCCCGACCGCGCCAACTCGCGGAACGGTCCGACGATGTCACGCTCGTACCGGCCCACGTACGCGCTGTGGACGCAGCGGTAGCGCTCCAGGTACATCTCGGCCGCCCGGGCAAAGGGAGTCCCGCGCGTACGTGCAACTTCCTTCTGCGCCAGCTCGACGTGCCGTTCCAGGTAGCGCACGCACCGCGCCCGGAGCAGTTCATTGCACATCATCTCGCACAGGGTGGGGCTTATGGACAGCGTGAGCCGGAACCGAGACCCCTCCGCTTGCAAGCGCTTCAACATCAGGAGCAAGGGAACGTACGTCTCCGCCACGGCCTCGTAGAACCAGTCTTCCTCGAGGAAATCATCGTGCTCGGGATGCCGCACGTAAGGGAGGTGGCAATGCAGAACAGGTATGAGGTATCCCTTGGCCATGTGATCCGCCGGCTCAGCCGCCTTCCGTGGATCTGGGTCCTGGCGAAGTCGCCAGATAGGGCAGGGTCGTCTCGTATCGCAGACCGGGCACGTCCCGGTCCGGTGTGCCGGGGCGCAGCCTTTCCAGCACGGGAGCGGGCGCTTCTGCACCGGGCACCTGCTTCGCGGGGGGCACCTCCACGCGCTCCGTGCGGCAGACGGTCCGCCACTTGCCCCGCGCGGTCACCGCCAGCTCAAAACCGTACGTCCGACCCGGCTTGACTTCCACGTAGCTGTTGCCGGCCTCCGGTTGCACGGGGAACGTCTCGCTGCTGTTCTCGGTGAGGTCAAGGACGCGCAGCACCCACTGGCACTCCCCGCCCAGATCACGCACCACCTCGGCGCTCCTGGCACCCTCCAGACGCCAGTAAACGTAGACCGACTCCGGATGGCGCACAAGTACGCCGATCCTGTCCGCCCCTTCGAAGTTGATAGTCACCCTGTCCCTCGGCCGGTCGGGGCCTCCGCCCGGTGGTCTGTGCATTTCGCGCATCGTCGGTGCTCCCCCGGAACTCAGGCCCGAGGGAATGGCATTCCCTTCGGCACCACCACGACGCCCCCGGCGCTGATAGCGAAGTGACTGCTGTCCCACCCGCGATCCACGCCGATCCGGGCATCGTCCGGTATCACGTTCCGCTTGTCGATGATGGCCTTCCGAATCACCGCGCCGCGGCCCACTGCCGTTTCATCAAGGATAATCGACTGCTCTATCCGACTGCCCACCTCGACGCGCACGTCCGGGCCGACTATCGAGTCGCACACGTAAGCGCCGCTGAGGATGGCGCCATCGCACACGAGCGAGTTGAAGACTTCGGCCTTCGGAATGCCGCCGGAACCGCCCGCAAACACGATCTTGGCCGGGGGGCGGCTTGCCGCGCGGCTGCGCACGGGCCACTCGGTGTCGTAGAGGTTGAACTCGGGCTGGACGCTGACCAGGTCCATGTTCGCGTCCCAGTATGCGTCCAATGTCCCGATGTCCCGCCAGTAGCCGCCCTCATGGCGGTGGACGAACACGCGATCCCCCCGCTCGATCATATCGGGCAGGACGTCCCTGGCAAAGTCGTGCGAACTGTCCTTCCTCGCGTCCTCGATGACTCGATGAACGAGCGTCTCGGTTCTGAACACGTATATTCCCATTGAACACAGGCAAACGTCGGGCCGGTCCGACGAGCAGCCCGGCTCGGATGGCTTCTCCACGAGCGAGACGGCCCGCATGTCAGCGTCGGCGCACACGACTCCGAGTTCGCCCGCTGCCTCCCGCGCGGGCCGCTCGATGCAGGCGATGGTGGCGTCGGCGCCGGCCCGCTCGTGGGCCAGCAGCATCTTCCCGTAGTCCATGCGATAGACGTGGTCGCCCCCGAGCACCAGAACGTGCCGCGGCCGCACCTCCTCCAGCGTGTAGATGTTCTGGTAGATGGCATGGGCCGTCCCCAGGTACCAGTCCGAGCTGAGCCTCTGCTGCGGGGGACGCGTCTCGATGTACTCGCCTATGGCCGGGTTGAATATGTCCCAGCCGAGCTTGACGTGCCGGTTGAGCGAGTCGCTCTTGTACTGAGTGAGCACGAGAACGCGCCGCAGGCCGCTGTTGAGACAGTTGCTCAACGTGAAGTCGATGATGCGGTAGGAGCCGCCGAAGGGCACGGCCGGCTTGGCCCGTTCCTTGGTCAAGGGGTAGAGACGTTCCCCCTGCCCACCGGCCAGGACCATCACAAGGGTCTTCTTCAGCAGGTCCGACAGCAGCATAGCCGCCCGCTCCTCAGCTGGCTTCCCTCTTCGCCAGGGCCTCTTGCACCGCCTCTTTCAGTGGCCCTAAATCAGCAGATTTCAACACGTAAGCATCGGCGGCCCAGCTCATGAAGTTGTCCTGATACTCGCTGTAGCCAGTATTGATAATGACGGGGATGTCCTTGTTATCGCTGAGAATCTTGGCCATGGACTCGATACCGTCCATCCTCTCTGGCAGATTAATGTCCATTATGACAAGGTCCGGCGCGTGCTCTCGGGCCATCTCCACCGCCGTCTTGCCGTCGGCGGCGCACTGCACCTGGTGGCCCTGCTGCTCCAGCTCCTGCTGGTAGAGCAAACGGATGCTCTCCTCGTCCTCAACCAGAAGAATCATCGCCATCTATCGTTCCCCCTTTCTATTGCCCTGTGCGGCCAGTGAGACTATGAAACGCGAACCCGAGCCGAGCTCGCTCTGGACGGTGAGATCCCCCCCGTGCTCCCTGACGATCCGCTGAGAGACGCTCAGGCCCAGGCCGACACCGGTAACCTTGGTCGTGAAAAACGGGCTGAACAGGCTCGTAACAACCTCCTCAGGCATGCCGACGCCCGTGTCAGCAACCGTAACGATAACCTTTTCGCCTTCCCTGCTCGTCTCGATGGACAGCGTGCCCCCCTCCTTGCCTTCCATAGCCTCGATCGCGTTCTTTATCAGGTTGAGCACCACCTGCTTGATCATCTGCCCATCGGCCAGCACATCCGGCAGATCGCCGGCCAGCGACACGCGGACCCTGATATTGCTCTCCGCCAGCTGGGGCCCGAACTGCCCCACCGTGTCCTTGACGACCTGGTCGATGGAAACCGGCGCCCGGCGAGGCCGAAGGGGGCGCGTGTAATCCAGCACGTCGACGAGCGTGCGTTCCAGGCGGCGCACTTCCTCATAGATGATATTGGCGTTGCGGTGGGTGATAGAATCCTCCGGGTACCGGCGCGCGATGGACGCGGCAAAGCCGCCGATGCTCGTCAGGGGATTGCGGATCTCGTGCGCCAAGTGCCCGGCCATGCGGCCCACGCTGGCCATGCGCTCCGCTTCGATCAGCTTGTCCCGCGTGCGCCTCAACTCCTCCAACTGAGCCCTTATCTGCTCATACGCCCGGGCGTTCGCTATCGCCAGCGAAGCCTGCCGCGAGAACATCTCCAGCAACTCAACCTGGTAGCGGTCCATCGGCGCCCGGGAGAACTTGTTGTCCGCCAGCATCACTCCCAGCGGCTGGTCGCGCACGATTAGCGGGACGCAGACGTATTCCTCCAGCTCCAGTGTATCCCTGATTCTGGGCGACAGGTTACGGTCAGAGCGGGCATCGCCGATGTGAGCGCTCGTGCCGCTCTTGAGCGTGCTTATCAGAGCATCCTCCGGATCATGCATCGACACGCGCAGCAGGCGCACTCGCTCCGTCAGTTCCCTGTCCCCCCTGGAAGGTGAGGCGGAGTCCAGCAAATCATCTATGGTCGGGGCCCTGCGGCCCAGGTCGGTCCAGATACGCCCGGCCGCGTCGGGGGAAACCGGGCCGACGGCCGTCGTGCCCTCCAGGTAGTCGCCCTCCTCGTCGAGCAGGAAGACGAACGCGCGGTTGAATCCTATGGCGTGGCCGGCCGTCACACAGGTGAGCACGAGATGAAGCACCCTGTCCAGGTCCAGGGAAGTGGCCACCTTCTCGGTGAGCTTGCCTATGAGACGGACCTCTTCGGTCCGCCGACGCTCCTCCGTGATGTCGAGGCTCAGCACGATCAGGCGCGTCCCGCCGTAATCGATCGGCGTGAATACTTGCTCGTAGCAGTGCCAGACGCCCGAGGAGTCGGTGTGCTCTTGCAGCCGGCTGCGCGCCTGGCCATCCATCGCAGCTGTTACGAGGGGACAATCTTCCTCCTCCGTCCGGCCGCAGCCGTACACCTGATGGCACTTCTTGCCCATGTCAGCGGGACTCAGGTCGAACCATGCCATCAACGTGCTGTTGGCCCACTGGAGCTTCAGATCCCTATCGAAAAGCGCGAGCCCCGCCCCCATCGCACCCACGACGAGCTGGAGCGTGTCGCGCTCACGGCGCAACTGCTCCTCGGCCTTCTTCTGCTCCGTAACGTCCACCAGGTAGGACGTGAAGCCGATGTGCCTGCCCCGTTCGTCCTCCATCGTGACGCGCGTCTCGCGGATGATGCGCGGCGTGCCGTCCTTGCGCAGCCAGGAGCGCTCGCGAACCACGCGTCCCTCGCGCAGGCAGTCCTCCAGCAGCGCCCTCAGGTCATAGGGCTCGGCCGCGAAGTCCACGGCCGTCTTCTGGCCCACGACCTCGTCGGCCTTGTAGCCCAGCATCGCCTCGCAGCTCGGGCTCCAGTGCGTGTACACGCCCCGCGGGTCCGCGCTGGTCATGCCCACGGCCGCGCTCCGGATGATGTTAGCCAACTGGCGATGCGCCCGCTCTATCTCAAAGCGGTCGCGGTCTCGCTGCTCGATCAGGCGCGCGTTCTGGAGCGCCACGCCGATGTGCGGCGCCACGTGCTCCAGCGCCGCCACGTCGCTCTCCGGGAAATCATCCTCGCGATCGGACAGGAAGTGAATGACGCCCAGGACCTCGTCACCCCGCTTGACGGGCACAACCAACTCCGTGCGCGCCCGGTATTCCTCCTCGAAGGCGACGACGCGCCTCTGGTCCGACTCCAGGTCGGTGGCGCGGATCGTGCTGCCCTCACGCGCGCAGACGCCGATGAATCCCTCCCCGCTCTTCTGCCGGTATCCCTCGGGCCTGTACAGCCGACCCCGTCCCGCCTCGGCGACAAGCTCGCACTCATCCGATTCGGCATCCAGCCAGAACAGGGAAACGTCGAAATAGCCCCTGAACTCCTGGAGGGCGTCCACGACGCCCTGGAGCAGGGCGTCCCTGGTGGGCAACTCCAGCAGGGACCGGCCGATGCGGGCAATGACCTCCCCCTCGCTCAACCGCTTGTGGGAGAGTTCAAGGTGCCCTGCGCGTTCGAGTGACAGCGCCGACACGTTCGCCAGGTCCCCCAGCCGCCGGGCGTCGGTCTCCCGCAAGTCGCTCTCCGCGCCCCCCAGCATCAGCAGAACTCCGATGACCTGCCCGCGCACGGCCAGCGGCTGACATACAAAGCTGTGGATCCCCGCCTCAACAAGCTGAGAGCGGTCCATGACCCTCTCATCCTCGCGGACGTCCTCGCAGACGTAAGGCTCACGACGCCTGCGAACGCACTCCAGCACGCTGACCACGCCGCCCGTCGCCAGCTCGCCCTCGGTCAGGTACTGCCGCTGCTCCTTGACGACCGGCACGGGCAACAGGTCACCCTCCACGAAGTCCCGGGGCTGCTCGTCGGAGGGCCCGTAGAGGCGCCATCGGCATCCCAGCAGGCGCCACATGCCGCGCAGTCTCTCCGTGGCCACGCGGCACACGTCGCCGGGCGTCTGGGTGTCAGCCAGAGCCGCCTCCAATTCCCAGGCGTCGAATACCTCCTGGAGACGCTGCTGCGCCACCTGGTGGTCAGCCTCGCTGGTCAGTTCATAGAGGTTGGCGCTCTTGCGGAGCATGCCCTCGACCGCATCATCGAGCAGCCGCGAGACCTGGAACGCCTGCAACTCATCCTCCACGTGCTCGAAGATGGTCTGTTTGCCGACGCTCTTCAGTTCCAGCAGGACATAAGCGATGTCGGCCAGGTGCATGTCATACCGGCGGCTCTCCAGCACGAGGTGGTAGAAGGCCGTCATGTCCGCCTCCAGCGCTTCGCCCTGCAGGCGCTTGACCACCAGATTCAGCATTTCATTGAGGTCTTTTCGGACGATGGGATCGTCGAGCGCCTCTCCGATGCCCTTCTCACGGGCGAGCAGCGAGACCTTGTCCGTCCACCTGCTGAGCACGTCCTCCTTGTACGCCCAGAGGATCTCCGCCGCCAGGCTGCGCTGGTGCGCCGTTTTCGACCTCTCGTCCGTCATTTCAATCCGCACCGGCTCGGGGAGTCAGCTTTTGACGAGCTTTGCCGTACACCTCCACGTACTCCTGCGCGCTGCGCCGCCAGGACCAGTCCTGCGCCATGCCGTTCAGCACCAGCCTGTGCCAGTTGTCCGGCTGCCGGAACAACGCCAGCGCGCGCCGAACCGCTTCCGTAAAGGCCTGCGCGCTGTAGTCCTCGAAGACGAAGCCGGTCGGCCGGCCGTCTTCGAGGGATTGATCGCTGCAATCCTCCACCGTATCCGCCAGCCCGCCCGTGGCGCGCACGATGGGCACCGTCCCGTACCGGAGGCTATAGAGTTGGTTCAAGCCGCACGGCTCAAACCTGCTCGGCATCAGGAACATGTCGCTGCCGGCCTCAATGAGGTGAGCGGCCTCGTTGTCGTATTCCAGCAGCACGCCCACGTGCTCCGGGTTGCGCTCGTGCGCCTCCTGAAGGAACTGATGGTACCTGGGCTCGCCCTGCCCCAGCACGACGAACTGTACGTCCTCCTCCAGCCACTGCGGCAACGCTTCCTGGATCAGATCCAGCCCCTTCTGATCGACCAGCCGGCAGATCATGCTCGCCACCGCCGTGCCCGCTTCAGCGGGAAGACCGAATCGCTCCTGCAAGGCACGCTTGCACTCGGCCTTGCCCGCCAGGTCATCCGCCGAGTAGTTGCTCGGAATCAGCGGGTCGGTCTCGGGGTCCCACTCTTCGGTGTCTATGCCGTTGACGATGCCGTACAGGTCGCTCGCCCTCTCCTGGAGCACGCCGTGCATTCCGTGGCCGAACTCCTCCGTCTGTATCTCGCGGCTGTACTGCTTGCTGACGGTCGTCAGGACGTCGGCGCCGACCAGCCCGGCCTTGAGGAAGCAAAGGTTCCCGTAGTACTCGAGCATCTTCCAGTTGAACAAGCTCCACGGCAGGCCCGCCAGCTTCATGTCCCAGTGCCAGAAGATCCCCTGGTAGGCCAGGTTGTGCACCGTGAAGACCGAAGCCGCGTCCGGGAAGTCGTCCGCGTAAACGTGCTTCAGGTAGATCGGCACCAGCCCCGTGTGCCAGTCGTGGCAGTGAAACACGTCGGGCTTCAGCCCCGCCGCCTTGCACGTCTCCAGCGCGCCGCGCGACAGGAAGATGAAGCGCTCGCTGTTGTCCTGGTAGTCGGTGTGGTCGCTGCGATTGGTGTAGTAGCCGTCCCTGTCGTAGTAGCGATCGCACTCCAGGAAAAGGGCCGTGACTTGCGAGCCCGGCAGCGTGGACTCCCAGACCCTCGCCTGCACGGTCGCGTCCCCGATCGGGACCGCAAACCGGCCGGCGTCCGCCTGCTTCAGGGGCAAACCGATCCGTTCGGCCTGCTCCCGCACACCCCGGTAGAGGGGACTGATGACGCAGACCTGCTCGCCCAACTGCTCCAGGGCAACCGGCAGCGAGCCCAACACGTCGGCCAGGCCCCCCTCCTTCGAGAACGGGGCCACCTCAGATGCCACCATCGCGATCCGCATTACAGTTGCTCCTTGCCTGCCAGGCTCTCCACTGAAGTCGTCTCGACAGCCAGCGCCGCAGCGTTCCTGTTGCGCAGTTCCTCGTCGGACACCTCTCGCAGGTGCCGGGCGGCCGCTTCGGGCTCCATCGGGTTGATGTAGAAGCCGGTGCCCCACTCGAAACCCGCCACGTGGGTGACGCGGGGGATCACCTCGATGTGCCAGTGATAGTGCTCGGCCTCGCCGTCGGACACGGGCGCCGTGTGAATCAGGTAGTTGAACGGCGGCTCCCGCAGGCACGCCTCCAGCCGGGCCAGCACCTCGTGCAGTACGCGCGCCAGCGCGCCTATCTGCGCCGCGTCCAGCTCGTGGAAGTGCCAGTGGTGCTCTTTCGGCAGGACCCACAGTTCGAACGGGAACCTGGCCGCGTATGGGCTCAGGACAACGTAGCCCTCGCAATCGGCCACGATGCGTTCGCCCACGTCCAGCTCCTCGGCCAACATGCTGCAGAACAGGCACTCGGACTCGTCCCTGTAGAATGCCTCACACCGCCGCATCTCCTCGGCGACGCGCTTCGGCATCACGGGAACGGCGATGAGCTGCGAATGCGTGTGCTCGATGCTCGCCCCGGCGCGCTCGCCCACGTTCTTGAAGACCAGCACGTAGGAGATGCGCTCGTCCTCGATGAGCGCCCGGTAACGGTCGCGGCACGTCCGCATCACGAGGGCAAAGCGTTCGGGGCTGAGCTGCACCGGGCTGAGCAGGTGCTCGGGCGACTCGATGATGACCTCGTGGGCGCCGTGGCCGCCAACGACCCGGTGAATCGAGCCCCCCCGATCGTACCCCTCGGCGCCGGGCTGGAGGGCGGGGAACTTGTTGGGCACGACTCTGACCTGCCATCCCGGCCCGTTCGGCCTGCCGCCCGCCGGGCGAACGGCCGCGATCTCGGGCGGCGTCCTGTCCTCGTTCCCCTCGCAGAAGGGGCAGAATCCCCCCCTCGGTCCGCCCCTGCCGACGTGGAAATCGTGGGGCCTGGCAGCCCTCTCCGTGGCAATGATAACCCATCGACCCGAGACGGCGTCCTGTCGCACTTCGGCCATTCGGAGACTCCATGCAGAGCACCGGTCGGATTCATTATAATGCCCGGCCAGTAAGCGGACAACACGTTTTAGCTGCAGGCCGAAGGGCAGCGCACGATGGTCGTCTTCGACACGCACACACACCTTAACGCAGCCGAGTTCGCGCACGATCTCTCTGACGTGCTGGCGCGCGCGGCAGCGGCCGGCGTCCGGCACGTCCTCTGCGTCGGCGTCGACCTCGAATCATCCCGGCGCGCGGTCGAACTGGCCCAGGCATACCCCGGGCGGGTTCACGCCGCCGTGGGCATACACCCCAATCATTGGGCCCAGGCCGGCCGGGCCGACGTGGCCGCCGTCGAGGCGCTCGCGGAACGCCCAGAGGTGCTCGCAGTCGGCGAGACGGGGCTCGACTTCCACCACAACTTCACCGACGCGCAGGACCAGGTCGAGGGCCTCCTGCTGCACGTCCGGCTGGCGCGTGAGGTGGGCAAGCCGCTCATCGTCCACGCCCGCAAGGCAGACGACCGCCTCCTGGCCGTCCTTTCGGAGGCCGGCGGGCAGATGCGGGGCATCAGGCACTGCTTCGACCGGTCGCTCGCGGTTGCCGAACGCTACCTCGAACTCGGCTTCCACGTGTCCCTGGCGGCGCATGTTACGCGCCCGGGCTACAAGAAGCTGAAGGCGGCCGCCCGCGCGCTCCCAGCCGACCGCATCCTGGTCGAGACGGACTGCCCGTACCAAGCGCCGGCCTCCCGGGCGGGCTCGCGCAACGAGCCGGCCTTCATCCTGGAATCGGTGGAGGCGCTGGCCGCGCTCGGCGGGGAAGACCCCGCCGACCTGGCAGCGGCGACTACCGCCAACGCTGTCCGGCTGCTGCGTCCGGGCGAGTGAGGCACATCCGGGCGGCGCCTCAGCCCTTCCCTTGCTCGCCCTGAGCCTTCTGGACGCGCTGCCACCTGTCGCGGAGAGACACGGTCATGTTGAAGACCGGCCTGCCCGGCGCCGAGTCGGGATCGACGCAGAAGTAGCCCTTCCGCTCGAACTGGCAGCGGTCCCCGGGCGAGGCGTCCGCCAGGCTGGGCTCGACCCGACACGACGTGAGCACCTGGAGGGAGTCGGGATTCAAGCGGGCCATGAAGTCCGCTTCCTCGTCTTCCGGCCCCTCGTCCTCGCCCAGGACGAGGTGGTCGTATAGGCGGACCTCCGCCTCGAGCGCGTGCGGCGCCGAGACCCAGTGGAGCGTGGCTTTCACCTTGCGCCCGTCGGGCGCGTCCCCGCCCCGGGTGGCGGGATCGTAGGTGCAGTGCACCTCGACGATCTGCCCCGTCTCCTCGTCCTTCACCATGCCGACGCAGGTGACGAAGTAGGCGTAGCGCAGGCGCACCTCGCGGCCGGGCGCGAGACGGTAGAACTTCCGGGGCGGCTCCGCCATGAAGTCGTCCCGCTCGATGAAGAGTTCCCGCGAGAAGGGCACTTTGCGCGTCCCTGCGGCGGGGTCCTCGGGGTTGTTGACGGCGTCCAGCTCCTCGACCTGCCCTTCGGGGTAGTTGTCAATGACCACGCGCAGCGGCCGCAGCACGCCCATGACGCGCGGGCAGCGCGCGTTCAGGTCCCGGCGCAGGCAGTGCTCCAGCAGGGCGACGTCGGCCGTGCTGGGGGTCTTCGAGATGCCGGTCCTCTCCAGGAAGTCGTGCAGTCCCTCCGGGGCGTAGCCGCGCCGTCTCATGCCGCGCAGCGTGGGTAGGCGCGGGTCGTCGAAGCCGCTGACGTAGCCCTCGCGCAGGATCTTGAGGATCTTCCGCTTGCTCGTGATAGTGTTGGTGAGATTGAAGCGGGCGAACTCGATCTGTTGCGGGTGATGAACGCCGAGCCGGTCCAGGAACCAGTCGTAGAGCGGCCGGTGGTTCTCGAACTCGATCGAGCAGATCGAGTGCGTTATGCCCTCGATGGAGTCCTCCAGCCCGTGAGCCCAGTCGTAGCTCGGGTAGATGCACCAGGCGTCCCCCCTGCGGTAGTGGGACGCGTGGAGGATCCGGTACATCACCGGATCGCGCATGTTCAGGTTCGGGTGCGCCATGTCGATGCGGGCGCGCAGCGTGCGGGCGCCGTCGGGGAACTGCCCGGCGCGCATCCGCCCGAGCAGGTCCAGGTTCTCCTCGACCGGCCGCGCTCGGTAGGGGCTGTCGCGTCCCGGCGAGGTCGGCGTGCCCCGATGGTTCCGGAGCTCGTCCGCGCTCAGGTCGCAGACGTAAGCGTCGCCCCGCTCCACCAGCTGCACGGCGTAGTCGTACATCTGCTCGAAGTAGTCGGAGGCGAAGAAGAGCCGGTCTCCCCAGTCCACTCCCAGCCAGCGCAGGTCTTCGATGAACGCCTCGACGTACTCCTGCTCTTCCGTCAGGGGGTTGGTGTCGTCGAAGCGGAGGTTGAACAGGCCGCCGAAGTCCCTGGCGATGGTGTAGTTCAGCCAGCACGCCTTGGCGTGGCCGATGTGGCCGTACGCGTTGGGCTCGGGCGGGAACCTGGTGTGGACGCGGCCGTCGAACCGGCCTGAGCGCACGTCCTCGGCAATCATGTCCCGGATGAAGTCCGAGAGCCTGCTCTCGTCACCGGGCGCCTCTTGTGCCATCATGGTGAACTCGCTTGAAGCCGATAGCAGGGGGATTCCGCCGTGCGGCCGACGGCGGGGATCGTTGAGCCGCGCGGCCCCTGATACTACGCGCACGCCCGCCCTGTGTCAAACGCGGCGGCGCTCGGGCCGCCGCTTTTGACGCCCTGACGCGCGTGTGGTAACCTGCACTTCCCGCCGGCACGGACGGCGAAGCTACCGGGAGAAAAGCATGGATGACCGCAACGACCGAGTGGGCGTGAGAGCGGCGCCCTCCCCCACCGGCCCCCCGCACGTGGGCACGGCTTACATCGCCCTGTTCGACTACGTCTTCGCGCGCCAGACGGGCGGCAGGTTCGTGCTCCGCATCGAGGACACCGACCGCGAACGCTCCACGGCCGAGAGCGAGACGTCAATCATAGAGGCGCTGCGGTGGCTCGGGCTCGACTGGGACGAAGGCCCGGACGTGGGCGGCCCGCACGGACCGTACCGCCAGAGCGAGCGGCTCGGCATCTATCAGGAGCACGCCCGACGGCTGCTGGACGCGGGGGCCGCCTACCCCTGCTTCTGCACGCCGGAGGAACTGGCCGCCCGACGCAAGGAGCGGTCCGCCCGCGGGCTGCCCCCCGGCTACGACCGGCGCTGCCGCGGCCTGGACAGGGATGAAGCGCAGCGCAGGATCGAGGCCGGCGCCCCGCACGTGCTCCGCCTGAAGGTCCCCGCGGAAGGCGAGACACGCTTCGACGACGTGGTGCGGGGCACGGTCGCCGTTCAGAACCCCGAGATTGACGACCAGGTGCTCGTCAAGAGCGACGGCTACCCGACCTACCACCTGGCGAACGTCGTGGACGACCGCCTGATGAAGATCACGCACGTGATCCGGGCCGAGGAGTGGATCAGCTCCACGCCGAAGCACGTCCTGCTCTACGAGGCGTTCGGTTGGGAGCAGCCAGTCTTCATCCACATGCCGCTGCTGCGCAATCAGGACAGGTCCAAGATCAGCAAGCGCAAGAACCCGACGTCGCTCGTCTGGTATCGCGAGCAGGGATTCCTGCCCGAGGCGCTGCTGAACTTCCTGGCCCTGATGGGCTTCTCGCCGGGCGACGAGCGGGAGGTCTTCGGCCTGGACGAAATGATCGAGCGGTTCTCATGGGACAGGGTCAAGACCAGCGGGCCTGTCTTCGACATGCAGAAGCTCGAATGGCTCAACGGCGAGTACATCCGCGCCATGCCGGCAGAGCAGCTGCTGGAGCGGGTGCTCGCGGAGCCATACACCCGGCACGTGGACGCGCCGGCCGATAGACTGCTCGGGATCGCCGGGCTGGTCCAGGAACGAATGAAGCGCCTCGCCGAGTTCGACCAGATGGCCGGCTTCTTCTTCGAACGCGAGCCGTACGAGGCCGAGGACCTCGTACCCAGGAAGCACAGCCCGGGGTTCGTCCGGGAGGCCCTGGCCGCGGCCCAATCGCTGCTGGAGGAGCCGGCGGAATGGTCGGCGGAGTCCCTGGAGGCGGCGCTGCGCGGCCTGGCCGAGGAACGCGGCTGGAAGCGCGGAGCCCTCTACATGGCCCTGAGGGTCGCCGTCACCTGCCGCAAGGTCAGCACCCCCCTGTTCGAGACCATGGAGATACTGGGCAGGCGCGAGTGCCTGGAGCGGCTGGACGACGCACTGGCGAACGCCCGTCACCTGCCCGACGACGAGGGCGAGACGTGATGGATGCCTTCCGCGTCTATTGGGGCGAGACGCACGATAACGTCTACCAGTACGGCCGGCAGACTCCCCCCATGGACGAGGTCCTGCGCGAGGCGGCCGAGCACCTCGACTTCTACGCCGCCGCCTACTACACGGCCTGCGCTGAGGCGTTCCGGCCGGGCGGGCACCCGTTCGAGACCGGCGGCAGGCAGCCCCTGATCCTCGAGGGCTGGAAGCCCCGGGAACGGCTGGACAGGGAATGGGCCGAGGTGCAGGAGGCCTGCCGCGCCGCCAACCGGCCCGGGGAGTTCGTCACCTTCCCCGGTTACGAGTGGCAGGGCGACGGCTCCCCCGGCGACCACAACGTCTATTACCGCCGCGAGGGCCCGCCGATAGTCCAGGTGGACCGGCTGCGCGACCTCTACGAACGCTTGCACGGCCTGGACGCCCTGGCCATTCCCCACCACACGGCCTACCGGCCCGGCCTGCGCGGGCGCGACTGGTCCCTCCTCGACGAGGCGATCAGCCCGTTCTGCGAGATATACTCCGTCCACGGCTGTTCGGAGACCGACGAGGAACTGATCGGCCTGCGGCGCAACAACCACATGGGACCGGGCATGGCAGGCGGGACCTACCAGGAGGCGCTCGACCGGGGCCTGCACCTCGGCGCCGTGTGCAGCACGGACAACTGGGGCGACATGCCTGGCCGCTGCGGGGACGGCCTGGCGGCCTGCCTCGCCCCCGAGCTGACGCGGGACGCCCTCTGGGAGGCGTTCAAGGCCCGCCGCGTCTACGGCGTGACCGGGGACCGGATACTGCTCGACTTCACGGTGAACGGCGCACCGATGGGCGACATCATCCGCGCGGACGGGAGGCGCGCCATCCGCGTCAGCGTGCGCGGCTCGGACGCCCTGGACCGGATCGAGATCCTGCGCAACGGCCGCGTGCTGGCGACGCACTGCCACCAGGGGACGTGGGAGTCGCCGTGGCCGGGGGCCCGGTCGCGCTTCAAGCTGCGCGTGGAGGCGGGCTGGGGCCCCCGCGCCGAAGAGATAAACGTGCCCGCCCGGCAGTGGGAGGGCGGCCTCGAGCTGGCGTCGGGCCGCTTCCTGGGCGCCCAGCCCTGCTGGGTCAGCATGGGACAACGAGCGCCGGTGCTGCGGGGGACGCGCACGGACTTCACCATGCTGAGTTCGAGCGACACGGTCGGGCTGCGGCATCAGAACGCCAACGTCTTCGAGTTCGAGGCCGACCCCGCCGAGACGCTCACGGTCCGGCTCAACGGCCTGGAGGAGGCCGGCACCGTGGCGTCCTTCGCGGCGGGCAGCCGCGTCATGTGGTTCAGGGACGAATGCGTCAAGATGCTCCACCAACTGCGCGGTATCGAGCCTGACTCGCCCGAGCGCCAGGACGTTTACCATCACCTGGCTTACAAGGCGAAGCTGCACCGGGCGATCCCGGCGGTGGGCTACACGGCCACGTTCGAGGTCGAGGACGACGAGCCCTTCTCCAGCGAGATCAACTATCGCGTCCGGGTCGAGCAGCGCAACGGCCAGCGGGCCTGGTCCAGCCCCATATGGGTCCGGTGCGGGCCGGGGGAATGACGACGAGGCCGGCCCGATTTTCTGGCGGGCATCGCCGGCCGCGCCGCCTGCCCTTGCGTGCCTAAGAACCCTGCTCAGCAATAGTTACGGCAACGGAAAGCGCGCGCTTGCAGCCCCTCTTTGACTTTCCCCGGGCCGCCCTCCTACCATTCATGGTACTCGGGTTGA
>Ga0180432_10003369_pt1 | contig 22862 bp, 24 predicted proteins | sample SS_ome_10_FD_132414 | JGI IMG/M metagenome (GOLD analysis project Ga0180432, IMG submission 132414) | Hypersaline lake sediment archaeal communities from the Salton Sea, California, USA - SS_1_MS_2 metaG | ecosystem: Environmental > Aquatic > Non-marine Saline and Alkaline > Hypersaline >...
ATTTATAACACAGTTAGACCACACCAGACGTTGGGATACCTGACTCCAAAGAAATTTTTGGATCAATGCAAAAGAGAGGAGGTCAGGTGTCACTAATCATATGAACGAGTACAGTGGCTTGATAAATGCAAACAGCGAGAGTAGAATATTTATGTGAACCCGTGATGGAGGATTAGATGGATAGAGGGACGTGGACAGTAAAGGCAGGGCTCGCCCAGATGCTGAAGGGCGGCGTGATCATGGACGTGGTCACCCCGGAGCATGCCAGGATAGCGGAAGACGCGGGCGCCTGCGCGGTCATGGCACTGGAGAGGGTGCCGGCGGACATTCGCGCTGCAGGCGGGGTAGCCCGCATGGCGGACCCGACCGTGATACAGGCGATCATGGAGGCGGTATCCATACCGGTTATGGCAAAGTGTCGCATAGGCCACTTCGTCGAGGCGCAGGTACTGGAAGCCATGGGGGTTGACTTTATCGATGAGTCCGAGGTGCTGACCCCCGCCGACGAGAGCCACCACATCTGGAAGCACGATTTCAAGGTGCCGTTCGTCTGCGGCTGCCGCGATCTGGGTGAGGCCCTGCGCCGCATCGCCGAGGGGGCTGCCATGATCCGCACCAAGGGCGAGGCGGGAACCGGCAATATCGTTGAGGCCGTCAGGCATATGCGGGCGGTTATGGACGAGATACGCAAGATAGGCAGCATGTCTGAAGATGAACTGGTTACAGAGGCAAAGAATATCGGTGCGCCGCTGGAGCTGGTGCTGGAAGTACATAAAGGCGGGAGGCTACCTGTGGTGAATTTCGCCGCCGGCGGGGTGGCTACTCCGGCAGATGCCGCCCTGATGATGCAACTGGGTGCCGAAGGTGTATTCGTCGGCTCAGGCATATTCAAGTCCAGCGACCCGGCGGTGCGGGCAAAGGCTATTGTAAAAGCTACCACCAACTATCGAGACCCCAAGATCATCGCCGAGGTATCCAGAGGACTGGGGGATGCCATGCCGGGCATCGACATAAAGACACTGTCCGAGGAGAATCTGCTGGCCAAGAGGGGCTGGTAAAGGATCTTCGCGTGAAATGCGTATCATCGACAGAGCGAATAGAAGCGGTTATCGGGAGGTAGCTTGAAGCGCATCGGGGTGCTGGCACTGCAGGGCGATTTTGCCGAGCATGTTGCCATGCTACAGCATCTCGGCGCTGAAGCCCGCCTGGTCCGCCTGCGAGGCGACCTCGATGACCTGAGCGGCTTAATTATCCCCGGAGGAGAGAGCACCACCATCTCCAGGCTGATGCGCGAATACGACCTGCTCCAACCCATATCCGAGCTTTGCCAGCGTGGGCTCCCCGTAATGGGCACCTGCGCCGGCATGGTGCTCCTCGCCAGCAACGTTATCGACCCTGCAGACGCGGAGGTCACGCCGCTGAACGCTATGGATATTGATGTGAAACGCAACGCCTTCGGAAGGCAGGTTGACAGCTTCGAGACCGACATCGTGGTGCCGGCGATAGGTGAGCGCGCCTTTCACGGCGTTTTCATACGGGCGCCCTTCATCCAGCGCGCCGGCGACGGCGTGGCGGTCCTGGCACGCCTGCCCGACGGGACCTGCGTGGCTGCCCGGCAGGGCAACATTCTGGCCCTCTCTTTCCACCCCGAGCTGACTGACGATTCAAGGCTGCATTCATATTTTTTGAGCCTGTTAAACGGTGACGTCAAGCCATGATACACCCGCTCGGCCGACACACGATACTGCCTCTATTCTGGACCAAATCCCTGCCGCCGAATCAGGCGATAGCCAGTGACGGGATCGCTAATAAAAGCCTGCTCTCGCCGGAGGTTTTCATGGAGCACTGGATGCCCGCCAGGGGCAAACGGCACACCTGGATATCTTCAGACAGGAGCAACATCAACGGCCTGATCTCAGTCAACGGCGGCGCTGCACCTGTGGCCTGGCACGTTGACTACCTGCTGGTGGACGATGAAGAAATATGTACCGAACTCCTGGACGCCGCCAGCACCGCCGCTGCATATGTGGGAATCCGAAGGCTGTTTTTGAAGCTCGACAAGATGGCTGAACTACTGGGGGTTGTCAGACGATCCGGATTTGTGTTTTATTCAACCAGGCATGTATATATCTATCACGGTGAGCCTGAATCAAGGGTTGCGAGTGCGCAGGGCAACTATGGAATCCGCTCCAGACGCAACTCCGATGAGCATATGCTCTTCGAGCTGTACCGGTCTGCGGTCCCCCAATCGATACGCATCGCCGAGGGGTTGACCCGGGAGGAGTGGCGGGGAAGCCAGGAGCGGGGATCTTTGACCCAGCATGAGGATGAGTTCGTTCTCACCGACCGTGAGAAGGTGGTCGGCTGGCTACGTGTGCGCACTGCCGGCGGAACGGGTTGTTTTCACATAACCCACGCCAGCGTCAACGAGCAGGCGCTTCAATCCCTGGTCGATTATGCCGTTAATCAACGACTGGCGGGCAAGTCAACGATATTGTGTGCCATCGATGCCTATCAGGCTCGGCTTAAAAGCCTGCTGGAGGGATCAGATTTCGAGCTGGTCACGGAGTATACTAACGCAGTTAAGGAGATCGCCATCAAGGTGAAGGAGCCTCAGTTCGCACCCATGAGGGCATGATGCATTATGTTCAAACGCATTACAGATGACCTGGATGCCATGCTGGATCGATTGCCAGGGCACATCGCTGAGCCTCTGAAAGAGCGAGACGACCGCAGCGATCTGCTGGAGGTGGTGATGGATCTGGGGCGTCTGCCCGAAGCCCGCTTTCCCAAATACGAAATCGCACTGAGCGATAAAGAGGTTACCGCTGAGGACATCGATTTTTTGGTATCGCGAATCGGGCCATTTGGCGGGGACAATCGCGCCGGCATCGAGCGCACGCTGCACCGCATATCCGCCATGAGGAACCGCGAGGGCAACATCGTCGGGCTCACCTGTCGCATCGGCCGGGCGGTATACGGCACCATCGGCCTCATAGAAGACCTGATCGAGTCGGGCAAGAGCATCCTGCTCATGGGCGGACCCGGCGTGGGCAAGACCACCATGCTCCGCGAGGCAGCCCGCGTCCTGGCCGACGACAAGAAAAAGCGTGTCGTCATCGTCGATACGTCCAATGAGATCGCCGGCGACGGCGATATCCCCCACCCCGGCATCGGGCGCGCCCGCAGGATGCAAGTGACCCACCCCCAATACCAGCATGCTGTCATGATCGAGGCGGTGGAGAACCACATGCCCGAGGTCATCGTCATCGACGAGATCGGCACCGAGCTGGAGGCGCTGGCGTCACGGACGATAGCGGAGCGGGGGGTGCAACTCATAGCCACCGCACACGGCAACACGCTGGAGAACCTGATACTGAATCCCACCCTGTCCGACCTCATCGGCGGGATACAGACGGTAACGCTGAGCGATGAAGAAGCCAAGCGCCGCGGCACGCAGAAATCCATCCTGGAGCGCAAGGCTCCCCCCACGTTCGACATCGTGGTCGAGCTACAGGACTGGTATCACGTGGCGGTACACGCCGACGTGGCCGCAGTGGTGGACGCCATGCTGAGGGGCAGACCGAAACCGCCGGAGCTGCGCTGGATAGACGATAGCGACGAGATAAAGCGGGAACAGGCTGCCGCACCGACCAAGAAGGCCAGGGCCAGTAAATCGTTACACGGCGCTTCGACGATGATCTACCCCTTCGGCATAAACCGCAGCCGTCTGGAGCAGGCGATGACCAACCTGAACGTACAGGCCAGGCTCGCCAACGATGTGAGGGACGCCAATGTCCTCATGACCTCCAAGAGCTATTACCGCCGCAAGGCCCAGCCCATCCGTGACGCCGAGTCATCCGGCCTGCCGATATACGTTATCAAGAGCAACAGGATATCCCAGATGGAACGCTCCCTGATCCATATGTTCGACCTGAAGGCTCCGGACGACCCGCTCGACTTCGCCATCAAAGAGGCAGAGGAGGCCATAGCCCAGGTCAATGAAGGCAGTCCGGCAGTGGAGCTGAGCCCGCAGAACTCGTACCTGCGCATGCTGCAGCACCAGCTCGCCGAGCGCAAAGGCCTCAGTTCACAGAGCATCGGCCGTGAGCCGAACCGCAGGGTGCAGATATTCAACTCGGTCGAGTAAACCGCCGCACCCGTTCATAATCCATCGGCACTTGTCACCCTCGATCGTATCTACAAAATCCAGCCTGCGGATTGAAATATGGGCGCAATTCCATTAGAATGACTTGGAATCCGGGTAATACATGTCGTTTTTTATAACGTTTGAAGGCGGAGAAGGGTCGGGCAAATCCACCCAGGCCAAGGTGCTGAAAGGGCGCCTCGAGAAGCTGGGGGTCAATGTAGTGCTGACCCACGAACCAGGGGGCACGGAGCTCGGCGACGATATACGGGCCTGGCTCAAAGGTACCGGCAAAGGCGCAAAGGGCAAAGGAGCAAAGGGGAAAGAAACCGTATCTGATATCGACCCCAGGGCCGAGCTGCTGCTGTTCAATGCCGCGCGCGCCCAGCTTGTGTCCAGGGTGATCCGCCCCGCGCTGGAGAGCGGCGCCGTGGTCATCTGCGATCGCTTTTACCACTCGACCATCGCCTACCAGGGACACGGACGTGGCCTCGACCCCGCGCTGGTGGACGCTGCCAACAACATCGGCGCCGGCGGTCTAAAGCCAAACCTGACCGTGCTGCTCGATATCGACGCCAAGACAGGTCTCAAGCGCAAGAAACCGCAGGATCGCTTTGAGAAGGAGAATATCTATTTCCACCAGAAAGTGCGGCAGAGCTATCTGGGGATGGCTCAAAAGGATCCACAGCGCTGGCTGGTGATCGATGCATCATTGTCCAAGCAGGAAACCGAACGACTCATCTGGCAATGGATAGAACAGTTGATGCCGGCCATGCGCCGCAGTGAACAGCCCTCGAAAAAGGAGCCGTCAAACGCACAAACCGATACCCAAAACGACGTTGCTAAAAAAACTAAAAAGTGATATAATATATTCACTTTAAATCTCGCAGCTCGACCTTTAATTCCAGTCCGGAGAGGCTGGCAAGGAGGAGCAAGATGAAATCGAAGAGTCAACTGCATAAGCCCCCTTGTCGGCATACCGATAGGGGGATTTTTTATGCCTGACAAAGTCATCCTCGACGAACAGGATATCCGCCGCGCCCTGACACGCATCGCCCATGAGATCGTGGAGCGCAACCACGGAAGCCAGGACCTGGTATTCATCGGGATCCACACTCGCGGCGTGCCGCTGGCCAGGCGGCTTGCCGCCGCCATCAACGAGTTCGAACCATCGGATATCACCGTAGGCGCCCTCGACATAACACTGCATCGCGACGACATCACGTTCGGCGACGAGGTGCCATCGCTGCGCTACACCGATATCCCCCCCGACTTCGAGGAGAAGCGCGTCATCCTCGTCGATGACGTGCTGTATACCGGGCGCACCATCCGCGCCGCCATGGACGCCCTGATCGATTTCGGCCGTCCCAATTCTATACAACTGGTGGTACTCATCGACCGCGGCCATCGCGAACTGCCCATACGCGCCGATTATGTGGGGAAAAACCTGCCCACGGCTACCCACGATGAGGTCGTGGTAAGGCTGAAGGAAACCGACGGCATGGATGAAGTGGCACTGGTACGTAACGGTAAGGTGCCGGGGACTGACACAAGTGCACACCGCGGAGGCACGCCATGAATCTGTCAGGCAGGAGCCTGGTAACCATAGACGATCTGTCGAATCAGGAGATCGAGGCCATCTTCTCCCTTGCCGATGAGATGGCAGCATCGATGAAAGGGCAAGGGCGACTGTGCGAAGGCAAGATCATGGCCAGCCTGTTCTTCGAGCCCAGCACCAGGACGCGCCTCTCGTTCGAGGCAGCGATGCACCGGCTGGGAGGGCAGGTCATCTCGGTGATGGAGATGAGCAACACTTCGCTGTCCAAGGGCGAGAGCATTGCTGACATGGCGCGGATCGTCGGCAGCTACGCCGATATAATCGTCATCCGCCATCCGTGGGAGGGAGCCGCCAGGGTGGTCGCCGACTACGCCGGGGTGCCGGTGGTCAACGCCGGCGACGGAGGCCACGAACACCCCTCACAGACCCTGTGCGACCTGTACACGATCAAGCAGGAGAGGCACACCCTCGAGGGGTTGAAGATAGCGCTGTGGGGCGACCTGAAATACGGGAGGACAACCCATTCGCTGGCATACGCGCTAGCCCGCTTCGGGGCGACCATACACTTCCGTCCCGGATCCGGGCTGGGGTTGCCGGAACACGTGGTCCACAAGCTGACCACGGAATACGGCGGCATTATGGAGAAGTACGACGAGGCCGAAGGGACAAGGAAGGATAAGACCTTCCCGCTGGATGCCATCTACGTGACGCCGACCAACCCCCACCAACTGACGAATATCCCCGGGCTGAACCTGCAGATCGAGATAGAGAAGGGCGTGGACGCCCTGTACGTTACGCGGCTGCAGCGAGAGCGGCTTGAAAAAGAGGCGGATACAGGTTCAGGCTACCCCATCGTCGACAAGAAGCTGCTCAAGGAGGATCAGTTCAAGAAGACCATCGTGATGCACCCTCTGCCCCGCGTGGACGAGCTGGCATATGAGGTGGACTCCGACCCCAGGAGCCTGTATTTCAAGCAGGCAGCACACGGGGTACCCATCAGGATGGCCCTCATCGCCCTGCTGACCGGCGCGACGGATGCGGACATACCACAGAAGAAGGTGGCCGACTTCGCACGCAAGGTGAAGTATCCGACATACAAACGGATTTCCGGGCTGCGATGCTTAAACCGCAAGTGCGTTACGGCCCAGCCGACGGAGACGAGGTACATCAAGCCCGAGTTCCTGCTGGTGCGAAAGAGCCCGCTGATGCTGAGGTGCGTTTATTGCGAGCAGGAGATACACCCTGCATATTTCGCCAGCGTCAGGTGGCACGAGGGCACACAGGAATACAAGCGATACTACCGTTCCGATAATCCCATCATTCAGCGCATACGCCCGGAGAATTTGATCATATTCGACTCGGAGCAGGATGCCCAATCGCACGGGTTCAAGCCGGCGCGGGAATCGAAGCGGGCGGGATAGAGTTATGGAGAGCGAACTTCTGATCCTTGGAGGCAGGTTGATTAACCCCGGCGACAGGATGGACGTGTTCGGCGATGTGTTCATCAGCGGCGGAACTATAGCGCTGATAGGCGATTCGCGGCAGGCCAAAGCCTCCAAACATGCGCAGGTATTCAATGCGCACGGCATGATCATCTGCCCGGGCTTCATCGACCTGCACTGCCACCTGCGGGAGCCGGGCCACGAGGAAAAGGAGACCATCTCCAGCGGCACCCGCGCGGCGGCCCGGGGCGGCTTTACCACCGTCTGCGCCATGCCAAATACCGATCCGCCCATGGACTCCGCCGAATCGCTGGACCTGCTGAAGAAGAAGATCGCCATGGAGGCGGCAATACGCGTTCTGCCCATCGGATGCATCACCAAGGGGAGAGCCGGTGATCGACTTGTGGAGGTCGGCGCTATGGAATATGCCGGCGTTATCGCCCTCAGCGATGACGGCGACCCGGTACGCGATGCTGACATAATGCGGGAGGCGCTGGAATATGGAAACACCTTCGGTCTTCCGATTACATCGCACTGCGAGGATATCGAGATCAGCCGGGACGGGGTCATGAACCAGGGCACGATGGCGGAAAGGCTCGGGTTGAGAGGCATACCCGCCGCCGCAGAGGAGAACATGGTGGAAAGAGACATCGCCCTGGCGGAGCAAACCGGGGGACATCTGCACGTCGCCCACGTGAGCACCGCAGGGTCAGTAGAGCTCATACGCCGCGCCAGGGAAAGGGGTGTACACGTAACCGCTGAAGTGACCCCCCACCACCTGACGCTTACCGAGGATCAGGTCGCCGGCGAGGATGGCAAGAGCCTCAACACCTGCGCAAAGGTCAACCCCCCGCTGAGGACAGAGGCCGACATCAAGGCGCTTATCGCCGGACTCAAGGAAGGCGTTATCGACGCCATCGCTACCGACCACGCACCTCACGCCGAGGCAGACAAGAAATGCAGCTTCGAGACGGCCGCCTTCGGCATCAGCGGGCTGGAGACAGCCTTCGCCAGCGTCATGTCGCTGTACCACGAGGGCAAGATCGATCTGATAACCCTCCTGTCCAAGCTCACCATCGAGCCGGCAAATATTATCCACCAGAAGGACCTCGGCATGCTGGAGGTGGGCGCCCCAGCAGATATCACCATCTTCGACCCCAACGCCGAGTGGATAGTCGATCCGCTGGCCTTCGCTTCCCGGGGACGGAACACGCCGCTGGCCGGCAAGACCCTGAAGGGGAGGGTGATGGCCACCATATACGGCGGCAGGTTCCGCCACAGGGTGATGCAGTAATGCGATCGATGAAGGTGCAGGCAGGATGCAAATGAACCGTGCAAGGCAGGCTGACGAAAGGGGCACACGTGACCGATAAGGCTTATCTGGTACTGGAAGACGGCTCGGCCTACGAGGGCATACCGTTCGGGGGCGACACGCCGTCGTACGGTGAGGTGGTGTTCAACACCAGCATGACCGGCTACCCTGAGATGCTCACCGACCCGTCATACGTCGGGCAGATCGTGGTGCCGACCTACCCGCTGCAGGGTAACTACGGCATCAACAATGACGACGCTCAATCCGGCCGCGTTCAGGTCTCCGGGTTCGTGGTGCGGGAAGAGTGCCGCCTGCCCAGCCATTCGCAGAGCACAACAACACTGCATGAACACCTCAGGACAAACGGGGTGCCCGGGATAATGGGGGTGGACACGCGCTCCATCGTGCGTCGATTGCGTTCGGCAGGAGTGATGATGGGCGCAATCACATCCGATCCACCGGAGGATGCGCTGGCGAAGCTCAGGCAAACGCCGCGTTACGACGACGTCGATTTCGTCAAGCAGACGAGCACAACCAAGATATACAAATGGAATAACCCCGACGGGCAGGAACCGCTGTACCATATCGTCGTGCTGGATTGCGGGGTAAAGTTCAGCATCATGCGCTACCTGAGCCATCTGGGTTGCGCCTGCACCGTCGTGCCGTCCACGACATCGGCCGAAGATATACTCAAGCTTAAGCCCGATGGCATCCTGCTGTCGCCCGGTCCCGGAGCCCCCAACCAGCCGTACCTTGAGGACACCGTGCGCAAACTCATCGGCAAGAAGCCCTTAATGGGCATCTGCCTGGGGCATCAGTACATCGGGCACGCCTTCGGGGCGAAAACGTATAAGCTCAAGTTTGGACACAGAGGTGGCAACCACCCCGTGAAGGACCTCGCCAGCGGCAAGGTGAGGATAACCGCCCAGAACCACGGATTCGCGCTGGATGCCGACACGGTTAAGGGCGATCTTGAGGTAAGCCAGATCAATCTCAACGATGGCACCGTGGAGGCAATCAAACACCGTGATATGCAGATACTCGCCATCCAGTATCACTCCGAGGCCTCCCCCGGCCCGCATGACAGCGTCAGCGCCTTCGAGGAATTCGTGGGGATGGTGAAGGGGTAAGAAGAATTGATAAAGAGAAAACGTAGTATAAGGATTTATTGCGACTGGTGCCTCAAAGAGATAGAGAGACCTGAAGACGGAATTGTACGTTGGAAATGGTTTCCTAGTGAAGGCAGATTGGACCGGCATAGCTTTGCTATTGTCCACAGAGGAGAATGTGATAAAAGCATGGGAGACCCACTGGGGGTACGTAGTGGATACCATCATATTGAACACATACAGGAATTTTTTAACAGAAATATATCTGATGAGATTGAGGCAATTAAACATGGGTGGCGTCGAGATGACTGTGAAGGGCTTGCAGATGTTCTTAGCCGTGTAAATCCGTCAAAATCTCGTGAGAAACTTTTTAAACTATTTCAAGAAGCCCAGATGAGTTCTGAAGCTATACTCAATAGGCACATAACAGGTATAGGCGGTGAATTGTCAAGATTAACCAACAGAATTATCGATATTAAAAAAACAGGTGTACCACCCGGCACATCAAATATACTGTTTCTTGCATTAAGGAATTTGTTGATAGATAAGTTCGGGCCTACCTCAGTCATATTAGAAAAATTGTCGGAGTTAGAAAACAGCTTGAACGATACATCTATTGGTCTAACAGACGAAGGTAAATGTGATTGTATCCATCAATTCATAGAAACGATACAAAGTTATGCTTATTCTGCTTTAGCAAAGAAGGAATTTGAGACTCTTTTAGGTATCCAAATCAAAGATGATAAATCTAGATATAAGCATACAAGCTTTCTATATTGGGCCGAATTCTTATGGAAGTGGGTAAAAGAAAACCGCTTGTCAAGCGCAATCATAGCCTCTTTTATAGCTAGCATTATTGTCGGGCTTATCTTTGGTATCTGAGGTGAAAATGTCTAAAATCTCTAAGGTCCTGATCATCGGCTCGGGGACCATCATCGGGCAGGGCAGCCGTCAGTCTGATGGAGTCCGCTTCAGACGGGCGAGGAAGAATCTGGCACAGCGGGGGATTCGAGATTGCCGCGCGCACTTCGTGCGCTCGCAATGACAGGGAACATAACACGGACTGTCATTGCGAGGAGCCCGCCTGAGGCGGGCGACGAAGCAATCTAAGGAGAATCTTTTCTCGAATTTTATGTTGAGCACGTCGAATGTAATCAGGGTAGCAATAGAACGATGCAATCGGGTAAAGGGGAATAATGTCCAAGCTTAACAAGGTCCTGGTCATCGGCTCGGGGCCCATCATCATCGGGCAGGCGGCGGAGTTCGACTACGCCGGCACGCAGGCCTGCAAGGCGCTGCGGGAGGAGGGGCTGACGACTGTGCTGGTGAACTCCAACCCGGCCACGATCATGACCGACGAGGGAATAGCCGATATCGTCTATATCGAACCGATAACGGTGGAGGTCATCACCCGCATCATCGATAAGGAGCGCCCCGATGGCCTGCTGCCGACGCTGGGCGGCCAGACCGGGCTTAATATGGCGGTGGACCTGGCGGATGCCGGCGTGCTCGATAAATTTGACGTGCGCCCTCTGGGCACGCCGATCGATACCATACGCAAGGCAGAGGACCGCGACCTGTTCAAGCAAATGCTGTTGGAGATCGGGGAGCCGGTGCCGCCCAGCTTCATCGCCACCAATATGAAAGAGGCACGCGAGGCGATAGCACAGATCGGACTGCCAGTGGTGATACGCCCGGCGTATACGCTGGGCGGCACGGGCGGCGGGCATGCCTCCACCATGGAGGAGTTCAACCTCATCGCTGCATCAGGCATGATGGCCAGCCCGGCGCACCAGATACTCGTGGAGAAGAGCGTCATCGGCTGGAAGGAAATCGAGTACGAGATGATGCGGGACAGCAACGATAACTGCATCACCATATGCAACATGGAGAACATCGACCCCATGGGGGTGCACACCGGCGACAGCATCGTGGTGGCGCCATCACAGACGCTGACCGACAGAGAGTACCAGATGCTGCGCACCGCCAGCATCAAGATTATCAAGGCGCTGGGGGTTGAAGGAGGCTGCAACATACAGTTCGCCCTGGCCCCGCACAAGAAGCTGTCCCCCTACTGGCCACCCGGAGGCAACGGAAGCGATTTCATAAAACGCCTCGAGAGCGACCTTCCGCCCTACTATGTGATCGAGGTCAACCCCCGGGTCAGCCGCAGCTCGGCGCTGGCATCCAAGGCCACGGGATATCCCATCGCCCGCGTCTCATCCAAGATAGCGGTGGGCAGGACGCTGGACCAGATAGAGAACAGGGTCACCGGCAAGACCATGGCCGCCTTCGAGCCGGCGCTGGACTATGTGGTGGTCAAGGTGCCGCGCTGGCCGTTCGATAAGTTCGCCAGCGGCGACCGCAAGATCGGCACTCAGATGAAGGCCACCGGCGAGGTCATGGCCATCGACCGCACCTTTGAGGCAGCGCTGCAGAAAGCGGTGCGCTCGCTGGAGATCGGCAAAAAGTCCCTGCTGTGGGAGGACCCCGCATGGTCACAGGACGGAAAGCTGCCTCTGTCGCCCAGCGACCTCAGGCTATGGGCACTTATGGCATCCCTGCGCCGCGAGATGACACCTGCTGAGCTGTCGATCGAGACCGGTATCGACTTCTGGTTCACCGATAAGCTGGCGAACATAGTCCACATGGAGCGGCGCCTGCTATCCGAAAACCTGACCCCGCAGCTCCTGCTTGAGGCCAAACGTATGGGGTTCCCCGACGGATACATCGGCACTCTGGCTGACAGGCTGCCGGAGCAGGTAAGGCAGCTGCGCCATGAATGGAAGATCCTCCCCGTGTACAAGATGGTCGACACCTGCGCCGCCGAGTTCGCTGCCGAGACCGCCTACTTCTACAGCACCTACGAGCAGGAAAACGAGGCAGAGCCCCTCGAAAGCAACCGGGCGACGGTCATCGGCTCCGGCCCCATCCGCATCGCGCAGGGCATCGAATTCGACTACTGCTGCGTGCATTCCGCCTGGGCGCTTCAGGAAGCGGGGTATCAAAGCATCATCATCAACTCCAACCCGGAGACTGTCTCCACCGACTTCGATACCTCCGATCGCCTGTACTTCGAGCCCCTGGACGAGGAGAGCCTGCGCGATATGCTGGAAAATGAGGCCGGGGGCAGTGGTGTCCCGCCATCGTCCATCGTCCAGTTCGGCGGGCAAACCGCCATAAATCTGGTTGAGCCGCTCAACCGCGCCGGCATGCCCATACTCGGCTCCAGCCCTGAGTCCATCGACCAGGCGGAGGACCGTCACCGCTTCGAGGACATGATGAATCGGCTGGGCATACCACAACCACCCGGCTCCACCGCCACCACCGTAGAGGGGGCACTGAACGTGGCCAAGCTCATCGGGTACCCGGTGCTGGTGCGCCCCAGCTACGTGCTCGGCGGCCGCGCCATGGAGATAGTGTACAACGCCACCGAGCTGATACATTACATGAACCGCGCCGTGGAGCTGGACACCAAACACCCCATTCTTATCGACAAATACCTGGAGGGGAAGGAGGTCGAGATCGACGGTATCGCCGATGGTGAGAGGGTGCTCATACCCGGAATCATGGAGCACATCGAGCGAGCCGGCGTGCACAGCGGCGACTCCATGGCAGTCTACCCCGGCCTGAACCTCACCCCCAATGAAATCGATACCATAGTCGATTTTTCAATACGCATCGGGCTGGCGCTTAACATAAAAGGGTTAATGAATGTCCAGTACGTGATCATGCCCAATGATGATGGCACCTCGTCGGTATATGTGCTGGAGGTGAACCCTCGGGCAAGCCGCACAGTGCCCATCATCAGCAAGGTTACCGACGTCCCCATGGTCAAGGTGGCCACCAAGATAATGCTCGGCATCAGCCTGAAGGACCAGGGCTACGAGACAGGGCTCTGGCCGACGCAGGGGCTGGTGGCGGTTAAAGCGCCGGTCTTTTCCATGTCCAAGCTCGGTGGGGTGGACAGTTATCTCGGCCCGGAGATGAAATCCACCGGCGAGGTCATGGGGGTGGACTACACCTTCGAGGCAGCCCTGGCCAAGGCGCTCATCGCCGCTGACCTCATGCCGCCCAGGGGCGGATCAATACTCCTCAGCATCGCCGACAAGGATAAGCCCGAAGCCCTGTCCATCATCAAGCAACTGGCTGCCCTGGACTTCAAGCTGTACGCCACCGAGGGCACCGCGGCGCTGATCCAGAGCGTGGGCATACCGGTCAACTTCATCAGCAAGAAACTGGATGAGGGCTACCCCAATATCATCGATATAATCCGCGACGGTACACTCAACGGGGTAGTCAATACCTCCGCCGGCGAGCGCGGCCCGATACGTGACGGTTTCGAGATACGGCGTGCCGCTGTGGAGAAAAGGATCCCCTGTTTCACTTCGTTAGATACTATCAGGGCAGTGGTTACATCGCTCAGGATGGGTGAACAGACCTATTCCGTACAGCAGCTACAGGATTACCTGAACTGTGAGAAGGGCAATACCCCCGATTCAGAATAAAGGTGCCGGTTGAGAGGACTATCGGCCAGAATAATATCCAACGCAGAGATTATGCCCCGGGTCTATCTCCTCCGGGCTGAGGCCCCTGCGATCGCTTGCGACACACGCCCCGGTCAGTTCGTCATGGTACGCACCAGCCTCGACTGCGACCCGCTGCTGAGACGTCCGCTCAGCATCCATCGCGTGCACGACAACGGCGAGATCGCCCTGCTGTACGACGTGGTGGGCCGCGGCACCGAATGGCTTGCGCAACGCGAGGCGGGAGCGACCATCGACCTGCTGGGGCCACTGGGCAACGGTTTCACCGTCGATTCCCCAAACCTGCTGCTGGTTGCCGGAGGCTGCGGTATAGCACCTCTCGTCTTCCTCGCCGATATCGCCCTGGCGCAGGGCCGCCGCGTTGTGCTGCTCTGCGGAGCAGATACCGCCGCAAGGGTCTTCCCCGAACAGCAACTGCCGCACGGGGCATTGACGACCATCGTGACAGAGGATGGCTCACTGGGACAGCAGGGGCTGGCCACTGACTTCATCGCCGATGCCTTGCGGAAACTAGCGCCACAAGCCGAGAAAATCGACCCGCAAGATGATATGCAGATCTTCGCCTGTGGTCCCAACGATATGTACCGGGCCATGGCCCAGAACGACCTGCTCAAAGGATGGAACATCCAGGTGTCGCTGGAGGCGCGCATGGGCTGTGGCTTCGGAGTATGCTATGGCTGCACGATTCATACCAGAATAGGGCTCAAGCGCGTGTGCAGGGATGGACCTGTGTTCAAATTGACCGACCTGTTACTGTAACATGCGAATAATTGAAGGGGTGAGCGATATGGTAATCACGAGGAAAATCGAAATCCGCACCAGGGGGGAGTGTGACCTGATCGATATCACCGACAGGGTGCAGAGCGAGATAGCCAGCGCCGGCATTGACTCAGGCACCGTGACCCTTTTTATCGGCGGATCGACAGCCGGGCTGACGACTATCGAATACGAGTCAGGGGTGCTGAAAGATTTGCAGGAAATGTGGGAGCGACTGGTGCCGCGAAATATCCCCTACAAGCACGATAGCAGGTGGGGCGATGGCAATGGATACTCCCACGTCAGGGCATCGCTTCTTGGCCCATCGCTGGTGGTACCGTTCAGCGGGAAGAGGCTGCTCACCGGCACATGGCAGCAGATTGTCATCGCCGATTTCGATAACCGTCCGCGTTCCCGGGAGGTCATTGTCCAGATCATGGGAGAATAAGACGGCAGTCCTGGAGGACGTTCGACTATCCATAGACGAAGGCCGGGCTTCCCAATGTAACAGAAGTGGCCGGGTAATTAAAACGATATAGTCACTACAAAATTAAGTCATATTCTGTTGAACCATTAGAGTAGAGGGGGCTGGCGGAGATTAACTGGCATATACCCGCGGAGGTAATACGAATGATTGACAAAGTTGACAGTTTGGTGTATATATGTTCAAACTCGACTGAGGCACCGCTGTTCTGGACATATGAACCGAGGGGGTGTATAATATCCCCTTCAGAGGGATACAATGACAACCGGCGACGCGACACAATTGAAAAGGCGACTGGGAAAGTTTGAGCTGTTCAAGTGGCTCACCGACGAGGAACTGGACATGCTTGCTGCCCTGAGCAAGGAAGAGAGCTTCTCCGCCGGCTTGAGCATAATATCAGAGGGCTCGGCTGCCAAGGATCTGTACATGGTCGAAGAGGGGCAGGTGCGCGTAGAGATGAGCCTCTCCGTATACCCCGGAGTGGTCCAGGACGCGCTGGTCGACATTATACCCACAGGCGAGCCGTTCGGGTGGTCCGCAGTCATCGGCTCACGCGTATACACCATGACAGCCAGGGCTATGGAACCGGTAAAAGTGATCGCTATCGACGGAGAGAAGTTGCTCTCCCTGTTCAACAAGAACCCTGATATCGGATTCAAGGTGATGGAAGGGCTGGTAGCGGTTGTGTCTAAACGAGTCCGCTCTGTCAAGAAGACCATGCTCACCTAAGGTAAGTTATCCGTATAGTTGTTTGGTGAAAGGGAACATCAGTGGCTACGATTAAAGAGACATTGGCCAGTTCAGATCTTTTCAGGGGGCTGACCGATGACGAATTGCAGAGGATAGCCGAAATATCCCGCGTAGAGATCTACGAAAAGGGTTCTGTTCTGTTTACCGAGAGCAGCGCAGCCGAGGATGTATACATTATCGAGATCGGCAAGGTTGCCATGGAGATGAGCCTGGCAGGTACGCCTGGCATGGGGAAGCAGGCCACTGTGGAGACAGTCACCAAGGGTGGCGGCTGTGGCTGGTCAGCTTTGTCCGGAACACCCGTATACACGCTGACCGCGAGATCCATTGAGCCGGTGCGAGCCATCGCTATTGACGGGAACCGATTGTACAATCTGCTTAAGGAAGACCCACACCTGGGATACAGGGTGATGTCCAGGTTAGCTACCGCCGTGTCCGCCCGCCTGCGGAACATCCGCATGACGCTGCGCATGTTCCATCGCTAGCCATCATCCCCGGCAAGCCACCCCTACGATGGAGAACGCAGCACCCGTTTACCCGTAGCACCAGACTTGGCCGCGATTGTCCATTTGCCAGTCGATGTATATTTGAACTTTGGTTGCCATTTAGGCTATTATTTATAATCACTAACATTTATGCGAATAGTGTTACGAATATGACCACGCTTAAGACGGCACTGCAGAACTCCGCTCTGTTCAAACGCCTTTCGGACAGTGAGCTGGAGCAGGTCATCGCTCTGAGCCATCAGGAAAGCTACACGGAAGGGCAGGTAGTGTTTTCCGAGGGTACCCCCTCAGAAGACATGTACATCGTGATCAATGGGATAATAGCCATGGAGATAAGGCTTGCGGTCTACCCCGGCATGCTGCAGAAGGCTACCGCAGAGGTGCTGAAGCACGGGGACACCTTTGGCTGGTCTTCGGTGTTGGGTTCTCACGTTTATGTCATGACTGCAACTGCCATAGAAGCTACAGAAGCAGTTGTAATTGATGGAGAAAGCCTGTATAAGCTCCTGAACGAGAACCCTGAGATGGGATATATGGTACTGCTGGGTCTTATAGAGGTGGTCTCCTCCAGGGTCTGGGGCATTAAGAGAGCGATGTTTGCATGAGGATACAAGCGATGGGAGATAAATTTGGCTACGATTAAAGAGATGCTTGCCGAATCCGATATTTTCAACGGGCTGCCCGGAGAATGGCTGGTTCGTATTGGCGAATTATCGCATATTGAAGACTATGAGGACAGAGACTACCTATTCATCGAGGGAGAGGAGCCGACGAATGTATTCATTATCCAGAAGGGCAGGATAGATATGGATGTCAGTTTGTCCCCGACCCCGGGACTGGGACACCAGGTAACTGTCGACACGCTGGGCAAAGGGCAAACCTGCGGCTGGTCTTCAGTTATAGGCTCCCATGTATATACCATGAGCGCAAGGTGCGCCGAGCCGGTCAGGGTAATCGCCATAAACGGCAGCGAGCTGCGTCATTTTCTGGACGATAATCCCTCCATAGGTTTTAAGGTACTGGCGAACATGGCACCTATCGTCATCTCCAGACTCAGGAACATGAAAATCCGCCTGCCAATCGCCTTGGGCAGAAAGATGCGATAGTGCATTCGCGACTCCCGGAAATCTCGTGTGTTGAGTTGTAATTCAGCGAAGCTAATCTGCGCTACACTGTACGCCTCTGCCTGCGTCCATACGGGATATGCGAACCCCCCTGCGGTGGACGAAATTCGCTCCAATCGATTATAATATTCCTGCGTGCTTTGACACGCATTTCCTTTGAGCAAAACGCTCGCTTATCGATAGGAAAGGCAGGAGATGGACACAGAGAGCACTTTCAAATCAGGAAGCAATCTTGAGAAAATACTGAAGAGCGGGGCTTTTGTCGCCACCGGTGAGCTGGGGCCACCGCAGAGCGCCAGTGCAGATGTCATCCGGAACAAGGCCAAGCTGCTGAAGGGTAACGTCGATGCCGTTAATTTTACCGACGGACAGACAGCTATAGTGCGCATGTCGAGCTTCGGCGCGGCGCTGATAGCCATGCGCGACGGGCTGGAGCCCACGGTCCAGATGACGTGCCGCGACCGCAACCCATAGCCATCCAGATGGACATACTGGGGCTTTCCGCCAACGGCATAAAGAATTTCCTGTGCCTCACTGGCGACCACCAGTCCTTCGGCAACCATCCCCAGTCCAAGGGCGTCTTCGATATAGACAGCATCCAGCTAATCAAGATGGTAAAGGATATGCGGGACGAGAAGAAATTTCAGAGCGGCGATGCGATGGATGTTGAGCCGCGCCTGTTCATCGGGGCTGCCGCCAATCCCTTCGCCGACCCGTTCGATTTCCGCGTGCTGCGGCTGGCCAAGAAGGTGGCTGCCGGCGCCGATTTCGTCCAGACACAGATCATCTACAACGTCGAGAAATTTGCCAAGTGGATGGAGAAGGTGCGGGAGCTCGGGTTGCACCAGCAGTCGTACATACTGGCTGGAGTGGCACCCATAAAATCGGCGGGTGCCGCCAAGTACATGAAGAACAACGTGCCGGGCATGGATGTACCCGACGAGGTCGTCCAGCGCATGTCAGCCGCCCCCAAGGGCGAGGCCAAGCAGGTGGGCATTGACCTGTGCGTGGACATCATCAAGCAGGTGCGCCAGATCGAGGGCGTGGCCGGCGTACATATCATGGCTATCGAGTGGGAAGAGGCGGTACACGAGATCGCGGAGAAGGCCGGCCTGCTCCCGCGACCGCAGGCATAACTGACCGGGCAATTAAGTAGAAGGGGATTTGTCATCCCCCTTTGCTGCAATTTCTAAGCCTGTCGCTTTACGATGTGGATCGCCGTTGCCTTGAAGCTGAGATATATCGGCTTGCCTATGGTCAGTTTCAGTTCCTGCGCCGATGCTGATGTCAGTACGCCCAGCAACGGAAAACCGCAATCTACCTCTACCCTCGCAAGCGGCCCGAGTAATACCACCTTGTTGATCCTTCCCTCAAATACATTCCTCGCGCTTGAAGTGTCTCTATCCCGTGCTAGGGTTATCTCCTCGGGACGTATCATCACATATACATCTTCGCCGGGTTGAAGCTCAGTAACAGCTTGAATCTCCCTGCCTTTCACGTCGATAATCGCCAGTCCGCTTTCCTGCCGCAGCACTTTGCCGGCGAGGATGTTCTCCACACCGACGAATTCAGCCACCTTCCTGTTAGCCGGCGCACAGAATATCTCGTTCGGGCTGCCCACCTGCAGCAATTCTCCGTTTACAAGCACACCGACCTTATCCGCCAGCCGCTGTCCCTGTGACATATCGTGTGTTGACATCAGTATTGTGGTCTTGCGCTCTTTGATAATATGCGCAAGCACTTCTTCGATCTTGGATACGGAAACGGGGTCGAGGTTGGCGGTCGGCTCGTCCAGCAGCAGCAGCTCCGGCTCAATGACCAGTGCCCGCGCTATGGCCACGCGCTGCATCTCGCCGCCGGAGAGCGTCCGCGCATCCCTTTCCCTGTAATCCCCCATACCGACTATCTCCAGCACATCGTTCACCTTGCTCCAGATGACATCCTTTCTCTGATGCCTCCACTTTAACCCGCATGCGATGTTGCCGAAAACGTTCATCTTGAAGACGACGGGCTTCTGCTGCACCAGCGCCATTCTGCGACGCGCGCTGTTCCCGGCACGTCCTGAAGCCGTTACATCGATGCTGTCGAACAATATCCTGCCGGATGATGGCGTGTCCAGTAGATCGATAAGTCTGATAAGCGTTGTCTTGCCGGCGCCGGTAGGCCCGATGACCGCACAAGTTTCACCCTTATCTACGGACAGGTTGACACCGCTCAGGACACTTCGCCTGTCGTATGTTTTACTCAGGTTCGATATCTGTAAAAAAGCCATTTGTCAGTAACCTGTAATCGATTTGCCATCCATTGAAGAATACTACCCGCTTCGCGATTGCGTGACGGGAAGAATCCTCCTGAACAGATTCAACCTCTTTAATCTTCCGCTTTTCTGCAGAGAATATATTGTGATGTTGATAACCAGAGCTATCAGAAGCAGGAGAATTCCCATGGCCCAGGCCTTTTCAATATTGCCCTTCTGTGTTTCCAGTGAAATGGCGGTGGTAAGGGTTCTGGTATAGAAATTTATATTGCCGCCTACCATCATCGATATGCCAAGCTCGGATATGGCGCGGCTGAAGCCTATAATCACCAGCGTCAGCATGGCGTATTTGGCTTCCCTTACCGCCACAATGACCATCTGCAGCTTTGAAGCGCCCAGAGATACCGCCGTCTCGGTGATAGATTTGTCCACACCGCTGTAGGCCGAGATGACCAGTCCCATCATGATAGGCGATATCAGCACTGCCTGACCGAATATGATGGCGTTTGGACTGAAAAGCCAGCCCAGCTCGCCCATGGGGCCGGCGCGCGACAGCATAGAGAAAACGAGCAGTCCTACCAGTACGGTCGGCATGCAGTACAATGACTGAAGTACGCTTACCAGCAAGCCTTTGCCACGGAACTGGCGGAAGTGGATCAGGCTGCCCAGCGGGAAGCATATGATAATGGAGATGGCGCAGGAGGTCGCTGCAAACCACAGCGACCTCCCGGCTGCGCTCCAGGTATCGGAATCCAGCGATACTAACTGATTCCAAATGCTGTCCAATAAACCTAAGCCTCCCGTTCCTTACTCTGTCGGCTCGCTGCCGGCGCAGGGCGTGAACAGGCCTTCGCCGTACTGGTTGGCACCGTAGTTACCGATAAGCTGCTGGATCTCGTCAGAGGTGAGGAAGTCCACCAGGTTCTGCCCCATCTCCTGATTTTTGGATGCGTTACACACGACCACAGTGTAAACATTGAGCAGGATGCTACCTTCGTCCACCAACTTGACAAGCTCCAAGTCGCCCTTATATGCCAGGAACGTCCCGATATCGCTCAGCGTATAGGCCTGCTTCTCGCTGGCCATGAGCAGCGTTGGCCCCATCCCGCTGCCGGCCTCGATATACCAGTCACCCGCAGTTCTTATATCCTCATAATTGTATCCGGCGGCCGCCCATATCGCCTTCTCCTTAGCATGCGTACCCGAATCGTCGCCGCGGGATACAAACGATGCATCCCCACCCTGGGTAAGCTGGGTGAAGGCCTCTTCAGGAGACAGGCCACTGATGCCAGCCGGGTCACCCTCCGGCCCGACGATCACGAAGTGGTTATAGGCGAAGGGGACGCGCTCGAGTCCGTAGCCATTGGCCACAAACTGCTCCTCGCGGGCCTTATCGTGAACGGTGATGGCATCCACATCGCCCCTCTGGCCGTATTCCAACGCGATGCCGGTGCCGGCATAAAGGATGTCCAGCTCGACATCGTACTCATCCTCGAACATCGGCTCCATATATCCCCACAGCCCGGTATCGTACAGGCTGGTGGTGGTCGCCACGCGGAACCGCTCTGCCCTGGTAAGAATATCCCCACCGGCAGGGACTGCTGTCCCACCACATGCTGTGCCAATGCCAGCAAGGCCGACGATGAATGCTGCGGTAAATATATACAAAGTTAACTTCCTCAAGCCTTTACCTCCATAATTCGTATTACACTTCCGGAAAGCTCTTCGATCTATATGCCTATACGACCTTCCTCTCCAAGCCTTCCGTCGCGCCGATACGATGACACATCGCGATGTAGAGGCCTGCAGATGGAGGTCAGGATGGCATGTCTCGCCCGCCAGACGCATTAAAAATGCCTCCACAGGGAGGCACAGGCAGTCAGCATTCACTAACCGCTTCAGCCCTCCTTTCCACATCGGGGGGCGCAGGCGTTTCCCCCTGCACCGTATCGGCTGCTCGCCATGCCCTCGGGTTCAGGCGCGGCAGCTCGGAAAGCTCGTATTCAACTTTTAACCCGAGGGAGATTTTAACACGGCTTAAACCCTGAAGTCAACGACCACCCAATCAATTTGACAAGGGCGAAAATGACTGTAGAATAGTCTAAACCGTCATCTTTTATCGAAAAACTGGAGGGAAGGAGACAGCGATGGAAAACAGCGAGATCATTGCCCTAGTGATCGGTATCCTCAGCATCCTGTTCGGCATCCTAGTAATAGTCCGTCCGAAGATACTGGCCTACCTGATCGGGATCTATTTTATCGTAATAGGCGTGCTGGGCATTATAAGGGCCTTTTTCTAGCACTCGCATATTAGGAACAGATTAAATAATATCAGCCACGATGCCCTGAACGTGCTCGATGGCCTCTGCGACCATGAACAGCGAGCCGGTGACGCAGATGAGGTCGTCGCGACCCGCCGTCCGCGAGGCGCATTCGATCGCATCCGACACGCTGCTCGACTCGACCGTCTCATGCCGACCCATGCCCAGCCGCTGCATCAGCGCATTAGCCGCCATGGCGCGGGGGTGCCGCGACCTCGTGGCGATGATGACGTCGGCCAGCGGCGCCAGCTCCTGCAGCATACCGTCGAGGTCCTTGTCCGAGGATACGCCGATTATCAGGATCAGGCGTCTATAAGTAAGATACTCCCCGATCGACTCCCGCAGCCGCATCGCCGACTCGGAATTATGGGCGCCATCGACGACCAGCAACGGCTCACGCCGTAAAATCTGGAAACGTCCCGGCCAGCGCACCTCAGCCAGCCCGCGGGCGATATGCTCCGAGCTGATGCCGACCGCCTCCAGCGCGGCGACCGACACCGCTGCATTCTCCAGCTGGTGCGCACCCAGCAGGGGTACCCTCAGGCGATA
>Ga0180432_10003370_pt1 | contig 22862 bp, 16 predicted proteins | sample SS_ome_10_FD_132414 | JGI IMG/M metagenome (GOLD analysis project Ga0180432, IMG submission 132414) | Hypersaline lake sediment archaeal communities from the Salton Sea, California, USA - SS_1_MS_2 metaG | ecosystem: Environmental > Aquatic > Non-marine Saline and Alkaline > Hypersaline >...
ACGCTCCAGCTCCCGGACCTGACGTTGGGTGAACTTCATGGTACCCTCCTTGTGAACGGCCAACACGAGGATACCATAAACAATACATATACCAAGTTATATTATTCATGGCCATCAGCCGGCAGGGAAACGCATAGCTTAGATTGCCGAATGTAAAGAAGCGTTAGACGCACTACACGAGCGGCTTCGGTGCTGGGGAATGGGTGAAGGGCCGTGGTGCGTTTCATGCGCATGCGGCGTGTCATTTCCGCGTTTTCCCCTTGACAGGGCGGCACTTCCTGTGAGATACTAAGCATGGAGAAAGGGGGAGATTCCGTCCAGGCATTCCGTGGGATCCCTTCTGCTGCGCGTGGAGCAGCTTCGATCTGCTCCGGGGGTAGTTCGGGCGCGGAATGCGCAGGCGTCTTCTGCCTGGTCAAGTCAAACAAGCGGTGCGCCTGCGTGTGCTGAGGCGCGATCGAGAGGGGGATTCGATGAAGACGATCCAGGTGATGTGTGTGCTGGTTGTTCTGGGGTTTTCGGGTTGGGCGGACGCCGGGGAGAAACTCTGGGGCTGCACGTTCGGCGACAAGAGCGAGGTATTTTTCGTGGATACGGCCGATGGGTCGGTGTCGCGCTACAAGGACTTCGGTGCCGTGTGGTTCGGTGATGTCGCGGCCGATCCGGCGAATGCCAACCTGTATGTAACGAGCTGGGGAAGCAACGGCTTTGACGTGTTGTCCAGGATGGATGTCGCCACGCTCACGGTCCAGGAGACCTGGACGCTGCCGGCGGGGATGAATGCGCTGGCGTGGAAGACGGGCTCGGCCGACACGCTGTACGGCATTCGGGGCGGGGGCGCCGTCAACGGCGACCTGTACGAGATCACCGTCAGCGGCGCGGGCATGAGCGCGTCGCTGGTCGGCACGATCCCGTCGATGGCCTCGGACGGCGATATCGCCCGCGACCCGACGACGGGCGACTGGTACGCCACGTTCCTGCCGGAGTCGAAGACGTATCTCTGGGATGTGGACGTTGCGACGCCGGCCGCCAGCACGCAGGGGCCCGAGCTCGGGGACTGGGGACTTGATACGGGGCGGGTCTACATCTCGGGTCTGGCGTTCACGCGGGACGGCACTCTGTGGGGCGGAAGCTGGGGGACAAACAGCGGAGGCACCTACTCTCCACTTGACCTGTATACGATCGATGCCGCAAGCGGGCCGGCGGGTCTGGCGCCGGTGTGGGACCTGAGCGGCGCCCTTGGGGGCGCTGGCATCACGGGCCTCGCGGTTGTTATTCCCGAACCGGGGATTCTGGCGGTTGTCGCCCTCGGCGTGGCGGCGCTGGGGGTGCGCTGCGGCTCAGCGAGGACGCCGAGGCATGCTTGAGGCAGCACGGCTGCGAGGTGACTCTGGCGCCGACGCGGGAAGCCATCGAACTCTACAATGCCGCCGAGGGACCGGTGACGGCGTTGTTCCATCTTACCTGCTAGCGCCACGGCGCTGCTTCTCGGGAGAGCCCGGGATGGCAGTGCCGGCAGCCCTTGGGGTGGTGGCATGCCTGGAGCGAGGACGCCGAGCCGCTCACGGCCACCCTTGACCCTACTCTCAGGCAACAGTTCGGCCCGTCACCTGGCAGGGTCGTGGCTGCGATGCCGTTTGCCCATGTGCACACCCATCACTAAGCGGCTATAATAGAACCAGTTGAGTTCTTTTTTCTTGACAAGCTGCGGGTCACTGTGAGAGAATCCGGCCGGGAATGGGGGGGATTCGGTGTGAGGCCGTTACTCGGTCAAGTCTCTCCCCCTGGAAATGCAGCTTGCGCACCGGCGCGCGCGCCGTTGGACCAACTGAGAGGGATAAGGGGGACCGGGGCCAATGAGTACTCCGAGGGGGATTTCGTCGCTTTTCGTTACAGTCCTGTTGCTGTTCGTGGCCGGTGGCGCAAACGCGCAACTGGCTCCTGTGGAAGTGTTCCCAGCGACCGACTTTTCTTTTGGGCAGCGCGCTGATCAAGACGCCGCCACTCGGGTGCTGGGTGGCAACCCGTTGTCAGGCGTGCCAACCTACCAGTGGTACAATGGCTGCGCTCCCACTGCCAGCGGCATGATGGTCGGCTACTGGGATGCCAAGCCGGGCTATGGCAACCTGTTCGACGGGGATGCCTCAGTGGGGACGCCGGCGACCGATGCCATGATCGCAAGCCAGACGCACATCGTGGCCGGCAGCGAGAACGGATACACCTACGGTGACTGGCACAATTCGGCGTCCTACCCCAGCCACGAGGCGAATCCGGACTGTATCGCTGACTTCATGCACGTGGTGGATGGGGGAACCTCCTATCTTGATGTTGCCCCCGGCCTGGAGGCGTACGTCGAATGGGACAATCCTGGCACGCCCATCAACGAGAGCTATGAGGCCACGGCACAGCTCATTGAAGACCCCTACTATGGCGGGACGCTGACTTACGCCGACATCAAGGCCGAGATTGACGCCGACCGCCCGGTCCAGCTCGGGGTCTACACCTACGTCGACCCGGATTGGATTGGGCATGCGATCGTGGCCTACGGCTACCAGGACGATATGTTTGTCGTGTTTTCCCCGGGCCTGTGGGCCAACGTCCTCGTTCCCGGCATCGCGGTCAAGGACACGTGGCCTACCGGAACAACAGGCCAGAGTGAATGGGTGTTAGACTATGACGGGGACGGAGAACCGGATTCGTACTACGAGTCTTACATTGACGGGAATGGCGTCGAGTGGTGGCCTTATTACACCGTATCCGACGCGCAGGCATCCTTCACTTACTATTGGGACTGGATGATTCAAGAGGCGATTACGCTTGACATTGTGCCAATACCCGAACCAGGTTTGGTGGTGTTGGCAGCCGTTGGTGTCGTGGGGGTCCTGCTGCGCAAGCGGACCGGATGAGCCGCGAACTGTAATCGAGAGCACTCAAGCTCCCGGTCTTGATGGCCGGGGGCTTTTTCATCTGAGGCGTTGGGCCTGGCTGCGCGTGGCAAGACATTCTCTTGGCGTGGCAAGACATTCTCTTGGCGTGGCAAGACATTCTCTTGGCGTGGCAAGACATTCTCTTGGCGTGGCAAGGCATTCTCCTGGCGGGGAAGGGGTTGCGTACTGCACACGGGCCATGTGCCGGGCCGGTGGGCGGGGGCGGTAGGACAAAAACGGCCAGGTGCCGGTTTTTTCCCTTGACAGCGGACGGGCAGGTGTGGTAGTAGATCAGCAGCTTGATCAAAGACAGGGTAGGGGTTCCTTAAAAGATCGACCGGCAGCATCTGCCTTAGGGCGTAGGCGAGCACTTCTTCTGGTGCGCCCGAACGGTCTGGCAACAGGTTCTCGATGTTTCTCCTTTGCCTCAAGCGACTTGGGGCACTGTTGTCGGCGCGAGAGAGGAGGCACAATGAGCAAACCGACCGTATTCCTGTCACTTCTTGTCTTCGCGCTGGTATTGGCCTTGGCCGGGGTGGCGGACGCTGCACGGGCAACGCCTGCAGTGCCGGCGACGCCTGCGGTACCGGGGGGACCGGGGGGACCCGCGGTACCAGCGATTCCGGCGACACCCGCGATACCCGGCAACGGCCACGGCTACGCCCACGGGCGGCCTGTGGTGCCGGTTGTGCCCGCGGTGCCCGCGGTGCCTGCGACGCCGGCCGTGCCCGGCGATCCCACGGTGCCGGCGGTGCCTGCGACGCCGGCCGTGCCGGCCGTCCCGCCCGTCGATGAGGATGGCGGGTTGGAGTACGTGGCGCCGAGCCTCGGGGGAGATGGGGGTGACTACAGCGCGCTTCTCACCGGGGGCGGTTGGGGAGGATCGCCCTCGTACGCCGCGGTGCCTGAGCCGGCTACGATGACCCTGGTGGGTCTCGGTGTGCTGGCGCTGGTGCTTCGGCGAAAGCGGTAACAGCTCACGCACCCTGCGACGAGCACGAACGCCTCCGGCTGCAACGGCCGGAGGCACTTTTTTTGGCTGGATGGCTTCGGCCGGCCCGGTGAAGGCGGCGCCCACGCCGTGCGCCGCGCCGTGGGCCGCGTCATGCGCGTTGACAGGCGCGGGGCCGGTCGGTAAGGTGGATGCGTCCCGAACACTCATCGAAAAGGAGGCCTTTCAGTGCTCAGAAGCTCTTTTTGTCTTCCAGTCATGCTGCCGGCGATCGCCGTGGCGGCAATGGCCTTGGCGGTGATGGCCGGGTTCGCGGGCCGGGCCGGGGCGGTGAGCCCGCTCGACGTGCCGAAGTCGCCGCCGGCGGGGTGGTGGCCGGACCCGTGCACGGCGTACAAGGCGCCGGCCGACGGCATCGGCGCCAAGACGGCCAACGTGGTGGTGGTTAACTACAACCCGACGATCGAGTCGGAGGGCGGTCGCACGCTGACCGAAGTGTGGAAGTGGAACGACCCGCGGGAGCTCACCGAGGGCGTGATCGAGGGCATCCGCGAGGCGAGCGGTGGCTACATCAACTATCGGGTGGTCAAGTGGGTCGAGATTGACGGGTGCCCGCCGTTCCGAAGCGGGTTCCGCTACGATGACGCGGGCGTGATGGACGTGCTGCGCACCCACAAGTGGATCGAGGGCGACGGCTCGAGCTACGCGAAGATTTTCGAGGAGGCGGGCGTCACGAAGAAGTTCGTCGAGGACTTCAACGTGACCGAGGTGTGGCTCTGGGGCGCGCCGGGCTTCCACTGGGACGAGTACGCGATGTTCATCCCGGACCGCAAGAAGCGGCTGCCGCCGACGCGGAACCCGTGGTTCTACCGGCCGTACGACGTGCCGGACCTGGGCCGGACGATCTGGGTGATGGGCTGGAACTACGAGCGCGGTCTCGATTGCGCGATCCACAGCTACGGCCACCGCTGCGAGGGGATCCTGGCGCTGGTGTTCGGCAACGGCAAGTGGGACAAGAAGCTCGCCGGCAAAGACCCGTGGAACACCTGGAGCATGTGCGACATGGACTTCTCGGGCGAGGGAAGCTGCGGCAACGTGCACGTGCCGCCCAACGGCCAGGCAGGATACGATTACGGCAACACGCGCACGGTCGAGTGCTACGCGGCCGACTGGCCCCACTGGCCCGACGTCAAGGGAAGGCGGGTGAAGGTGGACGGCACGCAGTGGGACCGCGACCAGGCCAAGTACCTGGTGTGGTGGATGGGCCATATGCCGAAGAACCCCGGCCGGACGGGGTGGGGCTGGAATAACTGGTGGATCTACGTGGCGAACTTCGACGGCACGCTCGACGAGTACGTCCCGCCGACGACGAAGGGAAAGGAATAGCCTCACGCAAAGCCGCCAAGAGCGCAAAGAATAAGGAATAGGAGAACCGCAGAGGGCGCCGAGGGCGCAGAGAGGGAAGAATAGAGAAACCACGGAGGGCACGGAGAGCACGGAGAAAACGCAAGCTCCGTGCTCTCCGTGGCCTCCGTGGTTTGATTCATCGTGTGTGTTTTTGACGCCGGGTGCAGGGAATGCGGGCTGGGATGCTCGGCCGGCCCTACGCGCTGCGGAGGACGACGGACGGATTGAGCTTGGCGGCGTGATTGGCGGGGCTGATGCCGGCGAGCAACGCGAAGCCGATCCCCATGACCAGGCTGATCGCGACGAACTCCCAGTCCGCGATGAAGAACGATGCCGGTGTGTAGAGCGTTCGCGGGAGGGCGGCGTGCGCGAGCGCGTCCGCGCCGCGCATCGCGAGCCAGCCGAGGAGCAGGCCGACGAGGCTGCCCATCAGGCCGATCATGAACGCCTTGAGCAGGTAGATGAACCGCACGTGGGATTTGCGCGCGCCCACCGAGCGCAGGATGCCGATGTCCACCCGCTCCTCGTACACGCTCATGGTGAGCACGTTGAGGATGCCCACCGCGGTGATCCCCAGAATGATCGCCACGACCAGCACGAACGCGAACCGGACAAACAGCGTCACGGAGTTGATCTTGTCGATGGTCTCCTTCTGCGACTGCACGTCCATCTTCATTGCCGTGAGCGCTTCGCGCACGGGCTCGACGTCGGCCACGGACCGCGCCTGCACGACGAGCTGCTGGTAGACCGTTGGCTCCGGCTCCTTGAAGTAGGCCTTCTCCCACACGTCAATGTACTCGGGCGGTACGCCGAAGCCGAGCATCGAGACCCGGTCCGAAAGCCCGACCACCTTGATCAGCGCGCCCCGCGCGGCGATCTCGTCTTGCTGCTCGAGAAAGGCCAGCCGCCGGCCGAACCGCACGTACATGTACTGGCCCACCAGGCTCTCCTCGCTGATCCGGCTTGCCAGACCGAACTCTTCCGCGCCCGCGTACGAGATGTTGAACGCCTGCACCAGCCGGCGCGAGAGGACCGCGGGCACGTAGGTGTCGTCCACGTCCGCGATGTCTATCCGCGCCTGCAATACCGCGCGCGCCACCTCGCGTCGGAGGTTGGCGTGGACGGGGAACTCGTCGAGCGCGCCGTCGGGCCGGAACGTGTAGTCGGACAGGTCCTTCACGTCGCCTCGGAGCAGCTCTTTCGGGTAGCCGAACACGACCGACTCGGTGTCGAAGTGCCCCTTGTCCATGCCCAGCAGCCAGCCCTCGACGCTCGTGGGCACCTTCTTGAGCGTTTTGACGCCGAAGACGCGCCGCACGCCGGGGATCGCCTCAACCTCGGCGATCGTTTCGTCGGTTATCTCCTCCTTGCGCAGGGATTCGCGCAGCACCAGCCGCTGCGCGTCGCTCGCGCCCGTCGCCTTCTCCAGCAGCCACCCGCCGAGCTGGCCCACGGGCCGGTCCTGCTCGGCCGGCGCCGCCGTCAGCTCCGTGATCGGGATCGAGCCGACGAGCTCCTTGAGGATCGTCTTGCGCATCCCTTCCGTGAGCGACAAGAGGAACAGCAGCGCGCTGACGCCGATGACGATGCCGAGCAGGTTCAGCACGAGGCGGACCTTCTTGCTCATCAGGTCGCGCAGCGCCATGATGATGAGATTGCTGTGCAGCGCGCCGCGCATGGTTCAGAACCCTCCCGTGCCGCGCAGGGCGGCGATGCTGCGGCGGATCGCCTCGATTTCTGCGGAAGAATTCTCCCGCACGCGCCCGCCCTCGAGTGTGACGACCCGGTCGGCGTAGTCGAGCAGCGTCATGTCGTGGGTCACCATCACGAGCGTGATGCCGCGCTCCTTGTTGAGGCGCACGAGCAGGTCCATGATGTGGCGCGCCGTTTTGGGGTCCAGGTTCCCGGTGGGCTCGTCGGCCAGCAGCACGTTGGGTTCGTTGACGATCGCGCGGGCGATCGCCACGCGCTGGCACTGCCCCTCGGAGAGCTGGATGGGCCGGAAGTGCATCCGGTCGGCGAGCCCCACCGATTCGAGCGCCGAGGTGATGCGCTCGCGCGCCGCCTCGCGCGTCACCGGCGTGAAGATCAGCGGGATGCGCACGTTTTCGAAGGCGGTGTAGATGCCCTTGAGATTGAACGTTTGGAAGATGTGGCCCACCACGCCGTTGCGGTAGTCGGACAGCGCCCGGTCGTGGATGCGGCAGATGTCGCCCACGCCGTCCACGGCGATCTCGCCCCCGTCGGGCCGGTCGAGGGCGCCGAGCATGTTGAGCAGCGTCGTCTTGCCCGAGCCCGACTCGCCGAGCACCATGACGAACGAGCCGCTCGGGATCTCGAGGCACACCTCGTCGAGCACGCCGATCTGCTCGTCGTCCTTGACGTAGGTTTTGGTCAGCTTCGTGATGCGGATGCCCGCCATGAGGCTACTGTGCCCCCGGGCGCCCGCGCCGGGGCGGCGCCGGTTTCTTCGTGAACTCCGAGGCCCGGCCCGTGCCGAACGCCTCGAGCGTGATCGTCAGGTTGCGCTCGTAGTAGTGGATCTTGATCGGGTAGTCGGGCAGCTTCTTTCTCGAGAACCACAGACGGGCGTAGCGGCCTTCCTCGACGGTGACCTTGTAGCGGCGGCAGAAGAACGTGCCCCGCAGCACCTCCGGCTCGGCGCGCTCCGGCGCGTGCACCTCGATGCGGGCCTGCTGCTCGTCGTGGCCGTCGGGCCGGAAGGGCTCGATGAGCAGGTCGCTGGTGCCCCGCTGCGAGGTTGCCTCGGGCTCGCGCGCCTCGATCGTGCCGTCGGCGAGCCGCTCGCGCAGGGCCAGCAGCGTGCCGTCCTCGAGCGAGACGTCGAGCTGCGTCCACGCCTTGACGAACCCGCGGTCGCGCACGATCTCCTCGATCGTGATCGTCTTCTCCGCCTTCGCCGCGACGAGCAGCGTGTGCTCTTCTTTGTTCGTCCAGCGCGTCAGCACCCAGTCGCCCACGGCGAGCTGCTGGAACACGTCGAGCATCCGGCCCGGTTCCTTGGGCGGGGCCGGCGTGTCCGGCTCGTCGGCCTCGGACGCCTCATCCGCCTCAACCTCTTCGGGTTGGTCGTCCGCTTCGGCCGCTTCGGTTTCTTCGGTTTCTTCGGCCTCCTGGGCCGTTTCGTCCGCTTCGGCCGGCTCCTCTTGAGGGTTGGCCTCTTCGGGCGCTTCGGACGCTTCGACGCCGTCGTCCGCGCCCGCCGACTCGGCGCCGCCGTTGGCGGGCGTCGCCTGCGGCTCCGGCCGGCCGCGGCAGGCCGTGCGCGTGCCGGCCGTCGCCACGAACATGACCGCCGCGGCAAGCAGCCTAGCGATGAGCGTCGCCACTGTCCGACTCCTTTTTCCTGGTCGTGAACGAGATCGAGGTCACCAGCTTCGGGGGCGTTTTCTTCTTGTCCTTTTCTTTCTCATCGGGCCGCGGCTCCGGGTTGTCGCTCGTCCACCAGTCGGCGCGTTTCATCTCGTCGAACTTCTCCGCCACGAGCCCGTGCGCGTGGTTGTCCTTGACGCCGTCGGAGAGCGCCAGCGTGTAGGTGCGGCCCGGCTTGAGGCCGCCCGGGACCTCGATGAGCAGCACGCATGTGCCCGCATCATACCTGAATTCGGCCCGGCGCAGCAGGTTGCCTTTGTCGGTGCCGAGCTTGGTCGAGGCACCGCGGCGGAGCGCGATCGTCCGGGCCTTGAGCGTGTCGGGGTCAACGGGCTTGTCGAACTTGACCCAGATTCGGCCGTCGAGCGGCGCGCCCGTGGCCTTTGCGGCGGGCTTTGTCTTGACGATCACGGGCGAGAAATGGTGCTGGTAACTCCGGGCCGCCCACGCGTGCCAGCGCTGCTCGAGCACGTCGAGCGACGGCACCACGCCCTGGAACGCCATCTCGAAGACCTTCAGCGGCTCTTTCGCCAGCGTCGGCTCGTTGAACGACGTGATGTAGTTGCGCAGCCGGATCCGGCCGTCGCCCGCCGAGGCCGCGAGGAACGCGACGAAGCTGTACGCCTCCGCGTAGTGCAGCAGGACCCGGCGGTCGTAGCCCATGAGCACGAGCAGCCGGCGCAGGGGGATCTCTTTTTTCTCGTGCAGCGCCCAGTACACCAGCTTTTCGTAGTCCTGTCGCCGCTCCGTGCCCGCCGTCATGTACTCGGCGAGCCCCTCCTGGATCCACATCGGCATGTGGACGGGGTCACGCCTTCGGCCCTCGAAGTAGTGCCGGTTCGACATGTCGTACATGAGCAGGTGCATCAGCTCGTGCGGCAGCGTGTGCTCGAGCAGGCGCTTGCCCTCGTACGTTACGATCAGCTTCACCTTCGTTCCCTTGTAGCGGAACTGCACCTGCACGCCGGCCGTGCCGAACATGCCCCACGAGCGGTAGTAGGACATCAGGGTGGGATAGACGAGGATCAGCGCCGGCTCCTTCCAGATGATCGAGGTGCCGAAGAACTGCTGCGCCCTGGCCCGGTGCTTGAGCGCCACGGCGAGCACGCGCTGCGCCATCTGGGCGTCGTCAGCGTACACCATAAACTGCAGTCGCGGGTCCGTCGCCGGGTGCTCGGTGTCGAGATCGCGCTCCAGCTCGATCTCGTCGAGAAGGGGTTTGAGTCCGCTCGCGCTCGAGGCGCACGCCGGCGGCGCCACGGCGAGCAACACGCTTAGCAGCACGCTTGGCAGCATGCTTGGCAACACGCTTGGCAATACAGCTATGAGTGGGGAAACAGGCGTTCGCACGGGCCTCTCACTCGGCTAGTGGACGACGATCCTGTCCTGAATCCTCGCGAAGATGCCGGGCCCGATCCCCGGCACCTTCATCACGTCCTCGACGCGGCGAAACGGGTGCTCGGCGCGGTAGTCAATGATGCTCTTGGCGCGTGCCGGTCCGATGCCCGGCAGCGTCTCGAGCTCCGCCTGCGTGGCGCTGTTCAAGTCAACCGTGGCCGCGTCCTCTTCGGCGTCCTCCGCGCCGGCCGGCTCGCGCGGTATGACGCGCGGCAGGCTCTCGTACGCGGGCACGATGATCTTCTCGCCGTCTTCGAGCCGCGCCGCCAGGTTGAGCTTGCTCAGATCGGCGGCGTCGGTCGGCTTCGCCTTCTCGACCGCATCATTGATGCGCGCGCCCAGCGGCAGCCGGTACACGCCCGGCGACTCGACCGCGCCCGTCACGTGCACGGTCACCGCCGCCCCGGGGGCCGCCGCGTCCTCAGTGTCTTTGACGGCCCCGGACGCGCCGGTGTTCACCCCGCTCTCGACGGGGAACCCGCGTGCCTCGGGTCGGCGGCGGACCGTGAAGCCGACGATCACCGCCGCCAGCAGCAGCACGAGGGCGCCGATTGCGAATTGCTCCTGCCTCGCGAGCCGGAACATGCTGCCCCCAAAGTTATTTTACCACGATGTTGACGAGGCGGCCCGGGACGATGACGGTCTTGACGATGCGTTTGCCTTCGGTGTGTCGCGCAACGTTCTCGTCGGCAAAGACCGCGGTCTTGATCGCTTCGTCCGATGCGTCCGCGGCGACGGTGACGCGGCCACGCACCCGGCCGTTGACCTGCACGACGAGCTCGAGCTCGTCGCGCACGAGGGCCGCCGGGTCGGCCGTCGGCCACGCCGTGCGCAGGACCGTCGCGGTGTTGCCCATGCGCGACCACAGCTCCTCGCAGACGTGGGGCACGATGGGCGAGAGCAGCACGACCACCGTGCGCAGCGCCTCGGCCAGCACGCTCGTGCTTCGTAGCGAACTACTTCGCAGAGTGGCATCGGCGCCCGGGGTCTCGCTCAGGGCCGCTTCGTGCTTGTAGATCTCGTTGACGAGCTCCATCGAGGCGGCGATGGCGGTGTTGAAGTGGAAATCGCCCTCCATATCGCGCGTGAACTTCTCGATGGTCTCGTGCGTGGCGCGGTGCAGCTCGCGCGCGGCGCCGTCGAGGCCGGCGGTCTCAACCGACGGCGCGCGGTTGAATCGCTCGAGCAGCGCGATGTTGCGCACCACGACCGTCCAGAGCCGCTTGAGGAACCGGAACCCGCCCTCGACACCGGCGTCGCTCCACTCGCTGTCCTTTTCGGGCGGCCCGATAAACAGGGTGTACAGCCGCACCGTGTCGGCGCCGTAGCGCTCGATCAGCGCGTCGGGCGGCACGACGTTGAACTTCGACTTGCTCATTTTCTCGAGCGTCGTTTCCACGAGCAGGCCGGTCTTCGTGTCCACGAGCTTGCCGTCGCGTTGCTCGACCTGCTCGGCGGGGATGAATCCGCGCGTCGAGCGGTAGGCCTGCTTGCAGATCATGCCCTGGGTGAAGAGGCGCGCGAACGGCTCGTCGAAGCCGACGTGCCCCATGTCGTGCAGCGCCTTGGTGAAGAAGCGCGAGTAGAGCAGGTGCAGGATGGCGTGCTCGATGCCGCCGATGTACTGGTCCACGGGCAGCCAGCGGTCCACGGCCGCCGCGTCCCACGCGCGCGTCTCGTCGGTCGGGCTCAGGTACCGAAGGTAGTACCAGCTCGAGTCCACGAAGGTGTCTATCGTGTCCGTCTCGCGCCGCGCCGGCTTGCCGCACGCCGGGCAGACGGTGTTGACGAAGTCGGCGACCCTGACGAGCGGGTTGCCCTCGCCGAACTCGACGTCGTGCGGCAGCAGGACGGGCAGCTCCGACTCGGGCACGGGCACCACGCCGCACGCGTCGCAGTAGACGATCGGGATCGGCGCGCCCCAGTAGCGCTGGCGGCTGATGAGCCAGTCACGCAGCCGGTACTGGACCACGCGCCGGCCGGTGCCGCGCTCGACGAGCCAGTCGGCCATCTTGTCCCACGCCTCGCGGTTGGGCAGGCCGTCGAACCGGCCCGAGTTGGCCATGACGCCGTCTTCGACGTACGCCTCGGTCATCGTCGCTCCGTCGAGCGGGTCTGCGTCGGGCGGCTGGATGACGGCGCGGACCGGCAGGCCGTATTGCGCGGCGAACTCGAAGTCGCGCTGGTCGTGGGCGGGCACGGCCATGATCGCGCCGGTGCCGTAGCCCATCAGGACGTAATTGGCCAGGAAGATGGGCACCGCTTCGCCGTTGATGGGGTTTGTCGCCTTGAGTCCCGTATCGAAGCCGATCTTTTCGGCCGTCTCGTCGGTCCGGGACGACAGGTCCGTCTTGCGCATGCGCTCGATGAAGGCGAGCGTCTCGGCCTCCTTGGGCGTGCCTTTGACGAGCCCGGGCACGAGCGGGTGCTCGGGGGCCATGACCATGTAGGTGGCGCCGAAGAGGGTGTCCACGCGCGTGGTCCAGCACGGGATCACCGTGCGTGTGCGCGTCTCGACGAAGTCCATCTCCACGCCGGGCGAGCGGCCGATCCAGTTGGCCTGCATCGTGCGGACGCGTTCGGGCCAGCCGTCGAGTTCTTTCAAGTCATCGAGCAGGCGGTCGGCGTACTTGGTGATGGCAAAGAACCACTGTTCGAGCTGGCGCGTCTCGACCGCGGCGTTGGCGTGCCGCCAGCAGCGGCCGTCAATGACCTGCTCGTTGGCGAGGACGCTCCGGCACTCGGGGCACCAGTTGACGGGCGCGTCTTTGCGGTAGGCCAGCCCGCGCTTGAAAAACTCCAGGAAGAGCCACTGCGTCCAGCGGTAGTAGTCGGGCTCGCACGAGGTGACCTCGCGCTCCCAGTCGTACTCGGTGCCCCAGGTCATGAGCTGGCGCTTGCCCGCCTCGATACTGGCGAGCGTTCCTTCGCGGGGATGCACGCCCTTCTGGAGCGCGGCCTGCTCGGACGGCAGGCCGAAGGCGTCCCACCCGAACGGATTGAGCACGCGGTAGCCGTGCATCATCTTGTAGCGCGCCACCACGTCGCCGATGATGTAGTTCTTGCCGTGCCCGACGTGCATCGCGCCCGACGGGTACGGAAACATCACGAGCACGTAGTACTTGTCGACGTCACTCGCGCTCGTGTCGGTGTTGAACAGCCGCTCGTCGCGCCAATGCTGCTGCCACTTCGGATCGATCTCGCCTGGTTTGTACTCGTCCATGCTCCGCTGCTCGTGTCTCAGGTGATGCCGGCCTCAGCGGTCCTGCGGCGGCCAGAGGCCCATCTGCTTTTCGCCGAAGACCTCGGCGCCGAACCGGGACACTTCGGCCCCGGGCTTGTGCCACGCGTCCAGCGGCAGCCCCGCCTTCCAACAGACCTGCTCGAGGAACTTCGGCGCGTTCCAGGCGTGCTCGGACGCCACCTGCGGCAACAGCAGGCCCGAGCGCCCCGCTGCGCGGATGTACAGCCCGTGCGTGCCGATCTCGATCTCGCCCGGGCCCTTGATTTGCTCGAGCAGCCCAAGCACGGAGATCTCGACGTCAATCTCCTCGAGCTCGCGCGGCCGCACCGGGGCGAACCGCGGGTCGTGGGCCGAGGCCTCGACCGCCAGGTCGCGCACGGCCTCCCACAGGGGCTTGACGCCCTTGACGTAGCCGATGCAGCCGCGCAGGTCGCCCGCCTTGTGCAGCGAGACGAAGGCGCCCACGACCGGCCGGAGCGCGTCGGGCACCATGAGCGGGTCCTCGAACGTCGCGCCGGACGCGAACGCCGCCATCGCCCTGCGGGCGATCTCAAGCAAGAGCCGCTTGTCCTGGTCCGACAGCATCAGACTACCCCCGCTCAGTGCCAGAGCATAGGGCGCATCCCCGGCCGCCGCAAGCGAAATGACGCGCGGCCCCGTCAAGCCGTCCCGTGCGTGTCCTCCGTGCCTCCGTGGTGAATTGCTCTGCTGCTGCCACCCCGGGCGTCCAGAATGCGCTTGACGGGCGCGAGGCCGTCGGCCTAAATGAAGACACGCCAACGATGCCCGAGGCAAGGAGATTACCGATGCGCCGAGTCTTTATCCTCCTGCTGTGCTGTTTCGTCCTGACGCTCGCCGGCCGGGGCCCGAGCGCTGCGGTCGCCGCTGCCACCGAGATGACCACGAGGAGCGTGGCCATCCTCGACTTCGAGAACGCCAACAAGGAAGCCAAGGAAGACGACTGGCTCAGCGCCGGCATGGCCGAGACGCTCATCACCAAGCTGCGGCAGGTCCGCGACCTGCGGCTGGTCGAGCGCAAGCAGATCCTCAAGGCCATGGAGGAGCTCGATTTCACCGCCACGGACTTTTTCGACACGGAGAAGTCCGAGCAGCTCGCCAGGTTCCTCAAGGTGGACGTGTTGCTCGTGGGCGGTTTCCAGCACTACGCCAAGAACATCCGGATCACGGCCCGGTTCGTGGACGTCTCGACCGGCGAGGTGCTCGAGGCCGTGGACATCAAGGGCAAGATGGACGACATCTTCGACCTGCAGGACGAGCTCGCCCTGAAGCTCATCCAGACCATGGGCATCGAGACCACCCGCAAAGAGCGCAAGACGGTCACCAAACAGCCCACCACGAACCTCAACGCCCTGGAGCTGTTCAGCAAGGCGCTCGAGGCCGAGGACGAGGAGGAGAAGGTCAGGCTCCTGAAGCAGGCCATCGAGGCCGACCCCGACTACAAGGAAGCCTATAACGACCTCGCCGTCGTCTACATGGATCGCGGCGACTACGACGAGGCCATCGGCTACCTGAACGAGGCCGTCCGCGTGGACGCCACGTATTTCCTGCCGCACTTCAACCTCGGCGTCTGCTACAACCAGCTCGGTCGCGCCGAGGAGAGCGTCAAGGCCTTCAAGCGGGCCATCGAGTACAACGACACCTACGTCAAGGGCTTCCTGGCGCTGTCCGAGACCTACTACGCCCAGGGCGAGTACCGGCGCGCCGGCGACGCCGCCCGTGAGGCGATCGAGCTCGACCCGAGCAATCCCGACGCCTACAACGATCTGGGCAACGCGCTGTACGGCCTGGAGCGCTATGAGGACTCGATCAAGCAGTATGAGCAGGCCATTGAGCTTGACGCCGAGGCCCACTACGCGTACCACAACATCGCCAGCGCGTCGGAGAAGCTGGGCGACACCGACAAAGCGCTCGCTTATTACGGCAAGGCGCTCGAGATCAACCCCGATTACGCTATCAGCTACTTCCGCCGGGCGGCGCTGTACCACCTGACGCTCAACGACCCGCACAAGGCGGCGCTTGACTACATCACGTATATCGAGCACGAGCCCAAGGACTTCGACGGCTACATGGGTCTCGCGCGCGTGTACGTGCTCCTCGACAAGCCCGACGAGGCCAAGGAAGCCTACGAGCAAGCGCTCGAGCTGCGCGGCGACGAGCCGAACGCGCTCAACGAGCTCGCCAACGTCTATTACAACGACAAGGACTACGAGCGTGCCGAGCGCCTCTACCTGGCCGCACTCGAGGCCGACCCCGACTTCAAGTGGGGCTACTTCAACCTGGGCAACCTGTACGCGTACGTGCGCAGCGATCCCGATACCGCCGCCGACTACTACGAGAAGGCCTACAGACTTGACCGCCAGTACACCGGCGCGCTCGTCGAGCTCACCCTGCTCGAAGTCCGCCGCAGCGAGTGGGACGACGCGATCGGCTGGCTCATGCGCGGCATCAAGCTCACGCCCGACGACGCGTTTTGGAGCTACTACCTCGGATACGCCTATGACGAGAAGGCCACCCAGAAGCGCAACGAGGGCAAGACGCGCATCGCCGAGCGCTACATGACGACGGCCGAAAAACACCTGCTCGAAGCCGCGCGGCTCGACCCGGACAACGCGGACACCTACAACCTGCTCGGCAACCTGCGGCTCAACAACGGCGAGGCCGAACAAGCCGTCCCCCACTACGAGAAGGCGCTCGAGCTCAACAAGGACCACCAGTTCGCCACCGTCAACCTCGCCAGCGCCATGCGCAGCCTCGAGCGATACGAGGACGCCGAGACCTACTTCAAACGCACGCTCGAGATCGCCCCCGACTACGCGTTCGCCGTGCACGAGCTCGCGGAACTGTACGACGAGGACCTCGACCGGCCCGAGGACGCGGTCACGTACTACAAGCGCTACCTCGACCTCGTGGGCGAAGACGAGGGCGTGCAGGACCGCATCGAGGAGCTGAGCGAATAGCAGACCGACGCGCCACCCGGCCAGGACGCTGCCGCATGCTGCGCAGACAACACAACGCCCGCGAGCGCGACACCGTGCGCCGCCGCGCCGAGCAGTTCCTCAAGGAGCTGGAGACCGATTGCTACGCTGCCGGCGCGGGCCTGGCCGACACCTCCAACGTCGCCGCGATCTACGAGAAGTATGCCGACCTGCCGAACGAGGCCCTGTTCAAGACGCTGCGCGCCGAGGCCAAGGGCTTCGAAGGCGACCGGAGCGGCGGCGACGGGCTGCGGCGGACCGAGTTCCTCGCCGAGCTCGTCGGCGGGCTTGTTGGCGGCGCCCGCACGAAAGAGCTTGCTGACCAGTGGAACGCGCTCGAGGCGCGCGCCGAGGTCACCTACCCCTGGGGCACCGAGCCGTACCGCCAGTCGGCGGTCTCGCTCGCCAACGAGCCGGACCGCGGCCGCCGCCGCGCCATGGCCGCTGCGCGCCGCGTGGTCGTCGAGCAGCTCACCCCCCTCGCCCGCGACATGATCGCCCACGAGCACGAGACCGCCCGCGTCCTCGGCTTCGAGTCCTACACGAGCGCCGTCCAAGAGGTCGGCCGCCTCGACCTGGGGGCGGTGCACGCCGCCACCAAGAGTTTCCTGCGCCAGACCGAATCCCTCTACCGCCGCGAGATGAGCGCCGCGGTCTCCGAGCGCCTCGGCCAGGACCTCGCCGACACCGAGACATGCGACATTGGCTACCTGTGGCGCGCGCCGGAGTTCGACGCGATGTTTCCCCCAGATAGCCTCGTGAGCACCGCCGAGCGCGCCGTGCGCGCCCTCGGGCTCGATATCTACGCCCACGGCCACATCCACCTCGACATCGAACAGCGCCCCAAGAAAACCCCGCGCGCCTTCGTCGCCACCATCGAGGTGCCCAACCGCGTGATCCTCGTCATCAGCCCCTCCGGCGGCCAGCGCGATTGGCATTCGTTCTTCCACGAGCTCGGCCACGCGCTGCACTTCGGCTACGCCGACGCCGAGCTCGACTTCGAGTTCCGCCGCCTCGGCGACAACAGCGTCACCGAGGCCTTCGCCTTCCTCATGCAGCACCTGCTGCTCGAGCCGGAGTTCCTCAACGAGTACCTGCCCAACGAGCTCGCCGGCAACTACCTCCGGTTCGCCCACCGCAACCTGCTCTACATGCTCCGGGGCTACTGCGCCAAGCTCGACTACGAGCTCGCGCTGCACGACAGTCCCGGCGACGACAACCACCCCGCCGCCTACGCCGACAAGCTCGGCCGCGCCACCCTCGTCACGCACGACCCCGCCAACTACCTCGTGGGCGTGGACCCCGACTACTACTGCGCCCGCTACCTGCGCGCGTGGTTCTTCGAGGCGGCGCTCGCCGCCCACCTCGCCGCTGAATACGGCCCCCGGTGGTTCACACGCCGCGAGGCGGGCCGCTCGCTCCAACAGCTCTGGGCCCAGGGCCAGCGCCTGCGGCTCGACGAGCTCGAAGCCCATCTGGGCTTCACGCCCACCGACCCCGCTCCGCTCGTCAAGCGCATCACAAAGCACCTGCAGAACTAAGACAGCTCTCGCAGAGACGCGGAGATCGCAGAGGGAAAGCTGTCGCCAGCCGGAGCCGCGCAGCGGCGTCTGGCAGTAGCCTCGGGCGCAAGCCCGTGGGGATTTGGATGCAGCAGCACATGGCCGAGCCCCGGAGGGGCGATTGATACGCACTCGTCGAGCCTTTGGATCTCAGTCGCCCCTCCGGGGCTCCGGTTCTTCGCGTCCCTATTCCACGGGCTTGCCCTGCTTCGCTGAAGCTTCGCAGGGCCGGCGCCCGAGGCTACTGCCAGTCGCTCCTTGCGGAGCTCTCGGCCTCTTGCCCTTATCACGGCCGCCGCATACAATGGACACGCACGCACGTGCACGCGTGCGCATAAGCCCAACATTCCAGGAAGGGATCCACGCGATGCCCGACAAAACCCCTGCCGACGACAAAGAACCCGAACCAGCCTGGATGACGCCCGAAGGCCGCCTCAAGGAAATCCCGATCAAGGACCTCTCCGCCGAACGATCGTGGGCCGCAAATGCCGTAAGAAGCTGCCCCAGTTATAGCCACAATTCACTTAACTCTGGAGAAAGAACACGATGGCTCTAGATCACGTTTCGAGCAGAGACCCCGGACTCCCGCCCTGGAACGATCCTGAAGGTCGCCTTTCTGAGGTGGAGATCAAAGACATTCACGCTGGTGAATCGTACACCGACGAGGAAGTCAAGAGGCTCCGGGATTGGTGGACCGAGGAGAGAACCGCTGCCGTGGCACGGTGGATAGAGAACGGCACGCCGAAGGGCGCTATTCCCGAGTTCGTCCCTACTAGGGAGTACGCTTTCCCCGGCATGCCAACCTTCGTCGTCTGTGATCTGCGCGGCATTGATCTTAGTAGGCATCTTGGGCAAGCTCGAACAGCCGATTCTCCCCCGCCTAGCCTCTTTGGCACCCATTTGGAGTACGCCAACCTAACGGCGACCCATCTTGAGTACGCGAAGCTATGGTACGTACGCCTTCAGCACGCTCGCCTGTGGTGGACTCATCTAGAGCATGCTGAGCTCTGGAATTCCGAGATCTGGATGGCTGACTTCAGCGGCGCGTTCCTCCGGGAGGCAACTTTCAACAACGTCAGATGGCGAAGCGACAAAGGGAAGCCGCCCCCAGCCGTTCTCTTCTCCGGGTTCAGCTACCGCGAGATTCGCTGCAACGATCCGTTATTCGAACGCTTCGTGCGCCAGTCGGCGTTCATCATGAGCTGTAGGGAAACATGGTGGAACCCGTGGCGATTCCTAGCTAGGTTCTTGTGGCCTCTAAGGAGGGAGAACACCGAGTTTCTCTACGCGATGGGAGGGAAGTACCTGCCGTCAACTCGGCTCGGCAAGCTGGCCGTCGCTATGAACAAATGGCCGCCGCCGCTGTGGCTGTTGTGGAAGGTGACCTGCAACTGCGGCCGGAGCTTCTGGCGATGGGTGGTCGCTTGCACGTTGATCGCGCTCCTGTTCGGATTCGTCTTCTATGCGTTCGCCACGTGGGGATCAGCGGTCGTCCAATTGGAGGACCCGGAGTGGATAGAGCGCGAGCCGAATCTCTTTACGTACTTCTACTTCTCGATTGTGACGTTCACGACGCTGGGGTTCGGGGACGTAACGCCGACGCGACTGCTAGGCGAGATCCTAGTCACCATCGAGGTGATCCTCGGCTATGTCGGTCTGGGCGGGTTGATTTCGATCTTTACGACGAAGCTGATTCCGCCGCGTTGAGCGGGTGGCCGGGATTTACATGTGGTCCCCACAAGAGAAGGAACCTGCGGAGGGCACAGAGACATGGCGAAGCGTAGCGACAAGAGAACTGCCGATCAGTTGACGGGCGGTGGACCAATGGCCGGCGGGTCACCGGCAGAGGTGCCCGTTCACGACATTGAAGCCGGAGAGCGCTACCTGGACGAGGAAGTCGAACGTCTTCGCAACCGGTGGTCGGACGAGATGCTTGACGAAGTGGTTGGATGGATAAACGCTAGCACGGCAAACGAGGCCCGCCCGAAATGGCTCGTCAATGTAGGGACGCGCGGCCAGAGGGAATGGCAAGGCCCTGACCTAAGAGGGATTGACTTGTCCGGCCGAGGCATCTGTGCTCCGCCGCAAGACGCGCCACGGGTCGTGCTCAAAGGGGCACACTTCGAGTATGCGAAGTTGGACAGGGTTGACTTGCGCCGCGCCGATCTCACGGAGGGCCATTTCGAACACGCCGATTTGAGGAGTGCACAGTTTCAAGGCGCGGTTTTGGGCCGGGTTCACCTGCAGCGCGCAAACATGTCGAAAGCCAATCTCGAGCACGCGGTGATGGAAAGCGCGGAAATCTGCGGGGCTGACCTGAGCGACGTGTTCCTAAGCGAAACCAACTTCTGGAACGTGCGGTGGAAGAGCACAAGAGGGAGGGAGCCGAAGCGCCGCAGCTTCCGGGGTTTTGACGTGCGAGGCATTCGCTACAGCGATCCCTTATTCGACCGCTGGGTCCGCCAGTCGAACTTCGTGTACCGCGTACGACTTGCCTGGCCCAGGGCTTGGTGGATCTGGAAGATCACCTGCAACTGCGGGCGAAGCTTCTGGCCCTGGGTGGTCTGGTGCGTCGCGGTCGCCGTCGGCTTCGCGGTGGCCTACCACCTCGCCGATGTGCAGGGAACACGGCTCGTCGAACTCGACGGACCGCATACGCCCAATTTCGTGACCTACCTCTACTTCTCTGTCGTCACGTTTACCACACTTGGCTTCGGCGATGTCACGCCCATCAACCACACCGGCGAGGTGGTCGTAATGGCCGAGGTGATCCTCGGTTACGTCGGTCTGGGCGGGTTGATCTCGATTTTCACGACGAAGCTGATTCCGCCGCGGTAGGGCGGGACGGATTCACCGCGCAGGGCGGAGAATCGGGATGTAGGGCGGGGGGAGGCCGTTTGCGATGCGCAACGGGCCTCAGCGCAAGGGACTACAGGCCGGGAACAGGCCAGTTCCTGTGGACAGCTCGTGGCAGACGAAAAAATGGGGACAGGCACCTATTGTTCTGCGCCACGGTGTGTGGAATGTGTCCCGCCTCTGTGAAAAATAGGTGCCAGTCCCCATTTTTTCCGGCGCCTTGCGCGGTGTGAGAAATGCGGGAGAGCGCGGACTGGGCACGGCGGCGGGGGGCTAGTCGCGGCCGAGGTATTGGCCGGTGCGGGTGTCGACCTTGATGCGCTCGCCGGTGTTGACGAACAGCGGGACCTGGACGACGAGGCCAGTGACGGTGCGGGCGGGCTTGGTGGCGGCGCTGACGGTGTCGCCCTTGATGCCGGGGTCGGTCTGGGCGATCTCGAGCACGACGCTGGTGGGCAGGCTGATGGTGACGGCGCTGCCCTGGTGCATGCCGACGTCGATGAGCATGCCCTCGGTGATGTAGTGGCGGGCGTCGCCGACGACGTCGGCGTCGATGGCGATGGTCTCGTAGTCGGTCTGGTCCATGAAGTGGAAGTGGGTCTCGTCGCTGTAGAGGAACTGCATGGGGCGGGTGTCGAGGTAGACCTGCTCGACGTTGTCGCTCGATCGGAAGCGCTGGCGCAGGAGGCGGCCCGACTTGAGGCTTTTCATCGCCACCTGGTTGTAGGCGGGGCCCTTGCCGGGCTTGACGTGCTGGTAGTCGGTGATGATGCAGAGCTCGCCTTCGTGCTTGATGACCATGCCGCGCCTGAGCGCCGAGCCTTCGACCATGCCTTGGTTCTCCTCCATGTTGTCCGTTCGGGGAGCGCAGATCATGCCGTGCGCCAGGGGCGATGTCAAGCGCGGGTAGGGAGGTATCACGTCGGCGGGCGGCTCCCTTCGGTAGCTTGGGGCGCATTTCTCACGGAGAGCCGGGGCGAGGCCGTTTGCGATGGGCAACGGGCCTCACCGCAAGGGGCTACAGGCCAGGAACAGGCCGGTTGTTGCGAAAAAATGGGGACAGGCACCTGTTTTTCTGCACCACGGTGTGTCGAAGGTCTCCAGCATCCACGAAAAATAGGTGCCAGTCCCCATTTTTTCCTGCGCGGTGCGTCGATCAGGACAGGGGTGACGTGGATTACGATCCGTTCTCGTCGCGGTTGGCGTGGATGCGGTACTCGTTGATTTTGCGGTGCAGGGTGCGGCGGCTGATGTCGAGGAGCTTGGCGGCGCGGGAGACGTTGAAGTCGGTTTTGCGCAGGGTCTCTTCGATGAGCAGGCGCTCGGCCTCCTGGAGCGAGGTGCCGGGCGGCAGCAGGAGCGAGCCGGGTCGCTGGGCGCCGGCGCGCTCGGGGTGTTCGAGGGCGGCTTTGAAGTGCGCGGGCAGCGTGTCGAGGGTGATCTCCGGGGAGCGGGCGAGGACGACGAGGCTCTCGATGGTGTTCTGGAGCTCGCGCACGTTGCCGGGCCAGTCGTAGGCGGTGAGGGCGTCGAGGGCCTCGGCGCTGAGGCCGGTGATCTTTTTCTGGTTGGCGGCGGCGAACTGGGCGAGGAAGGCCTCGATGAGGATCGGGATGTCGTCGCGGCGCTCACGCAGGGGGGGCACGGTGATGGTGACGACGTTGAGGCGGTAGTAGAGGTCTTCGCGGAAGGCGCCGCTCTCGACGCGGGCGGCGAGGTCGCGGTTGGTGGCGGCGACGAGGCGCACGTCGACCTTGATGGGTTTGATGCCGCCGACGCGCTCGAACTCCCAGGTCTCGAGCACGCGCAGGAGCTTGACCTGGGTGTCGAGGTCTATTTCGCTGATCTCGTCGAGAAACAGGGTACCGCCGTCGGCGCGTTCGAGCCGGCCCGGTTTGCTCGAGACGGCGCCGGTGAAGGCGCCGCGCTCGTGGCCGAACAGCTCGCTCTCGAGCAGGGTCTTGGCAAGCGCGGCGCAGTGCACGGCGATGAAGGGCCCCTGGCGGCGGGGCGAGTTGGCGTGGATGGCGTTGGCGATGAGTTCCTTGCCCGGTATGTCTGGATCGACCCGAGGGATCCTGATGTCATCTACATCTCCACGGGGTTCATGGATCGAGACGCGGCGAA
>Ga0180432_10003371_pt1 | contig 22862 bp, 18 predicted proteins | sample SS_ome_10_FD_132414 | JGI IMG/M metagenome (GOLD analysis project Ga0180432, IMG submission 132414) | Hypersaline lake sediment archaeal communities from the Salton Sea, California, USA - SS_1_MS_2 metaG | ecosystem: Environmental > Aquatic > Non-marine Saline and Alkaline > Hypersaline >...
CAGGGCGATGCGGTCGGCCGCCTCGGCGGTGTGGAGGCGACGACTGGGTCTGAAGCGCTCGTCGAGTGATTCGACTTCGGCTCGAAGTGCCTCGGTGACGAGCTGTTCGTACAGGCCCGGTTCAATCACGCTGTTATCCCCCGTCGTTGGTGCGTTGCTAGCGTATGCAATCCCGCCGACAGGAATGCCGCGTTCACGCTGAGCTTTTGAACACCTGACCTGATTTCCACTCGACATGACTCGCACTCGGAGCCGGGTGTTTCGGTGCGGGGTCAAGCAGCGGTCAGCCGTCGAGGTGGCAGACGAGTCGCTCTCCCCGCTGACCGCGAGCTACGGAGTGCGGTGAGACTCGGACCGAGAGGTCGGCATTCAGACCGAGTGCGCCCAGGTCGAAGAGCACTTGATTCAGCGAACAGAGTGCGAGACCAGGTCGTCGGGTCCGACCTGGGAATGCCAAAAACATTTGCGCAGCATCCAGATCTGCGGGGCCGCGCCCCAAGGCGCCGTCGTAACCGCACATCGCGCAGCGGAGCCTCCACCTCTCCCAGAGATCGCACACCGAGCTTGACGAGCTGTTCATGGTTAGCACATGGCCCCGACAGATGCTGACACCCCGGTCCACGACTACTCCACGAGCCGACAACTCACATCAAGAGTCACACGTCTTCACTAAGCTAACCGTGGTCGCGGCAAGGAGAACAGGCGGAGCACCAAGGGGGCAGGCGGATGGCAATCGAGCAGGTCGGGGGTGGCTCAAGTGCCGTCGCAGCCTCCTCCCACGCCGCCTGTCCGCGTTTCCGCGGCACCGACCCGCTGATCACCGGCATGACCCGGCGGGCTCTCGCCAAAGAAGTCGGGTTCGCCGACACCTCGGGATCCATCCCCCAAGCGCGGTGGATGCGTGCGATGACGTTCGAGCGCCTCGTGCGCGACGAGAACTTCGCCGGCCGAGTCGCGACCCGAACCGTCGGCGAGCTCGGTCTAGATCGACCCAAAGAGGTCGTCACCGTGGACGCGCACGGGAGCGTCGACGCGACGATCCAAGCGTTAGCCGACGCGCACGCGAGGGCCGTCAACGACGGCGCGGTCACTTTGGTCTTCCAACTCGCCGTCCCGTTCGTCGGCTTCGAGGACACTCGCTCCACCGACGTGAAGCCGGACTTCGCGGTCGTCGCGCCGTCGGCCGACGACCCGAACGGATCCTGGCTCGTCGTCGGCGACGCGAAGGACTACGAGCGGATTCGGTCGCGGATCGACGACACCCGCATGCTGAAGGGCTTCCTCCAGGTCGCCGTCGGGCTCGAGTCCGCCCGTGTGTGGTCCCGGCTGCCGGACGGGATGTCGGTGCATACGTTCGGCGTCCTCGCCGTACCGCGCAACGCGTTCCTCCAGCCGGACCCCGTGGTCGAGAACCTGCACGACTACCTCGAGGAGGTGAAGCTCCGGATCGAGGAGCGCCGACGGGAGGCCGAGGCGTCGACCCACTCCGCGGGAGACGACCTCAAATCTCTCGTGGAACACCTCGAGGCCGTGTTCGATCCTGCCGCGTGTACGACATGCACGCTGTTCTCCTACTGCCGTGACGAACTGCGCCGGTCGGCCGACCCGAACGACTTGCTCATCGAGATCGGGATAGCTCGGGACGTGCGCCGCCACGCGCTGGGCCTCGTCGATGGCTTCAGCGAAGTCGGCCCGGTTCCCGCATCGACCGCGGCGAACATCGCAGCAACGCTCGCCGGTACAGCGCAGCTCACCGGTCAGCGCCGCGTCGATCAGGCCGGCAAGCCCGGAACGGTCAACGTCGTCATCGCGAAGTCCGACGCCGCCGCCCTGGGAGTTCACGGCATCGGCGTCCAGCGCGTGACGGCAGAAGGTCGCGGCGACTGGGAGTTCACGAACTTCGACGACCCCCAGTCGCCCGAGACGCGACGCCTGGTCATGCGAAGGATCGGTTCGGCCCTCAACCGCGCGATGCGCGAACAGCGCACCGCCGCGGGCGCCGGCGAGTCGCCCGCCGCAATCCACCTCGTCGTTCCGGACCAAGCCACCGCCGACGTGCTCGTCTCGATCGCCGACAACCTCGCCGGCGTCGAGCTCAGTCGTCTGCGGTGGGAGCGAGACGTCGATCAGGGGCGCCCGGCGTTGACCTACGACGGTGAGCCGGCGACCGTCCCACGCCCGATCTCCGAGGTCGAGCGCACCGCGATCGCGCTGCTGCTCGAGGACGACCGCTCGCGGGCTTTCAAGCTCCGCTGCCCGATCATCGACCTTCGCGCAGTCCTCGCCCGGCACATCGTCGCCGGCGGACCGACGGTCAACTCCGGCCGCCTCGACTACCTCGTCGGTTGGGCGGAAGCGACCGACTCCGGCCCGATCGACCACCGTGCCTTCGGCGACGCGATCGAGGCCTCCGACCACACGCCCGGCGCGCGGCTCACGAACCGGATGTCAGACGCGATTCACGAGGCGCTCGTCGGCAAGCGCGGCAAACGCGACGGTGCGGGGGCAGCCGACCCGGAGCTCTACGCCACACTCGTCAGCCAGGAGTTGACCTACAAGGCCGAGACGCTGGAACGCGCACTGGACGCGCTCGACGCCATCGGTTCCTCGACACTCCGAGACGCCTATCGGGAGATCGAGTCCACCGCGCAGGACGTGTGGCGCCGGCGTCTACAGCTCCACGCGTCCGACCTGGTCCGGTTCGGGCGGACGTACCGGCCTTGGCGCAACTCGCTCGTCCCGATGCTGGAGAGCGACGTCATGTGCGCCTCGCAGCTGCTCGCATTGTCGAATCCGCAAGGCGCCCAAGACATGGCGGCGGACGCCGGTAATCGGTCCGTCGCGTTCGCAACTGTCGTTTCCGTCGACCCAATCGAGCTGGACGTGGAATCTCGGCGAATCGTGGACGGTTCGCGGGCGGTGATGTTGATGCGCAACGGCAGCGCCTGTGTCGAGGAACCCGGAGTCTGGGTCGACTCAGCGCAGGCCGGATCCTTCAAGATCGGCGGTCTCGCAATCGGGCCTCTCTCGACCACCGAGGAAGGGTCTACTCGGCTGAGGTGGGACCCGCTCACGGTTCCGGTCCTCGACGTCGGCGACCGCCTCGTCATCGCAGACTTCGCGTGGTTCTCAGACCTCAAAGGCAATGGGGTCTTACCGATTGCCAAGCCAAAGACAGACACCATGTCCGCCCCCAGACCGGACTGCGACGTCGAATCGTACGACGCAGATCCCCAGTCTCACCGCTGGTGCTGCCGTTCCCACGAGCAAAGCGAAGCCGAGTTCTCCGACATACTCGCCGGAAGACGGGCGCGCGGCGAATTGAATCCCGAGAAGTGGCCGCCGGTTCGCGACGGGGACGCGTTCGAGGTGACCGCGACGGGCTCAGCGGCCGGCTACGCTTTCGCGCTGGCGCCGCGGCGCGCTCCGGATGACCAGACCCTGGACGACCTGGAGTGACGGTGGAATCGGCCGACAGCGGACACTTCCGAGCCCCTCTGGTCGTGGCGACGGGCAACGCGCATCACGAGGACGCCGCGGCGCTTAACGACGTCGTGTCCGACGACGCAAGCCGCGAGCTCGCGGACATGCTGTCCGGCACCTCCCCGATGGAGCGGATTCTGCTGAAAGCGTCCGCCGGCGCAGGCAAGTCGTACGCGCTGAAGCGCCTCGTCGTCGAGGCGACGCAGCACGCGCAAGGCCGGCGCGTCGCCGTTACGGCGTTCACCAACAAACAGGTGCATCCGCTCGCCGTCTCAGTAGCCGAGGCGCTAGGCCGGGACGCCGTCGCGCTCTTGGCGGGTGCGGCCGCATTCAGCGACATCCCCGAAACGGTGCACGCGGCCGCGACGGTAGTCACGTCGACGAGCCACCTTCCGGCGGACGTGAAGGTCGTCATCGCGACAGCAGCCCGTTTCGGGGCGATCGGAGAGCTCGGCCGCCTGCGCACTTACCTTGGCGACGCCTCGAACGGGACGGCGCCGTTCGACGTATTGTTCGTCGACGAAGCGTGGCAGATCGCACACCACCTGTTCGACAAGGTCACCAAGATCGCGCCCCTCTGGGTCGGCGTGGGCGACGTCGGCCAGTTGCCGCCGCTAGAGATCGGCGAGAACCCGTGGCGCGGCGACCCCGGCTACAACCCCTACCGAGCGTGGCCCACCGACTACGACGACGACCCGCGCACGTGGTCGCGCGAACTCCCAACGGTCTGGCGCCCGTCCGCCGGGCACCTCGCGCTGTGGCGCGCGTTCTACCCGGATTGGCAGTCGCTCGATTGCGTTGCCGCGCAAGGTGATCGTGCCGTCGACCTCGGGTCCATGGAGTCGGGGGCAGCCGACATCTGGCGCCAGGTCGGGACGGGAATTCCCACGCTCTTGGAGGTCGACGGACTGCCCGAGCCAGAAGCGGCCGACATCGACCTGCCCTTGATGGGACTCGTCGAATACCTCGTAGACGAGTTCTTCAACGCGGACGTGTCACTCGTGTCTGCGGTCTACGACAACGACGTGCCGGGCCGTCCGACCGGCAAGTGGCAGATGACCAGCGCGCGCGGGCAGCAGCAGGATCCGCTGATCGCGATTCTCGCGACACGCAACCAGTCCGTCGACGATGCGAAAGAGCTCGTCGACAAGCTTCAGCAGAAGCACGACCTCACCGATAGGGACGTCATCGCGTCGACAGTCGACTCATGGCAAGGAAACACCAACGGCATCACGATCGCGATCCACCCGCTGAATGGCGCAACGGAACTCGACGCGTTCAACTCATCTTTCGGTCGACTCGCGGTCGCCTGCACGAGATCGACCCACGGCCTGCTGATGCTCGCCCGGCCCGGCATAGATGACCTGCTGGCCGAGGCGCCGGCACGGCCAGGAACCCCGTTCGGCGAGCCGGGGACGCGGCAACTGCCACGACAGACGCACGCGCGAATCCTGGCGACATTCGCACGCGGCACGATCGACGTGTCGGATGAAGAAGATGGTTCGGGTGACTGAACATACAGCCGTCCCATACGGAGTGAAGGAGAAGAGTGTCCCGACTGAATGACCTGCTGCGGCAGCTCGAAGCCAAGGATGCCTCGCTCGCAAAGGACCTCAGACACGAGGTTGACGCACTGTCCAACCGGCGTGCCTTCGGGTTGAACTTCGAGCGTCACGTGCCCGAAACCGTCGAGTTGCCGGGGCGGCGGGTGCGGCGCGGGGACAAGGTGCGGGTCCTCCCGCCGCGCGGGTCAAAGCAGAGCGCCAGCGACGACCGCATCTGGCGGGTCTTCTCGATCACCAAGGATGCCTCCGGAACACGAACAGCATCGCTGGAGCTACTAGCAGACACCGCAGAGACGTCCGAAGAACTCGTCGAGGACCTTGTAGTAGTCGCCGAATTCAGGGATCCGATATACCCCGGGCTCGTGTCGACGGGCAAGGTCGAACGCGGCGGTGACAAGCCATTCCACGCGGTCATTAACGCAGAGAATTACCACGCGCTCCAAACACTTCTGTTCACCCACCGCGCGGGAGTCGATGCGATCTACATTGACCCGCCGTACAACACCGGCGCAAAGGATTGGAAATACAACAACGACTACGTCGAGGGCGAAGACCACTACCGCCACTCGAAGTGGCTCGCGTTCATGGAGCGACGACTCATACTCGCTAAAGAACTTCTGAATCCTGCTAGCTCCGTCCTCGTCATTGCAATCGACGAGCGCGAGGGTCACAGATTGGGACTTCTGCTTGAGGACGTCTTTCCAGACGCTCGGATCCAGATGGTAACGAATGTTGTCAATCCTAAAGGTGTGCCTCTTGCTCGAGAATTTTCGCGCGTCGACGAGTGGCTCTTCTTTGTCATGTACGGCGACGCGTCACCATGTCGCTGGGTTAGTGATATGACAACTAACGACAGTCCACTGGAGTCCGAAACTGCCGTCCGCTACGTGAATCTCAAGCGCGAGGGATCCAACTGGCGGCGCCGAGACCGACCGGGATTGTTCTATCCAATTTTTGCCGAGCCTGACACCGGGCGCTTGATCGAATTCGGTTCGCCCATTCCTTTGGATGCCGACAGAACATCAGTAGAGGAACGTCCAGGCCTTATCACCGTATGGCCCATCAAGCCAAATGGCGAAGAAGCTAGGTGGCAGCAAAAGCCTGCTTCTGCGAAGCAACTGCTGGACGCGGGTCTACTGAGGTCCCGATTGTCGCGAGACGGAACAGGCGTAGTCATCGAGTACCTGTCCGCAGGCCAGCAACAATTTCTCCGGGAAGGTCGCCTAATAGCCGTCGGACGAGATGAAAATGGTGCCCTAATAGTCAAATCGGGTGACGGAGGAACGCAGATTGCAAAAACCGTGTGGCGCCAAACCTCGCACTCCGCAACCGAACACGGCAGCAAGCTACTTACCGCAATCCTTGGCGACCAAGACTTCCCTTTCCCGAAATCTCTCTATGCAGTAGAGGACACTTTGCGCTTTTTTGTCGGCAATAAGCCTGAGGCGGTAGTCGTAGATTTTTTCGCAGGTTCCGGAACAACAGGCCACGCTGTAATGCGGCTTAACAGGCAGGATAACGGCCGCCGGTTGTCAATATGTATTACAAATAACGAAGTGTCTGCTGAAGAACAAAGATCGCTGCGCGAGAGAGGTAGGCGGCCGGGCGATCCTGAGTGGGAGGTGCGCGGGATCTGCGACCGAATAACGAAGCCCCGTATGGCCGCGGCAATCACAGGGATGAGGCCCGATGGCGAGCCAATCATAGGCGATTACAAATTTAACGATGAGTACCCGATGTCTGATGGCCTCGAGGAGAACGTCGAGTTTTTCACGCTCACTTACGAAGCCCCGTTGCGCGTGTCCAACAACCGCGAATTCGAGAAAATTGCGCCACTTCTCTGGCTACGGGCCGGCTCCGTTGGTCGACGTATCGAGGATATCTCGAGCGGCTGGGATGCCACCGACGCGTATGGGGTGCTTGCCGACTTAGACCAAACCGAGGCATTTCTGAAGGGTGTTGCGGCGAATGCCTCATGTCGAATCGCTTTTATTGTTACCGACGAAGATCGCCTTTTTGAGGCAGTCGTGCGCCAACTCCCCGACCATGTTGAACCGGTCCGGATGTATGAGGCGTACCTGCAGAACTTCGAGATCGAGACGATGCGGAGTGCGCTGTGAAATTCACACTGAAGGATTACCAGGAGGACGCCGTTGACGACGTACTCCGCACGCTGGAACGGGCCCGGACCGAGTGGGAGCGAGACGGCAAGGAATCGTCGGTTGCACTCACGGCGCCTACTGGTGCCGGCAAGACCGTCATGGCTGCCGCTGTCATCGAGGCGCTGTTCTACGGATCGGAGAAGTTCGACTTCGATCCGGACGAGGGAGCGGTCGTGTTGTGGTTCTCCGACGATCCGAACCTGAACGATCAGACGCGAATGAGACTCATGGATGCGTCGGAGAAGTTCGTGTCGTCTGACCTGGTCACGATCGAGCCCCCGTTCGCGAAAGCGAAGCTGGATCCCGGCAGGGTGTACTTCCTGAATACCCAGAAGCTGTCGAAGAATTCGAAGCTGACCCGGGGGCACGTCGAGGACCCCGACCAGCCCGCACTGCCGGGCGCACCCGACCTGCAGGGCTACACGATCTGGGAGACGATCGCGAACACGATTGCCGACGAACATCTGACGCTGTATCTCATCCTCGACGAGGCGCACCGCGGGTTCAACACCCGGACGAGCAGGGACAAGTCGTCGATCGTGCAGCGACTGGTCAATGGGCATTCGGGTTACCCGCCGATCCCGATCGTTTGGGGTATCTCGGCGACGATCGAGCGTTTCGAGACCGCGATGCGGGAGGCGCACGCGTCCAAAGAGCGTCGGGCGTTCGACCCGGTCATGGTGGATCCGAACCGCGTCCAGGAATCTGGTTTAGTCAAAGACGTTGTCAGCCTCAACATTCCGAACGAGGCCGGCAACTTCGACACCACGCTCGTGAAACTCGCAGCGAAGAAACTCGCGGATTCGACCGAACGGTGGGCCGAGTACTCGAAGCAGCAGGGCCTCGCGGAGACGGTGATACCGCTGCTCGTGCTCCAGACGCCGAACACGCCAGAACCAGACGAGATCGGTCGGGCGCTCGACACCATCGCCGAGGTGATTCCGAGCTTGCATGGCGCCAGCGTGGCCCACGTGCTCGGCGAACACTCACGCCAGCAATTCGGACACTGGGAGGTCGGCTGGATCGAGCCGCAGCGTGTTCAGGAAACTCCTGACGTAAGGGTTCTGATCGCGAAGGACGCGATCTCGACCGGATGGGACTGCCCTCGCGCAGAAGTCATGGTGTCGTTCCGCCCCGCAGTGGACCAGACTCACATCACACAGCTGTTGGGCCGCATGGTCCGCAGTCCGCTCGCACGCCGCGTTCCCGGAGACGAGGCACTCAATTCGGTCGAATGCATACTGCCGTTTTTCGACCGCACCACCGCCGGCAACGTGGTGCGTTACCTGACCGGCCAACTGGAGGAGATGCCGGGAACGGGAGCTACGAAGAAAATCCTGATCGACGGCCGAGAGCTGCGGCCAAATCCGAAAATCCCCGATTCGGTGTGGGATGCGTGGGCGAAGCTACCGACGCAGACGCTTCCGAAACGTGGAGCCCGGCCGGTCAAGAGGCTCGTCGCGCTGGCACAGTCCCTTGCAATGGACGGCGTGCATTCAGGCGCGCTGTCGGACGCCGAGCGGCACATGCACTCGATCCTGGACAGTTACGCGACCCGATACGGCAACCTGCTCGATCAGCAGATCGACGAGGTGCTGCGCGTGGACATTCAGGAGATCTCCGGGACATCGACGTCGAACAAGCTCACCTACCGCGAGTTCTCGATGCGCGCCGACGACAGGGCGATCAGGTCCGCATTCGAGGACGCGAAAAAGGCATTTGGTGCTGACATTGCGCAGTCCTACGTCAATCACCTGGCAGGTGACGACGACGCGGACGACGACGGCCTGCGGGAGGCCTACGTGCGTGCTTCCGCGCTTGCAACGATCAAGGAGGTCCGCGAGAAGGTCGATCATGAAGCGAATGAGTTGACCGACAAGTGGTTTGGACGGAATCGCGACGAGATCAGATCCCTGCCTGACGTGCGTCAGCAGGAGTACGAGGACATCCGGGCATTGACGACCGACCCTCAGCGTGGAGAGCTGGGCCAGCCGAGGTCGCGTATGGAGGATTACAAAATCATCGAGGATGAGACGGAGATCGACGCGCCGCTTGTGGGAAAGCACCTCATGTCCGACGACGAGGGGATGTTCCCGCTGTCCTCACTCAACAAGTGGGAACAGAAGGTGGTCAACGCCGAGCTTGCCCAAACCGGCGCGGTCGCGTGGTATCGCAACCCGCCCAGGCAAGCGGTCGACTCCATCGGGATCGCCTACCGCGACGCGCAGGGGAACTGGCGCAGTATGCACCCGGATTTTGTTTTCTTTCATGAGGTTGAGGGCGAGGTGAAAGCCTCGATCGTTGATCCACACGGCACCCACCTTGATGACGCACTTATCAAGTTGAAGGCGCTTGCGGAATTCGCCGGGACCTTCGGTGACGAGTTCCATCGAATCGAGGCGGTCGCTCAGGTCGGAAACTCGATGAAAGTGTTGGACATGACGAAAGCCGCGGTACGCGAGGAAGTCCTGCGCGGTGCTGGGACGGCCGCCGATTTCTATGCATCTGACTTCGCCGCCGACCACATCGTCTGAGCACAGTGCGGTGCGCGGCCCAAAGGTGTCAGCGCTTCGGGGCAGCCGAGCACATCTTGCGCACGTCGCACTGCCGGCACTTCTGCCGCTCCGGCTTCGGCTCGAACTCACGACGGCGCAGCGTGTCGACGGTCGCGATGATGTGCTTCTCCGCATCTGAGATCGACTGCGGGTCAACCGCAACGTCGTAACGCTTCTCTGCGCCGAGATCTTCGATGAAGGCGCTTCCGACGTCGAGACCCTCCCGCCGACCCGCCTCGGTGTAGATCTGCAGTTGCAACGGGTCCGTCTGACCGCCGGTCGACGTCTTGTAATCGACGATCGCAAGTCGCCCGATGTGGCCGTCGTGGTTGTCGTAGATGACGTCGGCACGGCCTGCGATCACCGCGCCGTCCAGATACAGCTCGAATGGACGTTCCGTTGCCCACGTGCGCAAGAGGTCCGAGGAGTGATCTTCGACGTAACGCATGATGAGTCTGCGGGCTTTGTCGCGCATCTCGCGGTGGCTCGCCTTGTTCGCGTACGGCAGGAAGAACTCGGAGTTGAGCAGCTGCTCCACCTGTTGTCTGGTGGGTGCGGCCCCGGTCGCCTGCGTGCGCTCCGCGAGCACACGCATCGTGTGGTGGACGGCGTTGCCGTAACCGAGCTCCTGCTGGAGCGCCGGCATGAAGCCCAGCTCGTTCTTCAAGAGGTAGCTCCGCGGACACGAATTAAAGGCAGCTAGCTCGCTGTAGGTGATGGCAAGGTCCGCCTGGGTCGACGAGCTCCTGCTCGTCGCCTTCGTGGGCACGCCTGCGCCGCTGTAGAAGTTGACGATCTCGTCGAAGTACAGAGAGGCGCCGCGGTTATGCCCATTCGCCTGCTGCGAGAAGCTCGACAGGAGGACCGCGTCGCGAGCGCGTGTGATCGCAACATAGAACAGACGTCGCTCGTCGGCGTCGGTGCCCTCGTACCGCTCGCGATCGAATCGACCTACCAAGTCGTCGGGGAAGGCCTGCGCGCGCCCATTCATGCTCGACGGGAAACGCTTCTTCACCAACGAAGGCAGGAAGACCACCGGCCACTCAAGACCTTTGGAGCCGTGGACAGTTCCGAGGGCGACAGCGTCATCGAGGTGACCCTCCTCCCCCGCGAAATCGTCGTAGTTCCCGACAGCGAAGTTCGTGAGCAGGATCGCAAGGTTTTTGTAGAACCACTCCCCGCCGCTCCGTCCGCCGACCTGCTCACCCGGGGCGGCCGCGTCCTTTCGGGCACGCCAACTCACACCTTCATAGTCCGCGAGGACAGTCGTGAAGCGGGCGATTGTCCCCAGGCGATTACGAGTCAGCTGATCGGACAGATCCCACCGGTCAACTTCGAGCAACTCCATCAAAGAGTAGAAGTCGCGGACAAGACTCTCGTTGAAGTCACTGGCGAGTGCCTTGGCCTTCCATTGTTCGAGGTATGCAGACAGCGTCGCTCGAATGCGTTCCGGGAGTCCGAATATCGTGCAGTACTCGTCGACGAGTTGGTCGAGCGTGACTTTTTGCCGCCGCGTGAACTTTTGAGTTGCCCAGTCGATGTCAGCGATCCATGCGTAGGTCGCTCCGAAGACCTGCGGCTCCGATTGCGCGAACAACCCGGATCGGCCGCCCGCTTGAATGGGTATAGCGGCCCGTGCGAACGCTGCGATCAACGCCGGATATGCAGCGCGTCCGCGGACGAGGACCGCGATGTCGCGATAGGGCAACCCCTTCGAGTGGAAGTCGAGGATCTGTCGAGCGACCTCGTCTGCCGCGTCGCTCTCAGTGCCGGGGTCACGCACGATCGCGACGCTGGGCCCGTCTGCTTCGCGGAAAGGCAGCATCTGCTTGCCGATACGGCCTGGAATCGTCTGGGCGAATGAGTTCGCGATCTCGATGATTCCTGGCCGCGAGCGGCGATTCGTCAGAAGCGCGAATTGCGCGACTCCTCGGTACCTGTCGGTGAAGGTGACGATGTTCTCGACCGATGAGCCACGCCACTGATAGATCGCCTGATCGTCATCACCGACGACCACAACGTCCGCGTTGCCGTGCGGTTTCGCAAGTAGCTCGATCAATCGCTCTTGCGCCGGATTGACGTCTTGGTACTCGTCGACTACGAGGTGGCGGATTGGAGCGGTGACCGACGCGTGGACCTCGGGATCACCCAGCGCCTCCACTGCACGAACGATCTGTGTTCCGAACGACATGAACTGATGGCGATCAAGCGCCGCGTAGTACTGCTCCACTGAGGTCTTGAAGTCGCCGGCTGGCACGGTGTCGAGGTCGATCAGCTCGTTTTCGATCACGTCGATTCCGCGCTGGAACTCGTCAATGCTCTTGAAGGTCCCATTAGTCGGCCTGAGTTTGGTGATGCCGATCAGACGGCTCTGCTGGTAGAGGAAGTTCGTCAGCTGGTTCGCATCCAGGGGCGTGTACGTCTCGTACCGAGGCACGTACGTCTGAAGCATCCGGAAGCAATAAGCGTGGATGGTGCCCACAAACAGGCGTCCTAGTTGGTCCGTCGCCTGCGCACCCATTCGGGCGGTGACGCGCTCGCGAATGCGTTCTTTAAGCTCTGCGGCAGCTTTCTCGGTAAACGTGAAGGCGACAATCGACTCCGGCGGCTCGCCGTCCTCGAGCAGCGATGCCACTCGTTGCGACACGACCTCCGTCTTGCCGGAGCCGGCCGCCGCGATGATTTGGATGTGGCTACCGCGGTGTGCGACCGCTTTCGCGGCATCGCCCTCGAGTATGGGTATCTCGGCAGTACTGGCGGCCGGACCAAACGTCACGGGCTCGACACGAGGACCGGGTGGGTCGGCAGAAGTTGTCAACGGTGGGAAGACGGTCACCCGCTCACGCGGGGGCTGCGGTGCCGTCCGCGCTACGGGCGCGACAGCGAACTTTTCCGGAACTGGGCGTCCCGGATCCTTCGCCGGCGACACCCACCTGAACTTCATCCCCCGACTCCTACCGTGCGAGCTAACCTAACCGGGAGATTATCAATGACAGGTCCGTGCAGAGCCCAACTGGTGCGGGGCTAGCGAAAGCACGGCGCTGCGGTAGCTAGAAACGGGCTAGATCACGACAGCTAGGTAAAACACCGGTTTATAGTGGGAGACGCCTTTAACCGCCCGATTCCGTACGACTCGTTGTGCGCGTACGACAGCTAGCAAACGGTGTGGGCTTTGGTCTTATAAGAGGCACCGCCAAAGGGAGGGTCGAAGCGTGCCAGCTTGGAAGCAACCATGGGAATGGGACATCCGAGATCTCCACGGGCCACACCGAGCGGCACAGCTACTACAAACCGCGCGTACTCACACAGATCGTGAGCTGATTCTCAATCTGTCCGACGTCCGACGCGTGTATCCAAACGGGGTCGTTCTCTTCGCTGCGACACTGGATTTCTTGCGATCGACGACAAGTCAACGCATAACTGTGCGACTGCCCCACGATTCCCGCCTAAAGACAATCGAAAGCCCTCTCACGATCGACAAATTCGATCCGGATTCCGATGACACCCTCACCCACTCTGTTTGGCGGTACGACACAGAGGCCGAAGCGCAAAAGTTGGCAAACATGTATATGGACGCACTCACCCATCAGGTGCAATGCGAGGAAGGCGTAATCGACTCGATAAACTGGTGCCTTTACGAAGTAATGGATAACGTCTTCGCTCATAGCAAAGCCGGTTCCGGATACGTGATGATGCAACTTCACAAAGACGAGAGAAGATGCGTAATCGCCGTCGCAGATACCGGTATTGGAATTCAGCGTTCATTAGTGGAAACACTGGCCGCCCCGAGGGAAGTGCTGCTTGACCCGGCTGCCTCGATAGATTTTTCCCTCGAGCAAGGTGCTACAAGCAAGGGCGGCGCCCATCAAGGCAACGGTCTCTATGGCCTGCGACGAGCGGTTGAAATCAACGGTGGAAGGCTAAGCATTGTCTCGGGCTTCGGACATTGGCAATACCGCAGCGGAGCCGTCGAAAAAAAGAACGACCGATCTCGCGAACTTCCGGATATAAACAATCACCAATCCACGCTGATTGACTGGCAGTTAGACTGTTCCCGGAAAGTGCGAATTGACGAAGCGCTGGGCGTCTCAAGAGACATGAACGACTTCCTGGAGTCGATCGAAGACGACGAGGGTGTCCACCGAATATCCGTTAGCGAGATTGAAGAATCTCTCGGATCCCGAAAATTAGGCGCTGATATTCGTACCAGGTTGGAAAACTACCTTCGCGCTGGAGCACAGTTTGTCGTCCTAGATTTCAAGGGAGTGGGGGTGGTGTCGTCGAGTTTTGCCGATGAGGTACTTGCAAAACTCGCGGACACCATGGGTGAACTTGAGTTCCGTCGCCGCGTGTTTGTAGACAATGCCTCGATCACGAACCGCGGACTGATCGAGCGAGCAATATCACTGCGACTGAGTGAATCACGCGATCGGACACCATCCGCAACGACCATTCCCGCCGAGTAGAAGCCGAAGATAGCCGACCCTGCGGCGCCTCGCGCCTGCTCAGCCATCGTGTCGGGCAAGCCCAGCATCCCGTCCGGCTCTGGCCGCTCGCCACTCTGTGGGTGGTCAGACGCCGCTGGCGTAACGCCCACGATTTCGGCAGGTGCTTGCACCCGCCCGTGGGCCGCGTCGTTCTGCATGATGGCCGCTGTTGCCAACAGCTTGGATAGCCAGGCGACGTTCTCCTGGTGCACAATTCCCGTGCAGCATTCGCTGATGGGCCGCTCCTCCGGATCCCACACCACGGCGCTCATAGTTTCCTGCATGTTGGCCAGTGCGACGAACTGCTCGGGTGCTGTGGCGGATTGACCGCATCGAAGAGTTCGGTGCCGATGCGGATTCGCGACAGCTGATATTCGTCGTCTTGCCACGGAGGAGTCGCGTCGATGTGCTGCGCAAGCCGATAAGACCACCAGGTGAATCCCCACGGCCGACGGATCGACCATTCCTCGTCGATTTGGAGGATCTTGAAGATTCGGTCAATCGCCTGTTGACCGACATCGTTGTCTGTCACCGTGTGCCCTCCACTCCGGCTTTCGCGTAGGTGGTTACCAGGGGTCCGATATCGAACGCGTCGAGACCACCGTATGCACGCTCGGAGTTGATCGCGCTAACCCATGCATCTGGTAACCATTCGAAGTTCTCGTAGCGACAAACCTCACGCCACCATTTGGCAAACGGATCCTCGGACTCGGGGTCATGGGAGGCGCATTTCATGGTAGCGGTGCGTACCACCGCCGCCACGACGCTACCCCTCATTTCCAATTCCCAGGGGTACCCCATCGTCGCCGCCACCCATTCAGCCTCCGCGACCAGGTCCTGTCCGGATGAGGCCGCAACGTCGAAGACCCGTCTCCGCAGACTTGGAGGGACTTCCTCAGGAGTCCCGCCTGGGATGCTCCATAGTGAACCGCCCCGGGATGTCCGGAGAATGTTTGTTAGAGCCGGTTCGACAGAGTTCAGGAAAGGGTTCTGCGGCGCTATGTCTCAGCCCTGGTTATCTGCGAACGGCATCGCGGTTCATGGCCTCAGTCACTACCCATGCCGATCTTGGAGTAGGTCACTACCATCGGGCCGACGTCGAAGTTCGAGAGGTTGCCAAAAGCTCTCTGCGTGTTTAGGGCGCCGTCCCACGCGTCAGGCAGGAATCTGAAGTTGGGAATGACATTGTCGAAGCTGGATACTTGCCCCCACCACGCGGCGAAGCCTTCATCGGTGGAGGAGGCATCTTTGGCGGCGGCCTTGACGCGCTTGGCTTCGCTTTGGTCGACCGCCGCGAACTCCCAGGGATTGCCTTTGGTTTGCTCAAGCCAAGCCGCGTTTCCGGTCAAATCTTTACCGCCGTTCCGAGCGGTTGCCAGGACGCGATTGCGCAACGCTTCGGGCACCTCTGAGGCGTCGGCCTCGGGGTTGGTCCACAGTGCGAGGACGTTGGGTAGGGACTCGCCGATGAGGAGGTCGGTTGCCTCGCCGAGAAGCTGGGACTCGTCGCCGTCTCCGATCCTGCCTAGCACGCGGTAGTAGGGGCCTAGCGGGTGGCGGCGGAAGTGGACGAGGTACTCCGTGCCGTCTGGTAGCCCGCAGATTTCGGTGCTGCCGATCGTGGGTCCCATGGGGTTGAACCATGCTGCGACCACCAGGACCTGACGGCGCTCAAGCCATAGCAGTCGCCGGTCGGCCCAGCTCTCACCCTCCTCGGGGCGTTCAGTCACAGCAGGGCGTGCTTGCTCGCTGATCGCGGTGATGATTGCGTCAGCTCGCTCAACGGCGTGCGCGTAGTTGCGGCCCTCGCCGTAGGGCGGCGGTTCGTGCTGGGACATGGCACCCATCACGTCGCTGAGGGTGGAGGTGAACCCCCACAGGTCTGTGGTCGAGTGGTCGATGTAAGAGTCGAGCTGTTCTTGGTTACGGATCTCAGATGTGGTGTTCCACTGTTGGAAGACCGGTCCGTCGGGGATAGGAATCCATCCACCCAGGAGGTTGGTTTCGGGGCTGTCGAACAGCGCCCACGTCATCGCCGTCAGGTACTCGGCCAATGCGTCGGTGATTTGGCGGGGGCCGAGGACCAACGCGCTTCTCCATCCGGTGCCGATGATCGAATGCTTGCCGAATCCGGCGTGCAGTTCCAATCCGGGACCCACCTCTATGCGGAGTTCCTCGCCGCTGGCGTGGACCGCATCCGATGGGGCACCAACGAACTGCGCGATGGTTGCCGCGATGTCCTCGATAGGCCCGAACTGGTAGCGGGTTAGGTCCAGAATCGACTCCGGCCGCCCGCGGAGGGCCTCCAGGTAGTAATAGGTTCCGTCGTAGATTTCGCGCTGCCCAGGCTGGGCTGCGGGGTGGGTGAAGGCCGGCTCACCGCCGAGCGTTGCGGCGAGCCGCTCAGCAATGACATCGGCCATCCAGGCGCTGATCTTCGCCGTTTCAGACAGTCGCAGATAGAACGTATCCCACTGCGGCGGCGCGTACGCCGCGGCGATGGCGTCGACCGTCCGATCGGAGGGGTTGTAGACGAAGCTCCACCCGGCGGCGTACCGGTTCAGTGCCAGGCAGACCTGGCGAGCCTCGGCTTCGTCGTTGACGCCGTTGACGATCCGGGTCCTGATCCGCCACTTGGCCCACCTCTCTGAGCTCAACTCGACTGTGGTGGTCTGAGCCAGCCGTGCCTGCCAGTAGGTGGCGTTCACGCCGTCGAGCTCGAGCCATTCCTCGTCGGCCCACAAGAAGCGCTTCAGGTAGTAGGCCAGCAGTTCTTCGGCCGGGAATTCGTCGCTCACAACTGCCCCCATTCGCGTACCGACTTGTCCAATCAGAACGTTAGATGAAAGGTGGAACAGATGTCTTTGTTGCCTGATCGACCGATCAGACGTGGTACCTCCGCGCCCAACGAATCTCCTGGGCGCAGAACGCTGCGCCGGCAGGGGGCGCCGAGCCTGCCAATGCGAGGGCAACCATCGCTATGGCAACGAAACTCAGCTGGAAACCATCAATCTCTCTTCGCCCTGCATTGTCGGCCCCGCCCAACTACGCACCAGATGTCGAGGGCGGCCGGCTGGTGGCCGGAGCGGAGCGGGCGCCTCGGGCGGGTGGGCGCCCGCCCCTTGGTGCCGAGGGTACGTCGGTTTCAGAGGTGACCGGCTCGCAGGCGCCGTGCTGATTGCCACGCCCCTCGCCGGGCGGGATCAACGACGGGACGCCGAACGGCAATGGAGCTCCCGTGGTATTCCCCGCGGGATCACCGAATCTGCGGGCTGGTGGACCGAGCGTGCGAAGACCATCGAGGAGACGGGTTAAGGGTAACGAGAGCGTCTAACAGAACGCCGGTTTCGTCGGCAGCTGTTTGTCGCGTCCTGTTTGACCCGGGGTACAACCTCCGCAGCTCAGTAGGCACCGGCAGCGTCGATCCAGTCGGCCAAGTCGCCGGTGAGCGTTTTCTCCACCGTGTGGCCTCGTGCTCGTAGATCCTCGGCGATGTCGTCGGCGGCGCTCTTGGGTAAGTACAGGTTGTCGTAATTGGGTCCGGTGTAGTCCACCGAGCCGCCGTACTTCTCGATCAGGTCGTCGGGGAACCAGCTCAACTCGTCCTCGGCGGGCCACCCGCCCACGCACCAACCGTTGCCGTCGATGAATTGGAACTGTCCTCCCGGGAAGGGTTCGTCGTCGTCGGGGGCCTCGTTGCCGCGTCTGCTGAAAACAACCTCCCAGACGTCGGCCGGCAGGGCGTGCCGGAACTCACCCCAGGTCGAAGAGTCCCGCACGACGCGGGCGATCTGCCCGTAATAGGCGGCGGTGTCCCGTTCGGCGAAGAGGACTCCAAAGTACGAGCTCGGCGTGTAGACGATGTCCAGCGCTACCTGGCGCGGGCGAAGTTCCTCGGGCGGCGTGGGTGGGTGGATGGGGTGGCCGACCGGGATGCCGCGGGTGACGTGCCCGTCGGGAAAGACGATCCAGACGCAGTCGTCGACGGGCATCCGTGCCGCGTCCCGCTCGGAGACGTACCAGAGCCCCTCGTGTATCGAGCCAAGCGGTGCGGGGGAAGCCCGGAACTGCTGAGGTGTCTGTTCGAGTTTGGCGGCCACTGCCGCTTTCGCTTCAGCGGGTTGCACGTCAGCTCCGACCCGAATCCGGACCGTTTTCGTTGCATCCTGTCCTGTCTACCGCGGCGACGGCACTCGTGCGCGCCACACGGCCCCCTGCCCACGCGGGGTGTGCAGGTCTTTGGACGCTGCGGGCGGCGGGCACGGCCTTGAAGCTAACCGATTTGGGGAATGGCCAGGCGCAGACTCGGCTCAAGCCGCCGTCCTCTCGGGGGATCCGCCCTAACCATTCCAGGAAATCGTCTAATTCCGTGGCTTGACTCCTAGGCCGCGGCATATCGCATATTCGTCCGCTGTAGTGGACTAATCGGACGGAACATCCCCAACGGGGCGCAGGTTCGGGGCCACCGGTTCGCCGAGTGATGCAGGGATCTCCCAACGCATTCGTCCGGTGGCTTTGTCCACCATCGGGACTTCCTTGGTGTGACCCTTCCATGGATCCCATCCAAGCTGGAACGAGTTGCATGTGCTCGCGCACTGCTCGCAGATCCTCCGGTGTGCCCCAGCCGTCCAGCTTGTCATCGGGGTCATCCACTAAGTAGTCGTCGTCCTCCTCGTCCGAATCTTCGTCATCGTCGGACCCCAGGGTGTTGTCGAAAGCGAGCACGAACACCTCATCGTTCTCACAACCCCACGCCGCGACTCGACAATCCTCACCCTCAATGCCGAGACGGAGATAGTCAGCGAGAATCTCCCTCGCCAGCTCGAACGTCACGCTCTTTGCTACCCCCGGCTTTGCCTCACGCTAGTAGATGAGTCCGTCGCAGTAGCCTGCGATCTGCTCGGCAAGATCCACCCACGTTTGCGGCTTACTGAGCGCGGCGGTGTCGGGGGCGGCGTTACCGAGCGTCTCCTCGCCCTCTTCTCCGAAATCCGGAGCAGAGTAGGTGATCTCTACGTCTTCGGAGTCTTCCGACCACTTCGCGGTTCCGTAGAACGGGGCGCTGGACATGACCGACATACCGGGGTTGGACGTACTGATGTCCCAGGACCATTCTGCTTCTTGTCCGCCGTGCCAGGTGAAGACGAAGTCATAGACCACGTGCTCGTCTTGAAAGCCGACCTTCCAGAACTCTATGGCGATCTGCCCCGGGGTGATGGTCTCGGGCAGCCTCTCGACGGGGCTGCGGTTCCACGGCGCGTCGGGATCGTCGTCCTCCATAACCCACGGGTCGATATCAGTCATTCCACCTCCCAATCCGGACGAGGCCGCCGGGGTGCGCCCAATCTGCTTCATCGGGAATCGTCGACGTGCCCGCCATGCCGAGTATTAGTGTCACTTACTCGCCATCCCAGAGCAGCTGGTCGAGAACCAGCAGCGGCAGGCCGACTTCCTCAGCGGCGGCCTTGGCGACGAGAAGAACGGCAAGGTCGCTGTCTCGATGAACAGTGAAGCCCAGGTTTCGCAGCGCTTTGCGGACTCGACCGTCGACCTTCAGAGCGTTCGCCCCCGAGCGCATCCGCATGTACGACCACAGAGCGAGGCCGATGCCCTTGACCGATCCGACAACCGGATCCAGGCGGGGCGCGTGTTCGAAGGGTTCGTAGCGGTCAGCCCACAGCCGGCAAAGACGGTCCTCCTGGGAGGGATCACTCAACCCCTCCGCTGCGGCGAACTCCTGGAACCGCTGCGCCACGGTGGCTATCGTGTCCACCTCGGCTTCCGACAGGCCGTACCTCGCGGCGTCGAGTCGATTCGCCGCGAGAGCGGCGATGGTGGCCGCCGGGCTGGCGGCGATCCAATCGGCCACCATCGGCTGAACGCGCTTCTTATAGCTCCGTTGACGTGAGGCGACGACGTCGATGATCATCGCTCCGCGCCGGCCCGCATAGACCCCGACGTAGGCGTCGGCGGATGCCCGTGCCTGCGCGCCGCCGGCCTTCTTCAGCTCGTCAAGGCGCGCTACTGCTGTTTCCCAGGCTGGGTACGTCCGCAGAAGTACCAGCGCATCGTTCACACCGCCCCCCTCCCGAAACCTGTCCACCCCTCAAGGCAGGTAGAGACGTGAAGCATAGAGGCGGGTTCCGACATCGAAAGGCTTATCCAGTCTCTGGTGGGGTCTGATTACGTGCTGCGTGCTCATCGGGCGTCTGTGATACCCCCTGTTGCGGGCAAACGGGCGCGGTCGGTGGAGCAAGCAAGTGTGTCTCTCGTGACGGGGTCTGTTGGTATCTTGCCCGGCATGGGGAGGAAGAGCAGGTCAGCCCATTTTGCGCCGTCCCGGTACCAAAGTTCACCCCCAGTGCGGCGTGTCCGATACCAGCCAGGCGCCGGCGGGTCCCATGTCCACCCTGTGCGGTATTCCTTGTTCGACCCGGCCATCCCCTAACCTCCGCTCGCACCCAAGGTTATCCACGACTGAACCGCTCGTCACAAAAGAGACCACATAGGCGACACGGCACCGCCGATTTGGGACTGCCCCTTACCGGCAGGTCGCGGTGTCCCATTAATCGGTCTTGAAACTCGACGAATCCAACCATGCGCCTGAGCGAAAGGCCCCGCGCTCCTGGACCTTGATAACTGCCCTTTCGGCCACCTCATGTTCGGTGATTCCCCCGGCAGCCATAATCGCGGCGATGACCTCGCGAACGTCGGCCAGTTCCTCCACGAGGTCTTTGCGGCTGTGCACAACCTCCGCTGCTTCTTGAGCCTCTTCGATTAACTTCGCGCCGAGCGCGGCAATTAATTCGTCCCCTTTCAGGTAACACACCTCGACGGTGCGCCCTGACTGGCGGATCAGGTCGGGGATCAAGTCACGCACGAGCTTGCCGTCAGTCATCGTGGGGGCCTCCACTCGGCTCGGGTGTGCGCGGTGGCGATGTTCTGCACCTTGCGCAGGAAGTCCAACCGTGTATTCGGATTATTGCCGGTGGTGGTGATGATCGACTCGCGCAGCGGATGGTGGCTAGCGATGAGCCGTTCGTTGCGCTGCCAGAGCGGCTCCAAGAAATCACCGTGTGGGAGGCGATCGAACTTTCCGCCCTCGCCCCGGTTACACGCCGCGCAAGCCAGCACCAGGTTCCAGACGTCGTCGAGATCGACCAGCACCCCCCGGCTCATCAGCATGTGGGGGAAGTAATGGTCGACGTCGGCGGAGTTCTCCAAGCCCAGCAGTGGGGTGATGGGCGCACCGCAGTAAAAGCAAGCCCCGGCCTGGTAGCCGTTGAGGGAGGGGCGAACCCAGGTAATGCTGCGGCGGTGGCCGAGCATGCCGCGCACGATCATCTCGCTTGGCCGGTCGTAGACCACCTGCAGGGTGGAGCCGGTCACCCGCCGCTCGTGCCAGGCGCTCTCCACCAGCCGCCACCGGGACTCGGCCTCGGCTTTCAGGGGCTGGCGAGTCTCAGGCCGTGTCGCGACGGCAAGCAGTTCGTCAGTGAAGCTGATTCCGCGCAGTGACTGCTGGCGTTCGTCGATGAAGAACCGGGTGGCGACTTCGGAGCGGTCAACGACGTGGAAGGCGTCAATAACGTTGTTGAAGCCCATCAGCGCGGTCGTCGAGACCAACTCGTCCTGGCTGATCCGTCCGGCGTTGAAGTGACGGCAGGCATCCAGGAACCGGCTGCCCGCGGAGGTGGACTGAGTGTCAACTTCCTGCAGGTGGGTGCACAGCTCTCGGCTGAACGGCACCGCCAGCTCCTCTAGCGTCGCCGACGTCGCGCCCGACTCCGCCAGGGTCAAGATCGACTTCGCCAACGCGAACTTGTAGGAGGCCACGTTGGCACCGCGCAGCACGATCCGACGGAAATCCGCCGACTCCCCTGCCTGTCCCACGACCGTGACCGTACCGATCTAGTCCGAGCGCAGAGTCTGTCGAGCCTTCAGCTCAGGCTCATGGCCGTCTCGTACATCTCGAAACAGCACGGCCAACTCGGGTGTCATCCAGTAGACGACATGCTCCCCTGCCACCGGATAGCCGGCCCCGGACGGCACCTAAATTAGTCCTTGGGTTCGCACGCCACGCCATCGCCCTCGCGGTCAAGCTCGTATATGTCCTCTCCGACTACGTACACGGGACCGGAAACGTAGGCGGGGCCATTGCCATTACCGCCAGCACAGTCGACATCGCTGGCAATGGGCACGCAGGCACCTGAATAGTTGGGGTCGCAATCTTGGGCGGTAGCGGTTGGGGAAACCACTACAAACGCGGCCACGAAACCTACAGCGCTAGTGCGCGCATACTTGGCATTCATAGTCGGTGGCTCCTTGTCTGAGCTGCCCGAAATTGAACCACGAAAGACCCCGCCGCTAATGCCCAACTGGGATACGGCCACGCCGCGTGTAATAAGTACGGATTAAATACGGACTTCGGCCCTCCCCAACGAAAAACCAGACCAGAGGAAAATTCCTCTGGCCTGGCTTTTTTCCGTAGCGGGGACAGGATTTGAACCTGCGACCTCTGGGTTATGAGCCCAGCGAGCTACCGAGCTGCTCCACCCCGCGTCGAGTGCCCCTGAAGGCTACCCAAGCCCGGCAGGCCCCGCCAAATCC
>Ga0180432_10003372_pt1 | contig 22860 bp, 23 predicted proteins | sample SS_ome_10_FD_132414 | JGI IMG/M metagenome (GOLD analysis project Ga0180432, IMG submission 132414) | Hypersaline lake sediment archaeal communities from the Salton Sea, California, USA - SS_1_MS_2 metaG | ecosystem: Environmental > Aquatic > Non-marine Saline and Alkaline > Hypersaline >...
GCCGCCACAGGATTGCCAGGGAGGCCGAGGAGGGGCACGCCGCCGACATCGCCGAAGGCCATGGGCCGTCCAGGCTTCATGTTCAGTGACCAGAAGTGCATCCGGCCCTCGGCGTCCATGACTTGCTTCACAAGGTCGAAATCACCGACGGAGACCCCGCCGGAGGTGATGATGAAGTCGGCTCCTCGTTCCACGGCACTCCGCATCCCTTGTCTCACGAGTTCCTCCTCGTCGTGAGCGACACCCATCATAAGGGGAACGGCACCGTAGCGCTGGACCTGAGCGGCGACGGTGTGAGAATTCGCGTCGCGGATCTGGCTGGGGCCCGGTGTGCGGTCGGGCGGAACGACCTCGTCCCCGGTACCCAAGATGGCAACTCGTGGACGCCGGATGACGCTGACCTCAAGCTGGCCCAACGCCGCCAGCATCCCAATCTCCTGGGGACGGAGCAGTTTGCCAGGCTTAAGGACGCTCTGTCCCCGGCGGACATCCTCCCCGGCCTGGCGGACATTGGCTCCGGGTGACGGGGGTTTCAGCAACGTAATCTGTCCGTCCGACAGCTGGGTTTGTTCAAACCGCACGACCGTGTCGGCACCTTCAGGCACAGGCGCACCGGTCATAATCCGGACTGCCTCGCCAGGTCCTACACGAACGTCGGTCTGGTGTCCCGCAGCTACCTGCCCCACGACCTCGAACTCCCGCCTCCCGGCTGCGACATCTGCGCCCCGCAGAGCGAAACCATCCATTGCAGCGTTTGTGACGGGCGGGATGTCACGATCAGCAGGGACCTCTTGCGCAAGGACCCGTTCGGCGGCCTCAAGAAGCTGGACCTTCTCGAGCCCCAGCACGTGGACGGTCGATAGGATGTGAGCCTGAGCCTCTTCAACACTCAGGACTGGACGTTCTCTTCTGGCCATGACCTCCCCGCAAGCCATGCTCTGGGCTTCTGTTCTAAGTCGTCTCGTGTTCGGTATGCTCGCCCCGCATCATCTGGATCGTATGCGGGAGGATCTCCGTCAGTGTCTCCATTCCCTCGCGCACCGCCTTGGGATTGCCGGGAAGGTTGACGATCAGTGTGCGACCTCGGGTGCCCGCGACGCCTCGAGAGATGACCGCCAGAGGGGTCTGACGGTACCCCTCAAAGCGCAGAACTTCCGCCAAACCAGGAATCTCGCGCTCGATCACAGCGCGCGTTGCCTCAGGGGTTACGTCCCGGGGTGTGACACCCGTTCCTCCGGTCGTGAGGACGAGATCCACCTCCATCTGGTCCGAAAGGGAGACGAGTTGTCGGACGATCTCCTCCCGCTCGTCGGGCACAACGCATTGCCGGATAACGTCGGCCCCCATCTGGCGCGCCAAACCGGCCAGCTCTGGGCCGCTAACGTCCTCACGCTCACCAGCAAATCCTTTGTCGCTGACAGTCACCACCGCGGCTCGAATGTCGCCCATTTTGGAATCTGTTCCTCCTGCTTGACTTGAGATCGGGGCACGAGGCATGAGCCTCTTCATCATTATACTTTCGCACATGCTCCTGGTCAAGCACGTTTTCAGCGCAGCCTTATTGGAAGCCGGCGAGGACTCGAGAAGGGGACAAGACAGTCTGGAGACGCCGCGCATCAGCGCCCGCTCCGCGGAAGGACTCCTTCTTGCCCTACCACCGGCCTGTGGTACACTTGCCTACATCGAAGAAGACAACGGGATACATGGAGGGACCCTGAAAAGAATCGCGCAGCTCGTCCAGATGACTAAGACCTTGGGTAGCCCGCAGCGCGACTACGTCATCTTGAGCGAGGGCAACACCTCAGCGAAGATCGACAGCCGATCGTTCTGGGTCAAGGCCAGCGGCAGTCGGATGGCCCACGCCAGGAGCGATGGGTTTCTCAAGGTCGACACGACCAAAGTACTTGACTTGGTGGACGGTCCCGACTTGAAGGAAGCCGAGATGGGATTGCGTCTTGCTGAGACAAAGGTGGATCTCGAGGCCCCCGGGTCACCCTCCATCGAGACGGCCATGCACGCTCTTTGTCTAACTACCGGCGGAGCTTCATTCGTGGGTCACACACACCCGACGGCAATCAACGCAATCCTCTGCGCCCGAGATGCCGCCTCTGCCTTCGCGAATTCACTTTTCCCCGCCGAGTCCCTCGTGTGCGGCACCCCCGTCTTTGTGCCATACGGAGGTCCTGGACAGGCGCTGGCCCGAGCAGTCCGCGATAGTCTGGAAACCGCGCTCCGCGAGCGAGGGGAATCGCCGCGCGCGCTTCTTCTCCAGAATCACGGCCTCGTCGCCTTGGGCGAGAGCCCTCAACAGGTACTGGACATCACCGAGATGATGGTTAAGACAGCTCGAATCCTGGTGCAGACGTACGCGCTTGGCGGCCCCCGCTTCATCGACTACAGGTAGCTCCTGGCCGCCCGTTCTCGGCCGAGCACGCCGGCGAGCAGTAAACCATGGCCTCCTTGCCTTTGAGCGGCTCGTCCAGGGCACGGGGAAGCCGAAGAAGACATCAAGGGAAGAGGTGCAGGAAGAGAATCAAGATGACATCCCACGAGGCAGTTCTCAGGGCTTCCCAGTGACATTCGAGCGGGCACCCGCTGTACCTTGCGGATCCGACCCTCTGGTGCGACTGGCACGGCGCCCGGACCACCCTTCCCTCGGCCTGGCAGGAGGACTCTCTCCCGGCAGTGTGCCTAAGACTGGGAAGCTCGGCCCGGCGGCGCCACTCTTTGAGGGCCTGGCTGCCACTGGGTGGGTCGCGATTGAGGGAGTCTGCGGACCACCTCAAAGCGACACGTTACTGCTCAAGGCTCGTAGGACAGCCGGAGCCGGTATCGTCCTGTGGAGTGGCATGTCACGAGACATCCTCTCAACACGCACAGCTGGGAGCAGTTCGCGGAGACGGTCATCCGTGTCGGCCCGGAGGCGGAGGGCAGCGAGCGAGTAGTAATCGGAGTGGCGGACGGCGTACCGATCGAGGCGGCATAGAATCGATTCCAAGCCATCCCGTCGCTCATTGATGAAGGCTTCAACCAACAGGAGAATCAGCATGAAAAAGGACACGATCAGGCAGATCGTCAACATTGGCTCCGTCATCTTGACTATCGTCCTCAATGGGCTTGCCAACGCGCTCCCCCTAAATGGCCTGACGACAGGCGAGATATCGGACCAGTTCAACGTCTACTTCGTCCCAGCGGGCTACGTCTTCTCCATCTGGGGCCTGATTTATCTGGCTCTGAGTGGTTTCGCCGTCTACCAAGCTCTGCCCGACCAGCGCACCAATCCGCGTCTGCGCAGGATCGGCTACCTCTTCGCACTCAGCTGCGCGGCGAACGTGGCTTGGCTCTTCCTCTGGCACTACGAGGTTTTCCCCCTGACTATCGTCGCGATGGTGGCACTCCTCCTCCTCTTGATCGCCATCTACCAGCGACTAAGAATCGGCCAGATGGATGTGTCAACGAGTGAGACCTGGCTCGTCCGCGTGCCCTTCAGCATCTACTTGGGCTGGGTCACAGTCGCGACCATCGCCAACGCCACCTCGCTGCTTGACTACTGGAACTGGGGCGGCTGGGGCGTCAGCCCAGAGGTGTGGGCAGTGATCATGCTCGCCGTGGCCACCGCGCTAACGGCTGCAGTGACCTTTACCCGCGGGGACCTTGCCTACGGAGCCGTCATCGTCTGGGCCTTCGCAGGTATCGGCGTTAGGCACACCGGTACGCCGCTCGTCTCCACAGCGGCGTGGGCTGCCACCGTCGGCGCCAGCATCGTGACCATCGTGGGCACATGGGTACATAGCCGCCGGACATAGCCGCCAGACATCGCCGCGAGACATCGCCGGCGTCTTAGACGGCGCGTTGCTGGCTCGGCGTAAGCCGTGCAACGTTTCCTCTCTGTACGTGTTGTAAGTATCGTGCGATGATGTCCCCAAGGGCCGCGAAGCACATACAAGCCGTGCCACGGCAGATCGTGCCAACGCCCCCGTGGAGGGTCCCTCGCCGTATACCAGCACCGGTCTTTCGTGGACCGGGTCAGATACTCTATGGTTAGAAGGAGATCATTCGATGAGTTCCCCCACGTCCGTCGTCAAGACCACGCGCCGAGAGCGCTGGGCATGGTACCTGTATGACTTCGGCAATTCAGCCTACGCCGCCGTGGTGCTGCTGGCCGTGTACTCCGCCTACTTCAAAGGTACGGTCGTCGGTGGTGCCGAGGGATCGCGCCTGTGGGGCATTGCCGTCGGCATCGCTATGCTCGTCGTAGCAGTGACGTCGCCCATTCTCGGGACGCTTGCCGATTTTTCCGGCGGCAAGAAGCGCTTCCTATTCTTCTTCACGGCGCTCAACATCATCTTCTGCGGCCTTCTTTTCTTCGTGCGGGGGGGCGATTGGTTCCTGGGGATGCTTTTCTTCATTTTGGCGGAGATCGGCTATCGAAGCGCACAGGTGTTCTACAATGCCCTTCTACCCGAGATCGCCGAACCTGAGGACATGAGCCGCGTCTCAGGTAACGGCTGGGCCATCGGCTCCTTTGGCGGCATCATTTGCCTCCTCATCGTTCTCATTCCCATCGTGCTATCGAAGAGCAACCCTCTGGTCGTACGGCTCTCGCTCATCTTCACCGCCATCTACTTCGGCCTCTCCTCCGTACCGCTCCTCGTCTGGTTGCGTGAGCGTGCGGCCCCGCAGGCCTTGCCGGCCGGCCAGAGCTACATCTCCCTCGCCCTGGAGCGCTTGGGCGACACGTTCAGAACTGCCAGGTCGCTCAAAGAATTCATCAAGTTCATGATAGCTTTTCTGGTCTACAATGACGGCATCTTGATGACCTTGAACTTCGCTGCCATCCTGGGGGCTGTGCTATTCGGCATGGAACAGCAGGAGCTGATCATCTTCATGATCATTGTACAGTTGACAAGTGTGGCCGGCGCCTACTTGTTCGGTCTTCTGGCTACCGATTTCGGAGGGAAAAGGGCCCTAGTAACCAGTCTGCTCTTGATGGTCGTCCCCGTGGTCTGGCTGATCTTCAGCCGTTCCCGCCTAGAGTTCTACGTCATCGGCGGCCTCGCCGGCTTCGCCCTCACCGGAGTTCAGTCTGTCAGCCGAACGATGGTCGGCATGTTGAGCCCCGCGGAGAAGAGCGCGGAGTTCTACGGCTTCTTCGCCGTGACCGGCCGAACGTCGTCTTTCATCGGGCCCACGGTTTTTGGACTGATCGCAGCAGAGGCCACTAGGTGGTATCGGCAGACGAGGAACCTAACACCGCTGGTAGCGGAGCAGGCAGGCCACCGACTGGCCCTCGCCTCGATCGTCGTCTTCTTGCTTGTCGGTCTCGTGCTCCTCCTCTCCGTTGACGAAGAGGGCGGACGATCGGCGGCTCGGTCATGAGTGAAGACATCAGTTTCGGATCAGTAAGTGACCACCCCCTTGAAAGAGGTGCGATGAGCAAGCCGAGAGAGAGTGGTATGAAGAGGAAGTACGAACAGTACCCGTATCCACGTCGCACTTTGGTTCGCACTATCTCGCAACGATTGATAGACGCTGCCCTTGCCGCCCTGACCCGTCTACGCATCGTCGGGCAGGAGAACCTCCCTGAGGGCGGGCCTCTGATTGTCGTCGCAAACCACTTCAGTTTCATCGATCCCGTGGCCATGATCCGCGCCGTGCCTTGGCCCATCGAGTTTGTAGGTGGCTTCCAGATGCCGAATGCACCGACAGTGGTTAAGTGGCTGCCCAAAGTCTGGGGCTACTACCCGGTCCATCGCGGGACTTTCTCCACCGATGCGCTCCGCGCCGCGGAGGCAGTGCTCGAGCAAGATGGTGTCCTCGGCATCTTCCCGGAGGCGGGAAACTGGGCCCGGGTACTGCGACCCGCCCGACCCGGGGCTGCCTTTCTCGCCGTGCGAACAGGTGCCCCAATACTGCCTATGGGCTTCGCCAACCTCAACCGGGTCTTTCCCAGCCTCCGGTCTGGGAAGCGTGCGGAGATAACCATACGCATCGGGAAGCCATTCGGCCCCTTCGCAGCCGCCGGCAGAGGACGTACCAGGCGCCCCAAGCTGGAGGCAATCGGTCACGAGATCATGGAGCGGATCGCCCAATTGATCCCACCGGACAAGCGAGGCCACTTCTCAAAGGACCCCGCCATACGAGCAGCCGCCAGAGGGACCGAGATTTACCCTTGGGACGAGAACCCGGAGGCCTGAGGCCTTCGGAGGAGCCGACGGCGGGCCACGGACGCCGGGAGGGCAACGAAGACACCACTTCCCGCCCGTCTCCTACTGTGTCATTTGGCTTGGGGTTCAGAACGAAAACGCAGGCTGCGAGCCCGTGGACGAGCGCCTGGCATACGGCCGGAGGCAGTCTTGGGCGCCCAGGTGACCACGGATTCTTGCAGAAATCCCGGGTGCAGTCGAGAGTATTGCTCTATACACGCGCGCTTCTATCTTTGCAGCGATCTCCTGTTCAGACTGCTGTCGCGCGGCACGTTCGCCTCGACCATCGGCTCCAAACAACCTTGTCGTGAGCGATCAACGACCCGCAACACGCCGGTGAGGGTGAATGCCGCAATAGACGGGATCGGAGACCCATCACGCTAGAACGAGTCTCGGATCGTGTCCGAGGCGTCTCCAAGATCTGGGTGGCATTGTCGGCATTCTGCCTATCGGTGGGGTTCGCCGCCATTATCCTCCCCGCGCCGTCTCAGCGGAATGAGTCATGCGCCAGAAATTTCATTGGTGCCAGACACCTCCTCGTTCGAACCACCTAACGAGCTCTACCAAGCGGTGGAGGCCTATGGATGTAGGGGACACGGCGCCCGCCTATCACGCCACCTCCGAGACTCGAGCATCCTTGCGCCTTGAGTCTGCGTCAGAGCTTGACCAGCTCATACGTCGCATTCAACGCCATCCACCTCCCCACCATCCCTTCAAGGGCTACAAACCCATCTCGGCACTTCGTTTGCTCGACCAAGCAAAGTCGGTATAATCACGGCGATGCAGAAATCGGATATACTTCTCTACACGACCGCATTCGCTGGCGGGCTGGTTTCCTTGGGTGTGGAACTCGCCGCCTCCAGCCTCTTGCGTCCCCACTTTGGAACGGCGAACCTCGTCTGGGCAGCTATCATCGGTCTGATTTTGCTCTACCTGACCGTGGGAAACCTCGTGGGAGGGCGATGGGCGGACCGGTCGCCTCGGCGTTCGACGCTCTTCCAGATCCTGGCGTGGGCCGGCTTCTCCGTGGGAATCCTACCGTTCGTTGCTCAACCCATCCTCGCAATCGCGGCGCCCAGTTTTGAGAGCTTCAGAATCGCCATGCTCGGGGGCTCCTTTGTAGCGGTGCTGCTGCTCTTCAGCATTCCCATCACTCTGCTGGGCTGCGTCACCCCTTTCGTCGTCCGCCTCTCGATCCGCGACGTGGCCGACTCCGGGCGGGTCTCAGGGCGGGTGTACGCGGTCTCGACATTGGGGAGCTTTCTAGGTGCCTTCCTACCAGATCTGCTGCTGGTACCGACCATCGGCACCCAGAACACCTTCGTACTCCTATCGCTGATTCTCCTGGCGGTGGCCTGTGCTGGACTGTTCAGCAGTGGATGGAAGCCCCCGATGCCGCGCGTGGCGCTTTACGCAGCCATGCCGCTGATCATCATCCTTCTCGCCTTGACACTCCGCCACCGCCCAGTGAAAGCCGCCACGCCCGGCGAGATCATTTACGAGACCGAGTCGGCCTACAACTACATCCAGGTTGCGGAGCGGAGCGACGGATGCCGCCACCTCCTCCTCAACGAGGGAGGCGGCATCCACTCTGTCACGTGCCCGGGCCGTATAGAAACTCCGGGGCCTTGGGACTACTTCCTAATCGGTCCCTATTTCAACGCTCCACCCCACCGACCGGCGGCCGTCGAAAGCGTGGCCTTGATCGGGCTCGCTGCTGGGACGACGGCACAGCAGTTCACCGAGATCTACGGTCCCATACCTATCGATGGAGTGGAGATCGACCCAGAGATCGTGCGCGTGGGGAAGCAGTATTTCGGGATGACTCAACCGAATCTCGAGCCCATCGTCGCCGACGGGCGTGTCTTCCTGGCGCGAACCGAGCAGGTCTACTCTCTCATCGGCGTGGACGCCTATCGACTACCTTACATCCCGCCCCATTTGACAACGGTTGAGTTCTTCCAACAGGCCCGCGATCACCTCACCTCGGACGGTGTTCTGGTGATCAATGTCGGTAGAGTGGCTAATGACTACCGACTTGTCACGGCGATCGTCTCGACGCTGCTCCGTGTGTTCCCCTCAGCTCACGTCGTGGAGGTGCCTTACAGTTTCAACGCCATCGTCGTGGCCACGGTCCAGCCAACGACGGCATCAAACCTCGCGGAAAACCTTGCGGTGCTCGAGGACCACGGGTTCCTTCACACCACAGCACGAAGGGCCGTCGAGAATCTCCGTCCCACTCAGCCTGGCGACATCGTCTTCACCGACGATCGAGCCTCCATTGAGCTGGTGACGAACGGGTTGCTGTTCGACTACGTCTTGGGAGGCCTCAACTAGCACAGGTCTCTGTCCTGCATGCCGGCGCCTCGACAGCGAGCGCCGGCGATGTGGCGCTTCTCACGAGCCCGGCAGCGCGCGGGCTGGGACACAGAGTCAGGTTCGTCTCAAAGGAAAGCTTATGATCAAGACGCGGCTATGTCAATGGACGGAGTGGCTCCTTGTGCTGACTTTGCCGCTCCTCCTCGTGGGCGTGAACCTCCGCGTCGTGACGGGAAACTGGCTTGTGCGCTTGGAGTACAAGCGGTCGGGTTTCCCCGCCGACCCTTATGGGCTTTCGACGTCCGAGCGAATCCGTTTGGCGACCGTATGTCAGGACTATCTGGCCTCCAACGGAGACATCTCCATGTTGACCAATCTGGTGTTGTCGAACGGCAAACCTGCTTTCAACGAGCGGGAGCTGAGACATATGGCCGACGTGCAAGCAGTTTTCTTTGGTCTTACCGTCGCCGGCGGGCTCAGTGGACTCCTATGGCTCTCAGTCGGCGCAACGTCTCTGACGTCGGGCTGGATGAAGGATCACTATGCCAAGGCCATCCTCCATGGCAGCCTTCTGACACTTGGAGTACTGCTAGTTGTGGGCGGTTTCATGGTCGTGAGCTGGGACGAGTTTTTCACCGCTTTCCACCGGGTTTTCTTCACGGGGGACACCTGGTTGTTCCCCAACTCAGATACGCTCATCCGGCTCTTTCCCATTCGCTTCTGGATCGATCTCGCCGCGGTGCTTGTGGGCCTCCTGGTGATTGAGGCGTTAGCCCTGGGAACCTTGGGACGGGCTTGCTTACGGGGCCAGCGCATACGTGCGTCTTAGTACCAAGCCTGACCCTGCCTGGCCCACGGTCATACGCACCTCGTGGCCCTGGTGAGCGCCCCTTGCAGCGCCCGCGTGCCCCTGCTTCGACACACTGGCTTGGTGGACGCTCTCCCCTATGATATAATCGTCTCGCTATGAAGGCATCGTTAACAGATCTCCACGTGGCCCTCAACGCTCACCTCCTCTCCGGACGAGCTTCATACCGCAGCGCGGGAATTCACCACTACATAGCCCACCTCATCCGCCACCTGGATGCCGTGGGGGAAAGCGTCCGGTTTACGGCACTCGTGGGGCCCACCGCCGCCGCCCTTCACACGGGCATGACGGTAATTCGCTCGAGTTTGGACACCAGCACACCCGGGCGACGGGCGCTGTGGGAGCAAGTCAGACTCCCACGCGTGTTGCGCCGGATAGAGGCCGACGTGGCCCACGCTCCGGCATTCGTTGGCCCGCTCGCATCAGCTATCCCAATCGTGACGACCATTCACGACCTGAGTTTTCTACGTTTTCCACGACTCTTTCGCCCGGCCAATCGTCTCTACTTGAACACGATGACCCGTCTCTCAGCCCGCCGCTCGCGACACCTAATCGCCGTGTCGAAGCATACAGCTCGGGAGTCGGAGCACCTCCTAGGCGTGAAACCAGACATGATCACTGTGGTCTACCACGGCGTGGATGATCGCTTCCGCCGCCTACCGACAGACGATGTCGCTGCTTTCCGTGAGCGCCGCGGCCTCCCGGAGCGGTTCGTGCTCTTCGTAGGCACCTTGGAGCCTCGAAAGAACCTTAAGCGTCTGATCGAAGCCTTCGTACGGGCTGATGAGGACGGAGTAAAACTCATCATTGTCGGTGGAAGAGGGTGGCTATACGAGGACCTCTTCGCCCAAGTTGAGGACCTAGGGCTGCGTGACACAGTTCTCTTTCCCGGGTACGTATCGAATGAAGAGCTGGCGTTCTGGTACAATGCCGCCACGGTCTTTGCCTACCCCTCCCTCTACGAGGGTTTTGGCATGCCAGTGACGGAGGCTCAAGCGTGCGGCACTCCCGTGCTGACATCAAACACCACGTCGCTGCCGGAGGCCGCCGGTGAGGCAGCAGTCCTCGTCGATCCTGAAGATATCGCTTCCATTGCGACGGGACTCCGATGTCTACTGAAGAACGAGGAACTACAGCGAGAGCTTTCGGAACAGGGCCAGAAGCACGCCAGCGGGTTCACGTGGCCGACAACGGCTCGCGAAACGGTGGAGGTTTACCGTCAGGCAGGGGCTTGACACACCAAAGGAGATAATATGAAGGGCCGTCGAACGATCCCTTGGTGGGTGGTCGTGTCTGACATCGTGATTTTCAATATCAGCTTGATCATTGCCTACTGGATGCGGTACGAGCTGCAGTGGTTCCGGGACATCAGCTACTACCATACCCTCTCGGCATACCTACCCTTCGCGCTCCTGTTCACGATGCTTATGCTTCTCACCTTTCGCCTGGATCGCGTGTATCGGAGATGGCCCGGACGTCAGTGGCTCGATCAGATCTACCGCATCATCAATGCCACAGCTAAGTCGACAGTAGTGATGATGGCCGTCACCTTCGTCCTCCAACCACTCCAATACTCCCGCCTGCTTCTGGTAGAGGCCGGCATCGTGGCTGTCATGCTCCTGGCGATGTCACGAGCGATTCAGTATTTGGTCATAGGCCGACTCCGTGCCCGCGGCGTCGGCGTCCGCAGGACGATCATCGTGGGCGCCGGCGAGATCGGCCGAACGGTTATGCGCACTGTCGTAGCGAGGCCAGGCCTGGGTTATCATGTGATCGGTTTCGTCGACGATAACCCTGATAAGGGGCACAACAACATCGGCCGCTTCGAAGGACTCGGAGCAGTCAACAGACTTCCCCAGCTGATCGAGCAAGAGGATATCGACGAGGTGATCATCACCCTGCCTTGGATGTACCATCGAAAGATCATGTCCATCGTCCACGCCTGCGAGCGGAGGAACGTCCGTGCCCACATCGTTCCTGACCTCTTCCAGATGAGCCTCAGCCGCGTTGATGTCGACGACCTGGGCGGAGTGCCGTTGGTGGGAGTGCGCGAGGTCGGCTTCGGTCACCGGGTCCGAGCCATCAAACGGCTCATGGACGTGGTCGGAGCAATCCTGGCTATCACGCTCGGGGCACCCATCCTCGGGTTAATCGCAGTGGCGATCCGTGTCGATTCCGATGGCCCCGTCATGTTCCGTCAGACGCGCATCGGTGCGAATGGAGAGAAGTTTGAGATCCTGAAGTTCCGCTCGATGTACCAGGGAGCGGAAGAAAAACTGGAGGATTTGCGTGATCGGAGCGAAGTTGACGGACCCATCTTCAAGATGAAAGATGACCCTCGAGTGACACCTGTGGGCCGCATTCTGCGGCGTACGAGCCTCGACGAGCTACCCCAGCTCTGGAACGTTCTCCGCGGGGAGATGAGCCTTGTCGGGCCGCGCCCGCCGATTCCCGCCGAGGTGGCCGCATACCTGGAATGGCACAAGAAGCGACTCGAGGTGCGCCCGGGCATGACCGGCCTCTGGCAGGTAAGCGGCCGCAGCCTGTTGAGCTTCGAAGAGCAGTGTCTACTGGACATCTACTACATCGAGAACTGGTCCCTCTGGCTCGACTGCCAGGTTTTGCTCCGTACCATTCCCGAGGTCATCTTCGGTAACGGCGCATACTAAGACAGGTTTGGCCCTCCTCCGGTGGCATTCCCGGCCCGACGGTTTACCGTGGTTCCTCCACCTGCCTGCCAATAACCCAGGTCCCACTGCCCGCGCCGAACACCTGAACCTCAGTTGAACACCAACGCGTTCGGGGCGCGACTGGGCCTCCCTGCAAGCCCTCAGCCAGGACATTGGCGTGTGTCCCACGATGAGCGAGCCCCGGCGACGCGTTGACGGGCTCTCATCGATCTCACCACATATGCATCGATGGATTCACATCCAGCACGGTCCGGCAGTGCCTTCAGACGTGGCGTTGCAAAAACCTGCCCGCGTGCTAGAATTGTTTGGTGATTGCGAGGTAGGTTCCAACGGGGGCCGGGCCAAGCCAGGTAGGCCGCGCCCCCTCTGTTTGTGCACCTGCCGAGCCCGTCACAAACTTGATGAACCACGGACCAGGAGGGGGCGATGGAGACGATCAGCGTCTCAACCGACGACAAACAGGGCTTCTACGACATCACGGACAGGGTCCAGAGCGCTGTGAATGCCTCAGGCGTCATTGAGGGGATATGCCTCGTCTTCTGCCCCCACACGACAGCAGGCGTGACTCTGAATGAGAACTGGGACAAGAGCGTCCAACACGATTTGGCGGTGGGACTCAATGAGATATCGCCCCCTCGATCTGAGTACCGACACGGCGAGGGAAACTCGCCCGCTCACCTGAAGTCATCGCTCATGGGCGCCGCCCAGGTCGTGCCCATTGACGCGGGCGACCTGGTTCTGGGCCGGTGGCAGGGCATCTACATCTGCGAGTTCGACGGTCCCCGGACGCGGAAGATCCACGTCCGAGTATTGGAGGGTTGACAAAAGGCAGGAAGATGGAAGCAACGACGATAGACCTGGAGCGGCTCGAGCGCATCTTGCCAACGGTAAGAACCCCGGGTCGCTACGTTGGTGGCGAATACAACAGTGTGGTCAAGCACTGGAACGCAGTCTCGACACACGTATGCCTGGCATTCCCAGACATCTATGACCTGGGAATGTCCAACCTAGGGTTGATGACCCTCTATGACGCGCTGAACAAACTTCCGACCGTGCTCGCCGAGCGAGTTTTTCTGCCCTGGGTTGATATGATCGCTGCCTTGCGCAGGGCTGAGATTCCGCTTTACAGCCTGGAGAACAAACGACCGCTGGCCGATTTCGATATCCTCGGGGTCACCCTCCCTTACGAGCAGGTGTACACGAATCTCCTGGAACTGCTCGATCTGGCCGAGATTCCATTCCGCGCGGCGGAACGAGACGAATCACATCCCCTGGTCATTGCCGGGGGCCACGCCACCTTTAACCCCGAGCCGATGAGCGCCTTCGTCGACGCTTTTCTCATCGGCGACGGCGAGGAGGCCATGATCGAAGCCGTAGCGAGCTACGATCTGACACGTGATAGCTCGCGGCAAGCTCAGCTGAAAAGACTGGCTCAGTTGCCAGGCTTCTACGTGCCGCGGTTCTATGAGGTCCTTTACAACGAGGGAGGCAGTGGCGTATCTGGCTCGGGAACGATCGCGGGTGTTCAGGTCAAGGAGCCTGAGGCGCAGCTCCCAGTGGTAAAACGGATTGTATCCGAGATGCCGCCGCCGGTGACCGAGCTAATCGTTCCGACGATAGATGTGAGCCACAATCGAGCCGCCATCGAAATCAGCCGGGGATGCACCCGTGGCTGTCGCTTCTGTCATGCCGGGATGGTGGTGCGTCCGGTTCGCGAACGGCCAGTGGAGGAAATACTCAAGGCCACAGAAGCCATCCTTACCCAGACCGGATTCGAGGAGATCGGACTGCTCTCGCTCTCTCCGAGTGACTACTCCCGGATCGACGAGTTGGTCGAGACCTTGATGGAGCGGTTTGAGGATCGGCACCTCTCCATCTCGCTCCCAGCCCTCCGCGCAGACAGCTTCTCCGTACGACTTGCCGAAGCCATCGCGCAGGGACGGTATACGGGTTTTACGCTGGCACCGGAAGCAGGTTCGGACCGGGTGCGAGCGACGATCAACAAGACCATCCCGTCGCGGCACGTATATGATGTGGCAAGAGAAGTCTTCGACCGAGGCTGGCAGACGATTAAGCTCTACTTCATGATCGGCCTACCGGGCGAAGAGATGGAGGACGTGGAGGCTATCGTCGAGATGGCCCGTACCGTGCACCTGATCGGCCGGCGCGTCCATGGGCGCCAGGCCCAGGTAAACATCAGTGTGAACACGTTCGTTCCCAAACCCCATACGCCCTTCCAATGGGTGGGTCTGGCGTCGACTCGCTCGATTCGCCAGAAGCATACACTCCTGCGCCGCGAGTTACGGGGTCGTGGGCTCAAGCTCGACTACAATGATCCTGAGGCATCGCTCCTGGAGGCCGTCTTGGCGCGAGGCGACCGGCGGCTGAACGACGTTGTGGAACTCGCGTGGACGCTGGGCGCGCGTTTCGACGCGTGGGACGATCAGAGGGACTTCGGTGCATGGATGCGGGCCTTCGCCAAAGCCGGACTCGATCCTGGCTTGTACGCCTATCGACAACGCCAGCGCGAGGAGCACTTGCCGTGGGATATCGTGAACGCGGGTGTGCGGAAGCGATTCCTTTGGGACGAGTACGAGCGGAGCCGCCGCGGAGAGACGCTGTCGGACTGCCGAGCCGATTGCCACGCCTGCGGGGTTCTAGCCACATTCGGGGTCATCCGTGGAGATGAGTGGAGATGCCCTGAACCCCCCGATCGATAAGCGGGTAGAGAGTAAGACGATCTGCTTGCGAAGCCACGATTAGAGCCCAGAGGAGATGGGCAGCGAGACAGGTCACCGCATCGTTGGTTCAGACTGAGATACCACTTACCACTAGGAGACATATGACTGACCATCGCGTCAACAAACTGGCTCAGGTACTCGTCGAGTACTCAACGGCTGTGCAGCCGGGTGACAAAGTTGTCATCGACGGAGGAGTGGCAGCGGAGCCTCTGCTACATGCTGTCTACGCCAAGGTCTTGGAAGCCGGAGGCCACCCCCTGCTCCTAACATCGCTCCCAGGCACAGAGCAGTTGCTTTACGAGCTCGGGTCAGACGATCAGCTTGCCTTCATTCCGAAGCCGCTGATGGTCATCATCGAGACCTATGACGTGCACATCAACGTCCGTGCGGCAGCCAATACGAAGGAACTAAGCAGCGTAGCCCCTTCGAAGATGGTGCTGCGGAGCCGAGCTCAAACCGAGCTGATGAAGACCTTTATGCAGCGGTCGGCAGCTGGAGAGTTCCGATGGGTGGGCACACTCTTCCCGACACACGCCTATGCCCAGGACGCCGAGATGAGCCTTCGCCAGTACGAGGACTTCGTCTACGGCGCCTGCATGCCGGATCTTGAGGACCCGGTGGGCTACTGGACGACGTTCTCGACCTGGCAGCAGAAGATCATTGATTGGCTAGAAGGGCGTGAGCACGTGCGCGTGGTGGGACCCGGTACGGATCTTGAGTTGAGCATCGCCGGGCGGCGCTTCATCAACAGCGATGGCAAGAAAAACATGCCCAGCGGAGAGGTCTTCACCGGCCCCGTAGAGGACAGCGCCTCAGGCCACGTGACCTTCTCGTATCCTGCGATTCACCAGGGCCGGGAGGTCACCGGTGTCCAACTGGAATTTGAGGAAGGGAGGGTCGTCGATGCAAGTGCTGAGAAGAACGAGCCTTTCCTCATCCAGACACTAGACACGGATGAGGGCGCCCGGTATCTGGGCGAGTTCGCCATCGGGACAAACGAGGGAATCACGCAATTCACCAGTCAGATCCTTTTTGATGAGAAGATCAACGGAAGCTTCCACGTTGCGCTTGGCGCCGGATACCCTGAGACAGGCAGCAAGAATGAGTCAGCCATCCACTGGGACATGATCTGCGACCTGCGCGATGGTGGGCGCATCTTGGTTGACGACGAGCTTCTCTACGAGGACGGACAGTTCGCGATCGATCTCTAAGCGTAACGGGCAACGAATCGTTCTGGCATAGGCGATTGAGTCAAGGTATGAGAGTTAGGATCACGTTCTCCAAGCGAGGGTGGATTATCTACTCCTCCCATCTAGATTTGATGCGGGCCTGGGAGAGGGCCCTGCGCCGGGCTCGCCTTCCCTTGGCTTACTCCGGCGGGTTCAATCCTCGGCCGAGGATACAGCTTGCGCGAGCCCTGCCGTTGGGACACGTGGGCGAGGAGGAGATCCTCGACGCATGGTTCGAGAAGCCGGTTCCATTGGATGAATCGGTCAGAAGGCTCACACCCGTCCTGCCGGATGGGTTGGACATCTCCACGGTACGCGAGATCGATACACGGGCGCCGGCGATGCAGACGCAGGTCGTAGGGACCCTCTATCGCGTCGCTCTCGAGTGGGACGGACCGCAAGAGGAGCTCGCGGACCAGGTCGAGCAGGCATTGGACGAGGATGAGCTCATCCACGAGCGCCGCGGCAAGCGGTACAACCTCCGCCCTCTCATAGAGAGCTTGCGGCTTGCGGAGCTGGACCAGAAGGCCGGGTGGGCCACCTTGTGGATGCAGCTGTCTGCCCGGCCTGGTGCCACGGCACGGCCCGAAGCTGTGCTAGACGTACTGGGCGTGGGAGATGTCTATGCCCGGTATACTCGGGAGGGCCTAGTACTAAGGGGCGAGTCAGAACCCTAGCATCGCCAAGCCTGGAGGAGGCAGTCGTTCACGGGATCCCCTGACTCGGATAGACGTCTGGTTGCATCAATACTCGAGACTGAATCCCGATAGGATGCTGACCGTGGAGCCTTCTCGTGCATTGTCGGTCCCCAGCTTCGCGAAGACTCCCTCCGATGTCGGGCTGATGCCTGGCGCACACGGGGCATCAGGAACGTTGGAGGGCCGCCATCTGAGCCTGGCAGGGTTTCCAGAGAGGACGACAAGACCGTGCTCTCTGCGGCATTGAGGTTGACAAACGACCCGGATTGGCTATAATACCTGTTCGAGCGGCCGAGCCATATAGCCCGGCCACTATTTGTGTTTAGCAGGGAGGATTATCGTGTACGCAGTTATGAAATCAGGCGCGCGGCAGTATCGCGCCAGCGTTGGGGATACCATTCGCGTCGAGAAGCTACCTGCTGATCCCGGCGAGCAGATCGAGCTCGACGAGGTTCTGTTGCTTGTCGATGACGACGGGGTCCAGATTGGACAACCAACCGTCGAAGGGGCCAAGGTTTTGGCGACCGTCGTGGCCCAGGAGAAGGGCCGCAAGATCAAGGTCTTCAAATACCGCCCTCGGAAGCGGTACCAGCGACATCTCGGACATCGCCAACTGTACACTCGGCTGCGCGTGGACGAGATTGTGGTCTAGGAGGATTTGAGATGGCTCATAAGAAGAGTAGTGGTGTCTCACGTAACGGACGAGAAAGTAATCCCAAATACCTGGGTGTCAAGAAGTATGGTGGGGAGTTGGTTCGCGCCGGTCATATCATTATGCGCCAGCGCGGCACGCGCATCAAGCCAGGAAGGAACGTAGGCCTGGGGCGTGACCACACACTGTTTGCGACGGCGGACGGCTACGTGACCTACGAGCATATGCGTGGAGGCGGGAAGCGCGTCAGTGTCCACCCAGCGCAGGAGGTCGCATGAAGGAAGATATCCACCCCGAATTCTATCTAGAGGCAAAGGTAGTCTGCGCTTGCGGAAACTCGTGGACCACGGGATCCACTCAGCCTGAGATTCGGACCGACGTCTGCTCTGAATGTCATCCTTTCTACACGGGCGAGCAGCGCATGCTTGACTCGGGTGGTCAGGTAGAGCGCTTCCTCAAGAAGCTGGAACGGCGCAAGGAGAAAATAGCCGAGCTGGAGCGCCGCCGGACGAGGAAGACGTCGCCAGGGCTGTCCATCGAGGAGCTGGATATACGCACTCAGGCCAAGAACGTGCTGATGGAGGCCGACATCGAGACGGTCGGTGACATCCTGGATCTCCTGGACGAAGGCGGCAGCGAGGCCTTGATGAACATTCGAGGATTCGGTATGAAATCGCTGGCGACGCTCAAGAAGCAGTTGCGTGCTCGAGGCTTTGACCTCCCCGGAGATGAGGCGGAGGAGGAGATGGAAACCGCCGAAGCCGCGGAAGAAATCGAAGCTGAGATGGCCGCATAGCCGTACCGGTGACGATTTCCTAGGGGCAGATGGATACCATCTGCCCCTTTTTTGTGGAGCTATCCCATCACTATGTACAACAAACCTACCGGTGGCTGGATCGAGGTCATCTGCGGCAGTATGTTCAGCGGTAAGACAGAGGAGCTCATTCGCCGCCTCCGCCGAGCGCGAATCGCCAAACAGAAGGTACAAGTCTTCAAGCCCACGATCGACACTCGCTACGCGGACCGCGAGGTGACATCCCACAATGGCCTCCAGACCAAGGCTACGCCCGTCCAGGGCATAAGCGACCTCCAGGAGCGCATCGAACCTAACACAACTGTGGTGGCGATCGACGAAGCCCAGTTCTTCGACGACGCCATCGTTGAGCTATGTACGGTCTTGGCTGACGACGGCCTCCGGGTTATCGTGGCCGGGTTGGACATGGATTTCCGGGGGGAGCCCTTCGGTCCCGTACCCGCCCTGATGGCCCAGGCGGAACAGGTCGACAAGCTGCAGGCCATATGCGTCAGCTGCGGAGGACCGGCCAGCCGCACCCAGCGACTGATCGATGGTGAGCCGGCACGATACGATGACCCCATCATTCTTGTAGGAGCGAGCGAGGTGTATGAGGCACGCTGCCGGGGGTGCCACGAGGTCAGAGGCCGTGATGGCGTGAGGGACAAGCATAGCGGATGAAAGTAACCAACGTGTTATCAGAGGCAATTGAGCGGGTGCTGTTGGATGAACAAACTATCGAGGCTCGGGTTGGCAAGCTGGCCGAGCAGATCAGCGAAGACTTTGCGGGCGTGGAGTACGGTGACGATGGCCTGGTGCTGGTGGGAGTACTGAAGGGAGCCTTTGTCTTCCTGGCAGATGTGGCCCGCCGTCTGACCGTGCCACACCACGTGGACTTCATCGCCTTGTCAAGTTACAACCAGGGGGCGACTTCCGGTGAGGTGCGGCTGATCATGGACTCTCGCATCAACGTGGCCGATCGGCACGTTTTGATCGTGGAAGACATCGTCGACACCGGCCACACGCTAGACTACCTACAGCGCACGTTCAAAGCACGGCATCCGGCTTCCCTTCGCACCTGCGTCTTCCTGAGCAAGCCAGCGCGCCGTGAAGTTTCCGTCAACATAGATTATCTGGGGTTTGAGATTCCCGATGTCTGGGTGGTGGGCTACGGACTTGACTTCGCGGATCGATACCGCACCCTGCCGTACATTGGCGGGCTCAAGGAAGAAATCTACAGGAGCTAACGGAGAGACCACGGCATGGGAATGCTAGCCGATATCGACAAGGTACTCATCTCCGAGGATCAACTCCAGGCTCGGATCGTTGAGCTGGGAGAGTCACTCAACAAGACGTACTCAGATGAGGACCGCCCACTCCTGGTCTGCATTCTAAAGGGCGCATTCATGTTTCTGGCGGACTTGACACGCGCGTTGTCGATGCGGCACGAGGTCGACTTCATGGAGACCTCCTCCTATGGTGCTCGCACGGAGAGCAGCGGTGTCGTTCGCATCTTGCTCGATCTGGAGCGGAGCATCGAGGGCAGACACGTGCTAATCGTCGAGGACATCGTCGACTCTGGACGCACCCTGAACTACGTCACTCGCAACCTGGAAACGCGGAACCCGGCCAGCATCCGGGTCTGCACGCTTCTCGATAAGCCATCGCGGCGAGTCGTGGACGTACCCGTCGATTTCGTAGGCTTCGAGGTTCCAGATGAGTTCGTCATAGGCTACGGGCTGGACTTCGACGAGGAGTACCGAAACCTTCCCTTCATCGGCGTGCTCAAGGAAGAGATCTACGCCAAGGTCGAGGAAGAAGACACACGCTGATCAGCTGACGTCACCGAACCTGGAATCATCTGCACGGAGAGTGGCGATGCGAGAGAAGGGAAGAATCCTCCTGGCGATCTGATGATCCTGCTGGGCAGCTATCTTTTTCTCACTGGGCTGGGACTGGGGCCTCCAGGATGGCGAGTTCTGTGGTCTGTGCTCCCCTTGACAGGCACTGTGGCGCTCCTTGCCGGAACCATCTTCGACCCAAAGCGTGGTCCAGACTTGGTGTTCCTCCGCACCGCCACGCTGCTCGCGAGCCTCGCCTTCCTATTCACCAAGCGGGGCTTTTTGGCGGACAGTAGCTTCAGGGCGTGGCGGACCCGTTTCGCCCTCATCAGCCAGGCCGCCTTCATGGCCCGATGGATGGCAGGGGGCTTCCGGGATTGGGACGTAATCTCCCTAGGCCTTGTGGCGCTCTGCGTGGCAGGCGTAGAAGTCGCGATGACGTGCGAGCTATTGCGCCCAAACAAGCGAGGGATTCTTCCCGGCCTCTGGCTCGTTCTTCCCATTCTCGGCCGCCAGATAGCTCTACCGCGCGGTCTCCTGGCCGGGCACTCCCCTTAGATGCTGGTAGGCATCGACGCCAGCCGCGCCGTCACCGATCGCCCCACGGGCACAGAGACGTATTCTCAGCGCCTGATCCAGGCACTGCTGCAGTTGGATAGCGATCACGTCTTCAGACTCTACTTCCGGAGCGCACCCTACCCAACCCATTTCGAGGGAGCAGAGTCTTGTGTCATCCCCTTTCCACGCCTTTGGACGCATCTGCGGCTATCGTCTGAGATGGCTCTCAGGCCACCGGACCTGCTCTTCGTGCCCTCGCACGTCGTCCCCCTCATCCATCCGGTACACACCATCGTCACGATCCACGACCTTGGCTACCTGCACTTCCCATCGGCCCACCCCTGGCCCCAGCGCATCCATCTGGATCTATCCACCCGCTGGAGCACACGCGCCGCCAGCCAGGTGCTGGCAGACTCCGCCACCACGAAGGCCGACCTGGTCCGATACTACGGAATAGACCCACAGAAGATCACAGTTGCCTACCCCGGGATCGACGAGTCGGTGGGCCCGGTGAAAGACCATTCGCAGATTCAGGCGACGTTGAGAAAGCATGCTATCTCAGAAGACTACTTCCTCTTTTTGGGGACGATCCAGCCACGAAAGAACATGCGGCGTCTTGTCGATGCTTTCGCACAGGTGGTCGCCAGATCCGCTACCCCGGACCTCCAGCTGGTGTTGGCGGGTAAGCCGGGGTGGCTTTGCGAGGACCTGTCGGAGCACATCGCGACGCTGGGGCTGACGGATCGCGTCGTCTTTCCTGGCTATGTGGCGGACGAGGACAAGGCCCCCCTTCTCAGCGGCGCCCTCGGTTTCCTCTTCCCCTCCCTCCATGAAGGCTTCGGCCTGCCGGTGCTTGAGGCGCAGGCCTGCGGGTGCCCCGTCGTCACCAGCACCACTTCGAGCCTTCCGGAAGTTGCCGGCGAAGGGGCTTTGCTGGTCGACCCCCAGGATGTCGACGCTATCGCCGCGGCGGCGATACGCCTGGCCGGCGCCCCGGAATTACGTGAGGAGCTGCGGGCAAGGGGGTTCGCCAATATCGAGCGATTCTCGTGGCAGATATGCGCAGAGACAGTCATGCGCGTCGTGGAGACAGAACTCTGTTAGGGTAGGGGAACTGTGGTATAATCCTCTCCAATATGCCAGACGACGTCCGCGCTGATACGTCCCCCTTACCCTCGAGTGGTCTCGTCCATCTGCAGGCTCGTGCCGCAGAGTGGGGCAGTCTGCTCGGTCCCACCTGGGCTGCGCTCTGCGGCGTCCTCGCCTCCAACGCATCGCCGTCCGGGGGCGGGGACATTGTTAAGCTCCTGTTCCTGGTGCTACTGGTGGACGGCGGATGGGGAACGATCTGGGCGGCTCTGGCCGGGACAAACTGGTCGATGCCCATCCAGCGCTGGCGATCCTGGGAAACGGAAAAAACAACCAGACACCTTCCGTACACACTTCCAGGCTCGATCGGTCACCAGCTGAGTCGGTGGGCGGGGAGACTGCGGGCATGGTGGAGTGCAGTCTTCTGGCCTGCCTGCGGTCCCGCCGTTCAGGCGATACTGGTCGGCGTGCCGCTGAGTGCACTTCTGGGTGTCGTGCTCGGGCCTGAATTACTTCTCCTCAGCACCGCAGCCCTAGCGCTGATGGAGATGGGCGTCCTCTGGAAGGGTGGAGATGGAACCGTCCCTGCCGGATGGGACGGCCTAATCGGGGTCACGTTGCCCTGGATGGCGGGACACGCAACGTTTGGGGGTTTAACAGTGCCCTCCACGGTCTTCGCCCTGGTGTTCGCAGTAGCCTGGGGCAATACGTGGAAGCCAACATCGGCAGGAGCACGCACAGCTCTAATCCTCAGCGAGGTGTCCGCGGCGGTGGGTCTGGTCGCCCTCGGTCGGCCTCTCACAGCCGGGCTCGTGCTACTGGCTTTGGTGCCGCAGATGGCCCTCTTGCCCTGGGCAAGCCAGGACACCCCAGCATCCACGATTCTTCCGGCAGCCCGTTTCGTGCGTTACACCCGTCCATGGCTGATGGGCATCATGGTAGTGGCGGCTCTCGTACTCTAGTCTATGCCTTGGCTCGCCATAGGGCTCACCCTGGTCGGCCTCCTCGTGCTTGGGTTTCTCGCATACTGGCACCTTATCCTCGCTGAGGGGGCGTACCTCGGTCCCCGTGTCGTCTCGCTCATGTATGATTGGTCGGCGGGCGCCTACGAGCGGATTAAGAAGTACCGAGCGGGTGACGAGCAGTGGTTCCTGGGCCTTCCCATGGCGCGTGCGC
>Ga0180432_10003373_pt1 | contig 22856 bp, 15 predicted proteins | sample SS_ome_10_FD_132414 | JGI IMG/M metagenome (GOLD analysis project Ga0180432, IMG submission 132414) | Hypersaline lake sediment archaeal communities from the Salton Sea, California, USA - SS_1_MS_2 metaG | ecosystem: Environmental > Aquatic > Non-marine Saline and Alkaline > Hypersaline >...
CTCGTTAAAATAGGATGAATACACGAAATGTGCCATTTTGGCAGGTTCGGAAGTGTATTCTATGTCGAGCTTGGCAGTTTAGATAGACTTTGAAGCCTTCTATGATAAGACTGAATCTGTAAATGGTGCGAAATATCGCACCCTACGTGCTATGATGGTGGGGCGAAAGTCTCGGCTGAGGCCGAGCCGTAACCGGAAACTGCCACCCTAAGATTCAAGGAGGAGAGAATACAGGATACAGGAGCCAGTGGTCTTAAATGTCCAATATCGAATATTGAATGTCGAATGTCGAAGGATCTTGGTGGGGCACAGCCGCTACCCTAATGGGCTTTCTTTTGTCATGCTGAATTCGCCTTTAGACCGGAGCGTAGTCGAAAGTGAAGCCGAAGCATCCGGCTGCGGATGATTATCATTTATTTCTGTGACCAGATCTCTCCACTCGCTGCGCTCGGTCGAGATGACAACGAGCATCCAACATCCGGAATCAAGAATCCTGTCCATCCTGTTATCCCGTCAAAATATTTTTCTTTTTTTGACGTTTTTTTATTGAACATGTTATGTATTGTGTTATTATATATATTTGTTAGTCAGACGACTAACGACGCCCGCCCGTCGGCGGGAGGGTGTTGACATTTCAGTTTTCATTTCAGTACGCCACCGCGTGGCCAGGTCGTCGGGGCCAGCCGGCCCAGTACCTTAGGTAGCAGATTCTTAGTTGATTGTTGTTTGTAAATGGTGAGTCGTCGGCGCCTCTGCGGAGATTCTCTAACCATTTTTCGATTCTCTTGCCGAAGGCTGGCAAATACCTGACAACCAGATAACCTGATACCCACTACCTGATGACCTGATCAACGGATACCCATTCTCTTCATGCAATGCGTCTCGTCGAGATGACAATCAAGGTTCCGCTGCCCCGGCTGATCGAACGGATGGCCGTTTTCCTCGTCCTTCTGTATCGACGGGTACGGTACGGCTATCCTTTCCGGCGGATCAAACTGACGCGCGGCAAGTACACCCTCGTCGATCCGGAAGACTTCGAGCGGCTCAATCAATATAAATGGTACTGTACACACAACGGATACGCGAAACGGACGGTACCGAAGAGATTGGTAAAGGGCAAACAAAAATATGCCCTGATGCACAGAGAGCTTTGTCCGGTTTCGGATGGGATGGTCATCGATCACATCAATCGCAATCCGAGCGATAATCGCAAGGCGAATCTGCGTCCGGCCACAAGACAACAGAATTGCTGGAATGTCGATTATAAACGTAGGCCCAGACGTTCGCGTTATATCGGGATATATTTTGATAAGCGTATAGGTAAATGGCGTGTACACATGCAGCTCGACGGGCGTTTTAGATTCTTCGGGCGCTACGCCGACGATGTGGAAGCCGCGAAGAAATACGATGAGGTGGCGAAGAAATATCGCGGCGAGTTTGCGGTTTTGAATTTTCCGGAGACATAACCCACCATTGACGATTGATTCGTGCCTGTGTAACATCGCTGTGAATATAGACGATGACGGTTTTCGGGCAATGAAAGGCATGGATCATATGCATCGTGTTTGGACTCGCAGACGTTTTTTGGGGGCTTTGGGAATAGCCGGGCTGGGCCTTGTGTCACCGAAGGGGTTGCAGGCCCGCCGTGAGAGAAAGAAGCCGCCGAACGTATTGTTCATCGCCCTGGACGACATGAACGACTGGATCGGTTCTCTGGGTGGTTATTCGGGGAAAGTGCATACGCCCAATTTCGACCGGCTCGGGCGCAAGGGCGTCACCTTTACGAACGCCCACAGTCCCTCGACGGTCTGTAATCCGTCGCGGACGGCGATCCTGACCGGATTGCGGCCCTCGACGACCGGCATCTACAACAACGGACAATGGTGGCGGCCGGCGCTGCCCGATGTGGTGACTTTACCGGAACACTTTCGGGCGCACGGCTACCATGTGGAAGGCGGAGGAAAGATTTTTCATCATACCCTCGGTAACAATCCGCCCGATATGTGGGATCATTATCACCCACAGGTTCAGGATAGTCCATGGCATTACCATTATCCCGTAGCGGGACAGCATACGCCGAAGAAAGGTGTGCACTGGCCGGAAGGCTTCCCACTCAACGGTATTGAAAACGTCAAACGGGGAAAGAAGCCGCCGGCGAACTATCGTGAATTCGACTGGGGCCCGTTTGATCAGGCGGATATTGATATGGGAGACGGCCGGATGGTTCAATGGGCCGTGGACGTTCTCGAAAAACCCCATGAAAAGCCGTTCTTTTTGGCGGCCGGGATTTACCGTCCGCATCTTCCGTGGTATGTTCCGAGGAAGTACTTCGACTGGTATCCTTTGGATCAAATCGAGCTGCCCGACGTGAAGGAGCATGATCTGGATGACATCCCCCCTGCCGGCCGGAAGATGGCCGAGGGCCGGCGTGCCGATTTCGAACTTATAAAGAAGGCGGGAAAATACAAGGAGGCGGTCCGGGCGTATTTAGCGTCGATCAGTTTTGCCGATGCACTGGTTGGGCGTCTATTAGACGCCCTGGCGAAAAGTTCGTACCGGGATAATACGATTGTCGCGGTTTGGTCCGACCATGGCTGGCATTTAGGCGAGAAAAAGGCGTGGCATAAGCGCACGCTTTGGGAGCGAGCGACGCATGTCCCCTTTTTCATTGTCGCGCCGGGCATTACCCGGCCGGGAGCCGTCTGTCATCGGCCCGTCAACCTGATCGACATTTACCCGACGCTTGTTGATTTATGCGGTTTGAAGACCAACAGGATATTTGATGGGATGAGCCTGGTTCCCCTGCTCGAAAATCCGGACACCGCCTGGGAGCGGCCCTCGATAACAACACTGGGATCGGGGAATCATGCCATACGGTCTGAACGTTGGCGGTATATCCGCTATAACGACGGGACGGAGGAATTGTACGACTGCGCCAACGATCCCAACGAATGGACGAATCTGGCGGGCGATTCGAGGTATGATTCGATAAAGCGGCAGTTGGCCAAGTGGCTTCCGAAAAGTGATGCGCCGCCCGCCCTCTCGAAGGGCGCGTATCATTTTGATCCCGAGACATACTCCTGGGCCAGGAAGGAGAAAACGCAGTGATAACACGGCGTCGTTTTCTCACGATATTCGGGATGGGGGCCGTCTCGATAGCACTACCGGCCATATCGCAATCCGCCGAAAAGAAAAAACGAAATGTCTTATTTATCGCTATTGATGACTTGCGCGGCGCCGTGCGCTGTCTTGGTGATAAGATTGCGATAACGCCTAATATAGACAAGCTTGCAGAGCAAGGGACGGTTTTTGTAAACGCCTACTGTCAACAGGCGGTATGTAATCCGTCGAGGGCGTCGGTGATAACCGGTTTGCGGCCGGACTCGCTTAAGGTGTGGGATTTGAAGACGCATTTTCGCAAGCACCATCTGGACATTGTCACGCTTCCACAATATTTTAAGCGGCACGGCTATTTCACTCAGAGTTTCGGTAAGATTCTTCACGGGCAGGGAGCGCCTTCGACAGACCCGCCCAGTTGGTCGGCCGAGCCCGTTTGGGATCACTGCACCAAACGCGATCAATATGTCCTGCCCAAAAACCGCCCGGGTGACCAAAGCGGCAAACAAGCGGCCTCCGAATGTGCCGATGTACCCGATGAAGCGTATATTGACGGAAAGGTCGCGGCTCTGGCCGTTGAGCGGATCGGAAAGCTTTCGAACAAGAAGGAGCCTTTCTTCCTGGCGGTCGGTTTTCGCAAGCCGCACCTGCCCTGCTGTGCTCCGAAGAAATACTGGGACCTGTATGACCGCGAAGCTTTCGAGGACGAGAATTGGCCCGCGCTCGATAGGCCCACAGACGGACCCGCTATCGCCCTGCACAATTGGAAGGAGCTTCGAGGTTATACCGATATCCCGAACATCGGGTCCGTTCCACCGGAACAGGCAGCGGAAGTTCGCCACGGCTACTATGCGGCGACGAGCTATACCGATGCTCAGGTCGGCAAACTGATCGATCAGCTTGACAGGTGCGGCTTGCGAGAGAACACCATTCTTTGCCTTTGGTCGGATCACGGCTTCCACCTGGGCGAGCATACCCTCTGGTGCAAGACCAGCAATTATGAGTTTGATACGCGAGTGCCTTTGATACTCTCTTCGCCATATAAGAAGAAAGGGCAAGTATGCCGAAGGTTGGTGGAATTGGTTGATATGTATCCTACGCTGGTCGAGTTAGCCGGCTTGCCCGTCCCGAGCGGTTTGGAAGGCATTTCGATGGTGCCGTTGCTCGATGATCCGAACCGGAACTGGAAAAGAGCGGCGTTTACGCAGTTTCCCCGTCCGCCCTACTATAAGAAACAATATGACGTGATGGGCTATTCGGTACGCACCGAACGGTTTCACTATATCGAATGGATCGATGTGAATAAAGAACGCCCCGTCGCAAGGGAGCTTTATAACCATCGCCTCGATCCTTACGAGCTTACAAATCTTGCAGCGAAAGACGAATACAAGCCGATTCTTCAACAACACCATCAACTTCTTGAAGGCGGCTGGAAAGCGGCGTTGCCGAACGGAAGATAAACTGTGACATTAACGAGAAGACAATTTGTGAAGGCTTTAACGGGGACGGGATTAGCTTGGGGAATCCCCCGATTAACGCGTGCGCGTGACAAAGGCAAACCGAATATCTTATTAATGTTAGCAGAGGATCATGGCCTCCAGTTAAGCTGCTATGGTGACAAGCACATTTCCACCCCGAATCTGGACGCTCTGGCCAAGTGGCAGGCAGAATCGAACGATCCTTTGCGAAGCAAGCACATCCTGGATAAGTTCACAGCCGAAAATGATGCCACGATGGCCGGCGGCAAGTACGTCCGAAAGAAGCCGGGCCAGTGGACATATCCGGAGTATTTCTTTGAACGTGGCGATATGTAGAGTGTCTATGTTTTTCTTTGACAAAGAGAAAGTGAGTGACAAATGACTCAATTAAACAGGCGCCGATTTTTGCAGGCGAGTTTGGTGCCCGGTGTGGCGATGACCCTGGGATCGCCGGGGACGTGGGCCGGAGCGCAACAATCCCGCGGGAAAACCGTTCTAAGCGACAGACCGAATATTCTTTGGATATGCACGGATCAGCAACGTTACGATACGATCCAGGCGCTTGGCAATAAACATATTCGGACGCCCAACCTCAACCGGCTCGTCGAGACGGGAACCGCATTCACGCACGCTCACTGCCAAACGCCGATCTGCACGCCCAGCAGGTCGAGCTTCTTAACAGGCATGTACCCAAGTACCGTTCATGCGTGCATTAACGGCAGCGCCCATTGGGACGAAGCCGCACCGTTAATCACGAAAACCCTCGCCGACGTTGGCTACGATTGCGGCCTGTCGGGCAAGCTCCATTTATCTTCCGCGATGGCGCACGAGCCGGAATTGCGCCCGAAGGACGACGGCTATCGCCGCTTCTGGTATTGTCACGCCCCGCATCAGGGTATCGGAAAGGGCAACCAGTACACGGACTGGCTCGAAAGCATCGGCCAGGATTTCAAGAAGCTCAAGAAAAAGTACGGCTATATTCCCGCCAAGTGGCATCAAACGACCTGGTGCGCCGACCGGGCGATCGAATTCATGAAGGAAAAACGCTCCGGCCCCTGGCTGTTCAGTGTCAATATATACGATCCGCACGGCCCCTTCGATCCGCCTCGGGAATACGTGGATCGCTTCGACATCGAATCGTTACCCGAGCCGTTGTTCCGTGAATCGGATGTGGCGGCTCAGAAACGGCTGAGCGACATCCAATATAAACGCAAGGCCAAACGCCCTACTTACCCGGCGGCCAAGCTGACGCTCGCGAAATACTGGGCCCAAATCGAATTGATCGATGAAAATGTCGGGCGCATGCTGGATGCACTTGAAGAAACGGGACAACGCGAGAACACCATCGTTATCTTCACGAGCGATCATGGCGAGATGGCGGGCGATCATGGATTGAGCCAGAAGGGGTGCCGGTTCTATGAAGGACTCGTGCGCGTGCCCTTGATCTTCTCGTGGCCCAAACGATTCCGGCAGGGAATTCGGAGCAACGCATTGGTCGAGCTGGTGGACGTCACTCCGACGCTCCTCGAGATCAACGGCCTTCCAGTCCCGGAAACGATGCAAGGGAAATCCCTTTTGCCGATCCTCGAAGGAAGAGGCGATCCGAACCATCACCGGGATTTCGTGCGGAGCGTCTTCTACAAAGTACTTGAAGGCCCCCAGACTTACGCCACGATGATCCGGACGTATGAATACAAACTGGTCAATTATCACGGCCACGAGGTGGGCGAACTCTTCGATTTGACGAACGATCCGCATGAGTTCGAGAATCAGTGGGACAATCCCGAGTACGCTTCGGTTCGTTTTGATTTGATGAAGAAGAGCTTCGATGCGCTGGCCTTTGCTGTGGATACGGGCCCGCCCCGTATAGGACGATATTAGGAACTCCGTTTCATGTTGTCATCCCTGCGAAAGCAGGGAACCATAAACGTAACGGTCAGAATGGATTCCCGCTGTCGCGGGAATGCCAGATCGTGCTATGTTATTATTACTGAAAAACCTGTCGTAATTGTACTATCGAAATCGGCCAATTAGCGTAGTAAGAAGAGGGTAAAGCACAATGCAGCATCTTTGGACGCGCCGACGTTTTTTGGGAGCTTTGGGATCAACGGGGTTGGGCCTTCTGTCGCCGGGAATGCTACAAGCGGGCAAGAAGAAGAGCCAATCTCCGAATATATTGTTTATCGCGTTGGACGATCTCAATGATTGGACGAGCGTCCTCGATCCGAAAGCGCCGATCAAGACGCCGAACATCGAGCGATTGGCTAAGCGCGGGACGTTATTTACTCATGCTTATTGCGCCTCGGCGGCCTGTAATCCGTCGCGGACGGCCATCTTAACCGGTTTGCGACCCACGACCAGCGGCGTTTACGGGAACAAGGCCGATTGGCGAAAGGCCCTGCCGGACGCCGTCACGTTACCCCGGCATTTCATGGCTCACGGCTATCGCGCCGAGGGAGCGGGGAAGATATTCCATCACCATTATGGCGGCGCCTTTCACGATAAGGGGTCGTTTCACGATTTTCTCATGATGCCGGACCCGCCCGATGCGCCGATGCCGAAAAAGAAACTCAACGGCCTTGCCAAATACGGCAGCCCGAATACAGACTGGGGCCCCTGGCCCGCCGATGAAGCGGATGCCCTCGACGTCAGGACGGCGGATTATGTCATTCGGTCGCTCCGGAAAAACCACGCCAAGCCGTTCTTCCTGGCGGCGGGGATATTTCGGCCTCACATGCCGTTCTTTGCACCCCAGCGATTCTTCGACTTGTATCCGCCCGAGAATGTCACTATGCCGGAGATTTTCAAAGGAGACCTTGAGGACCTTCCTTCCGGGGCGTCGCAATTACTCGCATCCAAGAAGTGGTTTTTCAGAGAGCTCATGAAAATAGAAGCCAGGTCGCCCGGCACCTGGAAGGAAGCCGTGCGTGGTTATCAGGCCAGCGCCACCTTCGCCGACGCCCAGGTCGGCCGGATTCTCGATGCACTGGACAACAGTGATTACGCCGACAACACGATCATCGTGCTCTGGTCGGACCACGGTTATCATCTGGGCGAGAAAGAGCATTGGGAAAAGTTTGCTTTATGGGAAAAGACGAATCACGTCCCCTTTATTATTGCGGCTCCGGGAATCACCCGTTCCGGCACACGCTGTGACAAACCGGTGAGTCTCATTGACATGTACCCCACGCTGATCGAGCTTTGCGGCTTGAAGCCGAAGCCCGAATTAGACGGCGTCAGTCTCATGCCGCTTCTCAGGAATCCGAAGGCGAAATGGTCCCGCCCGGCCCTGATGACTTACATGCGAGGCAATCACGCCGTGCGCGATGAGCGCTGGCGCTACATCCGCTATGCGGACGGCACGGAAGAACTCTACGACCATCAAAACGATCCCCACGAGTGGTTCAACGTCGCCGGCGATCCGAAGCATACGCATGTCATTCTTCGTCTGAAAAAATGGTTACCCGCGACGGAGGCGTCGCCCGCATCGAACATGAAAAAACCTAACGTCTGAACTATTGAGGTACGAACTATGAAAGAAGAAAGGAATCGAATGAACTCATTACCGACGCAGCGAACAATGATGCCGGGACTCTTTTCCCGTTACTTGTTCGGCTGGCTCTTCATTCTTGTCTTTTTGGTTTCCCCCCTGGCGGCCAAACCGGTCCGTATTTATATCGTGACCGATCTGGAGGGGGCGAGCGGCGTGTATAAGTTCACGCAAACGCGCGAGCCGGGCCATCCGCTGGGCGAAAAGGCGATGGAGTACTTAATGGGCGACATCGCGGCCGTCGTTCGCGGATTGCGGGACGCCAATGTAACCGATATTGTCATCCTCGACGGGCACGGATCGCAAGCCTTTGTCCCGCATCTGATGGAACCCGGCGCCACGTATATCACCGGCAAGCCGCGTCCGGGGCCGCTCACGGGTCTGGATGGTTCGTTCGACGGCCTGATTCAACTCGGCGCGCACGCCATGATGGGCACGCCCGACGGTGTGCTGTGCCACACACAATCGTCTCGGTCGGAGAATCGATACTGGTATAACGGCGTCGAATCGGGTGAGCTGGCCCAATGTGCGGCTATCGCCGGCCATTATGGTATCCCGACGATTTTGGTGACAGGTGATGTGGCGACCTGCCGGGAAGCCACGAAGTTCTTCGGGCCGGATTGCGTCACGGTGGCCGTCAAGAAGGGCCTGTCGCGCGAGGCTGCGGAGCTTTATCCCTTCGACGAGACGCGCCAAGCCCTCTACGAAGGCGCTAAACAAGCCGTCGAGGCTATCCCGAAATGCAAGCCTTACAAACTCTCGCTCCCGGTCCAGGTAAGGAAGGAATATCTGGTCTTTGACGATCCCTCCAAGCCGGGGCGCCTGGTCAAAAAAGAAGGCGCCGTCGAAGATATCCTGAAGCTCCTACGTTTTTGAATTTGTAAGGCTTTCTTAGTCACTCAGACCAACCGGCTTGGAACCGAATGAGGAGATGAGTATTTCAATGGCAAGAACATAAAGCGATTTGTCATTCCCGCGAAAGCGGGAATCCACTTTATTCGTTGCGTTCCTGGATCCCTGCCTTCGCAGGGATGACAATAAGAGTCGGTCAGTATGAGTTCATAATCAAAACACTAAAATCTTGATTTTGAGACCTTTGAATTAAGCAGTTTTCGTTTGAATATTCATTCGAGTTTGAGATCTAATTGATACTGTTCGGATATCTTTTTAACATGTTCCCGCAGTTCCGGGTCTAATTCGAGGGCTTTGAGTAGATCCTTTTTAGCTTCTTCAGATTTTCCTATTTTGGAATAAGCATCTCCCCGACTCAGATATACAACCGCGTCTTCTGGATCGATCTCAATCGCCTTGTCATAATTTAAGATAGCTTTGTTATACTCATTTTTTACATAATAAATATTGCCACGAATGGTATAAGCATATGCATCATTTGGATTGAGTTCGATAGCTTTATTGAAATCCAGCAAAGCCCGATCATACTCTTCTTTTTCACAATAGCACCCCCCTCGATTGATGTAGGCATTAGCATGTTTCGGATTAATCTCGATAGCTTTAGTAAAATCCAGGATGGCCCTATCAAACTCACCTTTTTCTGCATAGGTTACCCCACGGTTGTTATAGGCTTCTGAAAATTTTGGGTTGATTCCAATGGCTTTTGTGTGGTCTTCAATGGCACGTTCATGTTTTCCTATAGCATCAAAAGCATTGCCTCGATTTGTAAAGGCTTTAGCATAACTTGGATCTATCTCAATGGCTTTGGTGTAGTCCTGGATGGCTCGTTTAAAATCTCCTTTGTCCTTGTAAGTATTGCCCCGATTGTTATAGGCCTTAGCACATTTTGTATCGATTTCAATAGCTCTGTTATACTTCAAAATGGCTCGATCATGTTTGCCTTTGGAATTATAGACACCTCCTCGATTGTTATATAGAATTGCAAGAAATCCCTTTCTATCTAAAAAACGGAATCTTCTATGAATGAGCAATGGATTATCGTTGTTCTTGAGTTCCCAAAAATTACCAATCTTAATGAAGTGATCCTCAAGCTTGAAAAACAAGCTTCCTGAGTAAAACCATGTCATGTCCACCATCGCAACTCGACCATCAAATAAATCAACGATACAAGCTACATGACCTCCCGTCGAATCGTTTTCCTCAAACTTTACTTGGTTCAATACATCAATGGATCTTACTTTAAGCCCAACCGTATTTCCAATTATGTATATCAATTGTGAATAACCAAGGCAGTTCGCTTGTCGATTTTCGATCACATTGGAAAGCTCGAAAACATATCCAGGGTTAAACTGTTTTCTAATTTTATGGCAGAACTCTCTTAAAATACTTTCCTCAATATTCACAATGTCGTTTCTGGTTATCTTGCCTTCTTGATATTGTTGATGGGCGTTGGAAAGTTCTCCCTTCCAACGAACAAGAACGGAGCGTTTTTTCTCGTCCTTCCAGTCCATGACCGTCCGAGTTAAATCTTCGGCGACTTTATCAGGATATTCAAGATCCTTGACCAATTGCTTAATCCGATCTGATAGGTCGTTATTGATAGAAACGGATTCGAAGATCTCCGCAGGTTCTTTCGACTGAACGGATATCTCTGCATCTGGGATGGAAGCTTGCTTATAATAAGCTGAAAGGCCGAGTATCAAAACAAGAGCGATGGTCGCCAGCATGAAGGCTCCACGTTTGTGCCGCCCAAGCATCGCCTTAAATGTCACACAACTCGCCATTCTGCAACGCCTTATTTGCTCCGTCGCTCAATCAGAACTAACTTTGATTATTATACTCAATGTGCCCTCTGAGAACAAACACATCCCGTCTCTTTTAAACAAAGGTATTGCAAAACGCCCCAAATATATCTTGAAAAGTGTTTTTAAAAGGTATAGAAACGCAACGAAGACAATTTTTCCAGGTTAAATCAATAGGCAGGAGCTTAACCATGCAAGACCATCATCATCTCACAGCGAATTATACTTTCAACCGCCGGCATTTCCTGACTGCCATGGGCGGCGCGTACGGTGCATTGGCGGTGCCGTGGATGGAAGCGAATGCCCGCGAAAATGTCCGGGTCACTCCACGAGCAAAGGACGGCGCCACCGTTCGAGCGGTGTTTCTTTATCCGCCGTCAACGACCTTTTCCGACGATCCGGACGGCTGGTGGAGCTGGCCGGGCAACGAGTTCGATGCCGAAGGGCGTCAGAAAACCTACACCGCGGCGCTGAAGGGGATTGAAAAGCGCCTTGGCATGAAGATCACCACCGAGAATCGTGCTATCGTCACTAACCGGGATGTCGAGAAGCTGATTAGGGACATCGAGACGACTCGTCCCGACGGCCTGCTCCTGGTGATGTTCTACAATCGGAGCCTCTCGCAGGCTGATATGCTTTTAGAAGCGGCTCAAAAACTGAACATTCCGGTTGTTTTCTTTATCGGCCTCGGCGTCAAGCATGGCTCGGTCAGCCACTATCGACGTCCGGGTATCTACTTCATACAATCGCTCGACAATTTCGAGGCCATCGAATATGGGATGCGGATGATTAACACGCGGAAGCACCTGGGACAATCTTTGCTTCTGAGCATCACGGAAGCAGACAAGCCGCGCGAAGGGATAGAGAAATTCTTCGGCATCAAGGTGCGGGTCATTCCCTTTGCTCGCTATGCTAAGCTGTTTCACAAAGTCGAAATAGACGATATCGCTCGGGATTTGATGAAGAAACTTACCCGGGAAGCAAAAGAAATAAGAGGCCTTAACCGAGGCAGTCTGAGCAACGCCATGCGGGCCCACCTTGCCCTCAAGGAATTGCTGCGTATCGAGAATGCCGATGGTTTGACGATGAATTGTCTGCGGCGGGGAATGCTCAAGCCATGCGTGAGTTTTTCGCTTCTAAACAGTGGGCTGGTCCCGGCAGCGTGCGAAAACGATTTACCGGCAGTTTATACCCAGTTGCTTGGACAACGGCTCATCGGACGGCCGGGCTTTCAGCACAATCCGTGCTATGAAACCGAGAAAAATCATTATTACGCCTCGCACTGCACCTGCGCGACGAAAATGTATGGCCCCCAAGGGTCTGGTCTGGATTATCTGTTGCGCCGCTTCGCGCACACGAACGAAGGCAGTTGTGCCATTCAAGTCTTCTGGAATCCCGGAGATCCGGTAACGATGATCAAGTATTATCCCGGCGACAAGCCCGCGCTGGACGTCTATGCCGGCCGCGTTGTGACATCTCATCACATGCCTCCCGCTGCCGGTTGCACGACGAACGTGGAGATTGAAATTACGGATCGGCCCGATGCCTGCATGGTCAAAGGCCACCACAATCTCATTTTCTGTGGGGAGTTCGCAAGGAAGTTCCGACTCTTCGCGCAACTGTACAAAATGGAATTGGCCGACACGGGCTACACCGGTCCGTTAACGGTCTGAGCTGAACGAGACGTTAACGCAATGAGGAATCGGTCCGTTTCGCAAAGTCGTCATCGAGAACGACAATGCGGAAGCCCACGTTGAACACGCGTTGCCAGGGAGGATAACGCCACCGAAAGCTGCTCCGGCAACGCTCGGGCCGGTCGAAGAACGAACCGCCGCGAACGACTTTTCGCCCCGACGGGTCATAATCGCTAAGCGTCCACTCCGCGGCATTGCCGTGCACGTCATAAAGTCCCCACGGATTCGGACGAAAGGAGCCGATGTTGGCGGTGACGCGGTGGCCGTCGTCGAATCGCGTCTCGGCGAGCTTTGCCCCTTCGAGAAGTACGTGGGGGACGCCCCCCGTCGCTTGGGTGACACCGCCCTCCGGCATCATTCGTCCCTTCGCGTTCATGAGCCCCGTGCTGAAACTTCGATCCGCCATATTCGCCCAGGCTGAGAAATCGTCATCCATTGTTCCATAATGTAAGGGCGTTAAACGTGTTGCCCGGCAGGCATATTCCCACTGCTGCTCCGTCGGAAGCGTGACCGTCAGTCCCGTTCGCCTTGAGAGCCATCGGCAGAATTCCATCGCCTGTGCCCACGATACGCGGAGAACGGGTTGGCCGTCGCCGTCAAGTGAAAGCCCTTTCCCGTCGGCGCGATCACGGCGCTTGACGTAGTATCCGCTATCATGCGACGGATCGAATTGTCTGAACTGAGCATTGTTGACTTCGCACTCTCCGATCCAGAATGACTTTTCGATTGTTACAGCGTTGCGATCGCCCACGACAAAGTGCCCCGCCGGGATGCGCACGAGGTTTAATGTCTTTCCGTTCAGGTCGATCTGTCTCCGGATAGGCGCTTGAGGGTCTTGTTGCATATCGGCATGAGAAGCAGTAAGCGTCTTTTTCTCGAATCGATATGACTCGGTTGAGGATACCTTATTCAAGGACACAGGACTCATTGGCGTCCAGGATGTTTCGAATACCCGCTCGGGATCAACTGTGGGGCCCCCGTAGAGTCTGCACAGTTCCATCCGTCGCTCGTGAGCGCCGTCCGGTATGGGAAAGACATCGTTCCACGTTCCGTGACACGGCCCATTCAGGTCGATCCATGTGATGAAACGGCTCCAGGCCTCCTCGTCGAGTTCGATGCCGTAATGTCCCTTTGCAAGCATTTGGATAAGTTCACTGGTATCAGCGTGATATTCACCCGGTGTCAGAAGACTCACGTCATCCTCGACGCCGACACGGCGGATGTAATGGATCAACACGTCATAGGCCGGGCTGTAACGAAGCTTTCCATGGGTTGCCGCGAGCATATCCGGATGAAGGCGCGACACATAGCCAATCGGTTTGGGAACGATCCGGCCTCCGTCTTTTTCTGAACGAAGATCAGCAACACCTCTCTGTGAGCCGTCGTGGCACGAAATGCAGTATCCGTTAAGAACCGGCTGAATTTCCCGCTCGAAGTCGAAACCCCGCGCGGGGCCATACCAGGGCGTCACTTTTCGGGGCGGTTGGGACGCGGCGATATTGGGACGCGGAACGGAAACGTCCCTCGGCGACTCATGGCATCCGATACATGAAATCTTTTCGCCGGGCATGGCCGTGAACCAGCTTCGCATGATCTGCACGGCCTTGCCTTCCCGGTCCAGCGTCTGGAGGGCAATCGGCGTGTTGGCCGGAACGACAAAACTCACCGACCCGTCCCGCTCTACGGGAACGGTTCCTAAAATACGCATCACTTCCCAGGGACCGCCGTAGCCGATTTTATCCGCGCCGGCCAATCCGCGGTAGCCGAAGTGGAATCCCATCACGCGCAAATGCCGAATCGTTCCACGCGGTACACCTTTCAGCCCCTCTCCCGTGTAGATATCGCTGATGTAAACCGTTCCCTCGTCCTTATCCAGTTCAACCTGATCTTGAAGAATCGGCGGCGTTGGTCGAGGTTGGACGGGAATCGGTTCCAGCAATGCATAATCCGGGGATTGATGGACGAGAACGAGATTGTCGAAGATGTCCGCCAGATAGATCCCCCACGAGGACGTCTTATTCATCCAGCCGCTCACAAGAAAGTACTTGTCACTGAGTGGATAAGGATGCAGGAACATCGGCCAGTCGCCATCGACGAGATTGTCGCGGATCTTGGGCTGGATGGGCTTCCCGCGTCCCGTGATTCGCCGGACGATGCCGTGTTCATCGTACCATCCCGCTCTCGGATCGACGATAACAAGCTGCCCCATACGATGGACGCCGTGGTAGCCGGACAGGATACAGACCAGGCGATTCGACCCCGGGATAGGGCGGGGGAAATAGAGCGAATTCGGATACCACGAATTGCTGCCGTAAAGTGCCAGTTGTTTCGTGCCGTCCGGATTCATCGTCATGAGCTGTCGCAGGAAGATATGGCAAATGCCCGTATAATCCCAGCGTAAATAAAGAACTTGTCCACTATTTAACACGACCGGGTGGAAATCATGGTCCTGATCGAAGCAGAGCTGCCGGATCTTCGAGCCGTCCGCGTCCATCAGGTATAAGTTGCTAACGCGCTTGCGGCCATGCCAGCAGGGAACCGATTGATACGAGGCGGTCGAGCCGAAAACGATCTTACCGTTCGGCAGGTAGCAGCCGTCCATGGCATCCACATCGTCCGGCATCTGCGAGATGGGGCGCGCCGGCCCTCCGTCGATGTCTGTCTCCATCAGTTTCCAGTTCACGGTGTCAGACTTTGTGAAGAGCAGGCGTTTGCCGTCGAAATGGAGATCCAGCTCGCCGACATATCCGCCGTCATGGGGACGATAAACGGTCCTCAAATCACCATCCGGCGTAACGGGTGAAAGCATACATATTTCGTTATCATACCCATGCCGCTCGAGCGAGGCATTGCACTCATGATTAGACGGCATACCGATCTCACGGCCCGGTCCGGCCGAATAACCGATATGTTTGTCCTCGTCTGTAAAAACACCCTCTTTGAACAGGTCTTTGGGGGTACGTTTGACCAGGAGTATGCCGGGCAGATCCCTTAGCAGGGGATTTGCCAAAAGGGCTTCTCGACGCAGCGTTTCGAGTTCTCTCGGGGCGTCTGTATCGCCTTGCCGGATTCGATTCTCAATACGCTTTAAACGGTTAAGATAATCTGTTACTTCGGGATAGCGAGTGCCAAAGGTGTGGATCAGGTCGGTGATGGCGTCACGAAGTTTTCCGCTATCCCTGGACGTGTTTCGCGCTAAAGCACGGCCTGTAATCAGGCTGTGAAGAAAGACGCATACGACAACGATCAAAAGTTTACGAATATGTTTTTTTCTATCCATTGGCATTATTATATGAAAATAATGCATTGGAATTAACAAGAGTTTTTGCAGAATTGAAGTTAGGCATATATTATTTCAGAAAATCGATTTCATGATTTTCTGACAATAATCGGCGGTCAGAGCCCCTGCAATTGACCGTTCAATTTTCTAATGAGAGACCTACATTACTCAGACATACCGGCAGTAAAGGTCACTCCGGCGTCCGACGTACCAGGGATTATTCCTGCGTGCTTCCGGTACGGCTTCGGGTTCAACATCGGCGTAGATCACACCCTCCTTATCCCATATTTCTGCGAGAAGACCGCCGTTGTGGTTCGTCATATTGCTCCCCCCGCGGCAAGCATAGCCGCGTTCGTTTTTCCCGCACACGCAGGATACGGCCATGATCATCGAGTTGGTCTTGGCCAGCTTTGTGACTTCCCCGTGCCCCCTTTCGCCGCGGTTATTCAACCAGAATAACATGCAGCAATCCAGATTGGCGTAGGCGCGGGTCATTTCGGGAAAATCACCGTCGTAGCAGATCATGACGCCGCTCTTATGGCCCTTGACCTCGAAGGTGACCAGTTCGTCGCCGGGCTCGTAAAAGGACGGTTCATGGCGCAGCCCTTTGGCCTTCCACCAGAGATGGGTTTTCCGATAATTGGCCAGTACTCCCGAGGCGCCGACTAACGTGGCCGCGATGTAGTGCTTATCCTTCTCACGCTCGGTCAGACCCCACAGGATCAGGGACTCGCTTCCCGTCAGCAGTGACTGGAATGCCTGGGTTGTCGGACCATCGACTTCCTCGGCCAATTCTCTCATATTTTCCACATAACCCACCAACAGCTCCTCGTGGAAAAGGACGATATCGGCGTCGTTTGCGAGGGCTTGTTTGGCGAAGGCCAGGGCCTTGGCCCTGTTGCTCTCTACCTCTCCCGGAACGCTATTTTGCTGCACGACTGCGATACGTACTGTCTCGTGAGCCATTTCATCTCCTGAATGCCCGATCGTTTTAGCAGGAACGCCCCGTACTCCAAACGCCATGGCGCCGAGACTTCCTACGCCGGCCTTCACAAACTCTCTTCTCGAAACATTGTCGTCTTTCATAGATACCTCGATGAAACTCGTCAGGAATTATGAGCAATTAAAAATCCGTCTGAACAGGTATCATAGGGCGTTCCGAAATTTTAAGGCAAGCGTTTTTTCTTGCTTTTTGTTCGGTTCGGGGTAGATTTTGGGGTGATAAGTAATCGTAATGACAATTTGGAGATTTGGATATGATCGGTAAAAAGATACGACTTGAACGAATTATCGACCGTGATTCTCGTAAAGCGGTCATCATTCCGATGGACCACGGCATCACCGTTGGGCCCATTGAGGGTTTGACCGACATGCGAACGACAATCGGCAAGGTGGTGGCCGGCGGGGCCAACGGCATCCTGATGCACAAGGGGATCGTCCGGGCCGGGCATCGCGGTGCGGGCAAGGATGTCGGATTGATTATTCATCTTTCCGGCGGGACCTCGCTCAGCCCCGATCCGAACGCGAAGGAACTGGTCTGTACCGTCGAGGAGGCGATTAAGCTCGGGGCGGATGCCGTTTCCGTCCACATTAACCTCGGGGCCGAGACCGACAAAGAAATGCTGCGACAATTGGGGCAAGTCGGCGAGCGATGCCTTGAATGGCAGATGCCGCTGGTGGCGATGATGTACACCCGCGGGCCGAAAATCCAGGATGAATACGACGTGCAGAACGTCAAGCACGCCGCCCGGGTCGGCGCCGAGCTGGGCGCCGATATTGTCAAGGTCGTCTATACCGGCAGCGTCGAGAGTTTTGCCGGCGTGGTCGAAGGCTGCCCCGTGCCGGTCGTGATTGCGGGCGGTGCGAAAATGGGTAGTGATGAGGAGATTTTCAAAATGGTGGAAGGCGCGCTGCAGGCCGGCGCTGCGGGCGTTTCCATCGGCCGGAACGCCTTCCAGCACAACGATCCCACGAAGATGGTCCAGGCGTTGAGCAAAATGGTCCATCACAATGCGAGCGTCGCAGAGGCCATCGAGGCCCTGAAATAATCGAATATCAACCGCAAGGAAGGGATGAACAAATGTGCCGTCATCGAACCATTTGTATCGTCATCGTAATCGTTGTTGCGGCCTTATTTCTGAATACGACCAAGATCACGCCGGGACAAATCCAGACGAAACTCGTTAAGGCCAAGGACGGCTCCGGCGTCGTTGGCTACAAGGATACGCTGATTCTGCCCTGGTGCGGCTATCACGTCCATGATCCGGACCGTCCCGCCCCGCCGAAAGTCACACCGAGCCCATCGACCCGCCCAACGGCGCCCTCCGATGCCGTAGCGCTCTTTGATGGCTCGGACCTGTCGGCATGGAAGGCGTCCGACTGGAAAATTGAAGATAATGAGCTTGTTGCCGTCTCCGGCAGGCTGAGCACGAAGCAGGGGTTCGGCGATTGTCAGTTGCACCTGGAATGGCAGGCCCCGAACCCACCCCAGGGGCACGAATGGGACCGCGGTAATAACGGCGTGCTGCTGATGGGTCTGTTCGAGATACAGATTTTCGATACCTATACGACGCCGCTTTACCCCGACGGCCAGGCGGCCTCCGTCTATGGCCAAACGCCTCCCATGGTGAATGCGTGCCGTCCGCCCGGCCAGTGGCAGAGCTATGACATCGTTTTCTTCGCCCCGGTTTTCAAAAACGGTACGCTCGAAAAACCTGCCCGGGTCACCGTGCTTCACAACGGCGTCCTCGTCCACCACAATCAGGAAATCTACGGTCCGACCGGCCACCGGATTCTGCCGAAGTACGACAAGCCGATCCCGGAGAAATTGCCGTTGTGCCTCTCGGCCCACAACAACCCCGTTCGCTTCCGCAATATATGGATTCGATCCCTTTAAAGCGGGATTGTACATTTTATCCTTTGAAAGCTATAATCGCGTCCCGTCAAAGGATTGTCTATGGACCAGAAGGGAAACCAGTTCAGCACGTTTGCGGGGGTTTTTACCCCGTCGATCCTCACGATCCTCGGCGCGATCATGTTTCTCCGCGCCGGGTACGTGGTGGGCGAAGCCGGGATTCTCAATGCGATTTTGATCCTGTGCGCTGCCGAGGTCATCAGTCTGCTCACCGCCGTCTCCATGAGCGCGATCGCCACGAATACACCGGTGGCCGGCGGCGGCGCTTATTTCCTGATCTCGCGTGCATTAGGTCCCCAGTTCGGCGGGGCCATCGGTCTGGCGTTGTTCCTGGCCCAGGCCCTCTCAGTGCCCTTTTACGTTTTGGCTTTCACCAATTCCCTTATCTTGCGATTTTCCAGCCTGGCCCCCTGGTTTCTGCCCATCGCTTTGGGCACGGCGACCGTCCTTTTTATCATCAATCTGATTAGTTCGGGCGCGGCGATTCGTTTACAGTACGTCGTCATGACGTTGCTGGCCCTGGCCATCGCGTCTTTTTTAGGGGGCGCATTGATCCGTTTCGATCCGGAACTGTTCCAGGCGAACTACGGCCCGGCTTACTCGAAGCCGACGATTGGTTTCTGGACGGTTTTTGCGATTTACTTCCCTGCGGTCACCGGCATTCTGGCCGGCGTGAACATGTCGGGTGATTTGAAGGATCCCCCGCGCTCACTCGTGCGTGGCACGATGGCGGCCATTGTCGTCGGTTTTTTTGTTTATCTGCTTCAAATGGCCCTGTGCGGCGGCTCTCAGCCGCGGGCTGATCTGCTGGAGCGCCCTTTTGAAACGCTGGTGGATAATGCCCTGTGGGGAACGTGGTTTCTGGTTGTTGGGGGCGTGTTTGCCGCGACGATTTCGAGCGCCGTGGGTTCCTACCTTGGCGCGCCGCGCGTGTTGCAAGCCCTGGCCCGCGATCGGATATTTCCCATGCTCAGCATCTTCGGCCGGGGCTCGAAAGGCAAAGACGAGCCGAGGTTAGGACTTGCCCTTACACTCGTCCTGACATTCGGTGTTATCCTGCTGGCGGGCGGCGGCGGGTCGATGACAGCCTTTGACATCATCGCTGCCATTGTTGCCATGTTTTTCCTCGCCACCTACGGGATGATTAACCTGGCGGCCTTCGTCGAATCCTTCAGCGCGAATCCCTCATTTCGACCGCGTTTCCGATTCTATCATTGGACGACGTCTCTGCTCGGCTTTATCGCATGTCTGGTCGTTATGATTCTCATCGATGCCCTGGCGGCTTTAGTGGCGTTTGTTGTGGTGGCCGGGATCTATGTATTTCTGAGCCGCCGGGTATTTCGCTCGGCCTTTGGGGATGCCCGGCGGGGGTTTCAATATACCCTGGCCGTGCGCGCGTTACAGAAGCTTCGCTGGATGGCGCCGCACGCGAAGAATTGGCGTCCCACATTCCTGGTCATGGCCGGCAGCACGCAACGGCACATAACCTTAATCCAATACGCGGTCTGGATGGAAGGCGGACGGGGTCTCGTCACGGCCGCCCAGGTCATCTCGGGCGACCTGGAGACCTTTGCCGCCCGGGTCGAGAGCCTGCGCTCGGCGATGGAAACATTTCTTCAGAACAACGAACTGGCGGTCTTTCCGGAAGTCATTTTTGCCGAGGACGTGAACGAGGGGATTCGCACGCTGGTGCAAAGTCATTCCATCGGTCCGCTGAAACCGAATACCGTGTTATTCGGCTGGCCCAGCGGCGAGGAGCGAGCGGACGTGATCTTCCGGCATGTCAGGAGTATCGCCGCATTGGGTAAAAGTGTTGTGATTGTGGTGGACAAGGGATTGCCGTCGGAGTATCGGCAACAACATCGAATCGACATCTGGTGGCGAGGTCAGCAGAACGGTTCGCTTATGGCGACGCTCGCCCACCTGCTTACCCAAAACTGGCAATGGCGCGACAGCAAGATTCGCATCCTCCGCGTCATCGGCGACGAGGTCGGTCGGCAATCATCCCGCCGCGCTATTCGGGAACTCGTCGAGGCCACCCGCATCCGGGCGGAACCTCGCGTGATTGTCTCGTCGGATTCGTTTGAAAACGTTTTCCGAAGCCATTCGGCCAAGGCGGACGTGATCTTTTTGGGGATGCAACCTCCCGGCGATGAAGCCGCCGGACAAACGTATCGCCGTCTAACCGATTTGCTCTTGGAGATGCCCACCACGATCCTCGTCCATTCCAGCGGCGAAGCCGACGTCTTTGCGTGATCCACGATGAGGATCGAGGTCAAGTTACTCGACTTTTTATTCTTTTGCAGAGATGTATTCGTAAAGCTCTCTCACCTCGGAGGGCTCGGCTTCTTCGAAGAACGCTCCACGGCCCGGGCCCTGGTTGCCGGCCTCGTAGGCATGAAGCGGTGCGACCTTGGCCTTGACGGCAAAACGGCGTTGAGCGTCCTGAACGGAGACGATGTTCATGGAGAGTTGCTCCCCCGCCTTCTTACGACACGCTTTGCTGTACACGCCCCGAAAACTCAGGCTCTCACCTTCGCAACGGCAGACATGACCGTCCGGCGAGGTACACTCGATCCAGACTTTGCCGTTATCGCCTTTGAGCCGCCGGAATACGCGCGCGTTCCGCATTCCGTCGCACGCGGGATTTTCAAGGGGAGCCAGTACTTTCGAGCAGATCCGACCGTAAACGCCGAGGTTCATATTGATTAACCCGATGCCCTCCTGAGTCAAGGATTCCTCAAGGACCTTCCGCAACGATTGGACGTCCAGCCAGAATATCCTGTGTTCCAACTGGCTGAGCATGTTTAAGAAATCGATGCCGAAATTCTTGGGGAATTGAAAGGCTCGCTTGAGGCTCTCATCGAAAATAACGCGGCAGATCTCGCACTTTTCGTTCCAGTCCAACTGAAGCAGCATCGCCGTGACACTGTTGGGAATCTCATGTTTGTCCTCTTCATCGGCCATGATCCTGGCGATGATGTTTTGAATGTGGCCGGCATCGCCTTGATCCGCATGATCGAGGGCATTTTGAAGCGGACCTTTCATATACTTCTGGAAATGCCGGTCGAAACTTTCCGGTCGCCACGGATTAAACGTATCCGACAATAAACCCAGGAAACTCTTGTAGGTTTGTCGATACCTGGCCGGTCCAAAGGAGGACAAACGCATCATAACCTGCCCGAATAACGGGTAGTTTTCACACTGTTTGACCGACGTCAAGATTTCGGGCAGATATTGCCGGATACGATCCGTCACGGTCGAGAGACGGGAGTCCTTCATGGACCCCATCTCATTGAGCATGATGGTAAGAACCCTCTCTTGTTGATTGACGTCGATCATCCCCGTGGTAATACCGAGGCTCACGTCCGGCCAGGAAGCGATAAGTTCTCGCAATTCCGTGATTTTCGCTTCTGCTTTCAATCGATGGTTTCTTTGATCCAATAGCCAAAAAAGAACCGTTGTGGGAAAGAAATAGTAACCCAACGGCTTCATCTTTTTCCAGACGCGCTGAATCCGCTTGGTGATGATCACTAATGTCTCGCAGGCCAGGAGCACGCCGATGCCGGAAACTAATTTGTGCGTGGGCTCCTCGAAGAAATAGATACCGACCAAAAAGAAAGAAATAAATAAGGTCGTGAATAATCCCAACATCAAGTGGGCGACAACACCTTTCATGTTCCCCCTTCTGATTAGACTTTTCATGGTTGCGGTCATCCTGTTTTCTCCGAAATACGATATGTTCCTGGACTCCATTCCATAACACTTCCCGGCTCAAATACGGAGCGAAAATCCGGCAGCTCCTTAGCCTCAATTTTAGACATGCCTTTATCGGTACATCGACAAAAAAGGGTGTTTCAGCACAGAAAAATCCGATAAGAATCCAAAAAAAGTGCGTTGAAATGTCACTAATATCGGAAGGAGAGGAAAATAGCTTAAATAAGGAACGTCAGCGTCCTCATTCATACCGCTCAAATCTTGTTGACTCTGCAGTTTTGTTCGCATAGCTTCGACTTACCTATTTAAGATAGCAAACTTAACAACACCTCTTTATCGAAACATAAGAAGCATGGGTAACCTACGAAGCTAAATAGGTTTCTGCCAATGGC
>Ga0180432_10003375_pt1 | contig 22855 bp, 28 predicted proteins | sample SS_ome_10_FD_132414 | JGI IMG/M metagenome (GOLD analysis project Ga0180432, IMG submission 132414) | Hypersaline lake sediment archaeal communities from the Salton Sea, California, USA - SS_1_MS_2 metaG | ecosystem: Environmental > Aquatic > Non-marine Saline and Alkaline > Hypersaline >...
AAAGCATCGTACACTCACATATTAGTCGAGAGGGAACCCAAGTCAAGCAACACCCGACGCACGAGAAGAAACCGGGTGTGGGCGACGCACTTGACCAACGGGGGAAGGGCACTATAATATCTGTTCAACAGCCGAAGTGGCGGAACTGGCAGACGCGCTAGGTTCAGGACCTAGTGGGCATTTATGCTCTTGGGGGTTCGAATCCCCCCTTCGGCACAGAGGTAAGCCGCTATGGCACCGATACTTGCCGGATCGGTGCCTTTTTCTTCACTATTGACCTCGAGAGTGCCAAGCGATAATATAGGGACGGTTTTAGGACTGAATTAGGCCACACATTGCTCGACGTTGCAGCCATATGGATGTGCGCCGTGAGGTGACAGCTTTGGCAAGTGTGTTCAAACAGGGCAACGCCTGGCACATCAAGTTCTACTTCCGCGGGAGCCCCTACAAGAAATCCTTGGGTCCGATCTCCGAGCATAAGGCCCACCGCGCGATGCAGAGGGTTGAGGCACGACTGGCTGACCTGAAGGCTGGTTTCTTGAGAGTTTCCTCGGGTGCAGACCTTGCCGAGTACCTCGTGAGGGGGGAAGTCGTCGAAAGGGAGAAGGTGACTCAAATCCTGGTGACCTTCGAGGCTGTAAAGGACTCCTACCTTAAGTACGCCGAACCACGGAAGGCTGGCACGACGTTCTGCACGGAAAAGGTTCACTTGCGCCACTTCGAACAGTTCCTCGGGGCTCGCGTGGCAGCGCCGATCTCTGAAGTGACAACGGCTGACATTCAATGCTACCTCACTGATCGGCGGCAGCGCGTAAGCGGCACGACAGCCAACAAGGAGCTGCAGACGATCAGACAGCTTTTCGACTTCGCCCGGAGGCAGGGAGCTGTTGGCTCCAATCCCGCCCATGATGTATCCAGGTTCAAGCACTCCGGCCGGCCGCACAGGTTCATGAGCAAGCAGGAGATAGACGACCAGATCAATCGAGGCGGTCTGACCGAGAAGAGAATCAAGGTGCTCAAGCGGCTTCGATACTTGGAGGAGGAGGAGGTCACGAAGCTGTTGGACCTCGCGAAGGAGCGCGATCCATGGCTCCACCCCGTGCTGGCGACGCTGGCGTTCACTGGTCTTCGGCGAGGCGAGGTCGTAGACCTCGAGTGGGGGGACGTGGATTTCAAGGCTGGGAAGATCTGGGCGAGGAGCCGAAAGCAATCTCGGACTGCGGAGTTCGCCGCCCGTGACATCGATATGCACGAGAAACTCCAAGCGGTTCTCAGACGACACCGCAGCAAGAACCAGACGAGGCAGCACGTCTTCCCGGGGCACTCCGGGGATCGGCTGTCTCCTGACGAACTCCACAGGGCGTTCAAGGCACTCATCAAGGGGTCGGATTTCGACGGGATTGGGCTCCATTGCCTCCGGCACTCCTTCGCCAGCAACCTCGCCGCGCAAGGCGTTGATCAGCGGCTCATTGATCATTACATGGGCCATCAGACGCAGGAGATGCGCCAGCGCTATCAGCATCTGTTTCCGGACAAGAAGTCCGAAGGGATTCAGAGACTTCCCTATTGACGGCCAGTTTCTCAGACGCTGATGCGTTCATGAGCATCTCCTGCACCTGGGAGTAGTCGATCAAGTAGCGGTCCCTGGGGCCGCCGCTGTTTAGCTTTAACGCGTCGATTTTCCCTTCTCGGATCCAACGGCGAATGGTGTAAGGCGAGCGGCCGAGCTCGGTTGCTAGCTCCCTGACGGTGTAGAAGGGCTTACTCTTGTGCTTCGGAGCAAGGCTTGCCCTCAGATCCATTCGTAACCCCGCTACTTCTCTGGAAAGATCCTCCAGAGCCCGACGCAGCATGTGCATGTCGCTGGTAATTGTGAATCCCCCGGGGTCGTATTGATTCCGTTCGGTGATAGGATCCCGTCCCATGTGTCGTGGGCTGGCCATTACTCGCACTCATTCGCATCAGCGTTCGGTCATTCACTGCTTACAGGAGGATTTTTCCTCTTGGGCCATTCAGACCGATCTCGTCGGGTTACGAGCAGCTGCTCCAGCCACACTGGACGCACGTCGAGCATCGCCCTTCCCGTACAAGTGGGCCGCCGCAGTGCGAGCAGACGGGAAAAAGCTGGGCGAACGTGTCCTGTCCACTCGTCCGGCTCTGGCGTCTTACGCGACGAACAGCTTGGGGAGCTTCGGCTTCGTGTCCGCTCTTCCTGGGGACGTTCGTGTTCACTCTATCACCCCCGGTCTATACAGACTCCCTCTACTCGGACTCCTCGCGCAGTTGTCGTTCGGTCTCGCGATCCAGCCAATCGTAGTAACATTCATCTTCTGAGCTTTCTTCCGACCACGTTCCGAACCTTCCACAAGACTGGCAGGTTTCCTCATCCACTTCGTCAAGGGACTCAGGGCACAATCTTGCCATGGGGACTGGGCTACCGTGCCGGCTGCCCGCGCCTCTTCCACCCCTGGGCCGATAGGTGGGGCGGTTTAACCCATCGGAGGTGAGGAAGGGTGTTGCCTCCCTGGGAGGCTGCATCATGACAAAAGGGCGCTCAAAGCGGTCAGGAGTATGCGGCGGTCCTTTACTCACAGGGCCCAGGGGGCTCGCCAGTGGCTGCGGCGGAGGTAAGAGCGGCAAAGGGGTAGTGGGCTCGGGCGGGTGGACTATTGAATCTTCAATGCTTGCCTCCACGCTGTCCAGTTGCTGGCAGATCGAGTCGGTGTAGTGGTCTGGCGCCAAGAAGGGAAGCTGCCCCGTCAGTGGGGGGCCGGGAGTCACAGAACGCTCGATCGCGTCCTCCAAAGCATCGATTACCGAGTCATCGAACGGATCGAAGAAAGAGTCCATGAACTCACCCCCTTGCTTCATACCGGTCTTTCGAGGACCTCCATCCAGTCAAATCTGTCATTCAGGCAGTCGGTGGCGCTGTAAAGGAAGTAGCACTTGGCGACCTTTTCTTTCCATTCCTTGTCCAGTTTGAGGTCGATTGCGGCAATGTCCTTCTTGGTCGGGGCTACGAGGAGCACGATGTCCACGTGGTCGATGGTGCACACCTTCTGGAGCTTTGTCGCTTCGTACTGCGGTTTGTTGCGGCAATGGATTTCCACCCAAAGAGTACTTCCGTCTTGAAACACGCCGTAGGCGTCGGGCTGGAGGTCTCCTGTCGCGCCGCGTGGGGACGTCCACCGAACGGAAGGACAGTGCTTGGACAGGCCGCGCTTAACGCGCTCAAGCAGGGCTTCATGGACCACCCCCGACTTGTACTTCCTGACGGGCACGTTGTGCTCCGCGGCGAAATCCCTCCCCTTGGGCGTGAGCTCGAAGAGCTTGATCCCCTGCCCGTAGCCGCCCGCGTCTCTCAGGTACCCCTTGTTGGCGCACTCCCTGCGGGCGGCTTCCTCTTCGCCTCGGTTCAAGCGCAATACGCCACACCGCTCATCGATCGTCTCGGGACCGGAGGCAACGCGGACGAAGACTTTCCAGGCGTTCACCGACAGGCGATTGGGGTCTCGCTCGCGACGCTTTGTCTCCTGGCGCTGCTGGATGAAACCGGTATACCTGGGAAGCATCTTTGCTTGGAGATCCTCAAGCGAGCGAGCGGTGTAGAACTCGCGCTCCGCCTTGGTTAAATTGCTTCGGTCGATCTCGGGCTCAGGAAACCGCACGAGGATGGGAACCGGGCACCGGTCGCCCGTGAGTGCTACGATTGCCTCGCCCTTACCCAAGGACTGGAGCCTTTCCACCTGCTCGCGCTCTCGGAGGCCCAAGAGCTCGGCTGCAGCGCGCAGCTCCGTGCCGTTCGTGCAGAAAGCTACCACCAGGTGGGCGCTTACGCGCGCGGCGCGAGAGATCTCCGAGGGCACTTGCTCAGCGGTGAGGAACCCGATCCTGAGAGCCCTGCCCCTCGTCAGGAGCAAATCGAAGTTGGTAACCTCTCCAGCCATTGAGCGCTACCTCCGAATCCGCAGAATGCTTCGCTGCTCGTCGAGCACGAATACAATGGATTTCAGGTTGAACTTGTTTTCGCTCGAGGTCCGTAACTCAAAAACGTACATCAACAGCCAGTTCGTCAGGAAGTCCTGGATGCTCTTCTCCAGTTCCATGCGGAAGATGAGCATCGCCCCTTGCTGGATCAGACGATCGAGGTCAATTCCCCTCTCAACGCCCACGGACTTCTCGCCCAGGGCACGGCACAACGCGTCAACGCGGGCGAGACAGCGATTGCGGAACCTGAGTTCATCACTGCCTCTCTGCTCCTTCTTGTCTTCAAGAGCGTCTCTCAAATCGAGAAGGCAAGGCCAATGGCCTGTCTCCTCTCGCTTGGCGTCCAATCCATCGAGCACTAGGTTGAGATATCGACGCGACGATTGGTACTGGTCAAACTGATCGGTGAAGACCTCGCAGAAGCGCTGGTTGAACACAGAGGGTGGGACACAGCTTGGCCCCATCAGAAAGTTAATGGGTACCTCGCCCAAGGCGAAGAGACGAGCGTTCGGGACTGCCCTGCAGAGGCATTCGTAATCGCCCCGGAGGTCGGGGATGATCGCCGTGTAGAGGCCCGCGCACTCGAGGAGGATGCGGATGATGATTGTGGTTTTACCGAATCCCGGCGCGCCGATGAACAACGCCGAATAGGGGATCTCATCATGCAGCCAAACCACATCGGCATCTCCCGGTGTGGTGAATGCGACATGGATCCCATCGCCGCCCAACTTGTACGCGCCGGGCGCAAGAGCGAACGGATCATCGCTATCGGCACCAGCGCATTCTCGCCTAAACAAGGCGCCCAAGACGCTCAGGGCAATGCGTTCGCCCTGCTGGCTGCGAGCAGCTGCTTCGAGCATGCACCTGACCTCGTCTCTATGCTTGCCCAGCTGCTGCGCGTATCGATGGATCTCGGGTGTGATCACCTCTTCTGTTTCCTCCCAAATACTTGGTCGCACCATTGCTTGGCGGACTGTCCGAAGCATATGGCCAAGGCCCCGCCGATCACGAGAGGCAGTAATGCCGAGACGGGGGATGCTGGGATCGCCGAGGCCAGCAACCCCCCGATCGAAAGACCGACAATACCTCCGACAGTAGCCGGCAGTGTGAAGCGTGCGTTGCGCAGATAGGGACGCCGGAGGGGGCCGGCAAGCAAGACTACGGCTAGGAGCAACAGCAGGATCCTCATTGGTACATCCCCCAAAAAGAGCGCATGAAGTATTGCCATCTGCATCGGCTGCAGTACGTTACGCTCTTACCGTCCGCGATTTCATAGGTGTACCTGTGTTTTGCGCAGCAAGTCTTCCCGCAGCCGCCTGGGCCAGAACACTGGCCTGAACACCCTTCGGCTGAACAGGTCAGAGCTCCACACACGGCGCAGAGGCCAGTTGCGCGGACATTCTGATCGAGCACATGGCCGGACGAGCAAAGCCGAGCATCGAAAACCTCGGCCTGGATCGCGTTTCCGTGGTCATCAACCGTCTGGACAACTTCTTTGGCGAATAGAACGTTATCATTAATTGAGCGGCCGCCGAGAAGTCGTACAGTTGTAACTCGAGTGCCAGGGTGTCGGTCCAGAAGGGCGACGTAGTCCTGGACCGTCCGTTTCCGCAGAGGGGTAGCCCCCGCTTGTCGGGCGCCTTGGGTCCGCAGTGTTGCGAATATACGCCGAAGGGCGAACCAGAGCTTTGTCACAGCGCGTGCTCTACGTGCAATGGTCATTGCATTTCTCCAGGTTGGCCTTGCACGCCGTGCGAGTAGCCATTTCATATCCCCAATAAGGATCGCAGTGCGGCGTTCAAGGAGCGACGGCGCGGTCTGACAGTTTCTTGGTCCTTCGTGAGCCGGGGTCCTTGAGAAGACAGGGCCTTCCTTAGGCACTCCCTGCACAGGGGGGATTTCCCTCGCGCTCGGAGTAGCGCCACCTTGTGTTTGGTCATACGGAAAGGCTTACCACACTGCGCGCAGGTCGTTTCGGGCCGGTCACGCAAATATGCGTCCCGTTCCTCCCTCCAGCGGGAGAGCTGTGATTCAAGGCACGCTCGACACAGAATAGGTCTACCTTGCATTCGTAGTGCTTCTAGTTTCGGCTTCGGGATCCTGATCGCCTTTGAGCAGTGCTCACAAGCCAGCTGGGGACATAGCGAATCTAGCTGTCGACGGAAGTTGGAGCGCTCTCTGAGGTGACCACCGAGGCACGAGTTGCAGAGAATATCTTTCCCTCGAACTTCGAGCTCATGGTGCCGTTCCTCGTCGATCCACGTAGTCCTGCCGCAGCGGGCGCAGGTCTGCCTCACGCGGTGGCCCAGAGGTGAACGAGCCTGAGCCTTCTTCACCTGGGCCTCCCTGAGACGCATGTCGTGGCGCAGGGCGCTGCGCCACTCATCCGGGGAGGGACATTCCCCGAACGATGTTGCTCTAATGGTGCGCTCGAAAAGCGATGCGCAGGCCCTGGACTTCTCCGCGATCGCTGCGACCTGCTCGCGCATGAAGGGATGGTCCGGATCGTCGAAGTGCGCCTGAGAGAACAGCGCCCCGTCCTCATGCGTTTCCGGGTGCTCTGGGCCGACGAGGAGGAATTCCGCAACAAGGACCGCCATTGGAAACCGATCAGCCAGCGGCCGCCAGGAGAGGCGCGCGTTCCACGAACCAGCCGGCGCATGAAGGAAGGGCGCGATGTATCCAGGAGTCCCCAAAGTGGTGTTGGACTGGAACGGGAGTTCAGGGTGAAAGAAGCTATCGTGGTCAATCAGTTGGGTCCTGTCGTCCGGGGCGATGTAAACGTTGTGGCCGGAGATGTCCCGATGGCTGCACCCCGCCGCTTCGAGTCGCGCAACCGACTTCGTAAGACTGACGGCCGCCCTGAGCCTTCGGGTGAGGGTCATGGAGCTCTCACCCCCGCGGAGGCTGTCGGCGATAGAAGACCAGGAGGCCCCTGGTACCTTGGGCATGAAGATGGCCCCCTCGATCCACGAAACGAATTCAGAAGACTTGAACTCAGAGTGTCTCCAATCCACATGGTGAACAGTGAGGATGCGGCGCTGGGTGCAGCTGAAGAACTCCGGTCCCGCTGGTAGGTAGCGGTGGATGGCCTTGAGATACTCGTGAGAGGGGGACTTGGAAGGGGAGAACTTTTTGAGGAGCCAAATGTTGCCGTGGGGCTCCTGCCTGAGGAAGAACACGGAAGCCTGTCCCTTCGTCACGGACTGGACGGTCTCGGGGAGCAGAGGGTGTGGCACTGGCCTTACGTCGAACCCCGAGATGCGGGCCGTCCCCCCGCTTGCCAGCCATCGTTCCATCAGATCGAAACTGCCATCATTAGCCGCAGGCATGAATTGTCCCCCTGTACGCCTTATGCTCATTCCCTCCAAGGGTCGGGCGGGAGTTGAACGACGGATCTTTCTGGCTTCGGGAGTATGATTTCGGCAGTGGGCAAATCGGACAGCTTCGGCGCCGGCCAAAGCGGGGCGGCAGGCCGCCGCTTCCGCAGCAACTGCTCGAAGAAGTCAGGTGCGACGGCTTCCAGTTCCGCCAGGCGGGGCGGCCTGGCGGGTGCCCCGGCGGTATCGCAGAAGTTGTGCCAGTCCTCAGGAGACGGGCACTGATCGAAACATTCGGCAGCGACGGCGGCTTCGACAAGCGGCACGGCCCCCGGGCACTCAGCCCTGAGTGCCTTCAGAGCTCCGTCGAGGGTCTGCCCCCGTCGATGACATAAGTCCTCCTGGTCGAACATCCCGCCCTCGGCTGAAAGGGGTGAGCCCTTCTGGAGTACCAGGAACTCCAGGCACATGATAGAGAGCGCGTAGCGGTCGGCCCGCTCGCACCAGGTCTTGCGAGCGTCAAGAGTTCGGTCTCGCCAGGCGAATGGCGCCGTGTAGCCTTCGGTTCCGCAGGTGGTAGCTGCTGGCATGTTTAGACTGGAGTGGAATGCGGAGTCGAAATCGATGAAGCTGACCCTCCACTGCGTGACCTTCACGAACACATTCCCACACGAGATATCCCTGTGGGAGCATTCGCTCTGCTCCAAGGCCTCGACGCATCCAGTAAGGCTGCGGCAGAGTGCCAAGCGGTGAGCGTGCCCCAACCGGACGCGTCCTTCACGCACCTCGTCGGCGACAGTTGCCCAGTCGACGCCTTCGACCCGAGGCATGAGCAGCGCGCCATCTAGCCAACGGTCAAGTTCGTTGCTCTGGTAGCATCCGCGCTCCTTCATTAGGTCCCCTTGCGACAGAACACGGCGCTCCGTCCCGGAAGCGAAGCTCTCGTGCTTCGGCAATAGGGACGAGACTGCCTCCAGATACACACGGTCGAGTTCTCTTCCCCGGTGGAACTTTTTGAGGATCCATTGACGGCCGTCGCTGCCATTGAGCGGGAGAGCCTCGGCCTGGCCTCGCTGGATTGACAGCGGAACACCTCGAAGGGCGGGGTGTTCTTTGAGTCGAACGAGAATCTCGTGGATGCGGCATGGCTTTCCGCTCTTGAGCCAGCGTTCAGCACAGTCAGCGGCCACAGCTTGTGCCTCCCTGTTGAGTCGTGGCGGCGGATCTGTCGTTTTCGGTAGCGCGGGTATGCCGCGGAGAGACCCAGATGAACGAGATGTCGTCGTCTCCGGTCCTTTCATGAAGTCGTGAGTGAAGTCCCTTGAGCAGTTGATCGCGTTGCCGCGAATCGCCGAAGGCTTGCTCGTGTCTCGTTAGCCAGGTCCAGAGATCCGAGGCCGCACCGAAAGCGTTACAGAGGCCGTCGCTCGCCAGAACGAAGTGCGTGTTCAGAGGGAACCTCTCCTCGACGAGGCTCCAGCCCCCGCTGTAGAAATGATCAGGAAGGACCTGCGTGACGACGGTTCGGCTGCGGAAGCACACGGGCCCACATTGACTGTCATCCGTTCCGAGAACGCGGATAAACCTGGAGTAGGGAAGAAGGGTGTATTCCTCGTATGCCCGGTGCTCTCTAGTGCCCACAAGGTACTTGGGGACTACCAGGATGTCGTCGGGGTTGAGGAGAAGTACCTCCCTCTCAGAACAATCGCGTGGGGTAGGGTTCCGTGCGTTGCCAGGCCTGTCCAAGGGAGAGCATACAAGCCAGTTGCGTGAGCGTTCCAACTCTATTCCCGCTTGGCGAGCAATATCAGTCAACTCCGATGCGTCGCCGAGAATTTTGGCAAAGAGTTGATCGCCCGGTCCGAAACGCAGTGTGGCAGCCAAGCGCCCGGAGGCGTGGACGTCACGGTTCGCCGCGTTCCCCTGTTGTGGAATCCTATTGGACGGCAGCGACAACAGTAGCTCCCCATTGGGCGCAAATGCCAGAAACGCACTGTCCCCGCAGTGAATCACCGTGACCCTGACCGCCTCGCCAGTGAGGATAAAGTTCGCCGCAGCTATCGTGGTCTGGAAGCTCGCGGCCATCTTCTCTCGTGCCACATCGTTAAGGAGTGCGCGCATCGGTTCCGAGGCGCTGGAGGAGAATTCAGCCTTCGAGTCTGTCGCCTCACCTCGGCGGGTGACGAGCACGTCACACAATGCGCGAAGGCGATCCTCAACGTCCCCGCCAAAGAGCGCTGGCGCGAATGCCATCACGAGTTCTGCGGACTGAGCCGAGAAAGGTGAACTAGTAAGCCCATCGCAGACGCACGCGACCCTAGCGCGCGCGAACCAGCGCGCCCGATCTTGGTTCTTGATCTCTCCGTCCCGGCGCATGGGCGAGACAACGGTCAGAGCCTCGTATCCAGAGGGATCTGTGCTCGCGTTGTTTTGTGAGGTAGTCATTACTTTGCCAGCCGATCCGCCCGGGACCCCAGCGACCCTACCACCGCAAAAACATGCTTCAGCATCGCTTTGGTCCGAACATCAAAAAAGAGCCGAGAGCCTTCGCGCAGACGAGGGAAGATCCCGTCTTCAACAAGATTGGCCCGCATTGACTCGGGCACTGGGCTTGACATTTCAAACAGGCAGAGATTGTCCTCGCTCGGTCCGGCTTCCGAAGCGTCTACGTAGCCGGGGAAGTCTTCCGGCGTACGATAGTTGAGTGACGTCTCGGTGCCGATGTATCCATTCGCCACAAGCACGTTGCCGTCCGTGGTCGATAGCTGCTTGAGTTTCGCAGCAACCGGCTGAGGATCTGTGTGACTCATACCATCAGTAAGGTGCAGAGCCACCGGCGGAGAGCTGTCGGCAAATCTCTTATCGTTGACAGCGGTCTGGAGATGTTCGTAGGCCTTCTGAAGCGCGGCAGCCGCGTCTGTGCCGCCCAGCTTTCCCCCCAGGCCGAGCGAGTTGCCAGCCTGCGTGTAGGCCTCCACGCAACTCTGGATGTCCATTGCCTCACCCTTCCAGAGTTGCGGAACGCTCCCATAGATGTATATGGTCATGAAATAGCGCGGCTTGACCCGAATCTGGTCGCCACTCATCTCGGTCGAACGGGAAAGCAATTCCTTAGCAACGTACCCGAAGTATCTTTCGTTCCAGAGGTACTTCCGGTCTGAGGTGCCGGGCAAGTTGTCTGCCATTGAGCCGGAGTCGTCGAGCAGCATGACCACAAGGCCAGGCTCGGCTCGGCTGATTTTCTTCTCGTAAGGCATTCGTTCCTCCTTTCATTGGGTCCTTGTCGTTGCCGGCTGGCGCGGCGAGACACGACAATCGGTCTTCCATGTGTCGGGCTGCCGCCAGAAGAATCTTGTGAAGAAGATTGCCAGGGCAAGCCATGCCGCTACCGTAAGCGCGTAGCCGCAGATTAGGGGCGCGCGTGCCCACGCGGGCTCACCCAGAGCATCACGAATCTCCGAGGGAAGCGTAAGTACCGCGCATGCCCACGTGAGCCAAATGACTGTAACTACAAGTCGCATCATGGTCCTTGAAGACCTATTCACCTGGTGCATATCCTTCTCCTATAGTCAGCTACCGAGCATACCGTTCCGGTACGGACATGATTCTGCGCACTGCAAGAGTGCGCGCAAGCTGGGCCATTAACATCACCTCCTTTCGCTCGGGGTGGGGGAGGGTGCGCCTCGCGGCGTGACACCCACTTTCTTCGGGTGAGAATCGCAATTGGTGCCCAGGACCTGAGATCTGGTTCTCCATTTTCTCCTTCCTCGGCTTGGCCGCCGCAGTTGACAGCGGAAGGCCCTAGGGTAGAATCAAAAAGGCAGCCCCGGCGGCACTGCCGGCGTTCAGACAGTACGAGCACGCTTGTACCTTTCTGGCGCCCCGACGGAGTCCCTCAAAGCCCGTCCGGGTCGGGGCTGCAGCTTCAAGCTACTTCATCTATTGTCTGCCTCCTTATTGTGATCTCGTCTCACCGCACGGGTGGAATGCCAGGCTAGTTTGGATCTCCTACAAGGATGTGACCTCCCCAGAAGAACGGGTAGGCGAACTCGCCAGTGCTGAGTATCTCTCGCTGCGCCAGGGCGAGCGCTCGGCTTTTCGAGCAGCCGCTCAGTCTGTGCCGGTAAAAGGTAATGAAGAGTTTCTCACTCGCGGGTGTCTCCACGACATCCCAAAGGCTGGCGAGGACAGCGTCTGCCCCCGCATACATCAGTCCCAACCACATACTCGCCAGGCTCCCCGTGAGTTTTTTTCTGCCGACTTGGCCGCTCTTACAGCACCACGTGGTAACGACCTTTCTCTTGGACGCCAGCCCCCACAGTTCAAAAAGATGCAGGCGGTCTTCGTCCCTGTCGCCGAACTCGAGGAACGAGCAGAAGGGGTTAGCTTCGTCGAAACGCAGCCGCGCCCCGAGAAACACCTCGCGGGCATCCGCGAAGTTCCGCAGCAGAGCCCCGCACGTAGCGTCGTTCCCGACATAAACGCGAGAAGATGGGACCAAATGCTCCAACTGGCGTGCAGTCGCGCGCGCATGCACGAGGCCCCCGTCAGGATCGGCGATCGCCACGCAGCCCTGCCGAAGGGAATCCGGCCCACCCCCTGCAACGTCAGCGAAATTGGTGGCCGAAAGGGCCAGCGAGAGTTGGAACCGCTCGACAAGATACTTCTCGCCATCCCAGATCGCAGCAAATGGGATGTTCCAGAGAGCCTTGTCCGGGACAATCACCAATTCCTGATACTGTTTGAGTTGTTCTGCTAGAGGAGCGAAGAGAAGATCGTAGACGTCCCTGCCCATACGCCGGATCTTGCTCAGGAACTCGCCTTCCGGCCCCTGCTGGGCCGAGTCCACGAAAGATTCGCAGAGATTCCGGAAGTCCGGTCCGGCGGCACCATCCAGGCGGTGATGAGAAGTCTGACCAGCTCCGAGAACGAACGCCCCCAGCCCAGAGCCGTCGCTATAGAATTCAATGAGCGCGCGAGACGCCCCGAGGCGCCCGAAGACCTCTGTCGTAGGGATAGGATCTCGCATGTCTTTCAAGAACACATATTCGGGATCGATGCGCCAATGGCCACGTCTGGCCTTTAGGTCCTCCCTGCACTTGTGAACCCATGCGCCCAAGGCCTCCCTCCCAGCTTCCGTTCGAGAATCCGACAAAAGGCCCCGCCTGACGGGCCTCGGCTTCGTCATCTCGGTGACCTCGAAGGCGTTCTGCTCCTGCCCTTGTGACAAGAGCAGAGACCGCACTTCGTCGTACGCTGAGATCGTCGTCTCAAGCAGGTACGAGTCGTGCGCAGGCACCTCCAGCTGTCTGCGCAGCTCGCGAAGTATCGACAGCGCGCGGTTGAGCGAATCCCGCGCTGCTTCCAAGTTGCCGAGAGCCCGATGTGCGCGTCCAATGCCGTAGAGCGCCTTCCCTTCTCTCAAGCGCTGCCCCGGGCTTGACTTGAGCATCTTGAGCGCCTCGGAGGAGTAGCCTAGCGATTCCGAAAAGTACCTTTCCCTGTAACTGACCTCACTCAGATTGAGGAGGCAGGAGACTTGGTGTGAAACATTACCCAAACGCTTGGCTGAAGCCCGGGCATCGTTGAAGACTCCGCGCGCTTTCTCGTACTCGCCGCTGCTCATGAGGACAGTGCCGAGATTCAGGATCGCTTCGCAGAGGTTCAGCTGGTTATCGGTGGCATCGAAAGCTTCAGCTGCTAGGGACCACCATCGCCTAGCAGCGGATAGGTTCCTGTTGCGCCAGGCAAGACTTCCCATGAGCTTATACGCTTGCCCAAGCTCTTCTTCGCGCTGGCCAGCCTGTAGCTCCATCGCAATAGCACGCTGCGTGTAGAGATACGCTTCCTCCCATTCGCCCAAGCGAACCAGCGCCCAGGCCATGGTCTGAAGAAAAGTCGCGTGGTGCACGGGATCGCCCCCACCCAAGGACTCGGCCTGAGCGGCGTAGTACCTCATTTCCTTAAGCCCGCCCAGTTCCGCACAGGCGAGTGCGAGATCTGAGCAGGCGGACGCAAGCGCGTGATAGTCCCGAAGCCCGCGCCTCAGCAGAAAAACCTTCCGCCAAAGGCGTTTTGCCTTAGCGTACTTCCCCGCGTCGTATCGTACCTGTCCCAGAATGCTCAGCACTTCAGCCTGCCCGCCAAGGTGCTTGCGCGAACGGTATACTCGCCAACCCCGGCGCAGGTGGTTCAACGCCAAGCGCTGACTACCTTGCTTCAGAAGGGTACTGGCCAAGCCCAGATGGGCCCATCCGACATCGATCAAGGCGCTGGATTCCTGCGCCAGCGCCAGGCTCTGCTCATAGTGGAAGGCTGCCTTCTTAAAGTCTCCGCGCGTTTCCCAGAGCTGGGCGAGCGCTCGATGCGCGCCCAGCTTTATAGCGGCGCTCTCCGCGTGATGCTGCAGGAGCCCTGCCAATAGAGCAGCCGCGTCGTCCGGCCTCTCCAGCATGTCCAGGCAGTAGGCCATGTTGACGTGTATCTGTACGATTTCGTCACGTACTTCAATCCCGTCTCTGTCAAGTAGCTCCCGGTGAGCCGCCAGTCCGTTCTCCCAATCGCCCTCCCTGAGATAGGAGGTCGCCGCAAGGTTTCTCGCCGCCCGTTCCCTCGCGCGATCACCCAGACCTGCGTACAGGCGGATTGCCTCTTCTACGGCCTTCCTGGCTTCGGCAAAGCGGCGGAGCGCAACATCAGCCTCGGCGAGATAGTAGTGCGCGTCGGCGCTAAGACCTCCCAGCACCTCCTTGCGTTCCGCACAAAGCTTCTCGCAGGCCAGTATGCACCGCCGAAACGTCTTTCTGGCCTGCTCTGCCCTGTAACCAAAAAGAAGCAGAAGGCCTGAGTAGAACGTCGCCTGAATCATCTCCAGCGGCGTCGTCCTGCGCACCGTTTGAAGCATCATCTGAAGCACATCTCGTGCCCGCTCATAGGCCTCCGGAACTCCAGCTTGGACTCTGGAGATCTCTCTGGTGAATTGCATCGATAGCCGCTGAAACGCAGCCCTCTTCCTGTCACTGCCCTCAAGCCGCTCAGCCACCCTGTCACAGATGAAGAGAAGCCGGCGAAACGATGCGTCGTCCAATGCCCCCGGCGCGCTGGCGTCGCCCAAGACGACAACTGCGTTCGAGAGGTCCAAGGTCACTCGCCCGTGTCCATCTATGAGTGCCTGGACCTCGCCTTCCGTTGCGGTCCCCAGGAGACAGCGGGCAAATTCGACCTCCTCTGACGAAAGCTGATCCGTCAGCCACGGGGGCATTGTCGATGATTTAACCTTCGGCATTTTGCTGCCCCTCCCCGCCAGCCACTTCAACTGTCACGCCTTCCCTCAAGCAGTCCACAATGTCCTGAGGAATCGAGAGGCGGAGAAGGCCGCGCTTGGTGGTCCACCCTTTTACTATCTCGCGTCCGTCTCTCAACAGGCGCACCAGCCGAGGGCCCGGCTCAACGCCATCATCCCTTTCGACTGACACTCTCAAGAGCCAACGACCATCTTCGAGTTGCTGTAACGTGACTGCGTACGCGGTGCGCGGCACCACAACAAAGGTCTTGCTGTCCTTCGCGCCTGCGTGAGAAAGCACGATCTCCTCGGGCCTGGCCTCTCCACCGACCATTGGCTGACGCCGGAAGAGCCTGCGACCGGGATCCTCGTCCGAGAAGACGTGGGCAGGAGGCAGCAAGAGAACTTGCCCTGGCAATTCCGTCAGTCTTCCCACGAGAAGCTTCTCGCGTTCCCATCTCTCCCAGTTGACCCCCATGTACTGCCCCTTGATGGCAAGATGACCCTTCTGAAGAAGCTCGTCCAACCACGCGGCGAACATCTCGCGTCTTGGGACAGGTGTGCGGTCGGCACTGTATACCGATACCAGTCTTCCAAGCAGCTCGTCCGCAGGCCACCAGTTCCGCTTAGACTGTTGGGACAACACAACTGCTGTGTGGAGTAGCGCCGCTGGTCCCTGCTGAAGGACTAGGTGCGATGCGATCCGGAGCCCCCCCCGCGTTCGGCTTCCTCGAAGAAGTCCCTGTTGCCGCAAGTTCCGCTCTACCCGCGATATGGCCGAGGGATGGGTCTTCAGCCTCTCGGCAAGCTCACCGAGCTTGGGATAAGCACGGTGCTCGTCGAGGAACACGATGAGTGCCAAAAAGTAGTCTGCAGCCTGGGGAGAAATCGAATAGCCGCGATGAAATGTTCCCATGGCTTCTGGGGAGAGACTACCACCGGACATGCATTCCTCCTGAGTTAGGTAAACCGATTAACGTATACACGGTAATACGGCGGCTGTCAAGTGGCTTTTTTACTCTATCGAGGCTGGACGCCCCACATCCGCCGAATCAGTCGAAGGATTCGCGCAATATCTTCATCTTCTCCCCAGCCACCCATGTCGGCTGGACCAAATGCGGCGCGGCAATATTTGGGGCGAGCCGGAGCAGCTTCATAATGGACGATCTTACCCAAAGGTCCGCCCTGCACGGCCTTCGGTGAAGCCATCGAGGTTCGCTCAGCCGCGAAGTGCGGCCGCAGGATTCGCCAGGACCGCTCGACCACCGGGCACTCGGTGGAGCACACGTGCTGCGAGCGGGGTGCCTCCAAAGGGCTCCCCGCTAGACAGCGCTTGTTTTCGTTTGGCGTGTTCTTATCCTACACATAAATAAAAGTAATGAAATGAACGAGAGCCCCGGCCTCTTACAGGTCCAAACCAGCTTTGGACCTACGCAACTTCCCGGCCCTGGACCCGCGTCACGGGAAGTTCTGGGAGTGCCTTCCTACGGGCTGGCTCCCCTTCTCATCGGTAGCGGGTCCCCCCCAAATCCGGTGGCCGACACCCATACGCATCGTCGCCCAGCCGCTCGCCTTCACGCCAGTCGCATGTTGCCCAGACCGGCAGTCGCATGTCGTCCTACTGCCGCTGCGACCCCACACTCCGTTGCATCAAACACAACAATGCCCTGCATTCGCAGATCCTTCACCCTCTCTGCTGCCACTACGGATGCTCCCCGTCAGATGTTCCAGCAGAGGTCCCACCAATCGCAACGGTGCCCGCTGAGCTCCCCGATGCAGCACTGCTTGCAGACTACTGAGCCCAGCATCTGCTCACAGGTCTGCATAGCTGGAGCAAGCTTCTCGCAGAGCACGCAGGGTCTCGACGAACCCGACCTGTGCTCTTCCGATGAACCAGCAGCATTTCTCCGCTGGCTGCGGATGCTGGGCGCAGGACCCGCCCTCCGAATGGCGTCGCAGCTCATGCCAAATCACCTCCGATTCCCTATTGGCGAGGACCCTTAATCTCGCTTCGTCTGCTCGCCCCGGCGGTCGAAGACCGCAAGCGAGAATTATGGGTCGAGCCATTCAAAGGAGGTGATTTGGCGGCTTCAGTCAGCGCCTGGACGTTCTCCTGCCGGATCCATACCGACGATGAAGGCCTGCGTCGCATAATAGGTGCCGAACCCCTCACTTGGGTCCGCGACCTGAGATTGACAAGCGATGGAGGCCAGACCAGCGACCAACACAGACTTCTGAGGTCAACCAGCGAGGTTCAGCTCACCGCGCCGCGTGTGCCTCACCGGCCAAGTGCAAGTCGCCTCCTGAGGTGATGTATGCAACGACATCTCCGGCTGCGTTCTTCACCACGAAAGAACCGGAAGGCGGAGCAAGTGAGACTTCGTTCTCATACATGGAGCCCGCAAGAACAAGGTTGCCATTGCTATCGACGGTGGCCACCACGGCTCCTCCCACGTTCTTGACAACCAGTTGAGATCCAGGGGTGGTTGTGGGTGAGCTGTTCTGACTGAGTGAGCCCGCAAGCCCCAGGTCGCCCAAGCTGTCGAAGAAGGCAACCGTGATCCCCAAAGAGTTGCGGAGCGGCTCACGCGGCTGAAGGCCTACCACGTCGCTGCAGCGCAGGACGCTACTCATTCCCGCACGTGAGAGCTCGTGCAGATTCCTCGTGGTTCTCATGATGCACTGTGTGAACGGAGCGGTTAGAATACGCATGCGTGCCGGGAACACACAGACCTCCTCGGTGCCCATCGGTGTTGGTAATGAGAAATGGCCGTTCAGCCGAAAGAACCTTGGGAGAATGTGTTGGAGCCCTGGGACACCGTCTCCCGTATGTTAATGGCGCTTCTGCACGTGCTTCGCTCTAAGGGCGTGGTTGACCTCGAAGACTTCCAGGCCCTGACAGACTACCGGTACCAGGAATTCGTATCAGAGAGAGAGGCGCGAGAGGGATCTCATACGCCGCAGCTCCCCACCGCCGAATTGGCACAGATGGCGGGTGTGGGTTCGGGCATGCTCGTCCTGGATGCCGGCTGCGGGTACGGTGGGCCCGCACGAGAATTGGCGGAGGACTTCGGCGCTCGCGTCATCGGTGTGGACCGCGACCCTCTCCGGGTCCTTTACGCAATTCAGGAGACAGCGAGGAAGGGGATGGGCGGGCGTGTGCGCTTCTGCTGGGGTGATTTCAAAGCTCTCCCCTTTCCTGACGCGCTGTTCGATTTCGTATGGTCCATGGAATCTCTGACGGGCCACGATTTGGCATGGCGCGATGACGTTCCGACTGGCCTGGCCCCCGACCTCTTCAAAGAGTTCGCCCGCGTGCTAAAGCCAAGCGGGCGCGTCGCCTGCCAGCTATTCATCCGCGGCCCTGTCGACAGAGACGATCTGCGACGTTTCTTAGACATGACGTCCTTCACCCTCGTTGACATGGACGACTGCACCGAGACCTGGCTTCGGTGCATGTTGGAGTCGATCGAGAACTTGAGGGAGGATAATCCGCGGAAGCAGTCCTGGCAGGTCACTCACGATGAAGCCGTAAGACGGGGCGACAGGTTGTATCGGTTTGTTGCCCGGCGAAGCTGATGCCGCTCCGATTGACAGTCGGACAGCCCGAGAGATCCAGCGGCGCCGACCGGCTGGGGAGCCGGGCTCCAGCACGACTCACACCTGCCAGCCTTGCTGCTTCAGGCGCTCGAAGAGCTCACGGAATACGATGCAGCGGATCGTGGACACGTGCACGTCGCCCAGCTCGCCTTCCGGGCAGACGGTCGAGTAGCACCGGCAGAATCGGTAGTGCTGCAGGTGCTTCTCACGGTAGCCTTCGACCACCTCGCCGAACACGGGGTACCCCTCGCCCGAGTCGCTCATGAAGCAGTCGCCTGGCTTCACCTGGGCCTGCCAGTGCTGGACTCTGGCGTCGGCCGCCTTCATCGCTTTGGTCAGGGCCTCGGCTGCCTCCTCAGCCGTATCGAAGAACTCAACCTTCATGGTTATCACCTCCTTGCTTCTCAATGGCCCCTTTCTGCGGTGCGGGGGACGAGCCCTGCGGCTCCTGCTTCACCTCCACGCGCCCGCTCCCATCAGACGCGGCAGGAGCCGGCCTAAACGATGGCCTTGTAGACGGGTGTATTTGCCCCGGGGCCCGGCATGTCGCCATCCTCCTCTTCTTCCACTGTTCGCGCCGCTCCTCGAGCCTTCCGACCTGCTCCTTGCGCATGGCAAGGATTTTGGCCAGCAAGCCGAAGTCGCGCGGATATGGGCTGCTCATAGCGATCACCTCCTGATGCTCAATTGCGCGAGCGAGGCATCTCCGTTGGCGCTGCGTCTAGGGAGCGCCGCGCGTCAATCGGTCGCGAGACCGAAACGGAGAATGACCGAGTTGGCGCAGATCGGGAGGAGGTGATCGGCCTGGGACAGCCCGTGCGGGACGCCCGGCTGGCGCCCAGCTCGCCGAGCCCGGTGGCGAGACAGGCCTGGCACCAACGGGGCAGTTACTAAGCCCCGATCGCACGGAGGTCAGCCGGGTTGGTTTTGTGCCCACAAGCGTGTACATTACGTCCGGCGAGCCGTTAGCTTGGCCAGAGTTGGCCTCCGAGCAACTACCCGAACCGTTTCAGCCTGGATTGGGGCTTCATCTACGGAGGGGCACCGAATGAGCGCGAACGTAACGTGGAAGACCTGAAACCGCTGGTTGAGAAAGCGCAGGCCGGTGACGTCAAGGCCTACGGCGAGATCGTAGGGCGACTGCAGGATATGGTCTACGGGTACGCATTCTCCCTTCTCGGCGACTTCCATCTGGCGCAAGACGCGGCTCAGGAGGCATTCATTCAGGCCTACCGAGACCTCAACATGCTCCGCAAGCCGCTTGCCTTCCCGAGCTGGCTGCGCCGGATAGTCTTCAAATACTGTGACCGCACCCTCCGGCAACGTCGTCCTCGTACGGGCTCACTGGACGCTGCAACCAGCGAACCGGTGTCTAACGAGCCCGGACCGATGGAAACGGCGGAGAAGAGGGAGCTGAAGTATCGTGTCCTGGCGGCAATTCGTAACCTGCCCCAGGACCAGCGTATGGTGACCACGCTCTACTACATCAATGGTTACTCGGTCAACGACATCGCCAACTTCCTTGAGACGCCCGCCGGCACGGTCAAGCGGCGTCTCTATGATTCCCGCAAGAAGCTCAAGGAAAGGATGATGGAAATGGTTGCTGAGGAACTGAAGGCTTCGAAGCCGGGCCCGGATTTCAGGGCGCTCATCGAAAAGGCGGCGGTGCTGCAAAGCCAGAAGAAGTACCATGAAGCGCTGGCTGTTCATCAACAGGCAGTCAGCGTCGCAAGCCACGACGGCCAGATCAGCGTTGGGGCTGAGACCTACCCCCGCTTTATGGGTTCCTACATGAAGGAGGGCGCAGGTCTGCAATTCGCGGAAGGGATCCTAACAGGAGTGCCCGCTGATCCCAGCCCTGAGCAGATGCTGAAGACGATCGAGCAACTGATTCTCGCCGGCTGGGGCTTTGTGGGCGGAGAGAAGCCTGAGCGGGCGGCCGAGCAGGCCGAGCGCGTGCTCGAGTATGCGGAAACCATCAAGGGACGTCCGTGGTACCGGTTCTACCGAAGCGGGGCGCTGTCGCTCCTCTACCGCGCGGCGGTCTTGCAGGGCAATGAGGCAGAAGTGGCTCGACGGCTGGACGATGTTCATGCGAATCTGGCGGCATATGAAAGGGACCTTGCCGCTGCCTGCCCCGGATTGAACCGGAGCACGGACACAGATGACAAGGAGAAACGGGCGTGGTTCGACGGGGTGGGAAATGCTTATCACAACCTGGCGGTCAACGTCCCGCGTTCACGAGGAGATAACGTGGAGGCACTGCGTTTGATGCGTCGAGCGACGGAACTCCGCGATCTGTGGGTGACCTATTCCATACTCTCGGCCTGGGCACTCTCGGTAGAAGGCGACCGACAGGCCTCTCTCGGGTACTTGAAGAGGGCGGCCGAATCAGATGGCGGGAAATATCTCAAGGCCCTGAGAAGGAATTTCGATGAATACGAGGACTTCGCACCTGTGCGAGAGGACCGCGACTTCCTCGCCGTCCTGGCTGAGTGAACGCCCCTCGCCCCCGGGTTCACCTCCTCCACACACTGGCCCGGCAACTAACCAAAGCCATCAACCTGGCGAGGGGTATTAGCTACCCACTTGCCTGATTGGTTGCCCGTCGGACCCACTTCTCAAGCTCCTCAGCCAGCTCAAACAGCTCCTTCACCTTCTCCTTCACCGGCATCTGCACTACGCTCAAAGCCAGCGATGCGGTGCGGGCACAGGAGAGGCGAGTTATCAGCTCATCTCGCGAGCCCGTACGAGCTGTGGGCGGTCTTTCTGCCTGAGCTTGGGCCTTCTTGAACTCCGCGTCTCCCAGCTTCTCAAGGTCGTAGATTCGGGGGTATTGCCCGTCGCCCACACGAAGCCTGACCTTGTCTTCAGGCTTCACATGGTTCTGGGCCGCCAGGCCCTTCCAGTCGAAGTAGCCCTCTCCTTCTATCCTCAAGACCACGTACTCCTGGCCTTTTTCAGTGGCCTTGTCCAGGATGTCCTGAACTACGCCCACTACTTCCTTTGCCATCCATATCACCTCAACTTCTTGAACATGAGCCCCGCCCAGGGGCTTGCGGACCCGGCAGAGCCCTTGGGCCTTCTTGTGGAGGTCATACCTCGTCCTTCGTCCTCTCCAGTGCCCAGTCGACCTGGCTCCAGTGCTGCATCTCATCGAATCTCTTTATGCGCTGCTCTATGATGTGGACCCGCCTGTGAATACGATCCACACTCTCCTCGAAGTTCTTCTTTGTGAGAGCCGCGCTAGCGTCGCTGATGATTTCCTGCAGCAGCTCATCCACGTCAATCCGCCTCATGTTCGCCACCCCGTGATTCTATTGCGGCGTGAGGCTTATATCTCTCGATGCCTTTCTGGCGCTGCTCGCTTCCAGACCGGTGTTCCCGAGTCGCCATCACCGCATCCCGTTCCGCCTGCCACATCTCCTCCTCGAATCGCCTGTTCCGCTCCGAGCATTCGTCGCAGACCGATTCCCACTCGGGTATCACAGTCGCATGACACACGTGGCAGCGATGCGCATTACCATCAAGCGTGTATTTCATATGACCACCTCCTCAGATGTCCATCGTCAATGTAGACGCTCGAACCGTCTCGGCCAGGTCCTTCGATTCGAGCAACTCCCTCAGCCGTGAACCCTTCGCAGCCGAGACCGGAAGGGCTATCCGGTCTGCCACACGGAGGGCCTCCTCCACGCTCATGAACTCCCGGGTGCTGGCCTTCGCAGTGCCCTCTCGATCGACCACCAGCACAAGGGCTTTCCTTGCTGCATCCTTGTGGTCGAACACGGCCACGTCAACGAAGAGCCCATTCCCAACCGGCGTCCAGGCATCGTTGTCGCTTTCGGGCAGCAATCCCGCCGTTAAAGGCCTAACTGCACACACGGAATCCACCTTCAGCCCGGTCGCCCTCTCCAGGTACACTGCCGCAGCAGCAGCCCTCAGCGTCCCCAACCGGCAAGCTTTCTCGTAGTCCATATCAAACACCTCCCTTCAGCAGGCCCCCTTCCGAAGCCCGCCATCTGATTCGGCATTTCAACGTTCAGGTGAGGCGGTTGATCCGCCCTCACGCCCCCGAAGGGGGAAAAGCTCATTACCGCCATAGACTTGCCGTTAGGCGTCGGAACTGACTTGGCGGATAAGAGCTTTTGTGGACCACTAGCAGGGAGCCTCGCCGCGGGAGCTTCTGTCGGGTATAGCGGGACATCCCCTCGCGGGTGTCCCCTAGCCGTAAACCGGGTGCAAAGGTTCACGAAGTGGGTCAGACCTTCATGCCCTTGATGAAACCCACATTCAGAAAGAGAGCAGCCATATCCGAGTAGGAGGAGATTACACGCAACCTACACCGCAGCCTTTATTAGCCAACGCCACCAAGTAGTACTCAAGGAGGTGTTCACCATGCGTAGAGGAAGACGCCCCAAAGCGGACAAAGCCAGGAAGCACCGGAGACCTTCCGTCGGGCGTGTTGATGCCAAGCTTCCCGACGGTGTGATAGAGCAGATCGATAGGCTCGTGGCCGACAGGATCTACCTGACCAGGGCTGACTTCGTAAGATCCGCGGTTAGAGAGAAACTCCTATCAGAATCCGTCTCAGCTGTTGATGCTACAGTGGCAACAAGAAGCAGCGTATCAAGACCGTAATGCCAGCTCAGGTTCCCTGGGCCTGACA
>Ga0180432_10003376_pt1 | contig 22852 bp, 18 predicted proteins | sample SS_ome_10_FD_132414 | JGI IMG/M metagenome (GOLD analysis project Ga0180432, IMG submission 132414) | Hypersaline lake sediment archaeal communities from the Salton Sea, California, USA - SS_1_MS_2 metaG | ecosystem: Environmental > Aquatic > Non-marine Saline and Alkaline > Hypersaline >...
CCCGACGGGCGGCGTGACCATCACAGCGCTGCCGGACCTGATCCTGGACTGGACCCACGTGCCGCTGGACGGGGGCACCGAGCTGCACTACCGGTTGGAGGTGGACGGCGAGCAGCAGGTGCGAAGTGCCTCGTTCTACGCGATTGATCACATCGCCGACGGAGAGCACACCTGGCGCGTGCGGGTGGAGGACGAGGCAGGCAATACGTCTTCGTGGACCGGGCTGGAGACGTTCTTCGTCCATAGGCGCCACGCCTGGCTCCCGCTCGTATTGCGCAACCACGGCGGGGATGGGCCGCGGTGCGTCAACCTGATCCAGAACGGCGGATTTGAGGCGGACGCGGCCTGGCTTGTCAACCCCGAGGAGGGATACCCGGCCTACTCTACGGTGCAGGTTCACGCAGGATCCAGAAGCGGCGTCGCGGGATTCAGCGGCGTCCCCTGGTCATCCGTACGCCAAGCGGTTGAGATACCAGCGGGTTCCCATCCTACCCTCCGGCTGTGGCTCTATCCAATCAGTGACGAGAGCGCAGCGCAAGACTATCAGTACGTGACGATATGGGACCAAAGCGGCGATCCGTTCAACCTCGAGCTGACGGCCAGCAACGCCCAGGCGTGGCGTCAGGGCGAGTTCGACCTGAGCGACTTTGCCGGTGAGCGTATCACCCTGGTGATCGGGGCCAAGAACACCAGCGAGCATACCCTGACTCGGCTGTACATAGACGACGTCGAGCTCGAGGTGTGCGAGTAGAGTCGCTCACCGCGCGAGGTCAAGACAGCCGGGAGTCCGGAAAGGAGACTAGGTTGGTGGTCGCAAACAACGTCGTGACCGACTGCTGCCCCCAGTGTGGTGGATCCCTGCCGCCGACGGGCGGCGACCACCTCATCTGCGAGTACTGCGGCTCCTCCCTGATCCGGCTTTCCACCGGGAAGCGCGCGGAGGCACAATCCTGGGGCGTGCGGCTGCGGACGGTGTCCTGCATCGATCACCAGGGCGTGGGCGGCGAGGCCTTCCGCCTCCTCATCCCCGCCGACTGGACTTTCCAGGGCGGCGTCCAGTGGCTGATGAACAACCCGGGCTTGCCTGCTGTCATTGCGTTCCGCGCTCAGAACCCCCAGGGAGCCGAGGCCTTCGAGGCCTTCCCCAACCTCCCTTTCTACTGGACGAACAATCCGATGCTCACCATGACCTTCCCCGTGGGCAGCCTGTACTACGGCAACGAGGTCCGGCCCCCCGGCCCGGCGCTCCAGGTCCTGCGCGAGATCGTCATCCCCCGTTTCCGCAGTCAGATGCCCGACCTCCAGGTCGTCCAGGAGGAGCATCTACCCACGTTGGCCGCCGAGATGCAGGCCAGCAGCCCCGTCGCGCCCACCCAGCTTGCCAGCGCCGACGGCGCGCGGGTGCGCATCCGGTATCAGGAGGGGCAGGGAACCGTCGAGGAGGACGTCTACGGCGTTGTGGAGGTCAGTCAGCAGCCGGGGCCGATGATCATGGGCGGCGTGCAGCACATCTTCTGGATGGCTGACTATCTCTTCTCCTTCCGCGCCCTGGCCGGCCATCTGGATCGGCTTTCCGACGTCTTCACCGGCATGGTGCGCTCCTTCCAGCTCAACCCCGGGTGGTACAGTCGGCACAGCCAGGTGAGCCAGACGATGATCCAGAATCAGATCCAACAGATCCACCACGTGGGGCAGGTCAGCAGGATGATCAGCCAGACAAGCGATCAGATCAGCGACATGGTGATGGATTCCTACAACGAGCGCCAGCGGACGCTGGACCGGCTTTCGGACCAGTTCAGCCAGGCCATCCGGGGGGTCGACGAGTATCATGACCCGCTGGGCGGTCAGAACGTGGAGCTGCCCGGCGGCTACCGACAGGCCTGGGCCAATGGCCTGGGAGAGTACATCGTCACCGACGACGTAGGCTTCAACCCAAACGTTGGCTCGACTATGAACTGGGAACCCATGGAGCGTCAGTAGGCTTCGGTCCTACGACGTTGGCTACCTAGAAGGACGGTGCGACGATGGGCGATTTCGACAGCATGGACGACACGGTCCGCAGCCCCCGGCCGAGCACGGCCGGATCGGGAGGCCTCGGCGGCGGGAACTGGTCGGAGATCCCTGCGCGCGTCTGGATCTTCGCCGTCATTGCAGCTGCCCTCCTCTTCGCGCTGTTTGGGTTCTGGGCCCTCTATCTCTTCCGCGGCCGTCTCGGCGCCGCCGGTCCGACGCCGACAGCCATCATCTGGACCCCAACGGCCTCCCCTCCTCCAACGGCCACGCTTCCACCCGAAGGGACCGAGTCGGGAAACGGGGATGCCGGCACCGGGGCCACCCCCACGCCCTCCGAAGAGATCGCGGTGGGGACGTACGTGGAGGTGGCCGGCACCGGCGGCTACGGCCTGAGCCTCCGCGAGGGCCCCGGTGCCAACTATACGCGCCTTTCCATCGCCGCCGACGGCGAGACCTTCCTGGTCATCGACGGCCCCCAGATGTCGGCCGGCTCGCCGTGGTGGGAGATACGCGATCCGGATGATGAGGCTCAAACCTGGTGGGCGGTCGGGAACTACCTGAACCCGGTGGCGCGCCCGTAGCTTCGAGGTGACTGGGGGTAAAGGGTTGAATTGTAGTACTATACGAAGTATACTGACCCTGCCGCATCCTGTGCGGTGCGGTGAACGGGACGGAGCGTGCCATGGCAACTGACAACGTCGAGAAGCGGATCCAGGAGCTGCGTAACCAGATCCGGCACCACAACTACCGCTACTACGTCCTCAATCGCCCGCTCGTCAGTGATGCCGAGTACGACGCGCTAATGGACGAGCTCCGCGTCCTGGAGCACGAGCACCCGCAGCTGGTCACCCCGGATTCCCCCACCCAGCGCGTGGGGGCCGAGCCGGCCGAGGCATTCACGAAGGTGGATCACCCCGCGCCGATCCTCAGCCTGGACAAGGCGTCCAGCGGGGATGAGCTGCGGGCCTGGTGGGAACGGGTCAGCAAACACCTGCCCCCCAAGGTGGAGGGCGTGGCCTGGGTCGTCGAGCCCAAGCTCGACGGGCTGACCGTCGTGCTCCACTATGAGAATGGGCTCTTCGTCCAGGGTGCCACCCGCGGCAACGGGTTCGTCGGGGAGGACGTGACCACCAACCTGCGGACCGTGCCCACGGTCCCGCTGCGCATCCCTGTACCGGGAACGGCGGACCCGGACCAGGCGGCTCCCGACTCCGGCGTCACGTCGATGGTTCCTCCGGTGTCAGCCGGCACCGCGGTCCCCGAGCGGCTGGTCGTGCGCGGGGAGGCCTTGATGCTCATCGATGACTTTCAGAGACTGAACGAGCGGGAGCTGGAGGCAGGCCGGGACCCGTTTGCCAACCCACGCAACGCTGCCGCCGGCAGCCTCCGGCAGCTGGACCCGCGGGTCACCGCCGAGCGCCCTCTGACCCTGCTCACCTATGCCATCGTCGATGCCGACGGCCATGTGCCGGACACCCAGTGGGAGACGCTCTCCTACCTCCAGGGCCTCGGCTTCCGCATCTCTGAATACGTCAGGCGCTTCGAGGCCCTCGAGCCGCTCCTCGAGTACTGCGAGGCCTGGATCGAGCGGCGCGAGTCGGTGCCGTATGAGGTGGACGGTCTCGTGATCAAGATCGACGATCTGTCCGCGCAAGAAGCGATGGGCGTCGTCGGGCGGGCGCCGCGGGGAGCCGTGGCCTTCAAGTTCCCCGGGCGCGAGGCGACCACGGAGCTCCTGGACATCGGGGTCAACGTCGGCCGGACCGGGGCTCTCGTTCCCTACGCCATCCTGGAGCCCGTGAGAGTCGGCGGAGTGACCATCCAGAAGGCCACACTCCATAATTTCGAGGACCTGGAGCGGAAGGACATCCGCATTGGCGACCGCGTCGTCGTCCGCCGGGCCGGGGATGTGATCCCGTACGTGGTGGGTCCCGTCATGGAGGCCCGGACGGGCGACGAGACACCGTTCCGGCCGCCGACCGTCTGCCCCTCGTGCGGCCAACCGGTGGTGTCGCGGGAGGGTGAGGTGGCCGTCATCTGCGTCAACGTCGACTGCCCGGAGCAGCGGGTTCAACGGGTGACCCACTTCGCCGGGGTCATGGACGTCGACGGCCTGGGCGAGCGTACTGTTGTCCTGCTCATTGAGGCCGGGTTGGTCGGGAACGCGGCCGACCTCTACAGTCTTGATCGTGAGGCACTGATCGAGCTGGAGGGTTTCGCCGAGACGAGCGCCGACAACCTGCTGGCCTCCATCGAGGCCACGAAGGAGCGCCCGCTGGCGCAACTGCTGGCCGCCCTGGGCATCCAGGGGGTCGGGGGTGTCGTGGCGCGCACCCTGGCGCGCCACTTCGGTTCCCTGGAGGAGCTGGGCAGGGCATCAGCCGAGGCCCTGGAGGGGATCGAGGGCATCGGCCCGCACACGGCGCAGGCCGTCGTCGGCTGGTTCGCGCAAGAGCACAACGGTGCCTTCATGGAGCGGCTCCGAGCCGCCGGCGTCAACACCCGGCGGCAGCGTCCCGTGGAGCCCGAGACCGGTCCGCTGGAGGGCCTGACCTTTGTCATTACCGGCACCTTGTCCCGTCCGCGCAAGGAAATCGCGGCGGAGATCGAGGAGCTGGGCGGCAGGGTCACCGGCGGCATCAGCGGGAACACGGACTACCTAGTGATCGGGGAGTCCCCCGGCCGCTCAAAGGTGGCCAAGGCCGAAGAGCTGGGGACGTCGCGGATCGGTGAAGCTGAGCTTGGAGAGCTTACGGAGGGTGACGGCCCATGACATCGCGCCTAGATACGATCCATTGTCTCCAAGAGGTGGATCTGTGACGCCCTCCCTCGAGAGCAGTGGCACGGCCCGAGGCTGCAGCCGCGCACCTACTCTCCCGCGCACTCTCAGGCAGCCGTGTGGCCTCATGGTCGTGCTCGCTCTCATCGTAGGGGTCTCGCTGCTCTTCCCCGGGGGGCTTCGAGCTGACGTGGGCCCCAAGCCCCAGATGACGTTCCATCTCAGGTTCCAGACGGTCGAGCCCCTGCGCGTGCGCGGCGGGGTCCAGCTCCAGTGCGAGGCCTCGGACTGTTCCGATGGCGAGCCGCTGGAGGAACTGGGCCCCCAGTCCTTCTGGTGCCACGACGGCTCGTGCTCGTCGCTGGCCTATGGGTATGCGACCTACAACCAGCTGCGGCTCGGCTTCTCCGACGGCATGACGCGCACGAGCAACGTCTTCGCCTCCGGACCCTTGAAGAGCGAGTACCGCGTGACCGTCCGCGAGGAAGACCTCCTGGTCGAACGGACCGGGGTGGGCCGCGGGGCGGACCCCTTCCTCCAGGTTGCGTTCGGCCGCCTGGCCGGGCTTGCCGCGGTTGTGGTTTCCGCCCTGACCGCCCTGGCTCTCACCATCTGGTTGGCGGCCCGGGGCCTGCGGGGCGAAGATCCCGACGCCCATCCTCCCGGCGTGTTGGCGCTGGGCTGGTTGGCGGCGATACCGCTCCTGGATCTGGGCACGGCACACTCTTGGGCGCCCCTGGCCACGTTGGCCATTGAGGGGGCAGTGGTGCTCCTCTTCACCGCCGTGACCGGGCGGGGCATCTTTCGCTGGATGACGTACCTGCTGCTCGTTAACTTGATCAGCCAGCCCCTCCTCTGGCTGACTCTCTCCGCCCAGGGAGCTGCCCTTCTCTATCTGGTCCTTCTAGCCGTCGCCGAGCCGGTCATCTGGGGCTTGGAGGGGACACTCCTCTATCTGTTAGGCGGGAGAAGCCTGAGCGTGGGGAGGAGCTTCCTGTTGAGCCTGGCGATGAACGGGCCCAGTGCAATCATCGGCCTGCTCCTAGCGTTGTGAGGCATCAGTAGTTGTGAGGTATGTCACTATGGCAAACGTCTTCTTGAAGAAGGGGCGCGCGGCGCCCGTTGTACGCCGACACCCGTGGGTTTTCTCGGGGGCCATTCACCACATCGACGGCGACCCGGCCGACGGCGACGCGGTCGATGTCCTCGACGCTGGCGGGAACTGGCTTGCTCGCGGCACGTTCAACCGGAGCTCACAGATCAGGGTCCGGCTACTGACCTGGGATAAGGACGAGGTGATGGAGGCCCGCTTCTGGCGCGACCGTCTGGAGCAGGCTGTCACCGCCCGCCGTGCCCTCGGCCTCGGTGCCGGCTCCTCAGCCACCCCAGAGACGACGGCCTACCGGTTGGTGAACGCCGAATCCGACTACCTTCCCGGGCTGATCGTCGACCGGTACGGCGATTGGCTGCTCGTCCAGTTCTTGACGCTGGGCGTCGACTGCCGCCGGTCCGTCATCGTGGAGAGCCTGGTGGAGCTTCTGGAGGCGGACGGCATCCGTGGCATCTATGAGCGCTCCGACGTCGACGTGCGCCAGAAGGAGGGGCTCGAACAGCGCACAGGCGCTCTCTGGGGGGACGAACCGCCTGACCTCCTGGAGATTCGCGAGAACGGCCTGCGCTTCCTGGTCGACCTGCGGGCTGGACACAAGACGGGTTTCTACCTCGACCAGCGTGACAACCGGGCCCGCTTCTCCGCCCACTGCGAAGACGCCGAGGTGCTCGACGGCTTCGCGTTCACCGGTGGATTTGCAGCTTATGCCGCTGCTGGCGGAGCGTCGAGCGTAACCCTCGTGGACAGCTCGGCTCCATCCCTGGAGCTCGCCCGGAGAAACATCGCCCTCAACGCGGGCGTGCCCGCGGCCAGGCTCCGCGATGCCACGCTGATTGGCGAGGAACGGCACTTCGAGTACCTGGAGGCCGACGTCTTTGAGGCCCTGCGCCGCTTTCGCTCACAGGGCCGCTCCTTCGACGTCATCGTCCTCGATCCGCCCAAGTTCGCGCACACCAGGCGCGACGTCGACAAGGCCGCGCGGGCCTACAAGGACATCAATCTCCTGGCCCAGCAGCTCGTCCGCCCCGGAGGTCTGATCTTCACCTTCTCTTGCTCCGGACGTGTCTCCGCCGATCTCTTCCAGAAGATCGTGTTCGGCGCCGTCGAGGACTCGGAGCGGAAGGCCCAGATCATCGGCTGGATGAGCCAGGGGCCGGACCACCCGGTGGCCCTTACGTTCCCCGAGGGCGCGTACCTCAAGGGTTTGATCTGCCGTGTATGGTAACCCCCGGCGCCGGAGCCGATCTCGCGGGACGGACCCGTCAGCGCCGCGGCGCTCTACCTGCTCCCGGTCCGGCCCATGCAGCCCTGCTGGAGACCCGGGGCTGACATGAGGAAGACCCTCAACCGTCTCGTCTGGCTGGGCCTGATCGCCTGGACGGGGGCCGGCTTGATCCTCGGCATCGCCGTCGTCCGCGCGCGACTCCGCAACCCGCCCTGGCAGATCACGCGGGTACCGCCGGATGAGGTGATTGAATTCGTGCTGTACACGGTGCACGACGGGGTCCTCAAGTTGACGGCTCACCTCTACGAGCTCGACCCCGATGCCGATCCAACCGTCCGGCTGGCCGTCAGGCGCGGGGATGATTGGGAAGAGGTGGCCGCGACGACCGTCGCCGCGCCGGACTGGACCGCCGTCTTCCGGGTCGAGGAGTGGGACGCGAGCAGGGACCATGCCTACCGCGTCTCCCACGGTTCCACCGCCCACTATACCGGCACCATCCGGCAGGATCCAGTCGACAAGGACGAGATTGTGGTCGCGGCCTTCACGGGGAACTCGAACCGCGACCGCGGACCGCGACCTGACGTGCTTGAGAACATAGAGAGGCTCGACCCCGATCTCCTCTTCTTCTCCGGCGACCAGGTGTACGACCATCACACCCACTTCGAGTCCTGGCTCCTCTTCGGCCGCCAGTTCGGCGAGATCACGCGGAGCCGGCCCACTGTGGTCACCCCTGACGACCACGACGTGGGCAACCGGAACTTGTGGGGCGCAGGGGGCGCCGTCGGCCCTGGAGGCTACCAGGATCCCAACTACGTCCGTCAGGTCGAGAGGGCGCAGACCAGCCACCTGCCCGACCCGTACGACCCCACGCCCATAGAACGGTCCATCGGCGTCTACTACACGTCGCTCACCTGGGGCCGGGTCGGGTTCGCCGTCATCGAGGACCGCAAGTTCAAGTCTCAGGTCGACGTATTGGACCGGCAAGAACTGGTTGAAGCGGGCGTTGACTTCTCACGGGAGGATCACATCAAGGAGCTGCCCGACCCCGGTCTTCTCGACGTGCCCGACGCGAGTCTCCTGGGGGACCGCCAGCTCGCCTTCCTCCGCCACTGGTCCGCCGATTGGACCGGCCAGGATATGAAAGCCATCCTCTCGCAGACCCCGCCGGCCATGACGACCCAGGTCCACAGCTCTCGGCGGTATCGATTGGCCGCGGATCTCGACTCCAACGGGTGGCCGCAGAGCGGGCGTGACCGGGCGCTCCGCGAGATCCGGAAAGGCTTCGCGCTGATGATCAGCGGGGATCAGCACCTGGCGACCGTGGTCCACCACGGGGTCGACGACTGGGAGGACGCCGGGTACTCCTTCGCCGTGCCCTCCATCGTCAACCACTTCCGCCGCTGGTGGCGTCCGCTGGAGCCTCCCCGGGACGTACCCGAGGGCGAACTGGAGTACAGCGGGCGCTTCCTCGACGGCTTGGGCAACCGGATCACCATGATGGCCTACGCCAATCCCGATCCGAGCCGCCGTCGCTACAATGAGTGGCTGGCGGAGGCTGCCGGGTTCGGCATCGTCCGCTTCGATAAGCGAACCCGTGAGATCACGATGGAGTGCTGGCCCCGAGGCTGCGACGTCAGCGACCCGGATTGCCGGCAGTACCCGGGCTGGCCTGTGACCATCGCCCAGGAGGAGAACTACGGTCGGCAGCCTATCGGCTATCTGCCGACGCTGGAGATCACTGGGCCGGAGGACCCCGTCGTGCAGGTGATCGACGAGACGTCGGGCGAGATCCTCTACACGTTGCGCATCCATGGGCGAAGCTACCGCCCCGCCGTCTTCTCTCAGGCGCCCCACACCATCAAGGTTGGGGAGGGCGATGCCCTGAAGGTTTACGAGGGCGTGCAGCCGCTCGCGGCTGGCGAGCAGGCTACCCTCGCCGTCACCCTGCCGGAGGCCCCTTGAGCGCTCCGGTCAGCACCGGGAGGGTAAGCCATGTCCCTTGAACGTCGCACAACCCGTTGGGCTGTCACGTGGACCACAATCCTGGCCGTCTTCGCACTCCTTCTCCTACTCGCGAATCGATTCACCGAGGGGGAACGGTTCTACGACGTGCCCTCGATGGTCACTGTCGCCGTGGCCCTCGCCGGCTTGCTCGTTCTCCAACGCGCCACCGCGGCATCCGGGCTTTGGCGGGTACACACGCGGCAGATCGGTCTGATGGCCGCCGGGACCCTCATCTACGTCCTTCTCGCCTACATCTTCAACGACGTCCTCGCCCTCTCCCTGGGTCCCGTTCCGCTCCGCCCGCAGATCTGCATACCGATCCTGCTCGGCTATGCCCTGACACCGGCCGTGGGCTTCTTCGCCGGCGCGACGGGGAGCCTGCTCGGCGATTTCGTCACAGGTTGGGGCGTCTTCCCAGCCTGGCACATCGGCGATGGGCTGACGGGGCTCGTCCCGGGCCTCATCCCTCTCATCTCGTCGGAGCGCCGGAACCTCCGCTACCTGTCCACAGCCGTCATCGTCAGCATGGCCCTCACGGCGGCTGTCATCTTCGTCCATCCCCGGGCCCCTGAGCCCTGGACCGGGGAGGTCACCAACTTCTCCTTCTGGGCATGGGTTCTGCTGGTCGAGGCCGTGATCATGCTCGCCAACAGCTACCTCCTCGAGCGCGTGAGCGTTGTTTTGGCGGGCATCAACCTCTGGGGCGCCCTCGGTATTCTCGTCGGCCACGGCTTCACATCCCTGGCCCACATATGGATCTATGAGTACAGTGTTGGGACCGCCCTCATTGGAGAGTTCGCTCCTGCGATAGCAGCTGACACCTTGAATCTCATCATCTTTGCGCCTCTCTTGCTCGCGGCCTACAACGCCGTGCGGTCGCCCGGCACGTAGTCGTTCCCAATGTATAGGTGTCGACAGCGCCGCCGACTGGACGCCCCGTGGGACGGTTGGACTGGAAGGGGCCGGAACCGGAAAGGGAGGAGGGAGAGACTCCCTGGCGCGTGCGGTGGGGCACCCTACACGGAGGTCGTCTATGACGTTGAATGATGTCGGTTCTCCCTGGCTCTCCAGCCTGGTGAGCGTGACACTGGCGGCGCTAGGCGTCGCCCTGGCCCAGTTCCTAGAGCGGCGCATCGCCCGCTTGATCAGGACGATGGAGCCCCTCCAAGAGGGCCGGCGCAAGCAACTTCTCACGCTGGTCGGCACGGCCCGTTGGATCGTCGTCGCCATCGTGGTGGCCTCTGTGGGTTTGATGGTCCTCAATCACTTCGTCGACGTCACGCCCGTATTGGCCAGCGTTGGCGTGATCGGACTGGCCATCAGCCTCGGCGCGCAGACCCTTATGAAAGACGTGCTCGGTGGTCTCTTCGTCCTCATCGAGAACCAATACGCTGTCGGCGACGTGATCAAGATCGGGGAGATCGCAGGTCAGGTCGAGCGTATCACCCTCAGAACCACCAGCATCCGCTCCCTTGACGGCAGCCTGAACCTGGTGCCTAACGGTGAGGTGCGCATCGTATCCAATCTCACCCGCGACTGGTCCAAGGCCCTGGTCGACGTTGGCGTGGCGTACGAGGAGGACCTGGATGAGGTAGTGGTCGTCTTGACGGAACTGGCCGAGGAGCTGACGGTTGATGAGGAGCTTGCTCCCCTGCTGATCGGTACCCCGGAGGTGATCGCCCCGGTCAGCCTGGGGGATGGCTCTATGGTTGTCCGCGTGACGGCGAAGACGATTCCCGGAGCTCAGTGGACGGTGAAGCGCGTCATCCAGAAACGCGTGCTCCAGGTCTGCGCCCGGGCGGGCATCGAGCTGCCCTATCCGCGCCAGGAGGTCCTCATCCGCAGGACCGACCTTGAGGGCATGCCAGCCACCGGTAGAGGTGGAGGTCCCGAGGCCGGCCCCGGGACGGAGGCCCCGAGCCCCTGACGCTGTCTCGTCCCGACGCGACTTCGCCGAGCCGCGGGCGGCTCACAAGATCGGGCGGCGAGCCTTGCTATCCAACCCGGCCGACGGCCTGCCTCGGTGTCTGATGTGGGATTCCGGATGGCACGTCGGGCCTCGCTGGGCCTGCGTCCCTTTGTGCGTTTTCCCGCTTTGATATAGAATGGCGTCACCGTACAGCCTCATTCGGAGATCGCACGTCGGCAACGTGACCCCAGCGGGAGGAGTTGAGCAGCGTGCGTCGTCACGGACATGCGGGATCGCAGAGCCAGTCTCCCAAAGGCGGAACCCACCCCGCCGGCCTTAGGTCTGTGCCGGGACACCTCAGGTGGGAAACTGGCCCGCTCTCACCACGCTCCAATCGATCCCCCACTGCTCCATCGCTCGGCCAACGATGACTGTACGAATGATTGCGACGACGACTCGGCGAATGATGACGACGTTGGAGCGCGAAGGAGGTGAACACCCCACGGACCACAAACGGTAGGCGGACCCTGATCTGGCAGGATCGACTATCTCAAGGAGGCAAATGGCATGATACTGAGGCATCGGGTTGCCATCGTGGGTGCGGGTTGGAGCGGATTCCGCTCCATCTCACCCGACCTATCGTATAAGGAACTGATGTATGATGCCGCCGTCAAGAGCTACGAGGATGCAGGCATCGATCCGCGTCGAGACGTGGATAGCTTCGTCAGCGTGGGCGAGGACTACCACGAGGGCATCAGCATCATGGATGAGTACGTGCCGGATCAACTGAGCGCGCTCCATAGGCCCGTACAGACTATCGCGGGCGAGGGGATCCACGGCCTGGCTGCGGCGGCGATGCAGATCCTCACCGGGCAGTTCGACGTCGTGGTGGTCGAGGCCCACTCCAAGGCGTCCAACGTGCTCACCCTCCCCTATGTAGAAGCCTTCGCCTTCGACCCCGTGTACAACCGGCCGCTCAAGGCGCATCCCATCTATGTGGCGGGTATGGAGATGCTCCGCTACCTGGCCGAGACGGCCACGACGCACGAGGAGTGCGCGGCTGTGGTCGCCAAGAATCGGGCGAACGCGCTCAAGAACCCCTCGGCCGGTCACCCGGCCGCCCTATCCATCGACGACGTGCTGATCTCTGGACCGGTCGCTGAACCGCTCACAAGGCTGGAGTGCGCGGACCACAGCGACGGGGCCATTGTCTTCGTCCTGGCCTCGGCAGAGACCGCGAGAGCCCTGACAGACCATCCCGTCTGGCTTCGAGGCATCGGCTGGGCCAACGATACCTTCCGGTTGGAAAGCAGGCCCTGGGGGGACGCCCGGTATGCTCGAGCCGCTGGCGAGATGGCCTATCGTACGGCGGGCATCCAGAGCCCCCGGGAGGAGATCGACTTCGCCGAGATCGACGACACCTTCGCCTACAAGGAGCTCCAACACACGGAGGCCCTCGGCCTCTGCCCCCCGGGCGTCGCCGGAGAGTGGACACTGGCGGGCGGGACGGCGTCAAGCGGGGCGTTCCCCGTCAACGTGTCGGGAGGCGCTCTGGGACAGGGGCACCTCCTCGACGCGACAGGCCTGGCCCGGGTCCTGGAGGTCGTGCTCCAACTCCGCGGGGAGGCGGGTCAGCGCCAGATCGAGGGCGTCGAGACCGGCCTGGCCTTTGGCTGGCGGGGCGTGCCGACCACGGGCGGTGCCGCCGTGGTCCTAGGGAATTAGGAGGCGAGCCATGTACGGGAATCGTATGAAAGGGAACACCCCGCGAGTCGCCGTCGTCGGCGCCGGCATGACGAAGTTCGTGCGCCGCGCCCAGGAGACCGCCAAGGAGCTGGCCTGGGAGGCCGCTCACCTGGCCCTCCAGTCCTGCGAGATGACCCTGGATGACATCGATGCTGTGGTCATCGGCACGGCTCCGGACGCTTTCGACGGCGTCCATATGAAGAGTGAGTACCTGTCGGACGGCTGCGGTGGATGGGGCAAGCCGGTCATTCGCGGATACGTCGGGGGGGGCACGGGCGTCTTCGCCGCCATCCAGGGCTGGTACCACGTCGCCAGCGGCCTGTTTGACAACGTACTGGTGGTCTGCGAGGAGAAGATGTCCTCCTGTCAGCCCCATCCCCAGGCGGCTTTTCTGACCATCTTCGATCACACCACCGAGAGGCCCCTCAAGCACAACCTGCTCTGGATCTTCGCCCTGGAGATGAATGCCTACATGAACCGGTACGGGCTGAGCAAGCGGGACATCGCCTCCGTCTCGGTCAAGAACAAGCATAACGCGGCGGATCACCCTGCCGCGCTGCTGGGGGACCGGGACATCACCGTCGACGACGTGCTCAACTCGCCCGTTCTGGCCTGGCCTGTCCAGCGCCTCGACGTGAGCCCAGTCACCGACGGCGCGGTGGCACTGGTCATGAGCGCCTCCCACGAGGCCCGGCGGGTCACGAACAAGCCCATCTGGGTCGAGGGCGTCGGCTGGAACCTGGACACAGCCTACTGGACAAACCGCGATCTTTCCTATCCCGTCTACGTGGAGGAGGCAGCTCGCATGGCCTACGATATGGCCGGGATCACGGAACCGCGCAAAGAGATCCACATCGCCGAGCCGTACGATCCCTTCGACTACAAGGAGCTCCACCACCTGGAGGGCCTGATGTTGTTCGATAGGGGCGAAGCCCCGAAGGCGGCGGCCGACGGCGTGACGCAGCGGGACGGTGACTTGCCCGTATGCCCCTCCGGCGGTCTGCTGGGCGTAGGGAACCCCATCGCCGCGGCCGGTCTGATGAAGGTCGCCGAGATCTTCTGGCAGCTGCGCAGCGAGGCCGGGGCCCGTCAGGTGCCCGGCAACCCGCGGCGCGGGCTGGCGCAGGCGTGGGGCGACCTGATGCAGGTCGGCACCGTGATCGTCATGGGCACCTGAGCCAACGTCGGGTCGGGCCAGCTCGCGGACCGGGTCTGGGACCGGGTCACAGAATGAGCCGTCCACCCACGCGCTGACCACGCCCAACGGGGGACCAGCGCGGCTTTGGCCTCAAGCTTCGGAAGTGGAGAGGAGAACAACCATGGAAGCGTTTGTCTACGACACGATCTACCTGCGGCGCGACGATTTCGAGGATCGGACGATCCTCTTCGAGACCTGGGATCCCAATGCGCAGTACGCCTGGGATGCCGGGGTGGCCATCGGCCGTTACCTGCAGGGGCTGAAGGCGGGACACATCATCGGGCGCAGCTGCCCCGAGTGCAGCCGCGTGCTCGTCCCGCCCCGTATGTTCTGCGAGTCCTGTTTCTGTGCCACCGACCGCTGGGTCACTCTGGAGGATACGGGCACGGTGGTGACGTTCTCGCGCTGCTACGTGACCTGGGACATGGTCCAGCTGAAGGATCCGCTGATGCCGGCTGTGATCGCCATCGACGGGGCCTCGCCCGGGATGGGCATCATGCACATGCTTGGGGAGGTCGAACCCGCTGCGCTGCAGATCGGCATGCGCGTCCGGGCGGTGTGGAAGCCGCCGGAGGAACGGAGCGGCGCCATCACGGATATCGTCTACTTCAAGCCCGTCGAGACGCCCGATCAAGGGAGGGAGGACTGATGAGCTTGTTAGATCGTCTGGAACACGCGGGGGACGCCCTCACCTGGCGCGGCGACATGCCCACCGAGGGCCGCTACACCGCTGGTATCGCGGGAGAAAGGTTCTTTCGAGCCATCAAGGACGAGGGCCGCTTCCTCGCCGCCGTATGTCTCGAGTGCGACATCACGTATATGCCGCCCCGTCTTTACTGTGAGGAGTGCTTTGCCCATCTGGAAGACTGGATCGAGGTGGAGCCGATTGGACACGTCCATACGTTCACGGTCGTCCACCACGATCTCGACGAACAGCCCCTTCCCGAGCCGCGTATCATGGCCTTTGTCGCGCTCGACGAGACCGACGGGGGACTGGTACACTACCTCGATGAGGTCGACCCAGAGGATGTCTACCTGGGCATGCCCGTCGAGCCCGTCCTGAAGGACCCATCAGAACGGAAAGGGAGCATCACGGACATCCGATACTTCCGGCCTGTGATGGGGTCGTCCGGCTGACGTCCGCTGGTTGAGCGGCGGGGCGGTGCTTGCGGGCCACCGGCGTATAGCAACGCCGCCAACCGCCGCGCTCTGAACTCGAGACCTATGGATCAATCGACCCTTCGTGGCAGACTGGCGACGACATACAGCCGGTTCTGGAGCTCCCAGACGGTCGTCATGCTCACTTTGGCCCTCATGGTCGGCCTGGGCAGCGGTTATGCCGCCGTCGCGCTCCGCTGGCTGATTGGCGCAGCCCATGTCCTCCTCTTCGAGACACTGAAGACCTGGCTCGTCGGTCTGGGCTCACCCCCGCTCGTCGCCTCAGCCCTACCGGTGATTGCGCCGGCGGTGGGCGGCCTGATCGTGGGCTTGATGGTGCACCTGGGGCTGGAGGAAGTCAGCGGGCCCGGGGTAGGCAGCGTGATGGAGGCGCTGGCCCTCCGCGGCGGCCGGATGCGCCCCACGCTCATCGCGGCCAAGCCGGTGGCGACGGCTATCACCATCGGGAGCGGCGGATCGGCCGGTCGTGCAGGGCCGGTGGTGCAGATCGGGGCGGCCATCGGATCGGCCCTCAGCCAAGTCGTCCGGCTCTCAGATGAGTGGGCCAAGAACCTGGTCGCCTGTGGTGCCGCGGGGGGCATCGCTGCGACGTTCAACGCGCCGCTCGCGGGCGTGATGTTCGCGATGGAGGTCCTTCTCTCCGAGTTCGGGCTGGTCCAGTTCACGAGCGTCGTCGTGGCGGCCGTCACCGCCAGCGTCGTCGGACAAACCTACTTTGGGGACGTGCCGGCGTTCCCTTTTCCTCCCTCTACCGCGCCAGAGGCCTGGGAGCTGCCCCTGTTTGCCGTACTGGGCGCCGTCGCTGCGTTCGTCGGGGTTGGCTTCACACAGATCCTCTTTCATGTCGACCGATTCTTCGACCGTCGGAAACTCCCTGTCTACGTCAAGCCCGCTCTGGGAGGGCTCGCCGTCGGCACGCTCGGCATCTGGTTCCCGCGGGTCCTGGGCATTGGAGATGACACGATCGAGGCCGTGCTCTCAGGCCGCCTGGCATTCACCCCCATCGTCGTCCTCCTCTTGGTGAAGGTCCTGGCGACATCGCTGACTGTAGGTTCGGGCGGTGCGGGCGGCATCTTCGGCCCGTGTCTCTTCATCGGGGCGATGCTGGGCGGGGGGTTCGGACAGCTCGTCCGGGCTTCCGGAGCCGCAATCAGTGTCCCCTCCAACGCGCTGGCTCAGGACCCGTCCTCGTACGCCATCGTGGGCATGGTCGCCGTCTTCGCAGCTGCCAGCCGGGCGCCCATCACGGCCATCCTGACTCTTTTCGAGATGACGCGTGACTACACGATCATGCTCCCCTTGATGCTGGCGAGCGTCATCAGCGCGACCATCGCCCGGCTCTTGCTCCGTGACAGCATCTACACCATCAAGTTGAGCCGTCGCGGCATCGATATCGACGCTGGTCGGAAGCTGGACTTGATGGGCACGATCCTCGTTGGCGAGGCGATGACACCGCTCGACAAGGTCACGACCGTCAAGCCCACCACCAGACTCACGGAGCTGGTGCGGATCTTCGACGAAACGTATCATCACGGGCTTCCGGTTGTCGATGAGGCACAGCGCCTGCGGGGCATGGTCACATTGACCGATCTCGAGAAGGCCCAGACGGATCAGCTCATCAGCGGGACCGTGGCGGACATCCAGGCCACCCACGTGGTCACGGTCTTTCCAGACGAGACGCTCAAGTCCGCCCTCCAGCGGGCCGGCGCCCTCGACGTGGGCCCGATGCCCGTGATCGACCGCGCCCAAACCGGGCGATTGGTGGGCTTACTGCGGCGCGGCGACATCGTGCGGGCCTATTCTCACGCTACGCTGGACCAGGAGGCCCGCCTCAGCAAGGTGGACCGCGTTCGGCTCCAGCAGCGGATGGGAGCCGCCGGGGTGACGGAGAACGTAAGCACGTCCGTCGTGGAGATCAAGCTCCGTGAGCACCACATAGCCGTCGGCAGGACGATCAAGGCGCTGGAGCTGCCCAGTCACACGCTTATCGCATCCGTACGTCGCGGCGGTCGGGTGCTCATCCCTCGCGGCGACACGCGGCTCGAGGCCGGCGACGTCCTCATCGCGCTGGCCACCGACGGGGAGGTACAAGCGCTCCGAAACCGCTTGATGCACGGTGGCCAAGGCCGGTCGCCGTCCGAGACACCAAACGATTATTAGGAGATTCTTCGTTCAAGCATGAAAGCTCACAAGAACCATAACCAACCGCTGGCCATCATCGCGCACGGGGGCGCGTGGGAGATCCCCGGGGATATGCAGGAAGCTGCCCTTGAAGGCTGCTCCCAGGCCGCGGCCGTCGGATGGGACGTCCTCGCTGATGGAGGGACCGCCCTTGAGGCGGTAGAGGCCACCGTGCGCATCCTTGAGGACGATCCCACCTTCGACGCCGGACGCGGCGCCGTGTTGAACGCCGCCGGGGAGATCGAGCTCGACGCCATCGTCATGGACGGGCGGACGTTGAACCTGGGGGCCGCTGTGGCGGTGCAGCACGTGCGACACCCGGTGACCCTGGCGCGGCTGATCATGGACACGTCTGAACACGCCGTCCTGGCGGCCGACGGGGCCGAACTCTTTGCGCGCTCGCATGGACTGGCATGCTGCCCGAGCTGGGAACTCGTCGTCGAGAGGGAGGTGGAACGCTGGCGCGAGTTCGCCGCCGGGAGCCCCGATGCAAACGGGCTCTTCGACAAGAAAGTAGTTCCCAGCGGTCCGTGCGACACGGTCGGCGCCGTGGCCCTGGACGGCGAAGGCAACCTGGCCGTCGCCACCTCCACCGGCGGTACCCCCCACAAACACCCGGGCCGGGTGGGCGACTCCCCGCTGGTCGGCAGCGGGGCCTACGCCGACAATCGAACCGGCGCCGTCTCCGCCACCGGAGACGGCGAGCACCTGATGAGAATCGTCATCAGCAAGACCGCCTGCGACTTCCTGGAGCGCGGCATGACGGCCCAGGAGGCCGCGGAAGCTGCCATTGCCCTCCTCAAGGACCGCACCGAGGGCCACGGAGGCCTGGTGGTCCTGGACCGGCACGGCAACGTCGGGGCCGCTCATAACACAGGCTATCTCGCTCACGCATACGTCGTCGAGGGGCAGACCAACCGCGGGATCCAGGTCTAACCGAGGCCCCGTTCGTCCCCTCGCTCAGCAACGATGGGAGACGAGACCATGAGAAACCTAGATACCGGCCGGGGCAAACTGGTCGGCTGGCACGACCCGGACGAGCACCGCGCATGGGTCGCGCAACACAAATCGCGCGCACTGGAGGACAAGCGTACGTCCGTGCAGGACGCCGTCGACAAGTACGTTCAGGACGGGGACCTCCTGGCCTGCGGCGGCTTCGGGCACATCCGAGTCTCCATGGCTGCCGTCTACGAGATCATCCGCCAGGGGAAGCGCGATCTCACCCTGTGCGGCAAGACGGCGGTCCACGATTCGGACGTGCTGATCGCGGCCGGTTGCGTGAACCGCATCGAGGTGGCGTACGCCTTCGGCCACGAGCTGCGCGGCCTCAGCCCGGCCTCCCGCCGGGCAGCGGAGAGCGGGCGGTGCGAGGTTGTGGCAGAGATCAGCAACGCCGGCTATCAATGGCGCTTCTCGGCCGCGGCCATGGGCCTATCCTTCATCCCTACCCGCGTGATGCTTGGTACAGACACGCTGAAACGGAGCTCCGCCAAAGTGGTCGAGGACCCCTTCACAGGCAAGCCGGTGACCCTCCTCCCGGCCTGCTATCCGGACGTGGTTCTGATGCACGTCCACCGGTGCGATATGCACGGCAACGCGCAGATCGACGGCATCACCATCGAGGACTTCGAGCTGGCCCGCGCGGCCCGCCGTCTCATCCTCACGACCGAGCAGATCATCGACAACGAGTCGATCAGGAAGTCCCCGCAGGATACCATCATCCCCTACTACCTCGTGGACGCCGTGGTCGAGGTCCCCTACGGCGCCCACCCCACGCTGATGCCCGACCTCTACTACTTCGACGAGCAGCACATCGGCGAGTGGCTGCGTCTCTCCAAGTCTGAGGCAGGCGTCGCCGAGTACATGGACCGCTACGTCTTCGGCGTCGGCAGCTTCAAGGACTACCTGGCGTTGATTGGCGGCGCCGAACAGCTCGAGTACCTGCGGCAGGTCGAGCACCTCGAGGCCCCGCTGGAGGCTCCCTGGCTGGAGGAGAAGCGAAAATGACCCGATCATACAGCCCAACCGAGCTCCTCGCGTCCGTGGCAGCCGGCCTGCTGGAGGACAACAGCTCCGTCTTCGTCGGCACCGGTCTCCCGATGATCGCCAGCATGCTGGCGCAGCGGACCCATGCGCCCAATCTCCTCATCATCTTCGAGGCCGGTGGGATCGGCCCGCAGGTACCGGTGCTGCCCATCTCCGTGGGGGACAGCCGGACCTTCCACCGCGCCGTCGCGGCCTCCAGCATGCACGACGTCATGTCGGCGAGCCAGGCCGGATACGTGGACTACGGCTTCCTCGGCGCCGCCCAGATCGACCCCTACGGCAACCTGAACACCACCGTCATCGGGGCGTGGGACCACCCCACCGTGCGCTTTCCGGGCAGCGGTGGGGCGAATGATGTGGGATCGCTCTGCTGGAAGACGATCATCGTCATGCGGCAGGACCGTCGTCGGTTCGTCGAGGAGCTCGATTTCCTCACCACGCCTGGTTACCTGGACGGGCCGGGAGCGCGCGAAGCCGCCGGCCTCCCCGCGGGGACCGGGCCCTACCGCGTGATCACGCAGCTGGGGCTCTTTGATTTTGACGAGACGACCAAGCGTATGGGGCTCGTCGCCACGCACCCGGGTGTGTCCGTGGACGACGTCCAACAGGCTACCGGTTTCGAACTCGTCATCCCCGACCGTGTCGTTACGACAGATCCGCCGACCGACGCAGCCCTGGCGGCTATGCGCGACATTGACCCGACGGGGATGGTCATCGGAAAGTGAACCCTGGGCCCACCCCGCTAGTTCTTGTCACGCCAGCGGTGGCGGCCCGCCGTCCAACACCTGTGTCCGGCCGCCGCACGCTTGGCCCCGGTGCTCCCGCCGTGTTGGCCAGGCTGCGACCTATGATTAGGAGGCAAGGGCCATGGATTTCGGGTATACGGAAGAACAGCGCATGCTCCGTCGCATGGTGCGGGAGTTCGCCGAAAGGGAGATCGCGCCTCGAGCCGAGGAGATCGACGCCACCGACACCTTTCCCCACGATCTCTTCCAACGCATGGGCGATGTCGGCCTCCTCGGGCTCCCTTTTCCGCCCCAGTACGGCGGCTCTGACGCCGACTACCACGCGATGATCATCGCCCTGGAGGAGGTGGCGCGTGTTTCGGGGTCGCTGGCCATCACCCTGGACGCCCACACGTCCCTCTGCTGTGAGCCTATCTTTCGCTTTGGGACAGAGAAGCAGAAAGAGCGGTATCTTCCTGGACTCCTGAGCGGTGAGACGATCGGCGCCTTCGGGCTCACAGAGCCCCAGGCCGGCTCCGATGCCGGGGCGACGCAGACGCGAGCCGTCCGAGCTGGAGATGTCTGGGTCATCAATGGGCAGAAGATCTACATCACCAACGGCTCCATCGCCGACGTGGTGGTCATCACCGCTAACACGGATCCGGGGACGGGCACGCGCGGCATATCAGCCTTCATCATCGAGAACGGCACCCCCGGCTTCAAACCCGGACGGGATGAAAAGAAGATGGGCCTGAAGGGGTCGGTCACGTCGGAGCTCTTCTTTGAGGATTGTCGTATCCCGGCCGAGAACCTGCTAGGCGAGCAGAACAGGGGATTCCATCAGTTCCTGTCCACGCTGGATGCAGGTCGGATTGCCATCGCGGCCATGGCCGTGGGACTGGCTCAGGGAGCGTATGAGCGATCGACCGACTATGCGAAGGGGCGAGAGCAGTTCGGCCGGCCCATCGCCGACTTCCAGGCCATCCGCTGGATGATCGCCGACATGGCCACGGGAATCGATGCCGCGCGGCTGATGGTCCACCGTGCCGCCTGGTTGAAGGAGCGCGGCGAACCCTACACCAAGGAGGCCTCCATGGCGAAGCTCCTGGCGTCGGAAGTCTCCGAGCGCGTCTGCCACAAGGCGATTCAGATCCACGGCGGGTACGGCTACGTGCGGGAATACGAGGTGGAGCGGATGTACCGCGACCAGCGTCTCTGCCAGATCGGCGAGGGGACGAACGAGATCCAGCGTCTGGTCATCTCGCGCGACGTGCTGGCTGGCTGAGGGCGACGATCGGATCCTTCCTCACGAGCGCGTCTGATCCACGCGGCGTGCACGGCTTAGGGCCGAGTCGGTGCAAGCACACCGTAGCATAGACATAGCTAGAAGGCAAGAAGGGAGTGTGACTCACGTGCCGGAGAACGAGCTGAGCCGCGAAGCGCTGCAGGCTGCGCTGGAGACGTCGGGCCTTTGGAGCGAGATCCTCACGTTCGATCAAACTGAATCGACCAACGACGTGGCGAAGCGGCGGGGCCAGCAGGGTGCTCCGGAGGGCCTGGTCGTCGCGGCCGACGAGCAGACGGCCGGCCGCGGCCGCCTCGAACGGCGTTGGATAGCCCCCGCCGGCACGTCCCTCCTAAGCTCGCTCCTCTTCCGCCCCGATCTGCCGTTGGAACGGGCGCACCAAATGACGATGATCAGCTCCCTCGCCGCGGCCGATGCGGTCGAGGCGGTCGCCGGTCTGCCGCCGGCGCTCAAGTGGCCCAACGACCTTATCGTCTCCTCCACCCTCCCGGAAGCGCGCGGCGAGTGGCGGAAGCTGGGAGGTATCCTGACCGAGACGGAGTTGACCGGCGACCGACTGGCCTTCATCGTCGTGGGGATCGGCATCAACGTCAACGTGGCTGCCGGCGATCTCCCGGCGGTCGATCCCAACGCCACAAGCATCCTGGCTGAGACCGGCGAGACGGTTGATCGCACCGAGCTCCTCCTCGCCCTCCTTTCCGGTGCCGAGACCCGCTACGGCGCTCTCCGCGAGGGCCTTAGTCCCCACCAGGAATGGTCGGAGCGGCTCGCCACCCTCGGTCAGCGGGTGACGGCGCAAACGTCTGATGGCGCGCTCCACGGTGTCGCCGAGGGTGTGGACCCGAACGGTGCGCTGCTCTTGCGCACCGAGGACGGGTCGGTGCGGCGACTCATCGCCGGCGATGTCTCCCTGGCCCGGGCTTAGCAAGCAGGGCTTTGCGAGTTCTCGACGAAGGTGCCGGTCCCTGTACCCCAGCTAGGACGACACGGACCCGCCCTCTGGCAACGGGTGCGTGATCTGACTAGTCATGCGTGGTACAACAGGAAATGATGAAATCGAGTGCCTAGAATCAGGAGAGCCGACCTCCATTCCCTTCGTCAGCCCAGCGTGGCTACATGGACGTGTGCACTCTGGTCCTCTAAGGGTCGGCACAGCGAGCACACGTCCATGTAGCCACGCTGGGCTGACGATGGGAATGGAGGTCGGCTCTCCTGATTCTAGGCACTCGATTTCATAATTTCCTGTTGTACCACGCATGACTAGTGAGATCACGCACCCGTTCCCAGAGGGCGGGTCCGTGTCGTCCTAGCTGGGGTACAGGGACCGGCACCTTCGTCGAGAGCTCGCAAAGCCCTGCTTGCTAAGCCCGGGCCAGGGAGACATCGCCGGCGATGAGTCGCCGCACCGAACCGTCCTCGGTGCGCAAGAG
>Ga0180432_10003379_pt1 | contig 22839 bp, 16 predicted proteins | sample SS_ome_10_FD_132414 | JGI IMG/M metagenome (GOLD analysis project Ga0180432, IMG submission 132414) | Hypersaline lake sediment archaeal communities from the Salton Sea, California, USA - SS_1_MS_2 metaG | ecosystem: Environmental > Aquatic > Non-marine Saline and Alkaline > Hypersaline >...
CCGCCGATGCCCTGGTGGCGGCCGAGCTCGCGGCCCGTGGTGTCGAGCACGGGCCCGGGCGCGCCCACGTCGGACCGGTCCAACAGCGCGCGGTAGTCCGCGGCCCCGGCGAAGCAGAGCTCCATGCTGTCGGGCCGGTCGGCCGCCCCGAGGTCCAGGACCTGGGCGCGGCGGCGAGCTTCGTGCTTGGTGAGCCCGCCCAGAGGAAAGAGCGCGTCGCCCACCCGGTGCACCGGCAGCCGATACAGGAAATAGGTCTGGTCGCGCGCAGTGTCCGCCGCCCGGGCCAGGAGCGCGCGGCCGTCCATCGTGTCCGTGCGCGCGTAGTGGCCCGTGGCGAGCTTGCGCACCCCGAACCGGGCCTCGAGTACGTCCCAGGCGAGCCCGAACTTGATCGATGCATTGCACAGGATGCAGGGGTTGGGCGTGCGTCCCTGCCGGTAGGCGGCGCGGAAGGCCTGCACCACGCGCGCGTGGAACGCGGCGCGCACGTCCAGGACCACGTGCGGGATGTCCAGGTGCCGGGCCACCTGGGCGGCGTCGTGTTCGGCCCGGCTCGGCTGCGCGGCGGGGTCGAGGGTGGGCAGGCGCAGGGTCGCGCCCAGGAGCGTGTAGCCCGCCTCGCGCAGGAGCGCGGCGGCGAGGCTCGAGTCCACGCCCCCGCTCATGAGCACCGCGGCCGCGCGCTCGCCCTCGGCCGGGCGCCAGGGTCTCCGGTTCGTGACCTGCACGGTCACTAGGGTCTTGTGCGCCATCGTCGGGCCTGCTCCGAGCGCTGGATCCGGTGGATTCGCCCCTCAGGCGGGCGCGGGCCGCTTGCACTGCGCCCGTGGCGTGATACCCCCGCCGCGCGCACCCGTCAAGGTCCGCAGAACCCGGGCCGCAGCGTGCCCGGGCCGCGAAGTGCCCGCCGAGGCCGGGTTTCCGGCCAGAAAACGGTTGACAACTGCGCGCCCGAAAGCTATACACGTACCCCCTTTGGCATTTGCGGGACCGACCGTAGCCGCACGGTCTGCGGCTGGGGCCTCCCGCGCATATACGAAAAGCGGCTCTGCCAGGCGGGATGCAACGCATGAATGCAAAGACCTATGCGGCCAAGCCCCGGGACGTGACGCGCCAGTGGTGGCACGTGGACGCCACCGACCAGGTGGTGGGGCGGGTCGCCTCGCGCATTGCGGTGGTGCTCATGGGCAAGCACAAGCCCACGTACACCCCGCACGTGGACACCGGCGACTTCGTGGTGGTCACGAACGCCGAGAAGGTGACCTTCACCGGCAAGAAGTGGGCCGAGAAGGTCTACCGCCACCATACCGGGTATGTGGGCGGGATCGTGGAGACTCCGGCCGCACGGATGCGCGCGCGCAAGCCCGAGCGCATCCTGGAGCTGGCCGTGCGGCGGATGCTGCCCAAGACCAAGCTCGGCGGCAGGATGCTCAAGAAGCTGAAGGTCTACGCCGGGCCGGACCATCCGCATGCGGCCCAGCAGCCGCGCGACCTGGACGTGAGCGCGACAAGGAGACAGTGACGTGACCGCGACCACCGAAGTCCCCACCCACTGGGGCACGGGCCGGCGCAAGAGCGCGATTGCGCGCGTGCGCATCCGCCGGGGCAACGGCGCGATGACCGTGAACGGCCAGGAGATGACCGAGTACTTCCCCACCGAGCGCGCCCGGGCCACGGTGTACGCGCCGCTGAAGGAAACCAAGCTCCTGAACAAGTACGACGTGGCCGTGAACGTGCGCGGCGGCGGAGTGATGAGCCAGGCCGGCGCCGTGCTGCTGGGCCTGAGCCGCGCGCTCGTAAAGGCCGACCGGCAGGCCGAGCCCGTGCTGCGCGACGGTGGGTACCTGACCCGCGACAGCCGCATGCCCGAGCGCAAGAAGTACGGGCGCGCCGGTGCGCGGCGCAGCTTCCAGTTCAGCAAGCGCTAGACCGCGGCCCTTGCTCGATCATGTTCTGCCAAGGCCCTGCCTCGTGCAGGGCCTTGTTTCGTTTCCGCCGAGCGGCGGACGTGTTTGCGCCTTGCCAGACGCGCGCGGCGGCGTACAATGCGGTCCGCGTGGAGCGAGGTCCACATCGACGACCGACTCAGCCAAGGGGGTGCGCACATGGACAAGCAGGGCCGCCTGGGATTCGCGCTGATTGGCGCGGGCGCGGTCAGTCCCAACCACGCGCGGGCGATCGAGGAGATGGCCGACGCCCAGCTCGTGGTGGTCTGCGACAAGAACGAGAAGGCCGCCGCGAAGCTCGTACGGGAGCAGAACCTCTCCGCGCAGGTCGAGACCGATTACGAGAAGGCCGCCGCCCGCGACGACGTGGACGTGGTGGACGTGTGCGTGCCGCCGTTTCTACACCTGGAGGTGGGCTCGGCCGCGGCGCGGGCGGGCAAGCACGTGGTGGTGGAAAAGCCCACGGACATCAGCCTGGAGCGAGGCGAGCAGCTCGTGGCCGCGTGCCGGCAGGCGGGGGTGAAGATGGCCGGCATCTTCCAGAGCCGGTACAAGAAGAGCCATGCCCTGTTGAAGCGCTGCGTGGACGAGGGACGGCTGGGCAAGCTCGTGCTCGGCGACGCGTACGTGAAGTGGCAGCGCACCAAGGAGTACTACGCCTCCGGCGACTGGCGGGGGACCCTTCGGTTCGAGGGCGGCGGCGCGATCATCAACCAGACCATCCACAACATCGACACCCTCCAGTGGATCATGGGCCCGGTCGACGACCTGTTCGCCCGGGCGACCACCCGCGTGCACGACATCGAGGTCGAGGACCTGTGCGTGGTGAGCCTGCGCTACCGCAACGGTGCCCTGGGTGTGATCGAGGGCGCGACCTGCATCGTGCCGGGCCAGCCCGACCGGCTGGCGATCCACGGCGAGACGGGCACCGTGATCCTGGAGTCCGGGCAGGTGAAGCACTGGGACGTGCAGGGCATGGACCCCAAGGAGGTGGAGCGCGAGGTCCTCGACCTGAAGGGCAGCGGTGCCGTGGACCCCATGGCCTTTCCGCACGCCTGGCACCAGCGCCAGCTCCAGGACATGGTCGACGCGATCCGCGAGGACCGCGAGCCCCTGGTCAACGGCGAGGAGCAGCTCAAGAGCCTGCGCATCGTGGACGCGATCTACCGCTCCGCGCGCGCGGGCGAACCGGTGAAGCTGTAGGGGCTGCAGGACCGCGCACGCCGATGGGCCAGCGGCGGCACGGCCCCGGCCCCAAAAGGCGCGCGCAAGCGTTGCGCCCGTTGTTTAGGCCCGCCCGCATGCAGGGCGGGTCCGGCATTTGGAGGATCGCGATGAGCGCGAAGAAGAGAGCGGCATCCGAACACCATGCCGGCGCCCTGGGCATCACGGGCGCGGGCGACGAGACCGAGCGGTTCCAGCAGGCCCTGGACCGCCTCGCCGAGGAGGCGCCGGCCGTGCTGGTGCTCGACCGCGGCAGGCAGTACACGGTCCATGGGCTCGTAGCGCGCAATGGCGTCACGCTGCGCGGCGAACGCAGCGTGCTCCAGGACCCGGACCACACGCGCAAGGACGAAGTGCCGCTGTTGACCGTGGGCCGGGGCGTCGACTGCGCGCTCGAGGGCATTCATCTGCGCGCGGCCTGGCCGCTCAAGGCTTGCGAGAACGGCATTGTACGATTCGAGCACGCGGCGCTTGCGCCCGCGCCCCTGGGCCATGCGCAGTTCGACGCGCAACTTCTCGTGTGCGACGAGGCGCAGCTTCTGGCGTGCGAGAGCCGCATGGACGGAATCGGCCGGCCTTCGCATCCGGTGCTCGTGCGCGACCGGGCGCGGTTCGAGTGGATCGGCGGCGAGCTCGTAGTCGGCGCGCTGCACGTGTACGACAGCGCCGCGGTCGAGATCGACGTGGACGTGTTCGACAACGGGCGCCTGGACCCCGGCGGCCCGGGCCTGGTGGCCGGACGCAGAAGGGAAGCGCTGTGGCAGGCCCTGCGCGGCACGCAGGACGCGTTCAAGCACGTGCTGGGAAACCCGGCCCATGCCGCGGACCTGGAGGCCTGGCGCGCGCACAACCGCACCCAGGACGGGCGCGTGGACCTGCGCGCGCGGCGCGCACGCACGGGCCTGCACGCCGTCCAGCACGGCGTCGCGGTGGGCGGCGGGTTCACGCTCGAGGCGCGGGACTCGGTCCTGCAGCGCGTGCGCGGCTACGACGAGGCGCGGGTCCACGTGCGCGCGAGCGAACTGGAGCGCGTGGAGGCCTACGGCCTCAGCCACAGCCGGTACGAGGACGTGGACCTGATCGCGCGCGGCCGCGAAGACCCCTGGCACCCGGTGACGACGTATCTTCAGGGGTATCACGTGATGGAGTATTCGCGCCAGTACAACGACATTGTCCCCTTGGTGGAGTTCACCGGCGGTCGGATCGTGTTCGCGGGCGACGACTGCCTCAACGCCCTGCCCGAGGGGCGTGCCTTGCAGCTCATGGAGGTCGCGCACGATCAAGGCAGCGTGTTCGCCGACTTCGCCAATCTGGAGCGATTCGCGCCCGAGGCCTATGCGCCCGGAGAGCCCGTGGGCGAGGCGCGCGGCGGCGTGGGCGCGGTCCACGACGAGGCGCGAGACCCGTGCGTGCCCTTCGACTTTCGCCGGATCCCGTTCGTGTGGCGCGGCGCATACGACGCGAGCGCGCCGTACGTGCCCGGCGACCTGGTGGCCCACCGCGACCTCGTGTACGTGTGCAACGCCCCGGCGCGCGGCGTCGTGCCCAACCGGTGGTTCGAATGCTGGCAGATCTTCAACGTCGCCTTCCGCAACGAGGCGGGGTACCTGCAGGTCGCGCGGCGCGTGCGCGACGGGGACGCCTGGCGCTGGCAGAAGCGCCAGGCCCTCGGCCCCTGGCACGGTTTCGTGAAGCGCGAGCGCGGCAACCCGATTGTCACCTACCAGGTGCACCTGAAGCTCGAGAACACCTCGATCACCCGCCACGCGAACACCTGGTCCTGGGCCAAGGGGTTCGCGGGCGGCGGACGGGTTCCCGTGGGCGATGCGGCCTACGAGTACCTGCTCAGCTGCCTGGTGGCCAACGTGTGGTACAATACCGAGAACAACCGGGTGGAGTGCAAGAACGTGGAGCTCGTCAACGTGGGCACCGACGCCATGCTCGCGCGCGGGCTGTGCCTGGGCCCCAACCGCCATACCGAGATGCATTCCCGGTTCGCACACATGCGCATCCGCGGCGAAGGCCTGGGCGTGCCCATCTGCCTGCGCGTGGACAAGGCCCCGCTGCGCGAGGACAACACCGTGCTCCTCACGGACATCGCGTGCGAGGCAACAGCCCGCAAACGCGACGACCTGCACGAGGCCGTGCCCGGCGACCCGTTTGTGCAGTACGAGTTCCTGGGCGCCCAGCCGCCGGACTGGCAGGGCATCGACGAGTACCTCGCCCGGTTCGTGGACTCGGACTCGGACGAGGTGTTCCGCCGGGCGCGGTAGGCGGCGCCTTGCCTCGCGGGCGATGAAGGTATGCGGGGATTCGGCGGCATCCCCCGGCGGACTGCGTTTTTCGTCTCACCGCAGGCAGTCCTTAGTGCGGGCCGCGCGCGGCGGACCGTTAGGCTCCCGCCTCCGTAACCCACCACGCTATAGGAGATTGCATCGGCCTCGCCCTCGGGAAGGCCTCCTGGAACCGGACTTGCGGGGAGTCGAACAGACGAGCGAATGCGGTAACAGGCGATGCATGTTTGCACCGCTCGCGAGCGCTGAACAGTCAGGAGGCCCATCATGTGCGAGGAACAGGACAAGGACAAGCAACCTCCGAAGGAGGAGCAGGATAGGGACAAGCGGCCTGCGAAGGAGCAAGAAGGGGCATGGGAGAAGTCCATCGCCCGCGCCAAGGCGAAGCGCAAGGGCGAGCATCCGGACGGACGCGATCCCACGCGCGGCGCCATCCAGGGGACCATCGCGGGCATGATGTCCGAGGAGTATGACGACGAGTGGGGCGAGCGCGCCACCGAATCCCCGGACGACGAGGACCCCGCCCAGTAGGCGCGCCGCCCAAGCGGCTCATTCCGACGGGGAGTCTTGCTCGCGAGACAAGGACCCGCCCAGCGCCTTGTCGAGCCGCGCATCCGCGTCCTGGATCGCCTCAATAATCGCGCCGCTGGTGATCGTGGCCCCGGTGAGCCCGTCAATGGGACCGCCGTCCTGTTCGAGCGACAGCTCCGCGGGCGTGTAGACCCGCTCCTGTTCGAAGTCCGCGAACTGCTTCTGGAATGGGGTGCGCCGGTCCGGGCCCGGCTCCTCGGCCCGTCCGGTAGCAAGCTCAGCGATCGTGTAGGGCGGCGCGGTCTGCGCGGCGTTCTGGCCCAGGCCGGGGGTCTCCTCCATCTGGATGGCGCTCCAGCCCACCACCACGCGCTCGGGCTCGCCGCGCAGGTCGGGGGGCGGGTTGTCGGGGTTCGCGAACCCCACAAGCAACCGGATCGGCGTGGCCGCGTTGTACCCAACGGCGGACCCCTCTACCGCGTAGTAGTTGGGCGGCCCCTCGGCCAAGTCCCCGCGCCAGACCTTGATGATGTCTACGCCGTTGCGCGTGACCGCTTCCGTGGCGCCGTACCCTTGCCAGAACACCTTGTCCAGGGCCGCGGCGCGCTGCGAGGCCTGCTGCGCTTCGATCTTGTCCCTGGTCCCGGAGTAGGTGAAGTGCAGGGCCGTGCCCGAGAGCGCGGTCACCAATCCCAGCACCAGGGGATAGCGGAGGAAATTCCTCATGGCCCGGTCTCCTTGCGGGTCTTGCCCAGGACCCGGGGCCGGGTCCAGCCGTCGATGAGCGGCACCACCATGTTCATAAGCAGGATCGAGTAGCACACGCCCTCCGGATACCCCCCGTAGATGCGGATGAGCGCGGTCAACAGTCCGCAGCCCACCCCGAAGATGAGCTGTCCTCGGCGAGTAATTGGACTCGTGACCATGTCCGTGGCCATGAAGCACGCGCCGATCACCGCACCGCCGGCCACCAGGTGGTAGAGCGCGGGCCCGGTGAACCAGTCGGTAAAGGCGCGCGCGCCCTCCGCCTGCGCGTACGGCGCAGGCAGCGCCCACCCAAGGAGCGCCAGGGTGCCCAGGTACGCGACCGGGATGTGCCAGGTGATGATCCGCCGCGCGAGCAGAAGGGCCGCGCCAGCCAGGAGCGCGAGCGCGCTCACCTCGCCGATGCACCCGGGGATATTGCCCAGGAACGCGTCGAGCACCGCCTGCCAGCTCGTCTCCAGGCCTCCGTCGCGGATGGCGACGCCGTAGGCCCGGGCGCCGGCACCGCCGCCCGCCTCCTGCACGCGCATCAGGGCCTCCAGAGGCGTGGCCTGGGTGATGACGTCCGCGCGCTCGGCCAGCGCCTCGAAGCTGGCGCGCAGGCTGGTGGTTGCTGCTTGCGCCACGGACTCGCCGCGGGTCATGGGCCAGCGGCCGCTGTTGATCTGCGCGCCGAAGGAGAGTTGCAGGAACGCGCGGGACAGAAGCGCCGGGTTCCAGATGTTCGCGCCCAGGCCTCCGAAGGCCTGCTTGGCCACGCCGATGGCGACGAGTCCGCCCACAGCCGGGATGTACCAGGCCACGTTGGGCGGCAGCACGGCGGCCAGCAACAGGCCGGTGACGACCGCGCTCCAGTCGTTCACGGTCACGGTCTGGCGCCGCAGGCGTTGACAGGCCGCCTCGGTGAGCACGCACGCGGCCACCGCGATGGCCGCGACCCCCAGCGGCCAGTACCCGAACCGGTACACGGACCATACGTACGCGGGCGCGAGGGCCAGGCACACCCAGCGCATGACCACCCCGACGTCCTGCTCGGCGTGGATGTGTGGGCTGGTGGTGACCAGGTACCGGTGCTCGTTTGCTGGCACGGGTCAGTCTCCGGACCGGTTGGCCGCTTCCTCGCGGGCCCGACGGCGCGCGAGTTCGTCCTTGGCCAGCTTCATCCATTGCACGATGGGGCGCCGAGACGGGCACACGTAGGTGCACACGCCGCATTCGATGCAGTCGAGCAGGTCCGCGTCGCGCGCGTCCTCAAATCGGCCGGCCTCGACCAGGATCGAAAGCTCCGAGGGCACCAGGCGTTGCGGGCATCCGTCCACGCACCGGCCGCAGCGGATGCAGTGGCGGTGGTCGAACACGGTCGGGTCGGTGAACGCGAGGATGCCGCTGAGGCCCTTGTTGACCGGCAGGTCCGGGTCGAAGTGGGCCACGCCCATCATGGGCCCGCCGAGCACCAGCTCGCGCGTGGCGGACTCCTCCCAATCGCAGGCCTCCAGGAGCGCCCGCACGGGCGTGCCGATGCGCGCGCGCAGGTTGGCCGGCGCCCCGACGCCCGGCCCGGCCACGGTGACCACGCGCTCGGTCAGGGGGCGCGCGTGCGCGCAGGCCTCGTAGACGGCGTGGGCGGTGCCCACGTTCTGCACCACCACGCCCACGTCCAGGGGCAGGCCGCCCGAGGGCGTCTCCCGACCGGTAAGCGCGAGGATGAGCTGCTTTTCCGCGCCCTGGGGGTACTTGACGGCCAGCAGCTGGGCCGCAAGGTCCAGCCCGTCCTCGGCCCGCTGCGCGCAGGCCTTGCGCATGGCTTGAAAGGCGTCGGGCTTGTTGGCCTCCACGGCCACGATGCCCCGTGTGCAGCCCACCGCGCGCAGGACGAGCTTCAGGCCCTGGACCACGGTGTGGGGGCTCTCGAGCATCAGCCGGTGGTCGCCGGTGAGGTACGGCTCGCATTCGCAGCCGTTGAGGATCACGGTGTCGATGGCCTTGCCCTCGGGCGGGGTCAGCTTCACATGGGTGGGGAACGTGGCCCCGCCCAGGCCCACGATGCCTGCGGCCTGTACGCGTTCGCGCACCTCCTGTGCGGAAAGTCCGTCCGGGTCGGCGGGCTCGTTGCAGCCCTCGGCCCAGATGTCGGCCCCGTCGTTTTCCAGCAGCACGGCCTCGCAAGCCGGTCCGAGCGGGGTGTTGCACTGCACGACGCGCTTGACCTTGCCGCTTACCGGGGCGTGCACGGCCGCGGAGACGAACCCCGCGGGCTCGCCGATGACCTGGCCGCGGGCCACGGTGTCGCCGGGTTTGACCGCGCAGGTGGCGGGTCGGCCGATGTGCTGGGCCATGGGCACGACGAGCTGATCGGGCGGGGCGAGGTCGCGGATCGGTCGGCCGCGGGTCGCCTCCTTGATCTCGGGCGGGTGGGTGCCCCCGGCAAAGCTCCTCAGCGCCATCAGGCCGCGCCCTCCCTGGCCTGGGCGGCCTGTTCGCGTGCCTTCTTGCGGGCTCGGCGCTGCTTGCGGAAGCTGACGATCGTGTTCTTCGGACACGCCTCCACGCACTTGCCGCACGCGGTGCACTTGGTGTAGTCGATCACGGCCAGGTTGTCGATCACATGGATCGCGTCGAAGGGGCAGGCCTTCTCGCACCTGCGGCAGGCGATGCAGCCGCGGTCGCAGAGCTTGTTCACGACCGCGCCCTTGTCGTGGCTCTGGCACAGGACGAATACGTAGTAGCTTTCCGGATCCACGCGGTTGAGGCCCCGAGGGCAGACCTCCACGCACCTGCCGCACCCGGTGCACTTGTCCCAGTCCACGACCGGAATGCGCTCCGGGCTCATGGTGATCGCGCCGAACGGGCACGCCCGCGCGCAGGTGCCGAACCCCAGGCACCCGTAGGTGCACGCCTTGCGCCCGCCCGCCTGGCCGGCCACGTGCGCGGCGCGGCAGTCCTGCACGCCGTGGTAGTCGAACCGCATGTCCACGTGCCCGCCCTGGCAACAGGTGACCGAGAGCTTGGGCTCCGCGGCCTCGACCTCCGCGCCCATGACCCGGGCCACGGCATGGGCCGTGTCCGCGCCGCCGGGCGCGCACAGGCTCATGGGCGCGCCTTCGGACACGATGGCCTCGGCATAGGCCGCGCACCCGGCGTACCCGCAGGCGCCGCAGTTGATGCCGGGCAGGGCGTCCTCGACCTGCTGGATGCGCGGGTCGGTCTCCACATGGAATCGGCGCCCGCCCCAGGCGAGCACGAGCCCGAGCGCCGTGCCGATGCCAGCGGTGACCAAAAGCGCGATGACGAATGCAGTAAGATCAAACATAGTAGTGCCTTGTGTCAATCCGCGCCAGCCACTCCTTCGCCGACGCGGCTCGGAGGCGGGCGCGTGCCCGCCGCATCAGACCATGCCCGCGAACCCGAAGAAGGCCAACGCCATGCACGCCGCAGCCACGAACGCGATCGGCACGCCGCGCAGGGCCTCGGGGATCGGGGCGCTGTCCAGGCGCTCGCGGATGCCGGCCATGATCACGAGCGCGAGCGTAAAGCCGACGCCCGCGAAGATGCCGTTGACCGCGCTCTTGGCCACCGCGCCGCCCAGCGTTTCGCTCTCGCCCGTGAACCGGATGACGTTCAGTTCGGTTACGCCCAGGATCGCGCAGTTCGTGGTAATGAGCGGCAGGTAGATGCCCAGGGACTTGTACAGCGGCGGGGCCAGCTTGTGCATGGCCATCTCCACGAACTGGACCAGGGCCGCGATCACCACGATAAAGCACACGATCTTCAGGTACTGGTCGAGCTGGTACTGGGCGAGCCGGGGATGCAGGAAGATGCCCCGGTAGATGAGCATGGTGATCAGGCTCGCCAGGGTCATCACGAAGATGACGGCCATGCCCATGCCGAAGGCACTCGACCGCCGCTTGCTCACGCCCACGAACGGGCACAGGCCCAGGAACTTCGAGAGCACGAAGTTCTGGACGAACACCGCCAGGAACATGATCTGGAAGTAGACGAGCGCGGTCTCCACGGGTCGGGCTCCTCAGGTTCCGGAGGCGTCGGTTACGGGTTCGTCCGGGCTCTCTTCCACGCCCTGCTCGGCCAGGGCCAGACGCCGCTGGCGCTCGGCGCCCAGGTAGTTGAACAGGGCCAGCAACAGGCCCATGGCCAGGAATCCGCCCGGCGCGAGCACGAACAGGGTCAGGGTATAGGAGTCGGCCCCGCCGCTGATCGGCACGCCGAAGAGCCGCCAGCTGCCCAGGACCTCGCGCACGAGCGCGATCGCGCACAGGGCCAGGGTGAAGCCCGCGCCCATGCCCAGGCCGTCCACAACGCTGCGGTAGACCTTGTTGCGGCTGGCGAAGGCCTCGGCGCGGCCCAGGATGATGCAGTTGACCACGATCAGCGGCAGGTAGATGCCCAGGCTCGCCTTCAGGTCCGGAAAGTAGGCGCTCATCACCATCTGCACGATGGTCACGAACGTGGCGATGACCACGATGAAGCAGGGGATGCGCACCTGTGTAGGGATGACCCCGCGCGCCAACGATACGATCAGGTTGCTGCACACCAGCACGAACGTGGCCGCCAGCCCCATGCCCACCGCGTCCACGAGCCCGGTGGTCACCGCGAGCGACGGGCACAAGCCCAGGAGCAGCACGAAGACGGGGTTATCGCGCACAATCCCCCGGACGAAGATGTCGGTCACGCGCATGCTCGTCTCCGCGGGTCGGGACTCAGAAAAGCGGTAGTATATGCCACTCGCTCGCGCGCTGTCAACTGCTTAGGGGACGCAGCCGGACGGGGGTGCGCCCGGGCCTAGCGGGGCCGCAGGGCCCTTTCCACGGTTGCGGGTGCGATGCGCGGGTCGGCGAGCATTTGCTCTTTGAGTCTGCGCAAGGGCTCCGAGTTCGGGATGATCTCGCACGCGTCGTGGATTTCGCGCACGGCACGCTCGTACTTGCCCAGCTGCAAGAGCGTCTCCACCATGGCCTTGCGGGCTATGGGACGGTTGCGATAGTGGCGGCGTGCTTCGGAGACAGCGTTCAGGGCTTCATCGTACTGGCCGGTGGCCAGCATGAACCGGGCATACAGCGCGCTGGCCTCCGGGTACCCCTTGTGCCGCCGCCGGGCCCGGCGCAGAAGGTCGATGGCCTGGGCGTAGTTCTCCTCCCCGCCCTGCTCGTACCGGATCGCAGCCAAGAGGTACAGGGCCTCGTAGTCCGAGGGGACGCGCGCGGTGGCTTGTTCCAGCACCTGCGCAGCGGCCTCTCTGCGTCCCGTGCCGTACAGCATGCGCGCATACTCTGTGGCAAAGGGCATCAGCCGCACGGACGCGGGGTCCATGCGTGCAAGCTGGGCCACCGCCTCCTCTCCCTCCCCGATTTCGAACAACCACATGGCGGCGAGGAAGTCCCAATCCTGTTCGCGCATCCAGGCGAGCTGGCGCGCGGGCACGCCGGGCAGGGCTTTGGCTCGGTGCCAGCTGGACATCACCGGGCCCGGCAGGTCCACCAGGGCATTGCGCAGGCGGATGCGCAGGCCATACGAGTAGGGACGGAATCGCAGCCCGTCCAGGAGCGCAAAGAGCTGTTGATTGGGCCGGCCCAGGCCGGCCTCCTTGGACGCGAGGGCGATCGCGTAGGCCTCGATGGAGGGGATGCGTTCGTGCAGCTCGCGGTACAGGGCCGCGCCGCGCCGCAGCCGTTCGCGCTGGGTCCGGTCGAGTTGCGCGCGGCGCGTCGGGGACAGGGCCTCTCGGCGCTCGTGGTCGCGGTGGATCTTGGCGTTCAAGGCCCTGCCCACCAGAGACTGGGCCCGCTGCCACAGGTCGATGTTGCTCATGCGCGGCGCGGCGCGGCGGGCGGCGGCCTCCTGCTGGTCGAACTCGCCGGCCTTCATCCAGGCCAGGGACCGGTACACGTCCAGCTGCCCCTGGTAGGCGCGTGCCGCGTCCCAGACGAGCGCTGCGCACGCCAGGACCACCACGCAGCGCACAATCCCGTCCGCGACCATGTGCGTCCACGGCGGCGTGCGTCCGGGTCCCGGCGCTTGCGCGGGCGCGGGCCGGGCGCGCTGCCATCCCGCGGCCAGGGCCATGGCCACCACCACCGCCACGATCCACCCGAGCTCGCCCCGCCGCTGGGCGGGGTTGGTGAGCCCGTCGGCGAGCACCCCGGCCAGCACCACCAGCGTCACGCCGCCGTAGCCCAGGAGCCGATCTCTCGGCGGGGCCGTGGTCAGTCTGCGCCGCGCCGCGGGCAAGCACGTCGCCACCGCTGCGGCCATCACCCCGGCCCACAGCAGAAAGCCCACCGCCCCGAGCTCGCCGAAGACCTGGGCGGGCTCGTTGTGGGCGTCGCGGACCCAGTCGCCGCGCTTCTGGCTGAGGACCGACTCGGGGCGCTCGTGAAACGCGGCCCCGTAATGGTAGGCGTCCGGACCCCAGCCGACCATCGGGCGGTCCAGGCCCATGCGCAGCGCGCTCTCGACAAAGAACACGCGGATGGCCCCGCTGCTCCAGTAGAGCTGCCGGCGTCCCTGGGGCGTGCGGAACAGGTACCAGAGCACCCCGCCGCAGGCGAGCGTCGCCACCAGGACCGAGGCCACCAGGTACCGGGCGAACCACCTGCGTTGGATCCGCAGCAGCCCCAGCATCCACACGCCCCCGAGGACGCCAACCGTGCAGGAAAGCGTGTGGCTGAGCATGATCGCGCCCACCCCGGCCGCAAGCGCCAGGAAGCCCCAGAGGAGCGCGGCGCGGTGCCCGCGCACAAGACCGTCATGCACCGTGCCCAGGCCCGCGAGAGCCCCAACCATGGCCACGCCGCCCAGAGCGGCGGGCATGGCGAAGGGGTGGATCAGCCGCGTGGGGGTGAAGTACGCCCAGTCGCGCTCGCCCCAGGGCGCGTCGTGGTACACAGCGGCCACGGTCGCGCAGTAAAGGCCCAAGAGGACCGTGCCCAGAAGCAGCGCACGCAGGAGCCCCTGCCGTCGCGTCTCGGTGTGCAAGAGAAGCACCACCGCGAATACGCCTGCGGTCATGCGCGCGGCGCGCACGAGCCCCAGCTGCGAGGCGAAGAAGGTCGGGCTGGCCAAGGCGCTCACCGCGTTCCACAAGAGCAGGAGCGCCAGGCACAAGAGCCCCAGTTGCGCGGGCCGCGCCAGGGTTGCGAGCCGCGCGCGCAGGGTCCGCAGCTCCCCTGCGCCGACCACCCAAGCAAGGGCTGCGGCCGTGAACAGGGCAAGGGTCGCCTCGTGCTCCGCGGCCCCGGAGATGGGGGAGGGCAGCCACAACAGGTCGCCCAGCGGTCCGGTCGGGCCCAGGAGGGTGTTCCAGACCTCGTGCTTGAGCCAGGGCCAGGCCAGGATCGCCAGTCCGACCGGTCCGCCCCAGCGCTCAAGCCAGCATGGCCGGCCGCGAAGCGCGCCCGCGGGCAGGGAATCCTGCGGTGGAGTCGCTGAGGTGGGGACTGCTTCGGGCATACAGCCTTCCTTTGTCGGCCGGTTTCCGGTTGCGTCGGGCGCGGCCAGTGTAGCGCGCAGGTATCGGCCGGGCAAAGGTTTTCCGGATCGGCGCCCGGCCGGACCTTGACCTGGGGCGGCCGGAATCCGTAGAATCAAAAGGAGCCGGGGCGCTTGCGGAGAGCGTTCCTGCGTTAGGACGCTGTGAGGGGGCGGTGATGCCCGGGCGGCGCATGCAGGGCCTTGTGTCCACGGCCGCGGCCGTGGTTTTTCTGACGCTTGCCCGGGGATTTCCCGGGCAGGGGCCGGGGATTTCCGCAGCCGAGCTTCTCCCGTTTGCCGAAGAGTCCGAGGTCGTTGGGGAACGTCCCACCAGGGAGTCCGCACCCCAGGAGGCGACCGAGGCCCTGAACGAACAGGCCCGTGAGCGCGACGGGCTCGTGGACCAGAAGCTCAGGCAGGCGCAGGTGCTGCTTCGCATCGGCCGGTACGAGGACTGCATTGATCTCTGCGACGAGATCTTGTTCCTGGACCGCACGAGCGACCGCGCCCGAGACCTGCGCGCCGCGGCCACGGACCGGCTGATCGCCACCCGGGCCGAGGACACGCGCAACAAGCGCAAGTTGCGCGACGCGGCGGCGCTGGACGCAGTCACGCGCGAGACCTTCGTCCCCCACCGTGGCGAGGACGTGCCCCGGCCCACGGAAGTGGACGTGCCCTTCCGCGAGAGCGAGGCCGACCGGGCCCGGATGCGCGCGGCGTTGGACCAGACCATCCCGGAAATCAACCTAGTGGACACGGACGTTGCGTATCTGTTGCAGCTGTTGTTCACCACGCACAACATCAACATCATCTATCCGCCCGACGCCGTGGAGGGCAAGCGGATCACCATCCAGGCCCGGGACCTGCCGCTGCGGGTGCTGCTGCAGAACCTGTCGCGCAGTCACGGGCTGCACTACACGGTCTCCGACGGCGTGGTCTGGCTCTACGGCGAGGGCGGGGACGTGAAGCCCGGCAGCATGTTCCAGCCGGCGGTCATCGCCCTGAAGACCGGGCAGACGGGCGCGTGGGTCCGCGGCGAGGGCGGGGAAGACGGCGGCGGGGGCACGGTCAGCGACGTGGAGGCCATGCTCCAGTGGATGGAGGAGCACTGGCCCCACTGGCCCGAGGGCACCAGCTACAAGATCGACTCCAAGACGAACCGGCTGGTCATCTCCAGCACGCCGGACGTGATCGACGACGTGCGCGAGGTGGTGGAGATGCTCGACGTGCCGCCGGTGCAGGTGCTCATCTCCAGCCTGTTCGTGCAGATCGGCAAGGACGACCTGGACCAGCTTGGGTTCAGCTGGTCGGTGACCGGCAACCCGCAGCCCGAGCTGGACCCGGACGGGGGCTTCCGGGGCTTTCCGGACAAGATCACCATGGCCGACTCGGCCATCAACACGAACGTGGCCGGCGCGGACGCATTGGCCCTGGCGCTGACCGGGGTCTTGAACGAGCACCAGTTCGACGTGGCCATGAACGCGCTTGTGGAGGCGACCTCCACCAAGGTGCTCACCGCGCCGCGCGTGATTGCGCTCAACAACCAGGTCGGCCACATCGAGCTCACGCGCAACTTCCCGTATCCGACCGACTGGGAAAGCACCACGCAGGGCATTGCCAGCCGGGACGTGGTGGTCACGGCGAGCAACATCACCCCGCGCAACTGGCAGGAGGAGCAGCTCGGGTTCGACCTGAAGGTGGTGCCCAGCGTGGGTGCGGACATGAAGACCGTGAACCTCCAGCTCGTGCCCACGATCAAGGACCTCGACGAATTCGTGGCCTACGACATCATCACGGTGGACGCCCAGGGCAACCCCACTGCGTTCGACGCGCGGCGGCCGACCTTCCAGACGAGCCGGCTCGAGTCGGAGGTGACCGTGGAGGATGGGCACACCGTGGTCATCGGCGGGCTCTTTCGCGACAACATCACGGACACCGAGAAGCGGGTGCCCTTCTTGAGCAAGGTGCCGGGCCTAGGCAAGTTGTTTCGCAGCAGGAATCTGGACCGCGACCGCAGCTGCCTGTTCATTTTCGTGACCGCGCGGATCGTGCGGCCGGACAACCGGCTCTACACCGACGTCCCGCAACTGCCGCCCGAGTTGCGGGCCAGGGAGGTGGGGCTGGAGGGATTCGGGTTCGGCCCGGAGCTGGAGACCCGCGACCCGCAGCGCTGGATCGTCCCTGAGTGAGCCCGAGCCGAGGTCGCGCTACGCGCAGAGACGAGCCGGCGTTATATCCGCGAAAAGACACGGAATTCTGCGCGCCGGCCTTGTTCCTGCGCTTCGGTCCTGTTACACTCGGATCGGCGCGTATCGCGGTAGCGAGCACCCCCAGGATGCGGTGTTGGAGATGGGGAGAGCCATGTCTGCGGATGTTGAAGTGGTTGACCAGTTCCGGGTGGACTTCGCCCCGAACTACGTGCCCCAGGACAACGAGGAAGTGCTGTTCCGGGCGGCCTTCGAGAGCCGGATTCCCTTGATCCTCAAGGGGCCCACCGGATGCGGCAAGACCCGGTTCATCGAGTATATGGCCCACACCCTGGACCTGCCCCTGATTACGGTAAGCTGCCACGAGGACCTCACCGCCGCCGACTTGGTGGGCCGGTTCCTGTTCCGCGAGGAGCAGACCGTGTGGCACGACGGGCCGTTGACCCTGGCGGTGCGCTACGGCGGGATCTGCTACCTCGACGAGATCGTGGAGGCCCGCAAGGACACCACGGTCATCATCCACAGCCTGACCGACGACCGGCGCATTCTGTACCTGGACAAGACGAACGAGGTGATCCGCGCGCATCCGAAGTTCATGATGGTGCTCAGCTACAACCCAGGGTATCAGAGCCTGGTCAAGGACCTGAAGCCCTCCACCAAGCAGCGGTTCGCGAGCCTGGTGTTCGGCCACCCGTCCGTGGACGTGGAGGCCAAGATCATCGAGACCGAGACCGAGCTCGACCGCGAGGAGAGCCGCAGGCTCGCGGAGATGGGCGCGCGCATCCGCGAGCTGCGGGGCTTCGGGCTCGAAGAGTCGGTGAGCAGCCGCCTGCTCGTGTATGTGGGCCGGCTCGTGCGGCAGGGCCTGGACCCGGTCGAGGCCTGCACCTGCGCGATCAGCCAGACCCTTACCGACGAGCCCGAGGTCATGGAGTCGATCAACGACGTGGTGCGGCTCTACTTCGGCGAGTTGGGCGAGAGCGACAGCCATGGCCCCGCCGAACAACGCGCAGCCGAATCCTGAAGGCGAGCGAGACACGCGCCGAGCGCGCACGCAGGGATTCGCCCGCAGGGACGCCCCCGACCCCGAGGCCCGTCGCCCGATGCGCCTGGCCCGCGCACACGGATTCTCCCTGTCCAGCGTGTGCTGGGGGTACCGGGATACCTTCCGCCGCACGATCGAGGGGCTGGTCCGGCAGGGGCTCATCGGACGAGAACGCCCCCAGGTCACCGAGCACTTCTTCGACCTGCTCCAGCGCGCGGACCAGAGCTGCTTCGACCACGTGCTCAAGGAATTCCTCGCCTCGGTCAATCCGCGCACGCGGTGGCTGTTGGATCTGCCGGGGCTCTTTGCGGAGGTGACCGACACCGGCCGCCGGTTCGCCGAGAAACGACTCCACTACGGCATCGAGTACTTCCGCATCCTGGGGGAGGGCGGGTTCGGCGAGACCCCGCCCCAGGTGCGCCACCTCCTGCGCCTGCTCGGCGAGCTGCGGGCCGTGGACGACGAGCTGGCCTTCGCGTTCCTGAAGGGGTACCGGGGGCTCCTCGACCGGCTGCGTCCGCGCGAGATCGACCGGTTCGTGCAGGAGGGCCTGCGCCACTTCGCCGGCGACCGGACCGCGGCGATGGGGTACTTCGACCTCTCGCGCCAGAGCGCGGAGACCATGATCCTGTCGCTCACGCGAGAGTGCCGGCTGGAGGACGCGAAGGAGCGTCTCCAGCGCCTGTTGCGAGCGCTTACCGGCCGCGGGGTGGAGGTCGACCATCTGGGCCGGCTCGACTCGGATGAGCTCATCGAGCGCAACGCGCGCATGGTCTGCCTGTACCAGTGGCTGTACCTGCCCGTGCGGGTGCGCCATTTCGAGGACATCGCGCGCAACCGGGACGTGTACCGCCTGGCCGCGGTGGTGGCCGCCGGGATGCTGGCCGAGGGGAGCTTTCCCGCGGTCCACGGCCATGCGGAGTACCCCACGTGCGCGGCGCTCGTGGGCTCGGACCCGGTGCGGCTCAACCTCTTCCAGGCCCTGGAGTGCGGGCGGGTCTTCGCGCGCATCCGTGCCCGCTGGCCCGGGGCGCGGGGGCTGTTGCGCTTCGGCTTGCGCGTGGAGCGCGAGACGAGTCCGCCCCGGTCGGACGCGGACCGGCTGCTCTTTGACCTGCTCGAGGAGACCGGCGACGCGCAGGCGCTCGCGGGCGCGCGGCGCGTAATGTCCGAATCGGTCAACTGTTTCGACACGGCCGCGCGCCTGGACGAGGGCTGGACGCGGAACGTATTGCGCGCGTATCCGGACCTGGGCGGGCGGCTCGTGCGCACCTCGTTCTTTCTGCCGGACTTCCTGTATCCGGGCGCGACCTCTAGCCCGCCGCCGGAGAGCGTGGTCGCCGACCTGAAGGACGCCGCGTTGCAGTCCCGGTCCGAGGAGGCTCCGCCCGGGGAGCAGGCCGATCGCGCGGACGTGCCCAGCGCGAGCGAACAAGAACAAGAGGAGGCCGAACAGACCCGGCCCGGCGCGCAGGCGGCCGCCGCGTTCCTGTACGACGAGTGGAGCCAGACCGAGAACACCTACTACGAGGGGTACTGCCGCGTGCGCGAGGTGCGCGACCTGCCCGGCCGGGGCAGGTTCCCGCCGCAGGACTGGCTCGACGACGCGCGGCGGGTGCGCCAGGCCTTTGAGCGGATCAAGCCGGACCTGCCCAGCATGGAGAAGCACCTGCCCGACGGGGAGGTCATCAACCCGGACCTGCTCCTCGACTACCTCGTACAGCGGCGCAAGGAGCCCAGCCCCCAGGTGCGCTTCTACGAGAAGCGGCGCGTGCGCGAGCGCGACCTGGCCGTGCAGATCGTGCTGGACGTGAGCGGCAGCACCGGCGAGCGCACGGCCGAGGAGCCTGTGATTCAGATCGAGCAGCACGCGGCTCTGCTGTTGGGCGAGGGGCTCGCGGCCCTGGGGGACCGGTTTGCGGTGTGCGGGTTCTCGTCGAACGGCCGCAAGGACTGCGTGTACTCGGTGTACAAGGACTTCGAGGACGCCTGGGGCGACTCGTCCCGGGGCCGGGTGCTGGCGGCGCTGCCCTCCAACGCCACGCGCATCGGCCCGGCCCTGCGCCACAGCCAGCACCGGCTGGCGGGCATCGACGCGCGCCACCGCATCGTCATGCTCATCACGGACGGCAAGCCGCGCGACAACGACGGATACGACCCGCAGTCGCGCTACGCCCAGCACGACGTGCGCATGGCCTGCGAGGAGGGCCTGCGCCAGGGCGTCGCCACCCTGGGCATCTCCACGGAACAGAACACGCTCGCGGACATGGAGATCATGTTCCCTGGGCGGCGATTCGTGATTCTGCGCCGGATCGGGGAGCTGCCCAAGCTGTTGCCGCGCCTGTATCTGCGCGCGACCACCTAGCTACAGGCCCACCTGGCGCACCCGCTCGAACCGGTCGGTGTGGCTGGATTTCTGCGCGGCCAGGCACGCGTAGATGCTGGCCAGCCCCGTCTGGATGGGCGTGCGCGAGCGGCCCTCGCCGCGGATGAGGTCCAGGAAGTCGCGGACAAGCTCCGGGTCGCCGCCGCTGTGGGCCTCGGTCGGGTTCACCTCCACAGTCTCGGTCACCGGCTCGTGATGGCGCACATGGCGCAGTCGGCGCGCCCGCCAGTCGAAGGACAGCGTCCCGCGGTACCCGCTGATCGTGGGCCCGCGCCGTCCCGCGTCCCGCCGGGTGAAGAAGACCTGCGTGTACATGCCGTGCGCGCCCGAGGCGAACTCCACCAGGGCGCTGGAACAGTCCTCGTTCATGCCCGCCTCCGGCGAGCCGCACGCCCGGCTGAACGGGCAGTTGCGGTCCTTGCCGGGGTCCTTGACGAGCCCGGCGCGGGCGAGGTTGCGCGGGCTCTCCGGGCAGGTGCGCGCCTCGCCGCACTGCGCGCAGGTGAGGTCCGCGGGCTTGTCCCCGCCGAAGACCCGCCCCCAATTCGCTCGGGCCGCGATGCGCACGATGGGGCTGTCCATGAGGAACTGCATGTAGTCGAAGTCGTGCGTGGCCTTTTGCATGAACAGCCCCCGCGTGACCTCGAAGTTGCGGTACGCGGTGACGAAGTACACGGTGCCGTAGGAGACGTAGTTGTCCGCGAGGATGTGCTCGGGCCTGCCCACGGCCCCGCGGTCGAGGTACTCCTTGGCCAGCACGCACAGGGGCGTGACGCGCAGAGGGAAGCTCACCACCACCGGGCACTTGGACCCGGCGAAGGCGCGCTCCAGGTCCGTGGCCTGGCGCAGGGCCACGGCCACGGGCTTCTCCAGGAACAGGGGCACATCGTACTTGGCCGCCTGCGCGGCATAGGGCGCGTGCAGGTTGCACCGGGTGCCGATCAGGACCCCCTCAGGACGCGCCTTGCGCATGAGCGCATCCACGGATTTGTAGAAAGCCGCATCCTCGCGGTCGGCCTCGGGCAAGCGCGAGCGCGCACCCGGTTCGTCCGGGTCCACCACGCCCACCACCCGGGCGTCCGGAGCTTGGGGCAACAGGCATTTGCGCAGGAGCCCGCTCACGCGCGAGCCCATGCCGATGACACCGAGGCGAAGCATGGTACTCCTTTCCCTTCCGGGGGCGGGAGCGCGCGGACGTCCCCGCGCGCTCCATCCAAGTGGGGCGCATGCTACCGGGGCTCGCGCGGCGGGTCAAGCAGGGGCGGCCGCGGCCGCTCGTGGACCGCGAGGCGAGGGTGCACAGGTGCGGGGGGTGTGCGGACACGAGAAAAGGGCGGCCTATGACCGCCCCTTCCCCGACCTCTATGGTGAACGAGCCCCGGCGCGTGCGCCGGGCCCGGTGGACGCGGGCTACTTCTTCTCGCCCTTGTCCTCGTCGACCACCTCGAAGTCCGCGTCGACGATGTCCTCGCCCTCGCCCGAGGTCTGCGCGCCCTGGGCGGCGCCTGCGGCCTGGGCCTCGCCCTCGGGCTGGGCGCCCTGTCCGCCGCCCTCGCGCACCTTCTCGTACATGTGCTGGGCGAGGGTGTGGCTGGCCTCTTCGAGCTTCTGCATGGCCGCCTCGATCTCCTCCTTGGTGGCGTCCTCGCGCTCGCGCGTCTTGTTGAGTTCCTCGATGGCGTCGCGAATGGCCTGCTTGTCCTCGTCGGAGATCTTGTCCTCGTGCTCCTTGAGCGTCTTGTCGGTCATGTAGGACATGTGCTCGGCCTGGTTGCGGACGTTGACGAGCTCCGCGCGCTGCTTGTCTTCTTCCTCGTGGGCCTCGGCGTCCTTGACCATGTTCTGGATCTCGTCCTCGCTCAGGCCCGAGGAGCTCTTGATCGTGATCGACTGCTCCTTGCCCGTGGCCTTGTCGCGCGCGGACACGGACAGGATGCCGTTCGCGTCGATGTTGAACTCAACCTCGATCTGCGGCACGCCGCGCGGGGCCGGGGGAATCCCCTCCAGCAAGAACTTGCCCAGGGTGCGGTTGTCCTTGGCCATCTTCCGCTCGCCCTGGAGCACATGGATGTCCACCGCGGGCTGGTTGTCCGCGGCCGTGGAGAACACCTGCGACTTCTTCACCGGAATCGTGCTGTTGCGCTCGATGAGCGGGGTCATCACGCCGCCGAGGGTCTCGATGCCCAGAGTCAGGGGCGTGACGTCCAGGAGCAGCACGTCCTTGACGTCGCCGGCGAGTACGCCGCCCTGGATGGCCGCGCCGACGGCCACGACCTCGTCGGGATTGACGCCCTTGTGCGGCTCCTTGCCGAAGATCTCCTTCACGATGGCCTGCACCGCGGGCATGCGGGTGGTCCCGCCCACGAGCACAATCTCGTCCACCTCGCCGGGCTTGAGCCCCGCGTCCTGCAGGGCCTGCTGGCAGGGCTTGCGGGTGCGGTCGAGCAGCGGCTCGCACAGCTCCTCGAGCTTCGCGCGGCTGAGGGTCATCTGCAGGTGCTTGGCACCCGTCTGGTCCGCGGTTACGTACGGCAGGTTGATGGTGGTCGACATCGCGCTGGAGAGCTCGCACTTGGCCTTCTCCGCGGCCTCCTTCAGGCGCTGGAGGGCCATCTTGTCCTGGCGCAGGTCGATGCCCTGCTCCTTCTTGAACTCGGAGCAGATCCAGTCGATGACCACCTGGTCCAGGTCGTCGCCGCCCAGGTGCGTGTCGCCGTTGGTGGCCATGACGTCGAACACCCCGTCGCCCACGTCCAGGATCGAGATGTCGAAGGTGCCGCCGCCCAGGTCGAAGACCGCGATCTTCTCGTCCTTCTTCTTCTCCAGCCCGTACGCCAGCGACGCGGCGGTCGGCTCGTTGATGATGCGCTCCACCTCAAGTCCCGCGATCTTGCCGGCGTCCTTGGTCGCCTGGCGCTGCGAGTCGTTGAAGTACGCGGGCACCGTGATGACC